>Ga0182018_10000212_pt1 | contig 76270 bp, 65 predicted proteins | sample 812P2MmetaG_FD_120490 | JGI IMG/M metagenome (GOLD analysis project Ga0182018, IMG submission 120490) | Permafrost microbial communities from Stordalen Mire, Sweden - 812P2M metaG | ecosystem: Environmental > Terrestrial > Soil > Wetlands > Permafrost | place: Sweden: Stordalen | collected... | reverse complement strand
TAGTGCGTCCGATAAGAGTCTCGGCAGTGGCCGTAGACAAGCGGCACTAATGCAGCTTTACTCACGCGAGAAGCACGGCACGGGATCAGTGCTCAAATCCGTTCCAAGGAACTATGGAGGCTGCTTCCGCAAATGGGCATGGTTCTTCCGTAATCTCAGCGTCACCCAGGCGTTTGCCGTTAACGGAGGCATATTGCAGGTAAATCCGGAGCAGTTCTGCCCGCTCCCCGACCGCACGCGAGTCAAGTCCAGGTCCAAGTGGCTAAACGAAGACACGACCGTCACTTTCTGGCGCGCCCGTGTCACAGCCACGTTTAGCCGTCGCCGGCCACCCTCCGGAAGCAACGAGCCAAAACGCTGTGGCAAGTTTCCGGCCTTGTCCTTGCCATATCCGATGCTTATGATGATTGCGTCACTCTCGTCTCCTTGGCCGCATGGCTTGACCTTCGTGAGCACTCGGTTTGCTATTTGGGGTGGCGCTGTCGGCAGGACGGTACGAAAGTTCTAGCTCAGTTTTCTCTCCGCCAGACAAGCCGCTTGGGTCATGAGGTAATTCTGTTCCGGGATACTTGTCGTCCGGCTGGCCGCTATGCGGTAGTGCTTGATGGCGATTTCATAGTCGCCAACCATTTCGAGCAGATGGGCGCGAACCGCGTCAAGACGATAGTGGCCAGCAAGCCGAGCGTCGGTATCGAGCGTCCTTAACAGTTCGAGACCTTTCGAAGGGCCGTGTACCATGGCAGCCGCAATTGCGTGATTAAGCGTGACCATAGGGCTGGGAGACACACGTTTCAGCAGTTCGTACAATGCCAGGATCTGCGGCCAATCTGTATCTTGCGCTCGCGGCGCTTCGTCATGAACTGCAGCGATAGCCGCCTGTAACTGATACGGACCGACGGATCGTTTCGATAGTGCAGCGGTCAAGAGCTCGATTCCTTCGGAGATCTCGGCCCGGTCCCACAGGGTTCGATCTTGCTTGTCTAAGGGGATCAATTCCTCATCAGGTCCGGTTCGTGCCGCACGGCGAGCGTCGGTTAGCAACATGAGCGCCAAAAGGCCTGCCACTTCTCCATCCTCGGGTATCAGCGCTTTTGCATCGCGAGTTAACCGGATCGCCTCCCGTGCCAAATCGAGCCGTTGCAAGTGAGCTCCGATGCTGCTGGCATAGCCTTCATTGAAGATCAGGTAGAGCACATGGAGAGCTGCAGGCAGCCGGACAGCACGCTCCTGCGGGGAAGGCAGGCCGAATGGCACACCGGAAGCCTTGATGCTTTGCTTCGCGCGGCTGATCCGCTGCGCCATGGTCGCCTCGGGAACCAGGAATGCGTTAGCAATTTCCGCCGTGGTCAAACCGCCGACGGCGCGCAGAGTCAGAGCAATTGCCGAGGACGAAGTGAGGGCGGGGTGGCAGCACATAAACAACAAGATGAGCGTGTCATCTGGATCCACATCAGAATCGATTTCGTCGACGTGCGCTGTGGCCTCCACATCACTCGCGACCGCGGTTTCCCTCTGACGCCGGGCAACTTCGCTGCGCACCTGGTCGGTCATGCGGCGGGATGCGACCTGGATCAACCAGCCGCGTGGATTCTCGGGAACACCCTCCTGCGGCCACTGTGTAAAGGCCGCTATCATGGCCTCCTGCACCGCGTCCTCGGCGGAGGAGAAGTCTCGAAAACGGCGTGCGACCGAGCCAAGCACCTGTGGTGCAAGTTCGCGCAACAGATGCTCGGAAGTCGTGTCCCATGGCTTTGTCATCGCAGCTCTCATTACAGCATTTCCGGTGGAGGCCCGCTCATAATTGGACGCACTTCAATCGGCATGTTCAACGGCGCCCCACCGGGACCCGGCGCCCCCGACACTTTCGCCGCGATGACACAGGCTCGCTCCGGAGAGTCGACATCAACAATCCAGTATCCCGCGAGAAATTCCTTGCTCTCAGGGAATACGCCGTCGGTGATCGGTACGCCATCCTTACCAGCGCGTACCAACTTAGCCTGATCGGGAAAAGACAGACCTTCGGCTGAGATCAACTCGCCGGATTGGCGAAGCTCTTTGTTGAGACCGATCATAAATGCGATGTGTGCCAGGAGGTCTTTCTGGGCCCACTGGGGGACTCCCCGGCCGGCTCGCATCGTGTTCATCATTAAGATGTATTTCATTTTTCCTGTTCTCCTTTGATTTCGTCCGGCGCTCCTTTCTGCGCCTTCGCAGGTTTGCCGGAATGCGCGGCATTCTCGGCATTCCCTCATTGGGACTTAGATTGCTCATAAGCCACGAACCGCCGGACTTCAATCGGCATGTTCGTAGGTGCCCCGCGACCCGGCGCCGCCGAAATCCGGCCCGCTATGGCATAAGCTCGCTCCGGAGTGGCCACGTCAACGATCCAGTAGCCCAGCAGAAACTCTTTCGACTCGGGAAAAATACCGTCTGTGACCGGCATGCCATTTTTCTCACCGCGCACAACCTTCGCTTCAGCGGGTTCGGCTAAGCCTTGTGTGGCCACAAACTCTCCCGATCCGTTCAGGTCGTTGGTGATACTGCGGAGGACAGCCATGTGCGTTTCAATATCCTTTTGCGACCAGTCGTGATAGCTGTCAACGCCTGCCTTCGTGCCGGACATCAGCAAAATGTATTTCATGTCTATCGCTCCTATGTCGTTTTGTTCGCCTTAATACGCTTCGCCTAAGACTTCTTGTCTGTTTGAAACATCCACCGGACACCGAATTTGTCGTTCAGTGCTCCATAGGTACCGAAAAACTGCTCTTTCAGAGGGTCGGTCACTTCTGCGCCTTCCGAGAGTCTTTCAAAAAGGGTTTTCAATTCCTCGAATGTTCCTCCACTGAGATAGAGGCAAACCGTATTGCCACGAATTGGCGTTCGGTCAGGCCGTAGCCAGTCCGAGGCTGAAATCTCCCGATTGCCGTTTCTGAGCCGGGCATTGACGATTTTCTCCCCCTGAACTGCAGGCATGAAATCCTTGGCTGGAGAATCCTTAACCTTGGTCGAGATCAGTTCTCCGCCAAAACAGGATTTGTAGAACTCCATGGCCTGCTGGCATTTGCCATCGAACAACAGGTATGGGGTCAGCGTGGTCATTTCATGCCCTCCCATTTTCTGCATGTTAGAGTCTGCCATCGAACGAGCAGGTAAAGCCGCCAACGCCGCAGCGGAGAGCGCGGAAGCGACGAAACGGCGACGAGACACTTCGGTGACTTTGCCAACGGTCATTCTCCTCTTGTGAAGTACGTGCCAGACCCTAGTCTGCGTTTTCATGGGGTAGTCGGAGCCGTTGCGGCGTTCTCTACATCCCTCGAAAATATTATTTTTAACAAAAAATCAGGTCCAGCCTGTCGATTTTTCTCACCCAGAACCGACATACGAGTGGAGGTTGGGAAATGACGACGGACGATGTGGTAGTTGACGTTAGCCAGGACTGGGTACTGGCCTGCGATGTGCAGCGGCGCTTTATGCAGGGTCTGGGCCGGACCAGCGATTCGGTGGACTACAGCGCGCGCTGTCGCCAGGTTCGAGCCCTCGGCGGCGATTGCTATGATTTCATGCCGCTTGCAAATGACCGCCTGGCGTTGGTCGTTGGCGATGCCTCCGGCAAAGGCGTCGCCGCAGCACTCATGATCGCCAGTGTGCAGTCCTCACTTCGGACAGCGGCGTTATTCAAAGGAAACGACCTCGCTGCACTACTCAAGATAGTAAATCTCCAGGCATATGCTTCGTCGCTCGCGGACCGTTATGCGACCGTGTTCTACGGCGTCTTCGACCAAGCGACGCGCACGCTACGGTACGTGAATGCCGGACACACTCCGCCGATCGTTCTTCGGCGAAACGGTTCGATCGATATGCTCGAGACGGGCGGCGCACCTGTTGGTATGTTTCCTGATTCGAGCTATGAGGAGGGAGCGGTGCAGCTTGATCCCGGCGATGTGGTCATCACCTGCACCGACGGAGTCATTGAAGCGGCAAACCAATCTGGCGAGGAGTGGGGAGTTCAGCGCCTGTTGAAAGCGACAGCCGCCTGGGCCCGACTCGGGACTGAGGATGCTGAACATCTCGTCCAGTCGATCTTCAACTCCATGGACGACTTCTCCAGAGGGTGCCAGATGGATGATGCGACATTAGCAGTTTTGCGGGTGCTCTAACCGCGTCGATGTGAAGAGCTGTTCATGATAACTCCGAGAAAGAAGAAAGGTTCAAAAATGAAGTTAGACAAGAAGTTCTCCGCCAAATTACAAAAGAGTTCCCCAAAAGGGTGGTTGGATCTATGTCGTCTGGCCTAGTTCCGTCAAGTTCTTTGGAACCCGCGGCTTGGTAAAGGTCAGGGGCAAAATCGATCGGCATCCCTTTCGGAGTTCGTTTATGCTCTGGGCGATGCACAGATAAACGGCCCTGGACGGGCAGACATTAGAGGTAATTCGTCGTTCCCAGCGGCCCAGACTTCTGGATGCGTCGCCCGGAAGAATCGTACTTAAACCCGACCGCTCCCGTGCCGCGGATGCCGCCTGCACCATCCGAATTTCGAAGTCCGAGGTATCGCTCCTGCCACCGGCATCGGTCAGCGGGTTGCCGTTGTTGTCTAATGCTGATCCTGACACGGTTTTCCAACTAGACTTTGCATCCTCAAATGCAGTTCTGCGTTTAGCTCGGTCGTTGCCCTGAAACAGGGCAGCGTTTTTTCTCCGAAACCCCAGACGCGAGTTTTGGACAACGTCTCGGTTTTCCCCTGGTCGTGAGTTCCCGGCAAACCAACACCAGCCGCTAAGGAAAAAACTCCCTCAGCGCGGATCGCCACGTGCGTGTAGATTTCCGTGCTGCTCAGGTCGGCGTGCCCGACGCTGGGCCGCTCTCCACGCCTATATTCAACAAGATACCCTGCGGTAACCTGAAACCCCATTACAAAGGGCATCTGGCAGGGTTGTTCCTCGTTTTCGCCGGGTTACCGCTCGGCAACCCAAGGTTGCTGGGCAGCGACCCACCAGGGGTGACGTGCTACCACCCCTACTCGCCTTATTTGCTGGCTGATGTCCGCTTTTGCGACCATGCGTTGGTTATACTTAGTTATACAATCAGAGTCGCTGTCCATCTTGAGGGGGATTATGGCAAATCTAACCAATGCGCTTCAGCAGCTTCGTGCGGAGCAGCGAGAAGCGCAGTTGCACGTGGAGAAGTTAGGCCAAGCGATTTCCGTGATCGAGTCGCTAAATCGTTCCGGAAAATCTCGGAACGGAAAACAAGCAACCCGCATTATCTCGGCAGCTTCACGACGGAAAATGGCGAGGGCGCAAAAAGCGAGATGGGCGAAGGTTCGGAAGGGACCCGAGCCTGCAGCGAAAACAACTGGCCCGGCTCCTGCAAGGCGCACCATTTCGGTAGCAGGACGCAGGAAGATCGCAGCGGCGCAAAGAGCGCGGTGGGCGAAGCTGAAGGCGGGGCAGAAGAAAGCGGCGTAAATACGCATAAAGCCCGCTGCTTCGGTGGAGGGCTTTTCTCTTTGATGAGGAATCACAACGACTTGCCAGATGAGCTAGGCAATAGTTGCGACCGTGCTCGGCTGCACTGACACACCGGTTGCTTGCTGCCGCAAACTGGCAACGCCATGCCTCACAAACGCACTGAAAGCCTTCCGCCAAGTTCTTGCACCAAGGGGGAAGATGGCTTTCGACGCACGCGACTGCCATGCATGGACTTCATTGTGCCGCATTCTACGCCACAACAGACACCGCGTCTGTCTTCAATCGGAATCGGACGAGTCGTAGGAGATCGCGGAATGCGAAGAGCCATAACGGGATTCAAGCACTCATTTTTATTTTCTCGTCCGAGAGTATGCGGGCTTGCGATGCGAGAAGGGCTGCAAGAGCTCAAACATCTCCATTGCCCAATCGTCCCGAAAACACAGTGGCCCTGACATCGCTGAACAGCGAGGAGCAGGCGAATTCGGAACAGAAATGAAGATTGCGTGAATGAGGTGATTCCGAGGGATCAGAAACCTTCCCCGCCGACAGTGCAACCCTCACGACACCTCCCCAGAGATCGTTACATAGCTCCCGAAATGGCGGACTGGATGAAAGTCTTCCGCTTTGGCCACAGCATCTTGGTGCCAACCAGCGTGAACGATTCGAAAGCCATGCTCTTCGGACTCGACACGGGTGCTTTCAGCAATCTCCTGTCAGTGCGTGCCGGGCGGCAGGTCAGCAAGGTTAATTCCGAAGACCGCGTGCGGATTCATGGTGTGAACGGCGCGGCCGCTGCACAGCATCGTGCTGAGTAGCCGATTTTTGGAGTCGGGATACGGCTCCTCAGGTTCCAAGACTGCTGCACGAACCGCTGCACAATCGCTACCCAGAATGCCATGAAACGCACCAAAACCACTCGGCACCGCTTATATCTCACAACAACATACGCAAGGTTGGGTCATTTCGTAATCGGTAGGTCAGCGGTTCAATTCCGCTCGTCGGCTCCGGCTTTTTGAGCACGGCTACCACTCCTTGTTGCACTCTTACTCCATCGGAACCACTTCCTGAACTGCCACCTCTTGTCTGGCCGCCCGGAGGAGCATAACGTTAATCGGGTGATCTTTCCTCGGTCGAGTGGAATCCTTCTTCACGTAGCATCTTTGCCCGGTGGCCACGGAATCGGCGATTTGGGAAATTCTGCCCATGAATTTGTGGAGTTTCTGGCCGAGTCGGGACAGAAAATCTGGCAAGTATTGCCCGTGAGTCCCACCGGATACGGCGATTCCCCCTATCAGTGCTTTTCGGCATTCGCCGGCAATCCCCTATTCGTCGATTTGAGTGCTCTTCGGGAGCAGGGTGTGCTGTCCGGGCAGGACTTAGCCAATGCACCGAATTTCCCTGATGAGCATGTCGAGTACGAGCGCGTGATCGATTTCAAACAGGGTCTGCTGCGCAAAGCCGCCGGTGCGTTTCTTGCGGACAGTGCGCACCTTGATCGTCGCGCTTTCGACACTTTTTGCCAAAGCAACCGCGTGTGGCTGGACGATTACGCGCTCTTTATGGCGTGCAAGAGAATCCACAAGGACGTGGCTTGGGTCCACTGGGACGCGGGACTACGACAACGGGACTCCGCGGTGTTAGAAGAATGGCGGAACCAATTGTCTTCCGAGACAGAGGTCCACAAATTTGCACAATTCGAATTTTTTCGACAATGGCAGAAACTCAGAGCTCATTGCAGCCGCCGCGGTATAAGTATTATGGGGGACATCCCGATCTACGTCGCTCACGACAGCGCTGATGTGTGGGCTCGTCCTGAGTTGTTTCGTTTGGATGAGCTCGGCAGACCCAGCGCCGTTTCAGGTGTTCCACCGGACTATTTCACCGCCACGGGTCAACTCTGGGGTAACCCTCTCTATCGGTGGGACGTGTCTGCTGTTTCTGGTCACCGGTGGTGGATTGAGCGCGTCCGCGCGTCGCTCAAACTGTTCGACCTGGTGCGACTGGATCATTTTCGCGGTTTCGAGGCTTACTGGGAGATCCCGGCCGGCGCCTTGACGGCGGCGGAAGGCAAGTGGGTAAAGGGACCTGGTCGGGAGCTTTTCCAGACCTTGCAAACTGAATTGAAAGAACTGCCATTCGTTGCCGAAAATCTCGGAGTGATTACACCTGAGGTCGAAGCTCTTCGCGAGGAGTTTGGGTTCCCCGGCATGAGCCTGCTGCAGTTTGCCTTCGGAAACGATCCACAAGGGCCCAGCTTCCGCCCTCACAATTATTCTCGCGAACTGGTGGCGTACACCGGCGGACACGACAATGACACCACGGTTGGTTGGTGGACGAGTTCGGGGATCGGGGAAAGCACTCGAACCGCCCAGGACATCCGCAAAGAACGGGATTTCGCCCGGGCATACCTTGGGTTTCAAAATCAGCCAGTCAATTGGGTATTCATTCGCACCGTTTTGGCGTCGGTGGCGAACATCGCCATTGTCCCCTTGCAGGATGTGTTGGGTCTGGGCAGCGATGCCCGAATGAATCTACCGGGAACAGTAAGCGGAAACTGGAAATGGCGTTACAAATCAGGCGCCTTGATGCGGGAGATCGGCGAGCAGTTGAGAACGCTGACAGGTCTCTACGATCGTTGACCGTTCGTCGAGTCTTTATCTTTTTATCTTAAGTCTGGGCCACAGTCGGGGCTATAGCGGCGACAATTCGTCTTCGTTCTCCTCCTTCTTCCCGCGAACAAACTTCTCCTCCAGAAAACGTTGCGCCAGGTTTCGGCCTCCAATGCCGAATGCGATTGCCAGTCCGAACATAAGAGCGCCGAAAGCAATTCCGAAGGCAACCAGCATGGTCTGTTCCGCCAGACCCAGTTCCTCAAAGACGATAGAAAATACGAAAACGATAATGATGCTGCGGACGGCAAGACTGACAATTCGAGCCGAAGGCATATTCGCATTGACCGCAGCCAACAAAGCGGCGCGAGAAAAGAAGCTGGCGGCCAGCAATCCAAAAAAGAGGACGAACGTCGCTACGAATAGACGCGGCAAGAAGAGAAAAACCCTTGAGATTTGCTCCTGCAGGCCCAGGATCCCAAGCACACTCACACCCAGCATAATGAAACCGAGCCAGGTTACCCAGAAGACGAACCGGCTCACCATTTCCGTGGCCGTAGGCAGAGCGGCCTTGGAGAGCAGTTGAGAGGCGCCGGTATTTTCTGAGAGTTTGTCGAACTTGATGAGTTGCAGAATGCTGCGCAGAATCACCTTTACAGCGTATGCGATGACCCAGCCAACAAATGCCAGGATCAGCATTACGATCAGACGAGGAAGGTAGTGCGCGAAACCTCTGGCCAGTTCGTGCACCGCCTGAACCAGTTCGCTTACAATCATTTCCCGCATAGTTGCCTCACTCTCTCGATTTCCACATCTGTAGCAGATACGGTTTCAATCGCTCGAACTCAAGACATAAGCCTTCGATATTGTTCTCGACGTCGTTCGCAGAGCCGGTGCGGTTCTCACTCAGGAACGTGAACACTCTCCCGCGAAAGAGTGGCGCCAGCGCCTGGATGATGTGGTCCCGGCTGATCACCGATTTCTGATACGACGCGGCAAACTCGTAGACCGTCCTGACCCACAATTCCGCCGGGTAACGAAACTCCTCGTCCCCTAGCCGGGCGATTCGTTGCAGTTCTGCCAGGGTAGAGGGGGAAAGAATCGCCTGAAAGACCGACTGCAATTCGGCCACTCCGGTCGAGAACATCTCGCGCAATCGTTTCCGATTTACCCGAGTCGGCTCCAGCAGAAGCTCCTGTTCGCTGCCTGTCGTGGGTACCGGCTTCGAACCAGCCACCCTGCTCCATACGGAAAAGTCTGGCTCCAATGCGGAGAACAGGGCGCCCACGGTTTGTCGGAGTGCCGGCACCAGATCCGCGGCGCGGCGCTCCGTGTGATCCTTTTCTCCCAGGAAGGACTGACAGATGCCGTACCCCCCCGTAATCGCGGCCAGGGTGAGGCGAAGTTCGACACCAGCGCCCGAGTTTCCATCATTCCAGCCATTTTGGCCCAGGAATTGGCTTCCAAGACGACCGGAGAATCCGAACTCAGGCATGTATGGCTCACGAATTCTCAGTCCGTAGAGAGCGCGGACCATCGGGTACAGCAAATTCGTCATCACCAGACCATCGAACTTGTGCCTGCGATAGGTGGGGGCTACCAGATCGAAGCCGCCGCGATAAATGGGGTCGAGAAGATTTGAGATCCATTCGGGCTGGAGGCTCGCCGACTCGGGTGACATCACGATACAGGCCTTAGCCCGCAGCAACTCAGCCGCAGCCATGATTGTACGCAATGCAACTCCGCTCCCCGGGCCGTTGGCGCACGTGGTGCTAATGGAATGCAGAGTGCGAAGTGCGTAAAGATTGGAGGCCGGTCGCGCGTCGTCGATCGAGATGCTCGTCACCAGTTCGGGAGTGCCATCGCGCGAGCCCCGATCGGCATTGATGATTACGGCTCGCTCGCGCGGAAAGCCGCGGAGAATACCATTTCGAATGGTGTGGACGACCGAACCGACAGTCTTGGCATTATTGTGAGTGGGCAGGCCTACAAGAATATCCACTTCGCCGACGTTAATCAGTTGGCGAAGAAAGTCATCCGTAAGAAAAGTTTCATCTTCCAATTTCAGCTCTGTGCGAGTCACGCTCGCGCTCTGTGAACATCATTTCCATTATCTACAATGGATCACATCCATTATCTACAATTATCTACAATGGATCACACCCTTCGCAGCCGGAACCAATAAAACTGGAAAGGGCCCAGGGTTAACAGATAAGGCAGGTCGCCGACGCGCGGAAATATATTATTGCCGAACATCTCGATCAGGATATTTCCTTTGTAGCGCCGCAAATCGAGTTCGACTGCCTGCGCGGTGCCCGAAAGGTTGTTGACCACCAGCACGGTCTCCTTGCCCAGCCGCCGGAGATAGGCCAATATTCTGTGATTGGCCGGATAGAGAAACTCAATCGATCCCCTGCCGAACACTCCGTTTGATCTGCGGGCTGTTATGATGCGTTGCATCCAACGCAGGAGCGAGTGTTCGCTCTCTCTTTGAGAGATGACGTTCACGGCGGGGTAACCGTACACCGGATCCTGAATCAGCGGAGCGTACAAACGCTGTGGCTCCGCGATCGAAAAGCCGGCGTTCCATCCCCCGCTCCACTGCATCGGAGTCCTCACTCCGTTGCGGTCACCTAAAAGAATGTTATCGCCCATTCCGATTTCATCGCCGTAATAGATGATAGGAGTGCCCGGCAGCGACATCAGCATCCCATTCATCAACTCGATGCGCCGGCGATCATTGTTCAACAATGGAGCGAGCCGCCTCCGAATTCCGAGATTTAAGCGCATCGTCTTGGTGGCGGCGTACATGTCGTACATGTAGTCGCGCTCCATGTCCGTCACCATTTCCAGCGTGAGCTCGTCATGGTTGCGCAGAAACAGGGACCACTGGCAGGAGGGCGGGATTTCCGGAGTCTGCTGCAGTATTTCCGTGATGGGCTTGCGGTCTTCCAACTTCAGTCCCATGAACATTCTGGGCATCAGCGGAAAATGAAACGCCATATGGAATTCGTCTCCGTCCCCGAAATAGGGGCGAAGATCGGCGGGCCATTGATTGGCCTCCGCTAGAAGCATCCTGTCTGTGAAATGTTCATCGAGTTTTCGCCGCAGCTCCTTCAGGTAATTGTGAGTCTCCGGCAAGTTCTCACAGTTTGTGCCCTCTCGTTCCACCAGGTACGGCACCGCATCGAGCCGGAAGGCATCCACGCCCATCTCCAGCCAGAACTTCATCAAATTCCACATCTGCTCCCGAACCGCAGGATTGTCGTAATTGAGATCGGGCTGGTGACTAAAGAATCGATGCCAATAATAGGATTTAGAAATCGGGTCCCATGCCCAGTTGGACTTTTCTGTGTCGAGAAAAATGATCCGAGCCCCCTTGTACAGGTTATCGGTGTCACTCCACACGTACCAATCGCGGCGTGGATTGTTCTGCGAGCTGCGCGCTTCCTGAAACCACGGGTGCTGATCGGAGGTATGATTCAATACCATTTCGATGATGACCCGGATTCCCCGCCCGTGGGCCGACTCCAGGAGCTTGCGGAAATCCTCTAACGTTCCATAGCTGGGATGAACGGTGTTGTAATCTGCGATGTCATAGCCGTCGTCACGCAGAGGCGAGGGGAAGAATGGCATGAGCCATATCGCGTTGATTCCCAGTTCCTGCAGATAATCAAGCTTCTGTTCAAGTCCTTGAAAATCGCCGATGCCATCCCCGTTACTGTCGTGAAACGTGCGAACGTGCACTTGATAGATGATTGCATCCTTGTACCAAAGAGCATCCTTATTCAGTGGCAAAATGCTTTCTCCCGGGCACTCCCATCAGCTTTCGTCAGAGGAGGCCAATACGCAAGTTTATATGAGGCGACACGAATCCTACTGTGGACGCCCTCCGGATTCCAGTCCATACGCGAAATGCCGTGATGCAAGACCAGGGATGAACGCCCGAGGACAAATTCGTGGTGACTCCCGTAGGCCATGTTTTCGCTATGTACGCGGGGAATCAGGGCGGTCAGGCGCTGCGGACGATCTTCTCCGCGCCGACGGTCGAGTATGACGGCGACGGGAAGCCCGCCTCCTTCTGTGGGCTGAGGGATCGGCTTCTTTGCATGACAAGGAACTGATATTGACGGTTGTCAACCCGCACGTGAGTGATTCACGCGAAACCGAAATCGCGGCGCGGGACGCCGCTGAACTCAGGATCGGCTACCACTCCGACCAATTCTGACATTCACGCGCACAACACACTTGTCCAGAGACAAGTCATCGTCCCAGAGACGAAAACGCTGGCTATCAAGGGCCCGACGCTGAACTATACTTTTCCGCCAGCGTCGGCTACGAAGATGACATTAACTCTGTCGTAGGTCGACGCGACGCAGTCGTTGTTGCATCGCGTGTTTCTGCCCGGGTGTCTGCCCGGGTGTCCTGCCCGGGTTGACAGTCAGTACAAAAACAGGCACACTCGCCGCTTCGCTGCGGCCCCGCGGCATAAAGGATGCGCATGAAGACTCTCGTTTCCGTCGTGATCATGATTATTACGATTGTTGCGACACTGGCAGCACAGGACGCAACGCCGCTTTCCGGCTCCCAAAAGCGCTTCCTCACTGAAAAAGATCTCTTCGACTTTATTTGGGTTGCCAATCCTCAACTGTCGCCCGATGGCACCCGCGTCGCATTCACTCGCGTCACCGTCGACGAGAAGCGCACCAACTATGAGACCTCGATCTGGATCGCCGCCACCGGTGGCAAGGAAACCCCCATTCGGATGACGAATGGCAAGCACGACGCACAGCCGCGCTGGTCACCCGACGGCAGGCACATCATCCTGGTGCGTGGCGGCGACAAAGATGAAACCGGCAAGCCGAAGCCCGGTCAACTCGCAATGCTGTCGCTCGCTGGCGGTGAAGCTTCGACAATTACTGATCTGCCAAAAGGTGCCTCAAACCCGGTTTGGTCTCCCGACGGCAAGCGGATCGCCTTCGTGAGTTCGACCGCGCAGGAGGACATCGAGAAGGCCCAGCGCAAAAAGAATGCGGTGAAATCCGGCGATACTCAAGCGGATAGCGAGCACGAATCCGACGTTCACGTCATCAACCGCGCCGTCTATCGCAGCAATGACGAGGGCTATCTCGATCCCAAACGCCACGCCCATATTTGGCTACTCGAGGTACCGACGGCTGCTGATGAGCTCCCCAAGCCTCGGCAGCTCACTAGCGGGAATTTCGACGAGGGTCAGCTCGTCTGGAGCCAGGATGGCTCGCGCATTTATTTCCTCACGCGGCGCATCGACGAGCCTTATTACGAAACTCCCAGCACGGATATTTACTCGGTCCCGTCCGCTGGTGGAACCCCTGAAAAGCTCGCCACCATTCCGATGGGAATTGGCGATCTCGTCCTCAGCCCAGATGGCCGCCGGTTGGCCTTCCATGGCTCCGTCGCTGAACCAATTCGCTCCTATTCGCAACCCGACCTCTGGGTTATAGATGTGGCGCCAGGCGCAAAACCGCAAAACCTTACCGCCGCCTACGATTTCGACCTGGGCAGCTCCGTTTCCGGCGACAATGCGGCACCGCGCGGCGGACACGGACGCCCGCTCTATTGGTCGCCTGATGGTCTCTCGCTCTTCGATATCGTGGAGAAGCAAGGACGCACGCCCATCGTGCGTGTCGACGCACGAACCGGTGAGGTAACCGAGCTCACGCAAGGCGATCAGGCGGTGCTCGATTTTTCAGCCAGCGCGGACGTCAGCACGATTGTCGCCCTCGTGTCCTCGCCCGTGATGATCGGCGACCTCTTCGCCGTGGCCAGCGACGGAACGCAGACTCGCATCACTGACTTTAACCGGAAACTCTGGTCGCAACTCAATCTGACCGCACCGGAGGAACTCAGCTACACCAGCTTCGATGGCAAGCGCATCCAGAGCTGGGTCCAGAAGCCGCCCGACTTCGATCCGCAGAAGAAGTACCCACTGATCCTCGACATCCACGGCGGCCCGCACTCTGCCTACGGCTGGGTCTTCGATCATGAATTTCAATGGATGGCGGCCAAAGGCTACATCGTCCTCTACGTCAATCCGCGGGGCTCGACCAGCTATGGCCAGGAGTTCGGCAATATCATTCAATATCACTATCCGGGCGACGACTATCGCGATCTGATGGCCGGCGTCGACGAACTTCTGAAGCGTGGCTACGTCGACCAGAAAAAACTCGGAGTGACCGGCGGCAGCGGTGGCGGTGTCCTCACCGACTGGACCATCACGCATACGGAGCGCTTCGCGGCGGCCGTTTCGCAACGCGACATTTCTAACTGGGCCTCCTGGTGGTACACAGCCGATTTCACCCTCTTCCAGCCGAACTGGTTCAAAGCGCCGCCTTTCGAGGACCCGCAGGACTATAACAGCCGCTCGGCAATCACCTTTGTGAAGAACATCCATACACCAGTCTTATTTGTTCTGGGCGAGTCCGATTACCGCACCCCGCAGGATTCAGGCGGCGAACAGTTGTTCCGCGCGCTGAAATATATGAGGCGCCCAACTGCCATGGTTGTTTTTCCACGCGAGACGCACGAACTCTCGCGCTCGGGCGAACCCTGGCATCGCATCGAACGTCTTGATCACATCGTGGGTTGGTTCGACAAATGGATGATGGGCGCGTCTCATCCTGAGTTCGACATCAATCCCGGGCAGCCGGCAGCCACATCCGGACCTTAGCGAGCGGCAAGGGTCAGTTCGATTTCTAGCGACAGGCAGCCTGTTTACACCGAGGCTGAACTCGGCAACTGGCGATGAAGCATCGTTCTCAGCCGCCACAGTACAGCGGCAAGCGCCGCGAGAGCCACTGTCCAAATCGCGAACGCAGTCGTTACCACCCATCCCGGCGCCACTCCCACTCGGCGCAGCAGAAAAGGCAGAAAATTCCAAGTAGTGATGTGAACGTTATCCCACGGGTCTTGCGTCATCGCCTCCGTGTTCAAGCCCCAGGCGTTCATTTTGCCGAATGCGAAGGCGAGGATGTTCTTGAAGCGCAGAGCAATCACGAAGGTGGGATGACCCAGCGTGTCCATCTGGTAGATCTCGAGCGGCAGCCAGAAGGCCAGCGACGCAATCTGAATGACGAGGCTGACCGCGATTAGGACAATGCCGCCGCGCCACATCCACGAGCTCAGATTCGCACGATAGCGCAACAGGAGTGGGGCGGCGATGAGCACCACCATTTCTACCGCAGTCGAAACGTAGCGATCTCCCCAGGAGAAGTCGCCCGCCCAGTACGTGTAGCGCGCATAGAAGCTGATATAGCCGAGCAGAAGTAGAAGAGATGTCAGCGCGTAAGCGCGGACCTCGACGGCGAGACGTTGCCAAAGAAGGGCGAGGAGTACCAGTGCCAGCACGAGAAGAGGGTCGAACAGGAAGATCGATTTCTCGGGCTTGAAAAGCGCTCCTAGAACGCCTTCGTGAAAGGGCGTGCTCCAGGGAAAACTTGCGGGCAGGGTTGGATCTTGCAGGCGCGATTCTCGCGTGAAGATTGGGATGTAAGTCTGCGTCAACGATCCGAAACGATAGAAGTTGTAGAAACGCTCGACGAGGGCAAAGAACGCATACACGGGCATGGCGACCTTGAAATAAGTCTGCAGACGTGGCCACAATGCGCGGCCGCGCACTTGCTCGAACCAGAGCACGGCCAGCAGGAAGATGCCGCCGGCCATCAGGTCCAGTCCGGTCGTCACTCGAGTCAAGAGGTTCAGTCCCAGGGCTGCCGAACCCAGAAAGAGCGCTCGACGGCTGCCGCTGCGCAACCACTCGTACTGGAACGAAAAGCCCGTCAGAGTTAGAAGCATGATGTAATTGTTTTCCTGCATGTTCTGCGTGTAATGCACGTGAGTCGTGCAAAACAACAGCGCCAGAACGCCGGCGACGGCTTCATTGACGCTAAAACGCAACTGGCGCAGCAAACGGAACGTGATCAGCGCCGTCAGCACGTTGACCAGGATACTGGTGCTGTAACTGACGATGATGCTGCGAACGGCGGGGTCATCTTCGTATTCAGCGAAAATATGCCAGTGCGCAATCCATGTGGCCACCAGGTCGGCAGGCAGCATGAGTAGCGATTGGCCGATGCCGTACCAACTGAAAATTCGACCCCCGCGGCCGTGCAGGCCGAACTCCGGATACTCGTTGGGAAATACCTGCGGTTGCCGAGTCCAGAGCCAGTGCGTGGTCTGCAGCCGGTGCATGGTGTCGGCGGTTCCGAGTTCGCCGGATTGCACCACGAAGGCGAACAGTCCCGCGGTCAGACCCAATAGAAATACAGGATTGCGCAGCTTCAGCCCCAAGCTTGAAGTCATCGCTTTGCATGGTAATACAGGAACCGGCTTCCGGCCTTCGGCTTCCGCCTTTTTGTGACGCGAGTCGAACCCAAAGTTGTCTTCTGACGCGGTAGACTGTAGCGGGAAATTCTCATGGCCAAGTGCGCAAATTGCGGGACTGAGTTATTAGACAATGTTCGCTTCTGCTCCCGCTGCGGAAGGCCCGCTTCGAATACCGACGACCTGGCGACGCTCGACTTTGCCACGTCAACATCGCCGCTACCACCGCGGTCAAAGTCTTCGTCTTCGTCGAGGCCCTCCAGTTCCGCGGAATATTCACTGAGCGAAGGTCGGTTCCTTCCCGGACGGCTGGTAGCGTCCCGCTACCGCATCATCGCTCTGCTCGGTAAAGGCGGCATGGGCGAGGTGTACCGCGCGGATGATTTAACGCTCGGCCAGGCGGTGGCGATGAAGTTTCTGCCTGACGATGCCGGACGCGATGAGGCATTGCTCGAACGCTTTCGCAACGAAGTGCGCATGGCACGGCGAGTTTCGCATCCCAACGTTTGCCGAGTGTATGACGTGGGCGAGGTCGAGGGCCAGACATTTTTCACCATGGAGTACGTCGACGGCGAAGATCTGGCTTCGCTGCTGCGGCGCATCGGCCGGCTCCCGCCCGACAAAGCGCTCGACATTGCACGCCATCTCTGCGCGGGATTGGCCGCGGCCCACACCAAAGGCGTTCTCCATCGCGACTTGAAGCCCGCCAATATCATGCTCGATGGACGAGGCCAGGTGGTGATCACCGATTTTGGCCTGGCGGGAGTGGCCGATGACATCCGTGGTGCGGAGGTTCGCAGCGGCACCCCAGCCTACATGTCGCCCGAGCAATTGGGGGGGAGAGAAGTAACCACGAGAAGCGACATTTATGCGCTCGGGCTGGTCCTCTATGAAGTTTTCACGGGCAAGCGAGCGTTCGCCGAATCGTCGGCGAAACTGGTTCGCACCGGAACAGACCATACGCCAAGCCGGCCGTCGTCCGTGGTCAAGGATCTCGATCCGATCGTGGAAAAAGTAATTCTGCGCTGCCTGGAGACGGAGCCCTCGTCGCGTCCGCCCACGGCTTTGGCAGTGGCTGCGGCGTTGCCGGGTGGCGATCCGCTGGCTGCGGCGCTGGCTAAAGGAGAAACCCCATCGCCGCAATTGGTCGCAGCGTCTGGAGAGAGAGCCGGTCTGCGTCCGCGCGTGGCCGTAGTCTGTCTGGCGGCCGTACTGCTTGGTTTGGCGGTGGTCACTTATCTCTCCATCCATTACAGCGCCCTGGAGAAGATGGGACTGGAACTCACTCCGGAAGTTCTAACCCAGAGGTCCCACGAAATTATCGCGCGCCTGGGGTATGCGGGACGGCCTGACGACAGCGCCTTCAGCCTCCGCTATGACGGCGACTTTCAGGACTATGTGGAGAAAAACGACAAGCCTCCGCACTGGGAGACGGTGCTAGCGGCGCGACCGTCCCTGCTGCAGTACTGGTACCGGCAAAGCACCGATTCATTGGTCGCCAGTGACTTCCGCGACCAGCTGATGACGCCGGGAATCGTCACCCAAGACGATCCTCCGACCGTTCTCTCGGGCATGATCAATCTGCAGCTCGATCCTCAAGGCAGATTGACGTATTTCCAGGCCATCCCGCCGCAGAAACAGGCGACACAAAAAGAGCCGATGCAAAAAGAAGAAGAAAAGAAAGGAGCTGCCGCCCCGCCGGCCGCGTCCCCGGCCGCATCATTTGACTGGAACATACTTTTCACGGCCGCCGGCTTGGATCCATCGAAATTACAACCGGCGCAACCGGCTTGGACGTCGCTGGCCACTTCCGACACGCGGATGGCATGGACTGGCACCTGGCCGGGCACCACTCGTCCGCTGCGGGTGGAAGCGGCCGCGTTTGAGGGCAAGCCGGTGTTCTTCTCACTCATCGGCGACTGGACCAAGCCGCAGCGTATGAAAAGCATGGAGAAGAAATCCATCGGAGAGTGGATCGGCAGAATTTTCGGGCTGGTCCTGCTGTGTACGCTGTTGGTCGGGTCTGGGCTTCTTGCCCGCAGGAACTACCGCCGGGGGAGAGGCGATCGAGAAGGAGCGCTCCGCCTGGCGCTGGTGATATTGGCGCTGGAAATGGGTCTGTTTTTCTGCCGCAGCCACTTCTCCAGCATCGGCGACACCATCGGGCTCTTTATTCTTGCGGTCAGCACGGGGCTGTTCGTTTCGGGCGTGACCTGGATGCTTTATATGGCGGTCGAACCGTGGGTGAGGCGCCACTGGCCACAGACCATTATTGCCTGGAGCCGGCTGCTGGCGGGGCAAGGGCGCGATCCACTGGTGGGTCGCGACATTCTTTTCGGCGTGGTTCTGGGGGTAGTTTGGATCCTCGTTTTTCAGATTCACGCCATTCCCGAAATGCACATGGGGGCAGCGCCGTTCCTCTCCTCGACTGAAGCCCTGATGGGAGGCCGCGAGGCGCTGGGTGCGTGGTTGAGGCAATGGCCCCAGTCCATTCAAACCACACTGGTTTTCTTCTTTGTGCTGTTTGGTCTGAAGGTTGTGCTGCGCAAGGAGTGGATTGCAGCCATAGTTTTTATCGCGATTTTTGCCCTTCCGCGCGTGCTTACCGGCACTTACCTGGCGGTGGAACTGCCCACGCAGATTCTCGTCTATGGCATCGCGGTGCTGATTCTCCTGCGCTTCGGGTTTGTCTCGCTGGCCTGCGCGATCTTCACCGTCGATCTGATGGATAATGTACCTTTCTCCGCCGACTTCTCCACCTGGTACATGACGACCTCGATTCTTGCGTTGCTCAGTGTGGCGGCGCTGGCAGGATGGGGCTTCTATCATTCTCTGGGCGGAGAGCCGTTGTGGGCAGTCGAGGAAGAGTGAGGTAGGCTGCAATGCCAGGCCAGGTGTTTGCCGCATGAGATTCTTGCGCCTGCTCAGGATAACGGCGTGGCTGATCTTTTTTGCGATGGCCGCGTCCGCACGGCATAGCGCCCAAGTTTCCGGAACTTCACCATCCGGAACTCAAAGGACCCCACAAACCACCGCTTCTAGCGTTCGAAGCGTGGGTGGTTGTAGATGTCGTAGTGAGCAGCAACGGAAGGCCGGTAAAGGGACTGCAACGGCCGGCATTTCATATCTTCGAGGATGGACACGAACAAACGATCAAGGTTTTCGAAGAACACAATTCCGCGGACGCATCACAGATTCAGAGCATTCCCCCACTGCCCGCAAATACCTACAGCAACTTTCCTGAGACCACCGTCACCACCGCCGCCAATGTGCTTCTGACCAGATCATGCAGACCGGCCTGCCTCAGCATCAGGAGATAGACGTCCCCACCGGCGAGGTCTATCTCCGCATTGGGGTCCACGATCTCACCACGGATAGGATCGGCTCGATTGAGATTCCTCTGCCAGTCTCAGCCCAGGCGCCGCAGAAATAGGGCTCGCCACGCACGCCGAGGCGGACCGCGCTCAGGTTCTCCGGGTCAAAGAACTACTTGAATACGGCTGGGGTGTTAATGCAGCGCCAAAACTTGGGCACTTTTATGTTCGCCCGTTAAGGTGCCTGTCTGGGGCGAGATTCGCCCCGAGGGGACTCTCTGTCTCTTGAAAATCCTCGCATCCTCTTCTATATTTGGGACATCTAAAACATTGACAACGACGCACTCAGGTCTTAGCATGGTTGTTAGCGCAATCCTATTGACATTGATTATAAAGCACTTATCTAGTTCAGGAGGAACGTTTTATGGGAAAGATTATCGGGATTGACTTGGGAACTACCAATTCCTGCGTGGCGGTCATGGAAGGCGGTGAGCCGAAAGTGATCCCCAATGAAGAAGGAGGACGAACTACGCCCTCGGTCGTCGGCTTTACGAAAACCGGCGAGCGACTGGTGGGGCAGGTGGCAAAGCGGCAGGCCATCACCAACCCGGAGAACACCGTCTATTCGATCAAACGCTTCATGGGGCGCCGCTACGAGGAAGTTCAGGAAGAAATAAAGATGGTCCCCTATAAGGTGGTGAAGTCGGGCGACCACGTGGCGGTGCTGGCGCAGGGCAAGGAGTATACGCCTCCGCAGATTTCGGCGCTGATCTTGCAAAAATTAAAGAAGGCGGCGGAAGACTATCTCGGCGATAAAGTGACCGAGGCCGTGATCACCGTGCCGGCGTACTTCAACGACGCTCAGCGGCAGGCGACGAAAGACGCGGGCCAAATCGCCGGCCTGGAAGTGAAACGCATCATCAACGAACCGACGGCAGCCGCTCTGGCCTACGGACTCGACAAAGGCAAAGACGAGACTATCGCCGTGTACGACTTCGGCGGCGGGACCTTTGATATTTCGATTCTGGAAGTTGGCGAAGGCGTGATTGAAGTCAAGGCCACCAACGGCGACACCCATCTCGGCGGCGACAATCTCGATCAGCGCATTGTCGACTGGCTCATTGACGAATTCAAAAAGAACGAAGGCTTGGATCTGCGGGGCAAGGGGAACGAAATGGCTCTGCAGCGTCTGCGCGACGCGGCAGAGCGGGCGAAGATTGAGCTTTCGACCACGATGGAAACCGAAATCAATCTGCCATTTATCACGGCGGATGCCAGCGGCCCGAAACATTTAGTGCAGAAACTGACGCGCGCAAAGCTCGAAGGAATGGTGGAAGATATCATTCAGCGCTCGGCAGGTCCGTGCAAACAGTGCATGAAAGATGCGGGCATCGATGCCAATAAGTTCAACGAAGTGGTGCTGGTCGGCGGACAGACGCGCATGCCGCGTATCCAGGCTCTGGTCAAGGAGTTGTTTGGGCGCGAAGGTCACAAGGGCGTGAATCCTGACGAAGTAGTCGCGATCGGCGCGGCGATTCAAGGTGGCGTGCTGGGCGGCGAAGTGAAAGATCTGCTGCTGCTCGACGTAACCCCATTGTCGCTGGCGATTGAAACGCTGGGCGGCGTGGCCACGCCGATGATCCCGCGCAACACGACGATTCCGACTAAGAAGACGGAGACATTCTCGACCGCGGCCGATAGCCAGACTTCCGTTGAAGTTCACGTGCTGCAGGGCGAGCGTCCGATGGCGGCGCAGAACCGCACCCTGGGCAAGTTCCATCTGACAGGAATTCCGCCTGCTCCACGCGGCGTGCCGCAGATCGAAGTGACGTTCGACATCGACGCCAACGGCATCCTCAACGTGACCGCGAAAGACACGGCCACGCAAAAGGATCAGAAGATCACGATCACGTCGTCTTCCGGCTTGTCAAAGGAAGAGGTCGAGCGTATGGCGAAAGAGGCCGACGCGCACGCGGCGGAAGACAAGGCGCAGCGCGATCTGATCGATGCCAAGAACCAGCTCGACAGCATGGTCTACAACATCGAAAAAATGCTGCGCGAGCAGGGCGACAAGATCTCCGGCTCGGAGCGCGGAGATGTTGAAAACGCCCTGGCCGACGCCAAGAAGGCTCTGGAGTCGAACGACAAGGCGACCATGGACAAGGCACGCGAGACGCTGACCCAGGCTTCTCACAAGCTAGCCGAACAGATGTACAAGGCTGCGCAGCCCACGCCGGGAGCGGGGCCGGGCGCAGATTCAACGCCTGGCGCGCCCTCCGGCGGCGGCGCCAGCGGTAACGGTCAGGGCCAGAAGAAAGACGAAGGCGTGATCGACGCTGAGTACGTGGATGTAGAGGACAAGAAGTAACGAACGAGAGAAGTGGCCACGGATTCTCACTCTTCGACACGGATTAAGAAAGTCCGTGATGATGCGTGCGATCCGTGGTTGGCTTTTTGGGGGGGCAAATGGATTTTCAAGTCAATGGGGAAACTTATTTTTTGAGCCTCGCCGAAGACGAGAGGCGATGGCTCGTTTTTGTGTCGACTGATAGGGGAGCGCGCGCGGTCCCGGTTTACGAGGACGTGCCTGAATTCAAGAACTTCGCGGTAGTGATAGACGACAAAGGAAAGCCCAGGATTCCGAACTAGACTCCGGCTGATCCGATTTCAGATTGCGCAATGGCATCCACAGCAAAAAAAGACTACTACGAAATCCTTGGCGTGAAGAAGTCAGCTTCGGCCGACGAGATCCGCAGGGCGTTCCGCAAGCTGGCGCGCAAGTATCATCCCGACGTCAATCCCGGAGATAAGTCGGCCGAGGAGAAGTTCAAGACTCTTTCCGAAGCCAACGACGTTCTTAGCGATCCGAAGAAACGCAAAATCTACGACCAGGTTGGGTTCTACTCGGACAATATTGATCCGGCAACCGCGGAGGCCTATGCGCGTTCTGGCGGCGGTGCGCCAGGGGGCGACGGATTTTCGGGCGGCTTTCCAGGCGGGGCGCCGGATGGCGGCCAGGGCGTTCCGTTCGATTTTGGCGGATTTGATTTTTCTGACCTTGTCGATAGTGCGGGACGCGGGCGCAGGACTGGCGGCAGCGCCAGCGGTGGCAGCAGCTTCCGCGACATTTTCGGAGGAATCTTCGGCGGAGGTCGCGGGGCCGAGCCCGCAGCGGAAGGGCCCGAGCCGGGGAGCGATCTCGAATACCAGGTTAATGTTCCTTTCTGGACCGCGATCCGTGGCGGCGTGATGCGTCTGAATATTTCACGCCGGGATGTTTGCTCGAACTGTCATGGGCAGGGGTTCATGGAAGCTCCGGGCAAGTGTCCTGAATGCAACGGGACCGGCCAGATTACGCAGACCGGTGGGCGGATGAAGTTCAACGTACAATGTCCGCGGTGTCACGGTACCGGCAAAAATCTTACGACCTGTCCCACCTGCCATGGCGTAGGCACCGTCGCGAAAACCGAGCCTCTCGAAGTGCGCATCAAGGCCGGCACCCGCGATGGACAGCGCATTCGCATTCCCGGCAAAGGCAACGCCGGCGCTCACGGTGGTCCTCCGGCAGACCTGTATGTGATTATCCGCGCCGAGGAGCATCCCATCTTCCGGCGCGACGGCGATGACATTTACCTGACTGTGCCCGTAAGCGCCACCGAGGCCGCCCTGGGAGCGAAGATCGAAGTGCCGACGATTGATGGCCGGGCGCTGCTGAAAATTCCTCCTGGAACGCAATCCGGACAGAAGCTGCGGCTGCGGGAGAAGGGCGTGCCGTCGGCCACCAAAGAAGGCACGCGCGGAGACGAGATCGTCGAGATCACGATCACGGTCTCGATGCCGCGCGATGAGCGCACGAAAGAACTGCTGCGCGAGCTGGCCAAGTTGAATCCCGAAGATCCACGCGAGGAACTCTGGAAAAAAGTGTGAGACCTACTGCTCTGTCATCCTGAGCATAGTGCAGGACCTGTGCAGTTCTAGGCCGAGCGCATAGATCCTTCGGCCCGCAAGAAACGCGGACCTCGGGACGACGGACCTGCTGGCATTCAAGACCCGAACAAGAACAGAGAGAGCCAAGTCCCTTTGTGATTTTGTACCCGCCAAATCGGCCTTCTCGATGAAGGACTGATGCAGAGCGCGTTCTCGTTAACACAGCTTCGGACGCTTTATGAAATGGCGCAACGCAGTAAAACCACCGCCGTCGAACTTTGCAAAGACCTGGGTTTAGATGCCGGATACCTCAGCCGCATTCTGGCCGGCTTTCAGAAAGCTGGCCTTGTCGAAAAACGGAAATTCCAACCGACGCCCGCCAAGCCTTGTTGTCGCTGACCAAGAAAGGTCGCACGGCCTTCGAACCGCTCAATGCGCGATCGAGCGAGCAGGTCGGCACAATGCTGGGCAAGTTGCTGCCAGCAAAACAGGACGACCTCATTCAGGCCATGGCGACGATTGAATTTGTCCTGTCGTCAGGAGCCGAGCACACGAGTTCCTACGTTCTGCGACAGCATCGACCCGGCGACATGGGCTGGGTTGCCCAGCGACACGGAACTCTTTGGCAGGAGTACAGCTACGACGAGCGCTTCGAAGCGCTGGTCGCTGGAATCGTCGCCGAATTCATCCGGAGACTCGATCCTGCCAAAAAGCGTTGCTGGATCGCGGAATAAAGATGGCGAGAATGTCGGCGCGGTTTTCCTGGAGAAGAACTCCTCGTCGATGGCCAAGTTGCGGTTGCTACTGGTGGAACCGTCGGTTCGCGGGCTGGGAATTGGAAAACGTCTGGTTGAGGAATGCGTCCGCTTTGCCCGGTATGCAGGCTACCAGAAGATCATGCGGTGGACGCAGAGCGAACTTGTCGCCGCGCGCCGCCTCTACCAGAATGCCGGCTTCGCGTTGGCGGCTGAAGAAAAACACCAGAGTTGGAGCCGCGACGATCTGGTTGCCGAAACCTGGGAACTGAACCTCTAAGCCCTACCGACCCGCATTACCTTCCAACTGCCACGGTTGCTTACGAAATTTTTCAATAATTCTCAAAAAAATCTTGCATCTGAGGAAATTTCCCGTAATCTCACAAATGCGAACTAACTTCGCCGAGATGCCCGGGAATCGCTCAGACCCGGGAGCCGCGAGCAGCACGTCTTTTCAGAAGGAACAGATTTCAGAAAAGACCCAAGGGGAGACGCGGTGGTGAGAGTGAGTCGCTTGAAGAGGAAGCCATAGAAATTGGCAACAGCTAGCGCCCCGCGTCAACAACTCGGAAGTCCCCGGCTTCTCGTCCCCGCACCCAACCGGAAAAGATTCGTTCGCCTCACGCTCTGGCCTCTGGTCGCCGCCACTTTCTTTATGGTGTCGGGTGGAACCTATGGCACCGAAGACATCGTGCATGGCGCCGGATATGGTCGCGCCATCCTGATTCTGCTCATCACGCCGCTGCTCTGGAGCCTGCCCACCGCCTTCATGATTGGCGAGCTTTCGAGCGCGCTGCCTTACGAAGGCGGCTACTACGCCTGGGTGCGGCGCGCCATGGGCAACTTCTGGGGATTTCAGGAAGCCTGGCTGTCGCTGGTCGCCTCCATTTTCGACATGGCGATTTATCCCACGTTGTTCGTGGCCTACCTGACCCGGATGTTTCCGTGGTTTCAGCAGGGCAATCGCGGATGGTGGGTCGCGCTGGCCGTTGTCATCGCCTGCGCCCTGCTGAACATCGCCGGGGTGAAAGCAGTTTCGCTCACTTCATTATGGCTGTTAGTGGCCTTGTCGGCGCCGTTCGCGGTGATCGTGGTGATGGCGCCATTCAAGCTCGGCGCGCTGGCCAACGCCGTGACCAAGCCGACGACTTCGACCGTCGACATTCTCGGCGGCTTGCTCATCTGCATGTGGAACTACATGGGATGGGACAATGCTTCGACCATCGCCGCGGAAGTGGAGCGTCCGCAGCGGACTTATCCGCGGGCGATGCTGGTCGCAGTCTGCATTGTGGCGGCCACCTACGTCCTGCCCTTTGCCGCGATCTGGATGACCGGCCTGAAGGCTACGGCCTGGGAAACCGGTTCGTGGGCTGACATCGCTGCATTGATCGGGGGACCGCTGCTGCGCCTCGGCGTGGTGCTCGGAGGCATGATGAGCGCGTTTGGCATGTTCAACGCGCTGGTCATGAGCTATTCGCGCCTGCCGTTGGCGATGGCGCAGGATGGCATGCTTCCTGGAATCTTCGGCAAGCTGCAGAAAAAATCGCGGGCGCCTTGGGTTGCGATTATTGCACTGGCCATCGGATGGGGAATGTGCCTGGGGCTGGGATTTGCCCGGCTGGTCACGCTCGACATTCTTCTTTATGGAGCCAGCCTGCTGTTGGAATTCACGGCGCTGGCCGTGCTGCGCTTCCGTGAGCCGGAGCTGGAGCGTCCGTTCCGCGTGCCGGGTGGCCTTTTCGGAGCCATCGCCATCGGCATTCCGCCCATGCTGCTGCTGGGTTTTTCGGTGATCCGCAGTGAGCATGAACAGATCTGGAATATGAGCTCATTTACTTTCGGGATGATCCTGATCGCGGTGGGCTTCGTGGCGTACTTCGTCAATCATGCGCTAAAGCCGGCGGGATGGGCTGTGTCCAGGGAGAAGCCTCAGCCCGCGGCGTAACCTTATCTTCAACATCTTCAACGAAATCTACAACGAAACGGTGGGGCAGGGTAAACTGTCACGATTTTCGCCTGCTGGCGCACGTACCAAGCTGAACTGCACCTGACGTGAGTATGCTCACACGATACCGGAGTGTGCCAGCCTACGTTGCGGCCACCTTCGCCACCTTGGCTGCGCTCTTTATGTCTGGGGCCTCCTTCTTGTTGACCACTTACGCTGTCGACTTTCTGATGGGAAGGTTCCACGATGCCCTGGGAATTGGGGCAGGATTTGATCTTCTTCTGCTAGGAGTTCCGAGTGTGATGATCCCGGTATTCATAGCGACGCTCACGGTCCTGGTCCAGCTCCATCATCCAACTTCCTGGCTCACGCCGACCTTGGCATTCGGGCTCAGTTGTATCGGACTGATTCTGTTCGTGAAAATAGCAATTGGATTCGGGAAAACTCTGGTGGCCGATGTGCACCAGGCGCTCGCGATGTTGGCAATGCTCGCGGCCGGAGCAATAACATGGCTCGTTAGTTGCTGGTTGCTGCGTAGGAAAACAGTTCACAAGCCCCAGTCACGGTGACTGCGCTTGCAAGCAAGAGGACCGAGAAAAATCCCGGTCCTCTTGTTTTGTGCTCTCAGAATGATTATCTGGGGACGGCCACCATCGACTGTCCCACAGAGGTTACGCTGCGGCTTCCGCACTGTCGCGTAGGCTCTTTACTTTGTCATGCGCAGCCTGCACTCTGGCGGCCTGGCGGCGAACAATCTGAGCGATGTTTTCTGGCAAGTCACCCGTAACCGCCTTCTGGTACGCGTCTTTAGCAGTGTCCTCGCCGTGCTCCAGCCATTCCAGAATCGTCTTATCGCCGCCGCCCAGGCCGACTTTCGTGTCGATCCAGGCGCGATGCAGTGATCCCGCAACAGATCCGGAAACTTTCTTGTCTGGTTTCCCCAGCCGGATCAACTCCGCTTCGAGTTCCCCAGCAAAGCGAGACCGCTCCAGGCTCTGCTCGTTGAGAAAGGCTTTCAGGTCACTTCGTTTAACCTTCGAAGCGGCCTCTTGGTAGCCTTTTTGTCCGTCTTTGCAGGTTTCGATGAGATTTTCCAGCACACTTACAGCGTTATTTTCGTTCATAATAGCCTCCTGAATTTTGGATGCACGCTGGCAGTCGGAGTTTGGCGGCATTCTTCTCCTTGAAATTAGGAAGAAAACTGATCGTGCTCTAAAATCAATCGAGTAAACCTGTTGAGAGAGCTATGACCAAACGGAAATCGAAGGGGGCGTATATGATTTCCGCCGTAGCCGAGATGTATGGGATCCATCCCCAGACGCTGCGGCTCTACGAGCGCGAAGGCCTGCTCAAGCCCTCGCGGACTGAGGGCAACACGCGCCTCTACACCGACGAAGATTTGCAGCGGCTCGAGTTCATCCTGTCCCTCGCCCGCGACCTGGGCGTCAACATCAGCGGCATGGCAATCATTCTGCAAATGCGCGAGCGCATGGAAGAGATGCAGCGCCAGATTCAGGAGTTTGTGCAATACATTCAGCAGGAAGTGCTGACGCGCGCCAACGCGGCCGCCGATCCCTCGAAAGGCGCGATTGTGGCGGTGAGAAGGCCGATGGTGACGCCGGTGATGCAAGCAGGAAGAAAGAAGTAGTTGCTTTCGGCACCTCTACAGCGCGTCTTCCTGAGCGGAGTCCGGTTTCGCGAAGCGAACAGAGACGACCTCGAAGGTTCCCTACTTTCCAATCCAACTACGGCGCGGATGCCGAGGTATGATCTAGGGTTACGATGCTCCCTTTCAAACTGGTCTACAGCGATGCCTATTACCTTCCCATTGGGGATCACGTCTTCCCTGCTGAAAAATATCGCCGCGTTCACGACCGGCTGATCTCCAACACCATCGCCGAAGCCAAGGATTTTCTGGAACCCCAGCCTGCAACCGACCTCGACATCCTTCTGGTGCACACGCCAGAGTATGTGCGGAAGCTGAAGACAGGCACGCTCAGTGCGCGCGAGGAAATGGAGATGGAAATTCCCTATTCGCGCGACTTGGTAGACGCTTTCTGGCTGGCGGCGGGCGGATCAATTCTTGCAGGGCGGCAGTGCCTGATCGACCGGGTTTGCATCAGCATCGGCGGCGGATTTCATCATGCGTTTCCCGACCACGGCGAAGGCTTCTGCATGATCCACGACGTGGCCGTGGCTATCCGCCGCCTGCAGCGCGACGACAAGATTCGCACCGCGATGATCGTGGATTGCGATGTGCATCAGGGCAATGGCACAGCAGCGATTTTCGCCGGCACGCGCATCGAGAGCTTACCGCTGCCGTCGGTCTCGAGTTCCAGGCGGAATGAGAAGTCAGGGGCACAAACGAAGATGCACGGCGCGCAGCGCGGCGATGTCTTCACCATTTCGCTGCACCAGCACAACAACTATCCGCTGTGGAAGCCGCCATCGTCGATTGACGTGGATCTGCCGGATGGCGTCGGCGACGACGACTACCTGGCCTGGCTCGACAACGCGCTCAGTTCCGGCCTACGGCAGTTTGACCCTGATCTGCTGTGCTACGTCGCCGGCGCCGATCCCTATCGCGAAGATCAGCTCGGCGGACTCGATTTAACGATTGAAGGATTGAAGAAGCGCGACGAACTCGTCTTCCGCGTCGCCCAAGCCCGCGGCATCCCCGTGATGGTGACTTATGCAGGCGGCTACGCGCGGAATCTGGAGGATACGGTGACCATTCACAGTAATACGGTGGTCGCGGCGAACGAAGTGTTTGGGTGAGGAGACAGTCCGACAATCCGCAAAACGCAGGTGGCGCAAACTGATTGGGATTCGACTGGCGACGCCTATTCGATGCAGCAGTGCCGAAGGCACGGCACCTCAAAGCGCGGCACGGAAGTGCCGGGAAAGCCAGTCTGGACCAACAGAGTCCCGCAGGGACGGCACCTTAGCCGAACACCCCCTCCGCATCGAACGCAATTCCCGATTCCCGCAACATCGTCTCAAACTCGCTTTCGTAGGATCGCTTCTGATGGTGCTCTTCCTGATGTTCAATGTAATCATGACCGCGTGTTTGTTCGAACTGCTGACGCTGAATGCGTCGTATCCCTCTTGCCAGGAAAAATCCACCTCATGCTCCCCCAGCCACCGCGAGGAGTTGGCTTTCAACACTTGAACCGCCTTGGCACCGGCATGTCGGGCGGGAGCGCAATTCGTAAATGAGCATGGTTCGAAATACCCGGCCGCCAACACGAAGATTCCGTGATTCCGACCGATTCCCGCACCATATTTCCAGAGTTTGGGCAGTAGCGCTTTGAGGCATGAGATCCCGCCGTTCCTTCGTCTGAAGACGCAATGGACGAGAATGTCGGGGTATCTGCCAGCCATTTGTCACTTATCCACTCCATCCGTTAATTTGTCTATAGCGGATGTCACATCGGCCCCGGTCGGGGGAAAGGAAGATGCGACGGCCATGGTCACTTGTGAGACTCGCGATCGACTTCGCCATGTCACTATTTGCTATCGCGACAGGAGGATCGAAGAATCTGCGTCCGACGATTTCAAGCTCTTTGCCCAGGCGTATCGTATATTCGAGCATCATATTCGAGCATCATCAGTCACCGAGCGATGTTTAGTGGGCCGCTGTTAATATAGATTCTGGAACCCTATGTTCGAGAACTTACAGGAAAAACTACAGCGCGCGTTCAAGACCCTTCGCGGCCAGGCTAAGCTTACCGAAGAGAACATTGACGAGGCGCTGCGCGAAATTCGGCTTGCGCTGCTCGAGGCCGACGTCAACTTCAAGGTGGTCAAGCAGCTCATTGACCAGATTCGCGCCAAGGCCGTCGGCCAGGAAGTACTGACCGCGCTCTCGCCGGGCGAGCAGGTCATCAAGATTGTGCGCGACGAACTCGTCGAACTGCTCGGCAAGGACACCGCGCGCGTGAAGTTTGCTTCGCAGCCGCCAACGGTTGTGCTCATGGCCGGACTGCAAGGTTCCGGAAAGACCACGACATCGGGCAAGCTGGCGAATTGGTTCAAGACGGGCGGACACCGTCCGCTGCTGGTTTCGGTGGACGTGTACCGTCCCGCGGCGCGCGAGCAGTTAAAAGTTGTCGCGCAGGCGGTGAAGAGTCACCTTTACGAAGGGACAGTCGGCGAGGCGAACACGGCAACAGTTGAACGGCTGGTAAAAGAAGCACGGCGCGAAGCCATCGTCTCCGGCTGCGACGTGCTCATCGTCGATACCGCGGGCCGCTTGCACATCGACGACCAACTCATGGACGAGATGCAGTCGCTGAAGAAGCTGCTGAATCCGTCGGAGATTCTGTTCGTGGCCGACGCCATGACCGGTCAAGACGCGGTGCGATCCGCCGAAGAGTTCCACAAGAAGCTTTCGCTCACCGGAGTGATACTCACCAAGATGGACGGCGACGCTCGCGGCGGGGCGGCGCTTTCCATTCGCCAAGTCACGGGACAGCCCATCAAGTTCATCGGCGTCGGAGAAAAGTACGACGCGCTGGAGCCGTTCCATCCCGACCGCATCGTCTCGCGCATTCTCGGCATGGGAGACATTCTCTCGCTGATCGAGCGCGCCGAGCAGCAGATTGACAAGAAGAAAGCGCAGGAAATGGCCACCCGCGCCCTGACGGGCGACGGCTTCTCGTTGGAGGATTTTCGCGATCAGCTGCGCCAAGTCAAAAAGATGGGATCGATGAAGAGCCTGATGGGCATGCTGCCCTCGATCGGCCCGTTCTCCGGCCTGCAGAAGGCCGCCGATAGCGTGGACGAAGGACAGATCAACCGCGTCGAAGCGATCATCAATTCGATGACCACACACGAGCGGCACCATCATGAAGTGATCAATGGCAGCCGCCGCAAACGCATCGCCCGCGGCTCGGGAACGAGCGTGCAGGAAGTGAATAATCTTCTTCGCCAGTACGCACAGATGAAAAAAATGTTCAAGCAAATGGGCAAGCCCAGCTTCGCGCGCCGGTTAGCAGGGATGAAGCTGCCGGGGATGTAAGCTGACTTTATGAAGTGGCGTTCGCTTGAAGAATCCAATCCGGGCCTTGACTCGCGGCCCCTGCACGCCATCCTAACCGAGCGCAAGGAATTGATCGCGAAGTACGTTTCTACCGAGACGCAAGCCATTCACGCCCAAGCCGTCGCTGAACTCAAGGGGCGGCTTCTCGTGTCGAACATTTTGCGGGCGGGCGCGAAGGCGCCAGCGTTTGACCTTTCAGACCACGACGGCAAAACGGTTTCGTCTTCTGACTTGCTCGCCAAGGGAAAGATCGTTCTCTGCTTCATCCGCGGGCGCTGGTGTCCGTTTTGCGTCACGCAAATGGAAGCCATGAATCTCGTCCTGCCGCGGCTTGAGCAGGCGGGAGCGACGCTCGTTGCCGTTTCCCCGCAGACCGTGAAGCAATCGTTCTTCATGCACGATCAGCACAAGCTGCGCTTTCCGCTGCTCTCCGATGCACGCAACAAAATCGCGCGGAAGTTTGGACTGACGTACCGCGTGCCGGGACTTCAGGAAGCGGTGTATCGGCGGGCATTCGTCAACCTGCCCTTCACTAACGGCGACGAAAGCTGGGAGTTGCCGATTCCGGCCACATACATCATCGGCGGTAACGGTACAGTTCTATCCGCGTCGGCGAATGAAGATTACACGGAGCGGCCGGAACCGGCAGACATCTTGCGGATACTTGAGCAGCATCCAGCTTAAATTGACTTCATTGTGCTGTAGACTCACAAGTAGGTTTCACTGCGCCTCTCCTCCCCACCGGAAGAGAGGCTTCCAACGGGCTGAGGTCGGCTCCGCTGGGCTATCGACGACATTCATGGCGATCCGGATTTGGGAGATTACGCGGCTGTGTGCTCGCCTCGCCGAAAATTCTCGATCAGATGTTCGGACGTGCGCAACGAGAATGCCAGAATGCTGATGGTGGTAGTCTTGTCGGTGCAATTCAGAAATACGCTGGCGTCGCAGACATACAAGTTCGGAATATCGTGTGTCTGCCCAAAGCGATTGGTCACAAAATTCTTCGGATCATTTCCCATGCGGCATGTGCCCGTTTCATGCAGGCTCCAGCCCGGGATCTCCGGATCCTGGCCGGAGCCCTCGAACTCTCCACCAGCCGTGCGCAGCACCTCAGCGCACACCTGCTTGGAGTGCTCCCACATTTTCAGCACATTTTCGTCCCACTCGAAGTGCACGCGCGCCACGGGAATCCCGTATGGATCTTTGACCTCTGGATCAAGATCCATAAAGTTCGTATCGGACCGTAGCGAAGGCGCCTGAATTCCGAAGCTCACCGGCGAGGGATACCGACGCTTGATCTCTCGCTTGAACGACGATCCGAAGCCGTCAACGTCATTGGCAAACCATGGAAACTCCGTGCACCCGCCGTCCGGATAAACTGAATATCCGCGAATGAATTTCTCCGCGTGCGGATCTTTCAGATTCTGCCAGCGCGGCATCCATGCAATCGTGCTGTCGGCCACGTGGTCAGGGAAACTCGGCTGCCCCAGCAACTGCGGCAGATATCCCCGCGCCGACTCGCCATAGAGATGATCGCAAAGATTACGCCCTAACTGCCCGCTGGAATTCGCGATACCGTTGGGCCACCGCCGCGATTTCGAATTCAGCATAATGCGCGCCGACTCGATGCAGGACGCCCCGACGATCACGGCACGCCCGTATACTTCGACTTCCTGTTTCGTCTTGCGATCAATGTAAGCCACTCCCGCCGCATGACCGTTCTCGTCGACCAGGACATTTTTCGCCAGGGCATTCGTGCGCAACTCGAGGTTCTTCGTCGCCTCCGCCTTCGGCAGCAAAAAATATGGCGTCGAGAAAAATGCCCCCACATCGCAGCCCGTGGTGCATTCTCCGCAGAAGTGGCATGCCGGATGCCCTTCATGCGGCTGCGTAAGCTGCGCGCAGCGATCCGGCAAATACGGCACCCCTACCTTGTTGCAGCCCGCTTCCAGAATGAAATCGAGGCAGCGGAAGTTAAACGGCGGCAAGTAGGAGCCATCGGGATTGCTGGGCCGGTTCTGCACCGTGCTGGCCACGCCAATCATTTTCTCCACGCGCGTATAGAACGGGCTGATCTCGTCATACGTGACGGGCCAATCCACGTCATAGCCGTCGCGCGAGGCGGCGCGCAAATCGATGTCGCCGAAGCGCGCCGAACTGCGTCCCCAGAAGTTCGTCTTGCCCCCGACTGCGTTGCAGCGCGGCCACATCCATTTCGTCCCCGGCGCCACCGTGAACGGAATTTCGTGGTCCCAGGCCGCTTTCGTGTACTCATTGTCCATATAGCCGAATGATTGCCTGCGCCGTTTGGGATCGTCGAGTCCGCGGAACTTCATGTCCCAGGGCATGCGATGGTAGCGGAAATCTTTTTCTGGATCGAGCCGCCGTCCGGCGTTGATCGCGCACACTTTCAGGCCAGCCTCGCACAGGGTCTTGATCGCCATGCCGCCGCCGGCGCCGGTTCCAATCACAATCACATCGTAGATTTGTTTGGCCATGGGTTTATTTATTCCCAGTACGCCGGTTGTTAGGAACGCCCCTGCGGGACATGCGCGTGCTCGGGGTCGCCCTTATGGGGACACTCCGGCGACGCGGCGTAGAATTTCAGCGCCGGATTATCCAGTTCTTTGTATCCAATTTCACTGGTATAAAAACCGGTCACCGTGGACTCGCGCATCATGCGGAAAAATTCGCGCCCTGTCTCCTCGCCCGGACGCATCTTGTCTTTAAACCCCAGCGGCTCCAACAGAAAAGTTTGCTGCGCCGGCGTCAACTCCAGAAATCGCCTTCCATCCGCCTGTTCAGCATGGGCATTGAGCCATGCCAGCCCCATGCGAAACCCGTACTGCACCTCAGGATCGCTCGCCACCATGAAATCAATAAACTCCGCGACGCCCGCTTCCTTCGCGCCCGGTGTTCCGTCGCTGGGAATGATGACCTCCGTAAGTCTCTCGACCATCGCATACTCCGCGCTCGTGAAGAATTGCGGACGATACATCGCAGGCTTGATCTGCAAGACCGCATTGCCGATATGACCGCAGGCGAATGTCCACTTGCTGAATCCGGGAAACTGCGCCGCCGCCGCCGCCGTCCCCAGAATGCGTAACACTTCCCGCCGCCGAATGCCTTGTCCCGCCATCGAGTTCTCCGCAACAGATTTTATTTCGCGAGCAGCCAGGAATCTCCCATTCTCGCTTACGAAAGAAACTCCACTGTTTTCTCCACCAACTCTGCGGTCGGTTTATAGGGATCGCCCGGCGCGTCGTATTCAATCGAGCAGTATCCCCGGTACCCGTGTTTTTTCAGAATGGCAAAAGTCCGCGCCAAGTCCACATGTGAAGCGTTGCCCTGTTCATCGACCTCGCCATCCTTCACATGGCAGATACCGTAGGCATGCGCGAACATCGCATCAATGGCGCGATAGGCAAAATCGTCGTCATGCGCGACCAGCGAGTTGCCAAAATCTGGCAGTGCCCGCAGCCACGGACTGTTCACATTCTCAATCACCTGCACAATAAAAAACGGATCCTCGCTGACTGGATTGTCATTTTCAAGATGCACTACGACATTCTTCTTCGCCCCATACTCCGCCACCCTTGCCAGGGTATCGGCCGCGCGCCTTACGTCAGGTTTCGAATCCTTGGCTCCTTCCAGGTGCGTGCGAATGCTGGGGGAACCTAGCGCGGCGCCCACATCCACCCATTTCTTGCTCGACGCTACCGACCGTTCTCGCTCGGCCGCATCCGGCGAATACTGGCTGTGCTCCTCATCCACCGCGACGTCTACGACCGCGGAGTGAGCCTTTTCAACCGCAGAGCGAAACTGCTCCAGATATTTCGCATCCGTCGAAGGAAAGACGCGGCTCCAAGGCTCGATCTTGTGGACATTGAACTTATCGGCCACGTGCGCGGCAAAGTCCTTCAGTTCGATTTGCCGCGAGGTGGGCGTCGCACTGGGAGTCTTGCCATCCCACCCCATCCATCCCGCCAGGAATTCGCGAAACGGATACGCCGCTACTGCCACCCGCTCCCGCGGAGCAGTGGGAAACTTCCCCCGCGGCGCTGACCCTCCCGCGGCGCGCGCAAGGTCTGGCAAGAGCCAAGCACCTGCTGCCGCGCTGGCACACTGTCCAAGAAATCTTCTTCGGTTGGTCGGGCTCATGCGCGCCAGTGTACCAGAGAAATGTCGCCCCCCGGACGATGAGCGCGCCACGATATCGAACCTCTTTCTTAGGAAAGAACCTTTTCTACGGTTTGGCATCGCTCCGCCCAGACTTTATCGACGCTTATATATAGCCGCAGTGCGGCACAAGGGAGAAAACAGTGCTGAGGCGATCAGCGCCACTTCCGCAACTGCTTCCAGACCTGGACAAGAGTCTGCATCTGTCGCGGGCTTGGGAGCCGGCTATAGATCAGCCGGCAATCCCGGTACGCCTGTTCATAGAAGTCTCGAACTGCTCCCAGGCTAAGGTGAGCGAGGTTGTGACGCAGTTCGTTAAGGTCCGTCTCGCTCAACATTTCGGTCTTCTCGCGATCAGGACGCCGAGCCATGCGAAAAAGATGCTATCATATTCGCTATTTGTTCGCCTACAAAGATGGCGGCCGTAAAGCAGGTTGTGTGCAATAGTGACCACTTTATGGGCGGTCTTGAGGCTAGAGTGAGCTCTTACCCCAGAAAACCTTCGAAGCACCATGCAGCAACCGAGGAAGCCAATGTCAAAGCATGATACTGTCACGAAACGCAAACGCCGCCCAAAGTCAGCCAAGCGTATAGATTACACCGCTCGCACCATGGCGGTTCTCAAGCAACTGTCACAAGCAGCGAAGGCAAGCGAAGCTGAAAGGTCCTTGCAGAAAAGTGTGTAATTAGCACAGCGCGCTGCAGCATTGCACTCTCATCCGATGATGAACTTCCGCAGAATTGCGACGACTTCGTCGGGCTGCCCGTCCGCCGGGTTGCGGCCCCTTCGTCAGTCTCGGTGGGGATAGCGTCGTTGGCTGTTCTTGGCTGCCCTCCGTTGAGGGTGGCACTCTGCGAGTCCAGTCTTCGATCCCATTGGTTAGGAGAAAGCATGAAACTGCGCATAGTTGTCGGGGCCTTATTTCTAGTGTCTTGTATTGCGGCCGGTACAGCGGACCGAAAGTTCATCGTAAAACCGCGAGCCGCTGATAGGAAGGCCTTGCCGTTCAGCGACGGTGTTCTGGTGGGCAATGCTCTTTATATTTCGGGCCACATTGGCCTCGACGCAAAGACCGGCGTCCCCCCTGCCAGCGCTGAGGACGAGGCTCGATTGGTGATCGACGGGATCAAACAGACGGTTGAATTGCCGGGTTCTCCATCGACGACGTGGTTTCGATCCAGGTTTTCTGCACCGACTTAACACTCTACGACACGTTCAACGGCGTCTACAAAACCTACTTCCACGGCGATTATCCCGCGCGGGCATACGTGGGAGCCTCCAATCTGCTGCGTGGGGGACGGTATGAGGTAATGGGGATTGCAGCAAAAAGAGCGCAGTAGGGCCGCCGGTCCACGGAATTCGCTTTTCGTTCGCTGGCATTTTGTGCTAATTGTATTAGGTCATGCGAAAGGCTGTGATCCATCTGAAGAAGTGCGACCCCGTACTGCGCGCCATCATTGAGCGGGTGGGGCCGTGCCGTATGGAGTTTGGACTGCCGGAGTTTTGCAGCCTGGCCGAGGCGATTGTTTACCAGCAATTGAATGGCAAAGCGGCGGTGATCATTTTCAAGCGCCTCGCCGCGCTCGCAGGAGAACCCCTTACTCCGGAAGGAATTCTCAAACTGAGCGATGAACAACTGAGGAGCGTCGGGCTGTCGAAGCAGAAATCGGCATATTTAAAAGATCTGGCGGCAAAAACGGTGGCCGGACTACTCGACTTTTCGCGACTGCATGCACTAACGGACGAAGAGGTAATCCAGCATCTGACGCAGGTAAAAGGCGTCGGGATATGGACCGCGCATATGTTTCTGATGTTTTCTTTGCGGCGTCCGGATGTGCTGCCCACGGGCGACTATGGAGTGCAGGTGGCGATGAGAAAACACTACAAGAAGCGCAAACTGCCGAAGCCGAAAGATATGGAAAAAATTGCCAAAGCCTGGGCTCCGTATCGCAGCGTGGCTTGCTGGTATATGTGGCGGAGCCTCGACATCAAAACTCTTTAGCCATCGTCGGCACAGCGGATCACTGAGAAAAACCGCCGGGTTGTCATGTTTTTCGCCGCCTCTGTGAACCTCAGTACCGTCTGTGGTTAAATGGTTGGCGATGGCTGAAACGAAAATCCGCGTGCTGGTGGCGAAGCCCGGCCTCGATGGGCATGACCGCGGGGCGAAGGTGATTGCCCGTGCATTGCGCGATGCCGGCATGGAAGTGATCTACACAGGATTGCGGCAGACGCCGGAAATGATTGTCACTGCGGCGCTGCAGGAAGATGTGCAGGTAATCGGCCTGTCGATTCTTTCCGGAGCCCACAATGCCATCGTGCCGCGTGTGATGGACTTGCTCAAGCAAAACAAAATGGACGATGTGATCGTGGTGGTGGGTGGCATCATCCCGAACCAGGATATCGACGGGCTGAAGAAGATCGGCGTGGCCGCGATTTTCCAGCCGGGCACGGTCATGGACGACATCGTTCAATTCATTCGCACGCAAATAAACGGACCGGGCGTGCCGGCGGCGGGCTGATGGCCGGGGTCAACGCCTCTCGCGTCCGGCAGATCCTCTCAGAAACGGTCGGACCGGCGCCTTGGTACTGGAAGACTTTTCCCGCTTTCCGATCGCAGGGCGGGCAGCATTTCGTCTGGACCCATCACGGCGAACAGGGCCCCATTGCCCATCTCGTGACTCTCGGCCTCGAACAGGAACCGGACCAGGCTCGCCTCGCACTCAACACCTACTGCCGGCCATTTCTTGTGCCTCCGCATTTCGTCGGTATCTGGTGTCCGGAATGGGGCAATATTCGATTGACTGGCTTCGATCCTGATCGGTTGAAATCGTTTGATCTGGCGGAGGTCGCGGGCTGGTTCAAACCGTCCTCGGACCGCATCTATTCGACGACGGCCCCGATTGCGGATTTCGAAGTGCCCCTCGTATTAGCCCCTGGCATGCATAAGATAGAAACGCCCGTGCAACTCGCAACCGTGGACGAGCTGATCATCCCAACGAGCTACAAAGCGGTATCGACTGACGATCCGGCGTTTGCGCTCTTTGTTTTCTACCCGCAGGCTGGATTGGTGGAGGTATTGCCGCAGAAGTGGTTTACCTCGGCGCAATACCGCGTGGGGCAGCAATGGATCACGCGTGCCGCTCGCGACCCAGAGTCGCACCGCATCGTGGGCGAATGCTTTGGCGCGGGAACATTCCTGCTCGAGGAAGACGGCTGCCGCCTGGCGGAGTGGGTGGAACGAAGCGCTTAGCTCTTCGCCTTTGGCTTTGGCTTCTAGCTCGCAGCAGTTTGGAATTCCTGCCATCGATGCCTAGGTCTTGTTTTCGCTTTGACGAGCACTCGGGAGTCCGCATTCTGCGGCTTTGGTCTGATGATGGGACCAATCGCATTACGCGCGAGTGTGTGCTCTCGCTGACCGACGCGGTCGGTAAGGCGGCACGGGAAAATCAGCCGCTCGTGCTTGCCGGGAATGATCGATTCTTCTCTGCGGGCGCGGATTTGAACGAGATTTCTGTCCTCGATGCTCCCACGGCTTATGAATTTTCTAAAATGGGGCAGACCTTAACGACCGCGATCGAAGGCTTCCCTGCCCCTGTCTACGCCGCCATATCCGGATACTGCCTGGGCGGCGGCCTCGACCTCGCGCTCGCCTGCCATCATCGCATCGCATCTCCACATGCTGTTTTTGGGCATCGGGGAGCGGCTCTCGGACTGATCACGGGCTGGGGAGGCACGCAGCGATTGCCTCGTCTGATCGGCAAGGGCCGCGCGCTGCATTTGTTTGTAGCCGCCGAGAAAGTCACGGCCTCACAGGCATTGCGCATGGGACTGGTGGACGCAATTGCCGCGGATCCAGTAGGCGAGGCACTCCATCGCATCGCACAAGGGCCTGCCGGAAGTCTGTTTCGATAGGAATCCACGCTGGCTGCATTGCGCCGCTCCGCCCGGCTGGTATACCGTAGTCAGTCCGCTTCTTCATTTCTAGACCCATGGCTGAACGTAACGAACCTTCTACCGCGAACTCGTCTGCGCCGGAAAATGTTCTCCCGACGAAGATCGATCCTACTTCCGCGCGCTATGAAGCGAACATGCGCTTTCTGGCGGACCTGATGTCGCAAGTGCGCAACGAAGGCGAAAAGATTTGCGAGGGCGGAGGCGGCAAGGCCATCGAAAACCAGCATGCCAAGGGGCGGTTGACTGCGCGCGAGCGCATTGCGCTCCTGGCCGATCCGGAGACGTTTTTCGAACTGGGCATTTACGCAGCCCACAACATGTACGAAGAGTGGGGCGGCGCACCGGCCGCGGGCGTGATCACGGGGATGGCGCGGGTTGAGACCCGGATGGTGATGATCATCGCCAATGACGCCACCGTAAAAGCGGGCGCATTCTTTCCCATGACTTCGAAGAAGGTGATTCGGGCGCAAAATATTGCCATCGAGAATCGCATTCCCACAATCTACCTCGTCGATTCTGCCGGAGTTTTTTTGCCTCTGCAGGAAGATGTGTTTCCTGACACCGACGATTTCGGGCGTGTTTTTCGCAACAACGCGGTGATGTCGGCGATGGGCATTCCGCAGATTGCCGCCATCATGGGCATGTGCGTTGCCGGGGGAGGTTATCTGCCGGTTATGTGCGATCACGTGCTGATGACCGACGGCAGCGGATTATTTCTCGCAGGCCCCGCTCTGGTGCAAGCCGCGATCGGGCAGAAGGTTTCGTCCGAGGAACTGGGCGGCGCGGCCATGCATGCGGCCATCAGCGGCACCGTCGACTTCCGCGAACCCGACGACGAAGCTTGCATCGCGCGCATTCGCTCGATCGTGGAGAAGTGGGGATACCGGCGGCTTTCTCCCTGGGACCGGAAGAAACCGGTTGAGCCCGAACTGGCTGCGGAAGAAATTTATGGAATCTACGATTCGTCGCCGGCGCGGCCCTATGACATGAAAGAAGTGCTGGCGCGCGTGCTCGACGGCAGCCGCTTCGACGAGTATAAGACCGAGTACGGAAAAACTATCGTCTGTGGATACGCCCGGATCGGCGGGTTTGCGGTGGGAATCGTGGCCAATCAGAAACTACACGCACAGCAGACCGATCATCAGGGTCACAAGCGCGTCGAGTTCGGAGGAGTGATCTACACAGAGTCGGCGGAAAAAGCTGCACGTTTCATCATGGACTGCAACCAGAACCTCATTCCGCTGATCTTTTTTCATGACGTAAACGGATTCATGGTAGGACGAGACGCGGAGTGGAGCGGCATCATCAAGGCGGGCGCGAAGATGGTGAACGCGGTTTCGAATTCCGTGGTGCCCAAGATTACGGTGATCGTCGGCGGATCGTTTGGCGCGGGGCACTACGCGATGTGTGGGAAGGCGTACGATCCGCGCTTTGTCTTTGCCTGGCCAACGGCGCGCTATGCGGTGATGAGCGGAGATTCGGCGGCGGGAACGCTGGTCGAAATTAAAGTGAAGCAACTGGAACGCGGCGGAAAGAAGTTGAGTGAGGAAGAACGAAAAGAACTGTATGAGTCGGTGAAGCAAACCTACGATGAGCAGACCGATCCGCGCTACGGCGCGGCCCGGCTCTGGGTCGACAAGATCATTGATCCGATCGAGACCCGGGATGCGATCACCCAGGCGCTCGAAGCTGCGGCGCTGAATCCGGAGGTGGCGGAGTTCAAAGTGGGAGTGCTGCAAACGTAAATCAACTTTCCGTGCTACGGATTTACCTTGATGAACGCGGAGCAACCACAAAAAAAGAAGAATTGATGATCCGTGAGAATTCGTCGCTAAGAATTTTTTATGGCTGATCCCGTCAAACTGATTGAATGTCCGCGCGATGCCTGGCAAGGGCTGAAGGAACTGATTCCTGCTGAATTGAAGACGGATTACCTCAAAGCCTTGATCAGCGTGGGATTCAAACACATTGATGCCGCGTCCTTCGTGTCGCCGAAAGCGGTTCCGCAGATGGCGGACTCTGAAGAAGTATTGAAGGAACTCGATCCCCCAGACGACGTGGAAATCATCGGCATCGTAGTCAATGAAAAGGGCGCGGAGCGGGCGATTGAGACGAAAGCGGTATCGACGCTGGGATTTCCCTATTCGGTTTCGGACACGTTCCTGCGCAAGAATCAGAATCAGTCGCCCGAAGAGGCTCTTGACGAACTTGAAAAGATCCAGAAGAAAGCCGACGATGCCGGTCTCGAGGTCGTGGTTTATATCTCGATGGCGTTCGGAAACCGGTATGGCGATCTTTGGAATCCGGAAGAAGTGGTCCATGCCATCTCGCTGCTGGAGGTTGACAATCTGCGGATGATCTCGCTGGCGGACACTGTTGGCATGGCGACTCCGCAGCAGGTCGGCGAGCTGGTCGGCGCGGTAATGGCGAAATACGATTATCTGGAAATTGGCGTCCATTTGCATAGTCGTCCCGAACAGGCTGCGGAAAACATTCTCGCCGCCTACGACGCAGGCTGCCGGCGTTTTGACTCTGCCCTGGGCGGGCTGGGCGGGTGTCCCTTTGCGCAGGACGCCTTGGTTGGTAACATCCCGACTGAGACAGTGATTGCGACACTCACTCAGCGGGGCGCGGAGTTGCCTCCACTGAAGCCGTTGGATTCGCTGCTGAAGGCAACGGCGGGAATCGGCGCGAAGTTCTCCAGTTCGCACGCCGCAGATTGAGTTAGCCGCGGTTTTTGCACGGACTTACAGATCGAACGGACGAATTGATTTCTTGATCGGCAGGAATCAGTGAGGCCGTGGCGGTTTCTAGCGTATGGGTTACAACACGATACAACTCGCGTATGACTGCGGCGTGGCCACAATCACGCTCAACCGTCCCGAAAAACGCAATGCAATCAGCTTCGAACTGATTGACGACTTGCTGCGCGCGCTGGACGAGGTCTCGAGATCCGAGGCAACCGTCCTGATCGTGACTGGAGCGGGCAAGGCGTTCTGTTCGGGGATGGATTTGGACAATCTGAAGGCGCTGCTGGGCCGCTCGCCGAAACAGAACCTGCAGGATTCGCAGACCATGGTTCAGTTGTTCCGCTCGCTCTATGAGTTCCCGAAGATGACCATCGCCGCGGTCAATGGGCCGGCCATCGCAGGCGGAACTGGACTGGCGCTGCTGTGCGATTTCACGCTGGCGGTTCCGGAGGCAAAGTTTGGTTATACCGAAGTGCGCATCGGATTTGTGCCCGCCATTGTTTCGACATTTCTATTGCGACAAGTGGGCGAGAAGCAGGCACGTGACCTGCTGCTGACGGGAAGGATTTTCGGGGCGGAGGAAGCGGCCCGCATGGGGCTGGTGAGTGAGGTCGTGCCAGCGGAGAATCTGATGGTTCGCGCTTGCCAGCTGGCCGTGCTGTTGATGGAGAACAGTCCGGCGTCGTTGCGTGCCACCAAGCAGTTACTCACCGACCATGCCCGCGCGGAACTCGACTCGCAGGTTGAGGCGGCCGTACGCGAGAATGCCGCGATCCGAACGACCTCGGACTTCCGCGAAGGAATTGCGTCGTTCCTGGAGAAGCGCAAACCGGTGTGGACTGGGAAATGAGCTCCAACAATGCCCACGCATTTCATGAAACGCGGGTGCGGGTACGCTACTCTGAAACCGACCAGATGGGCGTCGTCTACCACTCGAACCATCTGATCTGGTTCGAGGTGGGCCGCGTCGAACTCATGCGGGAGATGGGCTTTTCCTACCGGGACATGGAGCGCCAGGACGGGCGATTCATCGCCGTGGCCGAAGTGAAGTGCCGCTACCGTGCTCCGGTATATTACGACGAGGAAGTCCTGGTGCGGACGCGGCTGAAGACGGTGCGCGAGTCGGTCGTCGTCTTCAGTTACGAACTCGTACGGGCGGACAGCCGGACGTTGCTGGCCGAGGGCGAGACCACGCACATCGTCACCGACTCAAGTATGAAGGTTGCGGCATTTCCGGAAAAATATTTAACGGCCTTCCGCGCCGCAATCACAAAGTAGGATGCTTCGTCATTCCGAACCGGCGTTAGCCGGAGAGGAGTCTGCTGTTTGCCGGCGCCAAGAGAAAGTGGGTTTCTGGCGTACATTTGCCCACTCGGAATGACAACGAGCACCACGGATCCGACATCGATGCAGGAAAGGCTTGCTTGAACGCACTGCACATCAACGGAAACGATCTGACACTCGAAGACGTGCGCGAAGTTGCGAGTATGGAAGGCCGCCGCGCTGCGCTGCTCTCCCCCGACGCGCGGCAAGCCGTCGACCAGGCACGCGCCGTTATCGATGACATTGTCGCCAGCAACAAAGTCGCCTACGCCATCACGACCGGTGTGGGTAAATTGAGCGACGTCCGCATTGCTGGCGAACAGATTCGTGCACTGCAAGTCAACCTGGTGCGTTCGCACGCAGTCGGCGTGGGCGAATCGCTTTCGGTCGCGGAGACACGCGCCATGATGCTATTGCGGGCGAACTCACTCGCCAAGGGACATTCCGGCGTGCGCGCCGTCGTCATCGACACGCTTTGCCAGATGCTCAACCGCGGAGTCACGCCGTTTGTGCCTTCGCAGGGTAGCGTGGGCGCCAGCGGAGATTTGGCTCCGCTGGCACATTTGGCTTTGGCGCTGATTGGGGAAGGCGAGTGCCTCGATGAAAAAAGCGTAAGAGTTCCGAGTGCCGAGGCCTTGAATCGCGGGCAGATCAAACCGCTGGTGCTCGAGGCCAAGGAAACTATCTCGCTCATCAATGGAACCCAGGCGATGCTGGCGGTAGGCACTCTGGCTCTGCTGGCGGCCGAAACTCTGGTCGACACAGCCGATGTACTGGGAGGGTTATGCTGCGACGCGCTTAAGGGAACCGACACCGCCTTTGACGAGCGCATTCACAAGGCGCGTCCGCACGCCGGACAAATGAAGACGGCCTCCAACCTGCGACGCATGTTGGAAGGCAGCCAGATCCGCGAGTCGCATCGCGACTGTGGTCGCGTGCAGGACGCATATTCGTTGCGCTGCATCCCGCAAGTGCACGGAGCGGTGCGCGACACTGTGACCCATTGCCGTGGAGTGTTTGAAACGGAGGCGAATTCCGCAGTCGACAATCCACTGGTCTTCCTCACCGATGTTAAAAACGTCCAGGGCGATGTGATCTCCGGCGGAAATTTTCATGGCGAGCCGCTGGCGTTTGCCTTGGATTTTCTCGCCATCGCCCTCAGCGCACTGGCAGGCATCAGCGAGCGGCGAATTGAAAGGCTGGTGAATCCCGCGCTCAGCGAAGGCTTGCCGCCATTTCTTGCTCGCGACGCCGGCCTGAATTCCGGCTTCATGATGCCGCAAGTCACGGCAGCGGCGCTGGTCAGCGAGAACAAAGTGCTGGCGCATCCCGCGTCCGTCGACTCGATCACCACCTCAGGCAATAAGGAAGACTACGTCTCCATGGGCATGACCGCAGCGAACAAACTGAAGCGCGTTGTGGACAATACGCGGAACGTATTGGCGATCGAGGCCATGGCCGTCGCTCAAGCTCTGGACTTCCTGGCTCCGCTGAAACCTTCGAAGCGCGGCCAGGCGGCGCAAGCGGCCATCCGGTCGGTGTGTCCCCCGATGGAAAAAGATCGCGTGATGTACGCGGACTTCGCCCGCATTGCAACGCTCATTTCGAGTGGTAAGGTGGCAGAGGCACTGCGGTAGAATTTGCGACCAGACTCGCACCAGGAATTCGGAATGAAGACCCTTACGGAATACTTGAAGTTTCATACCAAGACACATCGCGCCTACGTGCACATCACGTCGCAGGTGGAACAGATCGTGGCCAACAGCGGTGTGCAGGAAGGCATGGTTTTGATTTCGGCTATGCACATCACGGCCGGTGTATACGTCAACGATAATGAAAGCGGTCTGATCGAAGATATCGACCAGTGGCTGGAGCATCTGGCCCCGTTTCGCAAGGGCTACAAACATCATGAAACCGGCGAGGACAACGGCGACTCCCACCTCAAGGCGCTGCTCATCCATCATGAAGTGATCGTCCCAATTACCGCGGGAAGACTTGATCTAGGTACGTGGCAGCGAATTTTCTATGCGGAGTTCGACGGACAGCGTGATAAAAGAGTCATCGTAAAAGTTATGGGAGAGTGACGTTATGTCGGAAGAACTGGGCGAATTGCAGGAACATGCGGAACATGCGAAGCACGATCCCACGCTGGCGCCAATATCGGTGACCATGGCCGTGCTTGCCGTATTGGTGGCGATTGTGACCCTGCTCGGACATCGCGCCCACACCGAAGAGGTTGTGCTTCAGGCGAAGTCGTCCGATCAGTGGGCTTTCTACCAGGCGAAGAACATTCGGCGGCACACGGACGAACTTTTCGTCGATTTGACGTCGGTGGAGGCGACCACCGACGCTGCTGCTCTGGCCAAATTGCGCGAGAAATATTCCGGGGAAGCGACGCGCTACAAGGAGGAACAAAAGGGAATCGAGGAGAAGGCCAACGAGATGGAAGCGGAGGTCGCACACGAGAGACACCGCGCCGACAGATTCGATCTGGCTGAAGTGTTCCTGGAAGTGGGGCTGGTGATCACCTCGATCACGCTGCTCTCCGGACGAAGGATATTCTGGTACTTAGGACTATTCTTAGGAGTCGTGGGCATCGTAGTGGCAGCCACGGCATTTGTTGTGCACTGAACATTCTCTTGGAATTGAGAAACTTTCAGGCCGCTTTCCGTTTCTTCCCCAACAGTTTCTTCAACACACGGATGCCCTTGTCGATGTGCTTCTCTTCCATCAGAAATGGCGGCAGGAATCGTACGACGGTGTCCTGCGTGCTGTTAAACAATACGCCCTCGGCCAGCGCTGCATCCACAATGGGGCGCGCTGGAATCTCCAGCTGAATTCCCTGGATGAAGCCCCGTCCGCGCACTGCCGTCGCCGCCGCTCGCTTCTCCACCAACTGCCCTAATTTGTGCTGCAGATAGGCGCCGACTTTGTTGACATTCTCCAGCAACTTCTCCTCCTCCACAATCGCCAGAAACTCGAGCGCGATGCGGCAGGCCAGCGGACCTCCTCCGAATGTCGTGCCATGCTGTCCCGGCGAAATCGCCGTCGCGAATTCTTCCTTCGCGATAAATGCGCCCAGCGGTAATCCTGCGGCAATGGGCTTTGCAATGGCGACGATGTCTGGGGTCACGCCGAAACTCTGGAAGGCGAAGATCGTTCCAGTACGTCCCAGGCCGCACTGTATTTCGTCGAAGATCAACGCCACTCGGTGACGGTCGGCTAGCGCCCGACACTCGCGCAGGAACTCCACCGAACACTCATAGATTCCCCCTTCGCCGAAAATTGGCTCGAGCACAATGGCGCAGGTGTTGTCGTTCACGGCAGTCCGCAGCCCTTCCAAATCGTTCTGTTTCACAAACATCACATCCTCGAGCAGCGGCTCAAATCCCTTGCGGTGCTTGGCCTGCCCCGTAAGCGACAACGCGCCGAAGGTGCGCCCGTGATACGAGCCGTCCAGCGCCACTAAGCGGCACTTCGCCTCGCCACCTGCGCGATGTCCCGCCAACCGCGCCAGTTTGATCGAGCCTTCGATCGCCTCGGTCCCACTGTTGGAGAAAAAAGCCCGGTTCAATCCCGACAGAACGCACAACTTCTCCGCCAGCAGTCCCTGGTACTCGTGGTAATAGAGATTGGAAACGTGCACCAGCTTCGCCGCCTGCTCCCGAATCGCCTTCACAATCCGCGGATGCGCGTGCCCTAGCGCGTTCACTCCCAGGCCCGAAACAAAATCCAGATAACGCTTCTCGGCGATGTCGTAGAGAAACACTCCCTTGCCACGGGTGAGCACAATGGGATAGCGGTTATAGGTCTGCAGCAAAAACTGCCGCTCACGTTCGGCGATTTGTTCGAAGGTATCCATCAGAAGATTTGATTTTACTGGAAGGAAGGGGTCTGAAGCAGAGCATTGCTGACGATTTCCATGGAACGCGACAGCAACATTGTGAATCTTTCAGTAATACGCCCTGATGAGAACGATGTGCCGCCGTGGGAATACCTGGCGGCTTAGCCTACTTTCGTGGAGCGCCGCCATTTGGCGTGCAGCCAGATGAGGATTCCCAAGGCGCAGACTTCGATCGGAGCAGGAGGGACAAGGTCGATGCTCAAGACTCCGGTGAAATGTACGGTCGCAGCGTATGCCCCCCAAATCATTCCGCCAGCAGCGATCAGGCTTCCCAGCCGCTCTTCCGTGGCAATGCCGAGAAGAGGTCCCTGGTCCTTGGGTTTGTGGGCAGGCTTCGGCACAGGCGCGTACACCGGCTTCTGCGGGACATCAAGATAGCCTTCGCGGCCGCGGTCCCAGCCGACATCCTCAATTTGCGGGTATTTTTTCACTCTGCTTACACAGTGCCACGAAAAAGGCTTTCGGCGCACGTTACTGAAGTGACCCTCAGGTTACAGAAGTGAACGTCTTGGCGGTTCCTATGCTTTCGCGAACGGTTAGTTAGCGATTCGGGTTCCACGCCAGATCGATCGGAAATCCGCTCGATGGGGCGTTCAATACAGCGGCGGCTGCCCTTCCGGTCGCGTCTTCCACCGGCGATGCACCCACAGCCATTGTTCGGGATACCTTCGCACATAGTCCTCAATCACCTTAGTGAATATTTGCGTGTTTGCTGCGATGTCCGCCTCCAAATCACCGGTGCGAATCAACGCCAGCGCCGGATCAAATCGTAAGCGGTACTTCTGCAGGGCGGGATCCCAGATCGTGAACCCCGGAACCACCGCTGCGTCCGTGCGCAAAGCAATGCGGGCCAGTCCACTCGCCGTACAGGCCGGGATGCCAAAGAAATCCACGAAGATTCCCTGCGGCGGCGTCATATTCGTGTCCATCAAAATGCCGACGGTTTCCCCGGCCTTCATGGCCGCCAATAGGCCGCGCACGAAATCATCCTTGGCGACAGTCTTGTTCCCGTGCATGGTGCGATAATGCTGCAGCAAGCGGTCGAGAAACTCATTGTCCATGGGCCGCATGACGATGTGCAGCCAGTGGCCATGCAGGGAGTGGGCAAAGGCTGAGAGTTCCCACGCTCCGAAGTGCGCCGTCAGAAACAGGACCCCCTTTCCTCGGGCATAGGCCTGCTCGTAATTTTCCAGCCCGTCGTACACCACGACCTCGTCGACATTCTCTGGAGTGTATTTGGGAAACTGGCACAGTTCGGAGAGTTGCCTTCCCAGGGAAGTGAAAACCCCACGCAGAATGCGGGTTCGTTCGGCCTCACTTTTTTCTGGAAACACCATCGCGAGATTGCGCATTCCGACTTGCCGTAACCGGAAGTGCAACAAATAAACAACCTGGGCGAGGCCAATGGCGAAAGCACGCGAAAGGCAGCGTGGCATCAGACCGAGGACCTTGATGAATGGCCAGGCTGCCGCGTATTCGAGTTTCCGCCGCATCTGAGCAAGCGTGACCGTATCACTCGGAAAAATCGCTTGTCAAACGACGGAAGGATCTTCGGAAGCAGGTGAAGCCACGTTGGGATGGCCGTTCCCTCGAGTTCGCTCAGGGCTGGGCTGTCCGGTCGAGCGCAGCTTGAATCCCACGCCGCCCGCAGCGGCCTACTTCGCCGCCTCCTGCGCCCAGTTCGCCAGAGTGGTCAGAAAGGGGTTTGCCGCGAGCGGCGGACCGACCTCGCCGCTTAGTGCCGCTCTGAACGTCACCATGTGCCCGTAGAACTCTCGCGTGCTGTCCTTGTCCTGCTTCAATACCGCCCCGTTCAGGCTCACGCCGGCAAACACACCGCGGGCGCGTGAATAGGTCAACACCTGGGCTCGCAGCTTCCAATCCGTATTACCTTCGGCCAGACGGCCCACCGGTCCCGCGGCCACCGAGGCATCGGCGCCCAAGGCAAACTTGCTCGACAGCAGACGTTGCATGCCGTCGTTGTTCATAATCAGCATGACCAGGTCGACGGCCTGTCCGCCGATCTGAAACCCCACGCTGCCGCCTTCGGTCATGAAAAATGCAGGCGCGCTCCAACCCTTCGGCGTGCGGCAACTGGCCAGCCCCCGGCCGTACTTTGCCCCTACGATGAACCCGCCTTTCAACATCGACGGAACCACCGCCACGCACTCCGCTTTGCCCAGAATTTCCCGTGGAATACCGGAATCGGGAGCGCTTTGGATTTCATTCAATACGTCCGCGGCAGCCTGAACACGATCGCTGGCCTTCGATTCCCTGCCCGGATTATCCGCGGCAACCGCGAAGCTGCAAAGCGACAGAAGTAGGGTCATCAAAATAGCTTTTTTCATAGTTCCTCACCACAAATATTCACTGCGATTGCATGCTTTCGATTGTAAATGAAGTCTGCCTTACTAAGGATGGGGCCTCTGCATTGAGCAAGGCAGGCATCAGCCGGTTCAACTAAAGAGGGACGCAAGGAACCAAAAAAAATGCGGGGCTAAGAATGGTGACCCTAATCGCCATTCTCAACCCCGTCTCCCAGGTTCTGTGGTAGGTGAGGCGAGTATGCGACGAATACTCAAGCCCCACAAGAGTACGAAGGTAATTCCTCAGGTGACTCGGTTGGCGGCTTTGAAGCGTTCCGACAGCAGCGCAAGGCGCTCAGTCTATTCTCTGGCATGGATGCTAACAGCCAGAAGCTGTTTTACTTCGCCGCAACCAGCGAGTGCGTAATGGCATGCACCGATAAGGCGATGCGGTTCTGCACGCCCACCTTGCGCATCAATTTCGCGACGTGCGCTTTCACCGTGCGCTCCTCGATCCCCAACTGACCGCCAATTTCTTTGTTCGAGCGACCGGCCACCAGCATCTCCAGCACTTCTTTCTCGCGGTCGGTGAAGGTCACCCGGCCCGCCGGAAAGATCCGCCCCGGCGCCGAGGATACGCGCTCAATGAACATGGATAACACTTTACGAGGAGCCCAGACCGACCCCTGATTCACGATGCGAATTGCCTGGGCGAACTCCGCCGGAGTGGCCGCTTCGTCCACATAACCCTTGGCCCCCGAGGCAATCGCCTTCAGGATCGTTTCCTCGTCGATTCCAGAACCGGTCACGATGATCCGCAAATCCGGCCGCGTGGCCTTCAGGCTGGCCATTACGTCAAACAGGTTTTGTCCATTACGGTTGCCGAGCAGAATGAGATCAATGGCGGGCAGAGTGCTGATCTCGGGCAGCGCCGCGGAGACAAGTTCGAATTCGGGCTCAGAGTCGAACAATGCTCGGAACCCAACAAAGCGCAATGGATCGCTTTCCACCACCGCGATTCGGATTACTGGTTTTCTGGCTACTGCTGCTTTCATGGTTTTCCCTGTAGGGTTAGATTCGTTAATCCAGCATATTAATAAATCGACCAGAAGCAAAGAGAACATGACTGAAGTGAAATTACGGGAGTAACATGGAAAAATGAGCCTGAATCGTATTTTGGTCTTGAACCTTCACGCTGAACCCTGTCGATTACTGCCTTTCCCCCGCCAAAGACTTGCATTCTCCCCGATACGCCATCGCATGAAGCCACCGTCGCAAAAGTCGCGCAGAGCTATCGCATGCTTTATCGCTGTCTTCGCGATGCTCGTTCCGCTGACATTCGCACAGCCAGACGCGCCCGCCCCGACTCCTCAGACACCATCTTCGACTCAGACCTACCCGCCCAAGTTCCCCGGCGATCCCGCCCGTTCCGACTCCGAAGCCGAAGCTCTCGCCTATATGCGCGTCGTGCTGCGAGCCCAGCGCCGATTCAACAAGCAATACGGGCACTTCGCCACATCGCTGGCAGAACTTGTGCATTCCGGATCGTTCACCAAGCGCATGGTCAACCCCGACCGCGGAGACTACACGGCAAACTTCAAGGGCAAGAAAGACGGCTTTGTCCTCACCATGACCCCGAAGAATCTGGACGCCCAACACCGTTCGTTCTATGCGGAAGATGACGGCAAAATACACGCCGACGAAACCAAGCCCGCGGATGCAAGTTCTCCCCTGGTGAAGTAACCCGTGTGTGGGACGGACACTCCTGTCCCCCGTCTTTGGCGTAGGCCTCGGACTCTACAAGCGATCGCAATTTGATGAAAATCTTGGCCTCCCCAGCAGCAAAATGGGCGAAGTAGCCCACCACTGCCGTGCCACCACCACTGCCCTGCCATTGCCAGCCCCTTCCTCCCTGTGTTAGCCTCAGGTCGAGGGAATCACTTTGCACGACAAAGTACTCGCGGGTCTCGACCGCAGGGAAACCGAAGTTTACCGGCGTCTCGATCCAGGACGTCTCCCTAAACACATCGCGATCATCATGGACGGCAATGGGCGCTGGGCGAGGCGGCGCCACATGCCGCGCGTGGCCGGACACCGTGCCGGAGTGACGGCGGTGCGTTCGACGGTGGAGACGGCGGCGAGCATCGGCATTTCTGCGCTCACGCTCTACGCCTTTTCCGAAGAGAACTGGAAGAAGCGCCCGGAAAGCGAAGTCCACTTTCTGATGGGACTGTTGAGCCGCTATCTGAAGGCGGAAGTTCCCACCCTGAACAAGAACAATATCCGCCTGGAATATATTGGGCGGGAGCACGAACTTCCCAACGACGTACAAGAGCGCATGGCCTGGGCGCGCGAGGCGACGGCGCGGAACTCCGGTATGGTGCTGACGTTGGCGCTGAACTACAGCGCGCGCACCGAACTGGTGGACGCGTTCCGCTCAATCGTGAACGCGGCGACGCGGAACGGCGGCCTCGATCACCTGCAGATCGATGAGCATATGGTGGCCCGGCACCTCTATACGCGGAATCTTCCCGATCCCGACCTCGTGGTACGAACCTCGGGCGAGATGCGATTGAGCAATTTTCTGCTGTGGCAACTCGCGTACGCCGAAATTTATGTGACTCCGACGCTTTGGCCGGATTTCCGCGGTATGCACCTGCTCGAAGGCATTGCGGAATATCAGAAGCGAGAGCGCCGCTACGGCGGTCTAAACCACGGCGACGCTCACGCCCCTCGTCAGATTTCTTCGGCGAAAGTAAAATCTTAACCACAGAAGATATAGAAAGCCACATGGAGAAAGCACCCTTCGTGATTCTTTTGTTATTCTTTTGTGGCCTCTGTGGTGAAATTCTTCGGTTCGTGCAAAGATCGGAGGGGCACAGCCATCACGCCCCCACCTACTTCCCTTGCTCAAACGCATCGCGACCGCGGTCGTCCTGATTCCGATTGTGCTGGCGCTCATTCTGCGGGCGCCTGTGCCCGTCGTGGCGGGGGTCGCCGCCTTTGTGGCGCTGCTCACCATCCATGAATTCCTCAAGCTGACGGAATCTTACGGCGTGCAGCCGCTACGCCTACCAACCTACATTTTCGTTGGAATTTTTTTCCTGTTGCTGGCCTTCAATGTGGGAAATGAAAAACCGCTGCTTTCTACGGCAATCTTTGTATACTGCCTGGGATTCGCCGCCGCCATCGCGCCGTTTCTGGCGCTAACGATTGCGATGCGCCGCCAGGACTTGCGCAGCGGATATCCCACCGCGGCGGCCTCGGTCTTCGCCTTCACTTACATCGCTCTGCCCCTGGGGATGGTGGTGCAGCTTCGCCAGCAGTGGGCGGGCGCTTTTTACCTGCTGTATTTGCTGCTGGTGGTTTGGGCGGGAGACATCTTCGCCTATTTCGTGGGCAAGTCAATGGGACGGCATTTAATGTCGCCGCGCATCAGCCCGAAGAAAACGTGGGAGGGCGCGGCGTCTTCGCTGGTGGCCAGCGTGGGCGTAGGATGGCTGCTATTTCATTACGCGCTCCCCATCAGCTCCGCACTGCTGCGCATCGGCCTGATCGAGCGGCGCGACGGTTTGTTCGGCCTGGAGCAGCCTGCGATGGGACCACTTATGCTGCTCACGATCGCGTTGAATGCGGCCGCGCAACTCGGCGATCTGGTGGAGTCGCTGATCAAGCGGGGTGCGGGAGTGAAGGACTCCGGATCCATTCTTCCCGGCCACGGGGGAATGTTCGACCGCATCGATGCCCTGCTTTTTGCCGCCCCGGTGCTGTGGTTCTATACGGCTTGGAAGGTAATGCAGTGACCTTTCCCGCTGCCTCCAACAAATGCAGGCCGATGCGCGTAAAATAAGAGTCTCTGTTGCCAGCTCTGTTGCGACATCTTGTAATCATCACCAAGTTAGCCATGAGACGCATTGCCATCCTGGGATCGACGGGCTCGATCGGGCGCAGCACGCTGAGCGTGGTCGAGTCCTATCCCGACAGGTTTCAGATTGTGACGCTGGCCGCCGGGTCGAACTGCGACGCCGCCTTCGAGCAAGCATCGCGATGGCGGCCGCGAGTGATTTCCATGGCGGCCGAGGCGGACGCGGACACGCTGCGGTCCCGTCTGAAACATGTGGGAGTGGGCGGGATCGAAGTCGTGCATGGCGCGGCCGGAACTGTCCGGGTCGCGACCCATCCTGAAGTTGACTTCGTGGTCAGCGCCATCGTCGGCGTGGCCGGCCTGGAGGCGACCTATGAAGCGGTGCGCGCCGGAAAAACCTTGGGGTTGGCTAATAAGGAGTGTCTGGTCGCCGCGGGGGAGTTGATCACGGCCGAGGCTCGCCGGCGAGGCACGCCGCTGCTTCCGATTGACAGCGAACACAACGCCGTCCATCAATGCCTGCGCGGCGGGCGCATGGACGAGGTTGAGCGCATCTGGCTGACTGCTTCGGGTGGGCCATTCCTCAACACGCCGCACTCCGAGTTCGCTTCGATTACCGTCGAGCAGGCCTTGAACCATCCCACGTGGAAGATGGGGCGCCGGATCACCATCGACTCAGCCACCCTGATGAACAAAGGGTTCGAGGTCATCGAGGCGTGCAGACTGTTTCACATGCCTCCGGGGAAAGTGGAAGTAATTGTCCACCCCCAGTCCACAATCCATTCCATGGTCGAGTTTGTGGATGGCAGCATACTTGCTCAGTTTTCTGTGACCGACATGCGCCTCCCGATTCTCTACGCCCTAACATATCCCGAGCGGATTCCCTCGGATATGCGCTTTGCGGTGAGTAACTTGCGTCATCTAGACTTCAGCCCTCCGGACCTGAAAAAATTCCCCTGCCTTCGTCTCGCCTATGAAGCAGCGGAGGCGGGTGGCGCAAAAACGGTGGCGCTGAACGCTGCAGACGAAGTCGCCGTCGCCGCGTTCCTGGAAGGCCGTATCTGCTTCGACGAGATTCCCAGAGTTATCGAAGAAGTGCTGGCAACGACAAACTCAGGGAAGTTGGAATCGATTGCAAAAGTGCTTGAAGCGGATTGCGAAGCCCGCCGATATGCTCTGCAGCGGGTGGCGGCGAGAAAGAAAATTGAACGGCCCCGGGCAACATCCTTGGCGTAGTTTTGGAATCTAATCAGTTGGGGAGTGCGTATCTCGATTATGTCTGATTTTCTTATCTCACTCGTAGCGTTTGTTGCGGTCCTCGGTTTCATGATCCTGATCCATGAGTTCGGACACTATGCGGTGGCCAAGTTGTTGGGCGTGAGGGTAGAACAGTTCGCCATTGGATTCGGCAAGCGGCTGGTGGGCTTCCGCAAAGGCGACACCGACTACCGAATCAATTTGTTGCCGCTTGGCGGTTACGTAAAGATGAGCGGCGAGAACCCCATGGACGAGCGCTCGGACGATCCGCGCGAGTTCATGAATCATCCCCGCTGGCACCGCTTCCTGATCGCAATTGCCGGGCCGACGATGAATATCCTGCTGGCCATCGTTCTACTCACCAGCGTCTACATGGTGCACTATGAATATGCGGCAGTGGACGACGAACCGCCAGTGATCGGATGGGTATTGAAGGACACAGCTGCGGCTACGGCCGGATTCCAGATCGGCGACCGCATCACGCGCATCGACGATGTCGAGAATCCTACCTGGGAACAAGTCGAACTGAGGGTAATGATGAGTCCTGGGCAACCCCTGGATGTCACAGTGGACCGGAACGGTCGAAGCCTTGAAAAAAAAGTAGTGCCCGAGGCTGAGGGTGTCGATCAGATCGGATATGCGGGCTGGGCGGCGAAAGAAGGCGCTGTCACAATTACCGACCTGGTGGAGGGAATGCCTGCGGAAAAGGCGGGATTGAAAGAAGGCGACCAGATTTTGAAAGTGGATGGCCAGCCTGTGCCTGCGCTGGCCGCCATGATCGAGAGCTTGAAAATCACAAAAGACAAGCCCATCGCGATTACCGTGTTGCGCGACGGCCAGCAAAAGACATTCACCGTTCAGCCGGTTCTCTCCGACAAGTGGTATCGCATCGGCATCAGCAGCATGCAAATGAGGGTGAAGACATTGCCCTTCGCCGAAGCCCTGAATCTTTCCCTGCATGAGAACCGGCAGAATGCGTTGCTGATCCTGGAACTAGTCAAGAAGATGGCGGAGCGTAAGATTTCGATGCGCTCGATCGAAGGGCCAATCCGAATTGGCCAGGTCGCGGGCGAAGCGGCCCGGCGCAAGGGCTGGACCCCGCTGATGGGGTTGAGCGCCGCCATTAGTCTGAATCTTGGCATATTCAACCTGCTGCCCATCCCCATCCTCGACGGAGGCGTGATCCTGTTCCTGCTGATCGAAGGATTAATGCGTCGCGACATCAGCTTGAATATCAAGGAGCGCGTTTACCAGGCCGCCTTCGTCTTCCTGGTGCTGTTCGCAGTAATGGTGATTTACAACGATTTGATGAAGACAATTCCTGGGCTGGCCGACCGGCTGCCGTAGAATTATTTTCGCTCTTTTAGAGCTTAAGCAGGCCGACTCGTTCGTGATATGCCGTCGTCATCTCGAGGCTGGCTGATTAGCCAGATAAACGTCATCAGGACTTAACCCGTCAGTTGGCGATTTGGCCAGCAGAACTGCTTTCCAAGCTTCCCCCCTCCCCGGCGATCCTGTTACCATTGTTCCAGTGTTTCAGTGGCGTTTCGTCGGGGCGGTGCGTTGTTTTTTGCAGTCGGCCCTTTCGCCATCTTGCTTTGTGGAACTCCACACCTGAGGATGTTGCTATGGGAAGCGATGCTTCGCTTTCGCGGCGAGCCTCTCTGCGTTCAGGAACGCACGGCGGACCTCGACGCCGCCAATCAGAACCTGCGCGAACTCTCGGCGCGGCTGCTCCAGTCACAGGATGACGAGAGACGGCGCATTGCTCGCGAACTCCACGACAGTGTTGGACAGCTGTTGGCCGCTCTGAACATGAACCTGTCTGCCGTACGAGGCGACATCGAGCGCCTGGCCCAGACCACCAACGCCCTGGCCGATAGCGAAAATCTAGTCAATGAAATGAGTACTGAAGTCCGCACCATTTCTCACTTGCTGCATCCCCCTTTGCTCGACGAAGCGGGGCTGTGCTCCGCCCTTCGCTGGTACGTGGACGGATTCGCCCTGCGCAGCAAAATCAATGTTAATTTGGATCTTCCCGAGGACTTCGGCCGCCTGCCACGTGAGTCGGAGACCGCTATCTTTCGCGTGGTGCAGGAATGCCTCACCAACATCCACCGACATTCTGGAAGTTCTCTCGCCAGGATTCGCCTTCGCCAGCGCGACCGTCAGGTACTGGTCGAGATCGAGGACAAGGGCAAAGGCATCCCGCTGGAAAAGCAAGAGGAAATGTCCTCCTCCGGCACGCCCGGCGTTGGAATCCGAGGCATGCGGGAAGGCCTCAGACAGCTTGGTGGAACGCTGGACATCAACTCCAATGGGTCAGGCACTGTCATCGTAGTCCGCCTTCCTATGGCCGAGGCTTCCTCGCCCTCCAGCCCTCTCGAGGTCACAGACACCGTGCCCGCCGCGGCGTGGCCACGAAGAGTTCTAATCACTGGCCACTAACCACCGTTTTCCAGCGCCTTTCCTGCCGCTTCCAACGTGAGTTCAACATCCTCCTCGGTGTGCGCCAGTGTGACGATCGAATGCAACGCCGCGGAAGGAGAGGCATACACACCGAACGGAAACAGCGACAACACAAATTTCTGAAACGCGGCGCGGTCCACGAACTGGCAGAACTCGCGGTAGTCGCGGATCGTCCGTCGCTCCGTAAACATCAACTGAAACATCGGACCCACATTCTGCACGATGACCGCACTACCTTTCTTCTCGAATAACTCCCTGAAACCTTCACAGAGTCGCTCCGCAATCCGCCAGGTGTGGCGGAAGGCCGCATTGTTGTCTCGCGTCAACACCCGCAGGTTGGCCCGCGCGGCGTACATTCCGATGCGCGATCCGTTGTGAGTGCCGTAGTGCAGAACACCTCCTGTCTCCAACCCGTCCATCACTTCGGCGCGCCCAACCAGCGCAGCCACGGGTAGGCCGCAGCCCAGCGCTTTGCCAAAGATCACAAGATCAGGAGAGAGTTTGTAATATTCCTGACAGCCTCCGGGAGCGATGCGGAATCCGGTCACAGTCTCATCGAGAATGAAAACAATGTCTTTGGAGCGAGCCAGTTCTTCCAGAGCCTTCAGATATCCTCTGGCCGGCGGAATCACGCCCATGTTGGCCATGATGCCTTCGGTGATGATGCCAGCAATCTGGCCCGAATGATTTTCAACCGCACGCTGCACAGCCGGCAGATCATTCCAGGGCACGACAATCGTGTCGTCGAGGGCGCTTCGATTCAAACCTGAGCTGTCGGCAATCTTGACCGGGTCGGTGCGCAATCCCAGCGCACTCGGCGGTAGAACGTTAGAACTGACCAGCACGTCGTCGTGCCAGCCGTGATAGTGCCCTTCGAATTTCAAAATCTTCGGACGGCCGGTCACGCCGCGCGCCAGGCGAATCGCCGCCATCACCGCTTCCGTACCGGTATTCGCAAAGCGCACCCGCTCGGCATTCCGAACCATGCTTTGCAGCATCTCCGCCACTTCCAACTCAATCGACGTCGCGGTGGCAAAGTGCGCCCCCGTGGCGGCGGCGCCGGTGATGGCTTCGATAATCTCGGGATGTGCGTGTCCCAGCGGCAGCGCGCCAAAGGCCATCATCCAGTCGATATACTCGTTGCCGTCAACGTCATAGATACGCGAGCCGCGCCCACGCTCCATGAAGATGGGATATTTGCCGAAGTTTACTGGACCGCGCGACGAGGAACTGCTGGCCTCAATCAGCACGCCTAGCGTGCGCTCGTAGACTTGCTTTGACTTCTCTGTGGTGAAAGGCAATCGGACCTCCCAACCCTGCACCCCGAACTTGAGTCGCTGGAATTGATTCTGGAATTGATATGGTACAGCAGAGCCTTCGTCGGACGCGCTCCGAAATTGGCTTCCGCGCGAACTGGCCTCTGAGGAGTCGCACCCGCGAACAACCGCGCGTATTTACCAGTTTTTTGCCGATGGCATAGAATGTTCCTTCGCGGGTAGCAATGCATGAGCAATCCTGGGGACTGGAAGACACGGGAAGGGCAGGTTGTCGGCGGGAAATTTTCGCTTCGGCAATGGCTGGGCGGATCTGAACATAGCGCGGTCTTTCTCACCCAGCAGCCGGGGCAGCCGTCTGCGAATGCCGCCATCAAATTGATTGCGGCTGACGGCGCGGTAGCCGACCGCCAACTTTCGCGCTGGCGCGCTGCAGCCCAACTTTCTCATCCTCACCTGATGCGCATCTATGAAGCAGGGCGTTGCCGGGTCGACGGTACGCCACTTCTCTACGTCGTCATGGAATACGCCGAGGAAGACTTATCGCAGATTCTTCCTCAGCGGCCGCTGGCGCCTTCCGAAGTGACCGATTTACTTCCCCCGGTTCTGGACGCGCTTTCGTACCTGCACGGTCAGGGATTTGTGCACGGGCGCATCAAGCCATCAAACGTGCTGGCCATTGGCGATCAGTTGAAGCTCTCTGCCGATCAGGCTGTTCCGGCTACAGAATCGAATTCTGAGCGCCGGCGGCGCGACGTCTACGATGCGCCGGAAACGGCTGCCGGAATCGTCTCGCCTGCGGGCGATGTGTGGTCAGTCGGCATCACTCTGGTCGCTGCGCTGACGCAAAACGTATCTTTTGCCGAAGAGCGGTCACCCAACGATCCCGATCTGCCGGGTACCGTTCCGGAACCGTTTCGCGGCATTGCACGCGAGTGTCTCCATCTTGATCCGAAACGGCGATGTTCGATGGCGGAGATCCAGGCGCGGTTGCAGCCTGCGGGACGCTCGGTGCCCGCAATGCCCCAGGCGCTTCCACCTCCCCGCGGCAGCTCCGTAAAAGGCGGGACCATCGCCGCTGCCTTGCTGATGATTGCGGTGCTGGTCGGGCTGGTCGCATTCTTTTCTCGGGGCGGATTTTCCGGGGGGAAGAGCGGAACCACGCCGCTCCCACCTGCGACAGAGCAGGCTGCGCCTCAAAATACGCCTCCGACCACCGCTGTACTCAAGCCCAATCCAGCTCGCGAACCAGCCCCGAATCCGAATCACTCCCTCCTGTCCCGGAATGCTGACGTTGTCCGTCAGGTCGTTCCCGACGTTTCTCAAAACTCTCGGAACACGATTACGGGCACAATCAAGGTTACCGTGCGGGTGGAAGCGGACCCGTCAGGAAAAGTTACAGCGGCGAAACTAAAGACCGCCGGGCCCAGCAAATACTTCGCCGCTTTGGCTCTGAACGCAGCGCAGCGCTGGGAATTCTCGCCACCCCAAGTGAACGGACAAGCCGCCGCCAGCACCTGGCTGCTTCAGTTTCGCTTCAAGCGATCCGGAACCCAGGCTTCGGCCGAGCACGTGATCCGCTAGAGACGGGGCGAACAAATTCGCGTTATCGGCGCCGACATCCGGTTTTTTTCAGAATCGAACAGGTTGAAAGCCGCTTGCGCCGGCGCTCACCACGGCATTTTTCGGCATGTTCCCGTGCCGGTTGCGGACTTCAACAGTCGTTGGAATGGTTGCCTGGCAGCCGCAACCTAAATCGACGGGATCAGAACCGCCGCGAGTTTTTTCGCTCCGTCCTCAGCATTTTGCGCTGCGCTTTCCGTTGCGCCTTGGCATACTTCTTCATCGCCTTCTGCTGTTTCCGACTCGCCTTTCGGGAAGCGGGGGACTCCGACATAGTTCTGGTGCGCGGCTGAGCCGAGGCTGCGACCGGGAGGCCGACAGTCAATGTGCCGAGCAGGACAAAGGCAGCAAGTTTTTTCATGGCGAATTTCGCTCTTGCTGTGATTCTACCGCAGAGTTCCTGGCGGTTTACATGGAGATTACATGGATAAGGACGTAGCGTAGTTACTATCGAGTGCTGTCGGAAATAGGGTTCCCAATCCTCTCCGCGTCCTTTGCGAGAGCGGAGTCCAAGAAGAGGAAATCTGACGCGCACCGGCCAAGAACTCCGGCCGAGAACTTCCTAGTCCTTCACCGCTTTGTCAGTGATCTCGAGACCTTTATCGATAATGGCAAAGCCCTCCCGCAGTTGCTGCTCGTTGATGCAGAGCGGGGGGTTTGTGTAGAACGTGTTCCAGCGAACGAGCGTGTAAAGCCCTTGCTCGCGGAAGAAACGCCCGAGCGCGCCCATCTCGTCGGAAGTCCCATTAAACGGAGCCATCGGTTGCCGCGTCTTCCGGCTGCGCACCAGTTCCACAATGCCGAACAGACCGATCGACCGCACCGCTCCGACCGACCGATGTTTAGCCTGTAGTTCGCCTCCGAGTTCTTTCATGATTACGCCCATCTTCTTTGCGTTTTCGATGAGATTGTCCTCCTCATAGACGCGAATCGTGGCCAATGCCGCGGCGCATCCCATGGGATGCGAGTTGTAAGTTAGTCCGCCGTAAAACACTTTATCCTGGAAGTGTTGCGCAATGTGGTGACGCATCCCTACTGCGCCGAGCGGCAGATAACTTGAAGTTAATCCTTTGGCCATGCAAATTAAGTCAGGAACAACCTTCCAGTGATCGACGGCGAACCACTCGCCAGTACGTCCAAAGCCGGCCATGACTTCGTCCGCAATCATCAGAATGCCGTACTTGTCGCAGAGTTTCCGCACGCCCTCAAGGTATCCGTCGGGCGGGATGAGAACGCCGTTGGTGCCCACGACAGTTTCGAGGATGAACGCAGCAATCGTGTGCGGGCCTTCGAGCTGCATGGTCTCTTCGATCATGGCCAACGAAGTTTCCGCGGATTCCCAGCCACGCTCGATGCCGTGATAAGGATCGAGTACGCGCACCACGCCAGGAATTCCTGGCTCCGCAGCCCAGCGCCGCGGATCGCCAGTCAGCGTGATGCTGCCCGCGGTCGCGCCATGGTAAGAGCGGTAGCGAGCCATGATCTTCTGCCGTCCAGTAAAAAAACGGGAGATCTTGATGGCGTTCTCGTTGGCTTCGGCGCCGCCATTGGTGAAGAAGAATGTGTCGATGTCGCCGGGAGTAATTTCCGCGAGCTTGGCGCCGAGGCGCGCGCGAGGCTCCGTCGCCATGAATGGATTCGCATAACAAAGTGTCGCGGCCTGCTGGCTGATCGCCCGGACGACGCGCTCGTCGCCATGTCCAATGTTGACCGACATCAACTGGCTGTTGAAGTCGATGAAGCGTTTGCCCTCGGGCGTCCAGAAGTAAATGCCCTTGGCCTTGGCAACCGGAATCGGATCGACCTTCGATTGCGCCGACCACTCAAACAGCGTGTGCTTCCTGGTGAGATCGACGATCTCTTGGCCGGTCATGGATGGAGTTGCGATTGCGGTCATTATTAAAAACTCCTTTGCCTCATTAAGAACTCCTTTGCCTCGGAAGACGAAGTCTGTTCGCGCCTCGACAGCCGAGGCGGTTGCCGCCACCTGAGTCTGCTAGAACTTGCGGCTGTGCTCCTTTGCCCAGCGTTCGACGACTACTTTCTTATCGGTGTAGAACTCGATGGCGTCGCGGCCTTGTCCATGCAGATCGCCGAAGAAGCTGTTCTTCCATCCGCTGAAAGGAAAATAGGCCATGGGCGCGGCGACGCCGATGTTGATGCCGATGTTACCCGCAGGCGCTTCGTAACGGAAACGTCGCGCAGCCGACCCGCTCGAGGTAAACAGGGACGCCTGATTGCCGTAGGCGCTGCGTTCGAGGAAGCCGAGCGCGTCGTCTAAATTATCGGCATGAACAAGGCTTAGCACGGGACCAAAGATTTCGGTGTCGGCGAGATCGCTGGTTGCAGGAACGTTGTCGAGAATCGTTGGCTTGACGAAGTTCCCCGATTCACACTGCGGGATCTTGGAATTCCGGCCATCCAGCAGTACCTTCGCGCCTTGTTTTTCGCCAAGGCCGATCAGCGACTCCACGCGTTGTTTGCTCAACGGACTAATCACGGGACCCATCTGTACGTCTTTATCAAGACCATTGCCGACGCGGAGCTTCGAGGCCGCCTCGGCAATGGAATCACGAAAGGTTTTCTGCGCTTCGCCGATGGTCACGGCGACCGAGACGGCGAGACACCGCTGTCCGGCGCAGCCAAAAGCGCTGTCGCTGATGATCTGCGTAGCCATAGCCATGTCGGCATCGGGAAGAACGATGACGTGGTTCTTCGCACCGCCCTGACACTGGCAGCGTTTGCCTTGTTCACCCGAACGCGCGTAGATGTAGCGCGCGACCGGAGTCGATCCGACGAAGCTGATAGCGCGAACCTTCGGATGGCCGATGAGAGCATCGACCACCGCCTTGCCGCCATTAATCAGACTAACGACTCCTTTGGGCAGGCCGGTCTCTTCGAGAAGCTCATACACGTACCGCATTGTCAGAGGCACGCGCTCGCTCGGTTTGAGAATGAATGTGTTTCCCGTAGCGATGGCGTAGGGCAGATACCAGAACGCAATCATGCCCGGAAAATTGAACGGCACAATCGCCGCTGTGACGCCAATGGGCTGGCGGATCATCATTTCGTCGATGCCGCGGGCGACGTCTTCCAGGTTGTAGCCCTGCATCATCATCGGGATGCCGCAGGCTACTTCCACGTTTTCAATCGCGCGGCGCATCTCGGCCTTCGCTTCCGTGAAGGTCTTGCCGTTTTCCGTGGTGATGATGCGCGCAATGTCGTCGATATGCTCTTCGAGCAGCATCTTGAGCTTGAACAGAGGCTGGATGCGGTCTTCCGGCGGAGTGCGGCGCCATTCGGGGAAGGCTGCCCCTGCGGCTTCTACGGCGGCGTTGACTTCGGCGGCGTCGGCCAGCGGAACGCTGGCCAGAACTTCGCCGGTCGCTGGATTCACGACATCGCGCCATTCGGAGGTGTGTGAGTCGGTCCACTGGCCGTTGATGTAGTTCGTCAGCTTGCTGATGGGCGGCGCTGCTACAGTCATGAGAATGCCTCTGCTATCGCGAAGAATTTGTTGCACGGAAAATCATGAAATTCATGCGCAACGTCAGAACTCTTTTAGGCTATCCGCAATGATACCGCTTTATAGAGATCCTTCGACTGCGGTTGGCCTTCTCGCTTACAGCGTGAAGGCCGATTCTCGCTCAGGATGACAAATTCAACTGGCGTTCATTTCTCTGTGATGATCTCCACCGGACATCCGCGGGCACCGATCTCCTGGATCAAGTCAACAAATCGGCAGCCATTTTCTTCGCGCCCCGGCCGATGGATCCATAGTTTCTTGATGATAAGCCGAAATGGCACCCCGACGGCGTGCTGCCCTTGCCATGTCGAGCCGTCAGGAACGAGTTCTTTCATCTCGGCCCTTACACCAACTGCGCGACTGCGCCCTTCTTGTCGCACACTGCTGCCAGAGCAGACTCTAGCACCGCCAGGCCTTCGTCGAGCTGCGCGTCGGTGGCAATCAGCGGGACCAGGATGCGGATTACGTTGGAGTGTGTGCCCGCAGTGATGGTGATCACGCCGTGCTCGTAGCAATATTGTGTAATCTTTTTCGTCTCGTCCGTTGCCGGAGTCTTGGTTTCCTGCGACTGCACGAGTTCGATGGCCTGCATGCCGCCGAGGCCGCGCACGTCGCCGATGATGGGCCAGCGGCACTGCCACTCGCGGGCACGGGTCTGGAAGCGGTCGCCGAGTTCGTTGGCGCGCTCGAGCAAATTCTCGCGTTCGAATAGATCGAGGACGGCCAGCGCGGCCGCGCAGGAAAGCGGGTTCCCGCCGAATGTTCCGCCGAGACCACCCGGACCAGGCGCATCCATTATTTCGGCGCGACCAGTAACCGCGGCCAGCGGCAAGCCGCCACCAAGTGATTTTGCGGTGACGATGAGATCGGGCTCGATGCCGTAACGTTCGCTGGCGAAGAGCGCGCCGGTGCGTCCGAAGCCGGACTGGACTTCGTCGGCGATAAAAAGGATGCCGTGCTTGTGGCAGAGATCGATCAAGACTTGAAAATAATCCGGCGGAGGCGCGATAAAGCCGCCTTCTCCGAGAACGGGCTCGGCAATCACGGCCGCAACTTCTTCGTTGGCCACGACACGTTTGAAAGTGTCGTGGAGATGACGCGCGCAGTAAAGGTCACACGATGGATATTTCAAGTTATACGAACAGCGATAGCAATAGGCGAAAGGGACGCGATAGACCTCGCTCGGAAAAGGGGCGAATCCCGCTTTGTAGGGATGCGTTTTGCTGGTGAGGGCCAGCGTCATCATGGTGCGGCCGTGGAAAGCGTCTTCGAACGCGATGATGCCGGGGCGCTTGGTGTAGGCACGAGCAATCTTGACGGCGTTCTCGACAGCTTCGGCTCCGCTGTTTACGAAGATTGTTTTCTTGGCGAATTTTCCCGGCGTGACTTCGTTCATGCGCTCGGCGAGCCGGACGTAACTCTCGTAGGGCGTAACCTGCACACAGGTGTGCAGGAAGTGGTCGAGTTGATTTTTTACGGCTTCGATGACGGCTTTCTGGCGATGGCCGACATTGAGGCAGCCGATGCCGCCCGCGAAGTCGAGGTACCGGTTGCCGTCGACATCTTCCAGCCACGCTTCTTCGGCCTTGGCTACATAAATCGGCGTGCCGTGAGAAAGGCCGCGGGGCACAGCTTTGGCGCGGCGCTCGGAGAGGACGCGGGATTTTGGTCCGGGAATTGCGGTGCGAAGTTGAATGGTCGGCATCTTAAATTCCAGTACTCGGTTCTCAGCTCCCGGGGAATGGCTTCGGGCGCTCGGTTTTGGGTTCCCGGACCTCAGCGGCTAGTACCAACCAATTGGCGACTCGTTCAAGTTGATGTAAACCTGTTTGATCTCGAGATATTCTTCGATGCCCCAGGGACCGAGTTCGCGGCCGAAACCGGATTGTTTGTATCCCCCCCACGGGGCTTCGACATACGTAGGCTGCATATGGTTCACCCAGACGATTCCAGCACGCAGAGCTTTCACCGAGCGCATGGCTTTAAAAATGTCGCGCGTCCAGACCGCTGCAGCCAGTCCGTACGGAGAATCGTTGGCAATCTGGAGCGCGTCTTTTTCGTCTTCGAATGGAATCACCGCGGCGACGGGGCCGAAAATTTCTTCGCGTGCGATGCGGTCGCTGTTCGACACGTCGTAAAAGATTGTGGGCTGGACGTAGTAGCCCTTGGCAAATTTCTCCGGGCGTCCGCCACCGCAGGCGAGTTTGGCTTCTTTCTTACCGATTTCGACGTAGGAGTTCACGCGGTCGTATTGCTCTTTGCTGACCAGCGGGCCCATCTTGGTTTCACGCTCCAGTGGAGGACCAAGCTTGATTTTCTTCGCTTTCTCGGTCATGGCGTCTACGAATTTTTTGTAGATTGAGTTCTGAACGAGGATGCGGCTTCCGGCCGAGCAAACTTCACCTTGATTGATAAACACGCCGAAGAGGGCGCCGTCGATCGCAGCTTCGAAATCGGCATCGGCAAAAAAAATATTGGGAGACTTCCCGCCAAGTTCCAGCGTGACCCGCTTCACCGTGTCGGCGGCCTGCTTGACAATAATTTTGCCGACGGCGGCGCTGCCGGTGAAAGCGATCTTGTTCACGTCGGGATGCTGCACGAGCGGACTGCCGCAGGACTCGCCGAAGCCGGTAACGATGTTGACGACGCCCGGAGGCAGGCCGCAGTCGCCGAAATGTTTCGCGAGTTCGAGAGCGGTGAGCGGCGTCTGCTCCGCTGGTTTCAGCACGCAGGTACAGCCCGCAGCCAGCGCCGGCGCCAGCTTCCATGCCGCCATCAGCAAGGGATAATTCCACGGGATAATTTGTCCGGCGACGCCGACCGGCTCTTTGAGCGTGAGGCTCATGGCGTTGTCGGGAACGGGATTGACGTAGCCGACGACTTTGGTCGCGAGGCCGCCGTAGTATTCGAAACACGTGGCGACGTCGTTAAGATCGTACTCAGCCTCGACGATGGGCTTACCGGTGTTGCGGCATTCGAGTTCGGCGAGTTCGGACAGGTGGGCGCGAACTTTTTCGGCAAGGCGGAACAGGACACGGCCTCGCTCCTGCGCGGTGGTGGTTGCCCATGGGCCTTCTTCGAAGGCAGCCTTGGCCGCGGCCACGGCGCGGTTGACGTCGTCGGCAGAGGCGTCGGGGACCTGAGCGATGACTTCTTCGGTCGAGGGATCGTAGACCGGGAAGGTCTTTGCGGACTTGCTTGCCGACCATTCGCCGTTGATGAACATCTGGTAGGTGCGAACGTCTTTTGGAACATCGGTTTTTACTCCGCCCAACATGTTGAAAAACCTCCTGCTCGCTTCAGGGCCTGAAAGCCCTTTCTTAAGTAAGATTCAGTCGGCGCAACTGAAGTCGTACCCTTCCCACTCAGTCGCGAGCTGCCCTAGCGGGACAGCCGAAGGTGGCTGTCCCCTGATAGATCAAAATCCAAAAAATCAAATTCAGCGGCGAACTTCGCTCGCCGCGACGGACGAATCGCCCGGCTGCACACGATTCATCTTCAATGCAATGGCATTTGAAACCTTTCGGCGGCCGTAGACGAAAAAAAAGAATGCGGCCAGGCCGATGAAAAACAGAGTGCCGCCGAACATCCATAATTCGTATCGCCACAAAGACGTAATTTGCTGGGCCGGAAAAAATACCAGTGCGATACCGAGGATGGTCGTCAGGAATCCGCTGGAACCAGCCAGGAACATAGTGGTGCGGCTGTGCTGGCCTTTCGAAACCGGTTCGGCAACGGCGAACTTCACCAGCGCTCCGAACATGTAGACAAAGGGGATGAGATTGAGCACGACGGCCAGCGAGAGCAGTTTTTGAAATGTTTCCTGAACACCGGCGCCAGCGAAATTCAAGATCACCAGCACCGCCGAAACGATCCCTTGAACGATCAGGGCAGCATACGGTGTCGCGTAGCGGGGATGAATGTTTCCCAGCCAGGACGGCATATAGGAATCGAGTCCGGCAACGAAGGGGATGCGAGCGCAGCCGCCGATCCAGGCCGAACCGATGCCGGCGATAGCCAGGCTGAGCATCAGGGCGAAGGGCAGGGTGATCCATTGCACGCCGATGCGGGCAGCCATTCCCGTGACCGCCTGAACCACACCTTGCAGCACGTTGACGCTCTTGCCGATTGAGATGAGCAGGGTAAGCGTCACCGTGACATAGAGAGTACCGGAGATAAGGCCGCCCCAGCCAACGGCTCCGGGGAGGGTGCGGGCAGGGTCCTTGATTTCATCGCCCATGACGGAAGCGAGTTCGAGTCCGATCAGGCCGAAGCACACCACACCGAAGGAATTGAGAACGAAGCGCGGGTTAGCGGGAAACTTGAAATCGGATGCCGTGATGCCACTCCCGAAGCGCGCCCAGATGACAATGCCCAGTCCAACTAGCACCGCCGCGGCAATAAAGGTTCCGATGGCGCCCACGTTGTTGATCCACTTGCCCACACCGAGACCGAGAATGTTGAGCAGGGTAAGAAATGCGAGTAGTGCGAGCGAGACGGAGGCGGCAAAGATTTTGTTGTCGGGAAGTCCTTGATGGCCGGGGCCGAGTACGTAGACTGACACGCCCACGAAATAGAGCATGATCGTCGGCACGTAGAGCATGTTGTTGGTCCAGTAGCACCAGCCGGAGAGGAATCCGTGGAAGTCGCCGAAGACTTCTTTGGCCCAGAGGTAGACGCCGCCTTCGCCGGGATAGCGATGCGCGAGTTCGATGACCGCGATCCCCTGGGGGAAGAAGAAAAGGAAGAGCGAGATGATCCAGAGCCAGATGGTGACTCCGCCGTTGGCGGCGATGGACGGGACTACGTTGAGATTGAAGACAGCTACGACGAAAAGCAGGACTAGATCGCGGCGGCCTAGAGCGCGGATCAGGTGGGGCTGGACGGCGGGTTGGGCGGTGGTGGACAAGATTGTTCTACAGGTCGCCTCGCCTCGCTTCGCTTCGGCGGACAGCCGAGGCGTCTGTCGCTACGTGAGTCGTGGTGGTACATGCGGAGGCGGACAGGAGTGTCCGCCCCACACGCGGACATTTTTAATGCGCGACTGCGGCTGGTTCTTCCCGCTCCTGTTGCGCTTTCGCGAGCGAGGCGGCGATGTCGTTAAAAGCCGCAAGGTGCTTGTCAACATCGGCCTCGGTGTGCTGAACGGAGATGGTCCACTGCTCGTCCCACCAGTAGGGCTGGGCCATCACGCCGCGGTTGACCATGCCGAACCAGTAATGGCGCCAAAGATCGATGTCAATCACGGTCCAGTCGCGATAGTTGCGAATTTCCTTCGGATAGAACATGAGCGCACCATTGGCTCCGGCCTGGGCGATGTAGGCTTGCAAGCCAACTTTCGCGATGGTGCCGCGATAACCGTCGGCTAGCTTCTTGCCGAGTTTGTCGACTTTGGCGTAGTTCTCGCGAGTGAGGACTTCGCGGAACGTCGCGAGGCCCGCAGCCATGGAAACCGGATTCGTGTTGTAAGTACCGCCGTGGAAGACCTTGTGCTGGGAGATGAGATCCATCACGGATCTGCTTGCCCCGAAAGCGGCGAGCGGCAGTCCGCCACCGATTGACTTCGCCAGGCAGATCATGTCGGGCATGACGTTAAAGTATTCGCTGGCCCCGCCCCAACCGAGTTTCGCGCCGGTTTTCACTTCGTCAAAGATCAACAGCGCGCCATACTTGGTAGCGATTTCGCGCAGGCCTTTGAGGAAGCCGGGTTGCGGCATGCAGAGGCCCACGTTCATGAGAATCGGTTCCAGGATAATCGCGGCAACTTCGCCGGGATTCTCCTTGAAGCGACGCTCGACGGTTGCGAGGTCATTGAAGGTGGCGACGAGCACATTCGCGATGGCGGACTTGGGAACGCCCAGACCGCCGGTTACAGCCGTAGGATTGTGAATGTCGCCGAAATCAGGAGCGTGCGGCTTCACGCTGACCAAAGCGCTGTCATGCAGGCCATGGTAGGCGCCTTCAAACTTGACGATCTTGTCGCGTCCTGTGGCGGCGCGCGCCAGACGAATCGCATGCATGGTGGCTTCGGTACCGCTGTTGCCGAAGCGGCACATTTCCACGGGAAAGCGGGTGCAAATTTCCTCGGCAAGTTCCCACTCCATGTCGTGCGGCATGCCGAACATGGTGCCGGTAGAAAGCCGTTTCTCGACCGCTTTCATCACCGCGGGATGGCAGTGTCCGGCCATGAGCGCGCCGAAGGTCAGGTTATGGTCGATGTATTCATTGCCATCGAGGTCGCGGAACTTGCTGCCGCTGGCCTCTTTCACAAAGATTGGCCAGGGATCGTAGGCGCGATAGTTGCTGGCTACACCGAGAGGAATGCGCTTGAGATTCTTCTTGTGGGCTTCGGCGGATTTGGGTGTGCGCCGCTCGAAAGTGTCGAGTTCTTTCTGCAGATCGGGATACATCAAATTACTCCGGGAAAACTCAGGCCAGCTGCTTCTACGCTAAGCGGGCCATTAGATTGCCGGGCGGCTTGAGCCGTCCGGGGATTTAGCTCTTCCTACTTTACTCTCTTTGCTAGAAGTAAAACTTCATCGCGAACTGCATCAGGCGCGGATCTTTGACCTGTGTTACCTGCCCAAATTGCGAGCCGTCGGTGCTGTTGCCGTCCGGGTTGTAGAACTGCGTATGGTTGAAAACATTGAACACTTCCGCTCGAAATTCGAAGTGAGTCCGTTCGGTGAGGGGAATATTCTTGATGACGACCAGGTCGGTATCACTGATTCCAGGTCCGCAGCAGATGGTGCGCGGAGCGGAGCCTACGCGGCCCAGCAGGCTTGGATCGTAGCATCCTGAATATAGGTTTCCGCCACATGCCGGGTCTGTCGCATTTTCAGTGAAAAGCTGTGGATTAAAGTAATAGTTGCTGTTTTTCTGTGGACTCTGGTGGGTGAAGGGAGCCAACTGATCGGGCTCGCCGGGGAGTTCGAAATCAAAACTATTCATCAGTTCGTTGTCGGCCGATGAGGTGATGCGGATGGGGAATCCAGTTTGGTAGGTCGTGATGCCCGAGAAAGCCCAGCCATCGAGCACCTTCCCGGTGAATCCGCTGTACTTACGAGCCGGTAAATCCCAGTAATAACTGATGACGAATCGATTGCGGGCGTCGAAGAGTGAGAGCGAGCGGTTGTGGGCTCCTGGCAGCGGATTCAAGATCCCCTCGAAACTGGAAGCTTCGTCGAGCGACTTGCTGAATGTGTAAGCCGCGGAAAATTGAAGCCCGTGAGCAAAACGTTTATCCAGCGAAGCTTGTAGTGAGTTATAGGACGAGCTGGCGATAGTGTCCTGAGCAAAGATGCTGCTGAACACGGGGACTCCGTCGGCGGGACAGCCGTTGCTGGTGGTGGGATCGCACTGCGGCGACGAGTATGGGCGCAAGCCTACAAAATTCAACGTTTGCCCGGCTCCCATAACCGTGGAACCATTGGGCATGTGGAAGTTGAAACCGGAAGGCACGGTCACGGTAAACGGCGCGTCCTCTCCAAACTGTGCGCAAGTGCCGGCGCCATCGAGGCTATTGATATCGAGGCAAGTCTGGGGGTTGGAGTAGTTGATATCATGTGTCGCTAACAAGCGGTGTCCTTGTGTTCCCACGTAGCCGACCTCCAGCTTCATGTCTCTGGTTAACTCTCGCTCAATCGTGAAGTTGTATTGGGCCGAATACTGACTGCGGAGATGAGGCTGGAAGTCGCCGAACAGATCGATAGGCTCAAATATCGCCCAATCTTGCTGAGTCCCGCGTTTGGCATTCAGAACTCCGTTAAATGGATTCAGATAAGTGGTAGCACCGTCCTGACCGAGAAAAGGCAGGCTAAACTGCGTTTCATAGACGAACGTGCTTCCGCCAAAGGGCGGCTCGGCACCGAATTGAGCCAGAACCAACTGCTCGATTGGGTTATAGAAAAGCCCCCAACCTGCGCGGAAGCTGGTCTTGCCTGAATTGCCTGGACTCCAGGCAAGACCGATGCGGGGAGCAAAGGCCTTGTAATAGGTTGACGTCATGCCCGGAGGAACTCCGGGATCGCCCGGTACGACCAATCCGACCGCGTCTTGCGAGGTGCAGTCGGTGTTAGGTCCTCCGCAGGGATAGGCCGTAGAGGTTTGTCCGGGGCGGTAAGTCTGGACGTGTTGAGCGATATCGGTCAAGGGAGTGTCCAGTTCCCAACGTAGGCCGTAGTTGAGAGTCAGATTCGGCTTGATCTTCCAGCTGTCCTGTGCGAACAGATAGAAGCCCGTGTTGCGCACTCGTTCGACTTGAGCTGAACCTTGTCCGAATTGGTCGGGAAGGCCCAACAAGAAGTTGGGATACAGAGTGTTCGCACCAACGTCGTTCGGCCCGCCGCCATAATAAGAGAACGTCCCGTTTACGTTGTAATAATAAAACTGGTTAAACTGCTGACGCCGAAGGTCCACACCAAACTTGAGAGTATGCGTGCCTTTAACCTTTGTCAGGTTATCTGACCACTGGAACGAGTTTCCCACCTGAGGAAGCTCGCCTTCCGAATTATTGCCGAGGGCGAATCCTCCCGAGATGGAAATAAAAGGCAACCCTTCGCGATGTGCGCCCAAAAACGGATGTATGCCGAATTGGCTGCCAAGGGGATCGGCGGAACCGTCGCCATAAAAACAAGGCACGGGAGCGGTCAGCCATGAAGGGGGCGGCGGGCAGGAGTTTTGCACCAGCTCAGTATTTACCGGGTGTTGAAATGTCTGCTGGCCTTCACGGTTGTAATTGAAACGAAACTCATTCACGGTGCTGTTGGTAATTGTCCAGGTATGAGTAATGTTCCATTGCTGAATCCTTTCCGCCAGGATGCTCCCAAATCCAGGGACATCGGCGCCGGTCAGCTCGAAATCGGCGAAAGGGTTGACCGTAGTGTCATCATTAAAATAGTAGTAGATGCTCAGATTTTGCTTATCAGTCAAACGGTGGTCGACCTTCATCGTGACCTGGTCGCCGCGCACGCTCTTCACCGGTGTGGTCGTGATCAGCGAACCGTCGTTGGGCGGGGTGGGAACAAACTGAAGAAGATCCACGGCGCTAGGATCCATGCAAGCCAGCGGAATCTGACTATTAGGGAAGATGGACGCATAGGACGCCCCATCTGCAATCGTCCCCCCACCAATTGCGCTTGTAGCCGCTTGACATCCGGGACGGTTCGTCAGTATGGACGAGTTTGTCAAGGTCCCTGCAAATGAACCGGCCTGATTCACATCCGAGAAATCCGAAACAATTTGCCCGTTCACGGTATTGGCGGGAGACGGAGTTTCCTGGGAACTCGGCACGGTTACGGCCGGGGAGAGAATGCCTTGTCGAACGCGTCGTCCTTCGTAACTGACAAAGAAAAATGTGCTGTTCTTGATGATGGGGCCGCCCAGCGTCCCGCCAAACTGATTTTGGTTGAACTGGGGCTTGTCGCACGGCAGACCTTCCGCCCCGGTAAGACAGAAGTCATTCGCGTCGAGCACTTTATTGCGAAAGAATTCGTAAAGATTGCCGTGAACCTGATTCGTGCCCGACTTAGTCACAACGTTAACTACGGAGCCGGAATTGCGACCGTATTCGGCATCGAAGGTATTGGTCAGCACACGAAATTCCTGGATGCTGTCGGGGCTCGGCTGAACGGTGGGAAGATTGACAAACAAGTCGTTGGCATCGCCGCCGTTGACGCTGAAATTGTTAGCCCGACCCCGGCCGCCGTTCACCGAGACCGCACCCGGGCTGTCGCTACCGTAAACGATGGTGTTGCTAGAACCTACAGTGGACATCACTCCCGGCTGCAATTGCAAAAGCTGATAGGTGTCGCGTGAATTGAGCGGCAAGTTGGCAACCTGCCGGTTGTCCATAACAGCACCCAACTGCGTGCTGGTCGTATCGACCAACGGAGCCTCTGAGGTTACGTCGACCACTTCCTGGTTCTGACCCACCTGCATGGTCATGTTCAGGGTGATGACCTGATTGACATCGAGCGTAATGCTGCGGCGAAGATCCTTCTTGAATCCTGTGAGTTCGAAGCTGAGGGTGTAAGTACCAACCGGCAGATCGGGGAAGACGTAGTCTCCGCTGTCGTTGCTCTCGGCCCCGCGGTTTACTCCGGTCGCCTCGTTGCTCGCGACGATCTTGACCCGGCTGAGCACGGCGCCTGTGGGATCGGCTATGCGACCGAGGATGCGGCCACTAGTCCCTTGCGCGAACACCATGAATGGAATCGCGAGACCAAGAGCGACAGCACAGACTACGCACCAGCGGGGTCGCAGTGAGAGCATCGAGCCTCCAGACATCTTCGGGAAAATGTGTCTTTTATTTGAAAGCGACAGCGTGTACCCAGCCACAACCTTGCTATAATCCCGCAAGGTTAGAGAAGAGGCTAGGAACTGTCAAGGAGAAAAAAACGCGTCCTTCGTATAGAAATTTCTGATCTGGTCTTTTTGTTCGACTCGCGCGCGCGATAAAAACCAGCATGGCCGAACCTTACTTAAAGATCGGAGACGTTGCACGGAAGGTAGGAGTATCGCCCTCGGTGATCCGCTCGTGGGAAAGCCTGGGGCTGGCGCGTCCGCGGCGCACCAAAAGCAAATATCGTCTCTACACCGCCGAGGATGTAAAGCTGCTGAGCCGAGCGCGTTTTTTGCGCAAAGTGCGCGGGCTGAACGCGGCCGCGATCCTACAGTTGCTGAAGCGCGAGGGTAAAGTTCGTCCGACGGCGGATGGGAATGCGGGCGCCATCGGCCAGCATCTCCGGCAATTGCGCGCGCGGCGGCGACTTTCGCTGGCGAAGGTGGCGCAGGCGGTGGGCATTTCCGTTGGATTTCTCAGCGCCCTGGAACGTTCTCAAATGAGCGGATCGGTTGGAACACTGCGCAAACTAGCGCGATTTTACAAGACCAACATTCTGGATTTCTTTGATGCCAGCGGAGCCAGCAGCCGGCGCGTGCGTCCATCGGAGCGCAAGGTGCTCGAGGCAGGTGCGGGCGTGCGCATGGAACTCTTGGCCTGGGGCAATACGGTAATGGAGCCGCATCTGTTTCGTATCGCGCCGGAGGCTGCAAGCGGAGATCCCTACACCCACGAGGGAGAAGAATTCATCTATGTATTGCGCGGAGATCTGGAGATCGTGGTGGAAGGTGAGGAATACCGGCTGAAACCGGGTGACAGTTTTTATTTTGAAAGTGCGACGCCACATCGGTGGAGGAATCCTGGCCGCAAGGAGACATGGGTCTTGTGGATCAACACTCCACCCACATTTTGATGGGAGCGTTCCGAGGTGCGGTGGCGTGAAGAGCGGTCCGTGTCCTGTGGTCCTGGAGAGAGCCGAAAAATGAACTCGCAACGCATGCTGCGTTTGTTGCCTTTGCTAGCCGCGGGACTACTGGCGGGTTCGTGTTCCAAAAAGACACCCACGCTCAATCTTCTCGTGTGGGAAGGTTATGCCGATCCCTCGTTTATTACGACTTTCGAGGAACAGAACCGTTGCAAGGTTTCCGCCTCCTACATGGGATCGAGCGATGAACTGGTGGCCAAACTGCGCGGTGGCAGCGCGGGAAACTACGACGTGATTTCACCGTCGAGCGATGTGGCGACGTCGATCGCGACGGCCGGTTTGGCGGCTCCGCTCGACCTTTCTGAGATTCCGAGTTACAGCCAGCTTTCTCCGCAGCTCACTTCCCTGCCGCTGGTCCACGTGAACGGTCAAGTCTTTGGAGTGCCGTTCATGTGGGGGCCGGATCCGATTGTTTATGACACGACGGTTTTCGCGCAGCCGCCGGATTCGTGGAACCTGATGTGGGATCCGAAATACAGAGGGAAAGTTTCGGTGTGGGACGATCTATCAACCGTCTACATGGCGGCGCAAGTTTTGGGCTACGACAAGCCCGATCCATCGCAACTTTATAACTTGAGCGATAAGCAACTGGAGGCGGTCAAGAACAAGTTGCTGGAGTTGAAACCGAACATCCGCAAGATGTGGGCGACCGGCGGAGAACTGACGAACCTGTTTGAGAGCCATGAAATTGTGATCGCCATGGGGTGGCCGCTCAATACGGCTGATTTGAAGAAAGCGAATTTTCCGGTGGGCGAAACGATTCCGAAGGAAAACACAACGGGCTGGATCGATCACTTAATGATTACGGCAGGCAGCGAGAATAAAGAACTGGCTCACAAATTTCTCGAATACATGGTCGAGGCGAAGACGCAAAAACTAGTAACCGACAAGACACATTATGTCCCGGCGAATCCGCAGGCGGCACAACTGATGACGCCCGACGAGGTGAAAACGCTGCATCTGGACGACGTCGACAACTACCAGAAGCGGCTGTACTTCTGGCAAAACGTGCCGCGGCGAGCGAAGTATACCGAGATTTGGAACGACGTGAAGGCTGCACAATAAAGAGTGGACATTGCGAATTAC
>Ga0182018_10000211_pt1 | contig 76328 bp, 57 predicted proteins | sample 812P2MmetaG_FD_120490 | JGI IMG/M metagenome (GOLD analysis project Ga0182018, IMG submission 120490) | Permafrost microbial communities from Stordalen Mire, Sweden - 812P2M metaG | ecosystem: Environmental > Terrestrial > Soil > Wetlands > Permafrost | place: Sweden: Stordalen | collected... | reverse complement strand
GAGGAGGCCCAGGATCGAGAGCAGGGTGGACTTCCCGCATCCCGAGGGGCCCGCGATCGCGACGTACTCGCCCTTGGCGATCTCCAGGTGGATGCCGGAGAGCGCATGGGTCTCGACCTCGTCGGTGAGGAAGACCTTGGTGACATTGTCGAGCTTGAGGAGGGGTTGGGACATGGGATTAGGTTCCGGTTGTGATGTTGGGTTGAGAAGTTCGGTGGGGAAAGGATTCATTCCTGCCGGAGGGAGGCCATCGGCTCCACCCTCGTGGCGCGCAGGGCCGGCAGGAGGCAGGCACCCAGCGCGACCAGGCCGAGGGCGACGGGGGCGGCCACGAGCATGGCCGGATCGGTGGAGGGCGTGGCGTAGAGCAGGTTTGCCACCAGCCGGTTCAGGGCCAGGTAGCCCGCCAGCCCGCTCGCGATGCCGAGGCCGACGAGGAGGATCCCGGTCTTCAGGACAAGCGCGGCGATCCGGCCCGGAGACGCCCCTAGCGCCATGCGGACGCCGAACTCGGTCGTGCGCTGCGCGACGGAATAGGCCAGCACGCCGTAGACGCCGAGCATGGCAAGGAGCATGGCGAGGCCGCCGAAGACGGACAGGAGGATCATGGGGGCGCGGCGCGGCTGCGCCGCCTCGTCCATCCTCTGGGTCATCGTCCTCACGTCGAAGACCGGCTGGCTGGAGTCCACCGAGTGCACCGCTTCCCGCACCGATGCGGTCAGCGCCGCGGGATCGCCCTGCGTCCGGGCGACGAACATCAGCATGGGGCTGGGAGCCTGCGCCAGGGGGAAATAGATGGCCTCCTTCTCGGAGTTCTCCTCGAGCGTGCGCACCTTCACCCTGGCGACGATGCCGACCACGGTCCAGGGATTGCCATCGCCGCGCGCGATGCGCTTCCCGAGCGGATCCTGGCCCTTCCAGTAGCGGTCCACGAGCACGCGGTCCACGACGACCACGCGCCGGGAGGCCGCCGTGTCGGTGTCGTCGAACCACCGCCCCTGGAGCAGGGTGAGGCCCAGGGCGCGGAGATAGCCGGGGTCCGCCGAGCGGACCATGGCATGGGGCTCGGGCGCCCCGGCCGGCAGGACGATGTCCGGGCTCGTGTAGGAGCCCGAGCTGTTGTTGCCCGAGAAGGGAAGGTCGTCCGTCGCCCCGGCGCTGAGTATTCCCGGCGTCGCGCCGAGGCGGGCGATGACGCCGTCGTGGAACGCGAGGATTCTCTCGGGCTTGTCGTATTTTGCGGCGGGCAGCGCCACCTGGGCTGTGATCATGCCTGAGGGGACAAAGCCGGGATCGACCCGCTGGAGCCGGATGAAGCTCTTGACGAGGAGGCTCGCGGTCGCGACCAGCATCACGGCGAGCCCGATCTCGGCGACGACGAGCGCGCCGCGCAGGCGCTGGGTGCGCCGGCCGGCGGATCCCCGAGCACCGGCCTCCTTCAGGGACGCCGCCGGGTTGTCCCTCGAGGCGGACCAGGCGGGTATGGCGCCGAAGACGAGTCCCGAGACGGCGGCGCAGGCCAGGGTGAAGGCGAAGACCGCTGGGTCGAGGCCGACGCCGAATCCCCTCGGCAGCGTCGAAAGCCCCACCGCCTGCAGCGCGTCGATGCTCCAGACCGCCACGGCCAGGCCGAGGAGGCCGCCCGCGAGGAAAAGCACCAGGCTCTCGGTCAGGAGCATCCGGACCACCCGCAGGCGGCTGGCGCCGAGCGCCGTGCGGATGGCGAGCTCCCTCTCCCTTCCCACGGCCCGGGCGAGCAGCAGGCCGGCGACGTTCGCGCAGCCGATCAGGAGCGCCGCGGCGACCCCCGCCTGGATGAGCCAGAGCATGCCGCGGACATTCTGGACATTCTGGTCGAGGAAGCCCGCGACGTGGCCGTCAAAGCCGCTCGTCTTCCAGAAGTCGCGGCCGCCGGGCATGCGCTCGGCATTGCGGGCCTGGATCTGGTCGAGCTCGCGCTGGACGGCCGCCATCGAGGCGCCGGGCTTGAGGCGCGCGATCATCTGCGAGAACTCGGTCCCGCGCTCCTTGTCGCTGCGCTGGGCGGGGGTGAAGGCGAACGGAACCCAGGCCTCGGTCATGGGGCTCGGGAAATAGAAGTCCTCCGGCATCACCCCGACGACGGTGACAGGCCTGTCGTTGAGGCGGATGGCCCGCCCGATCACGGCGGGGTCGGCGCCGAACCGGTTCTTCCAGAGGGCGTGGCTCAAGACGACCGTGGCCGGGGCGTCGGGCTTGGCGTCATCCTCGTTGAAAACCCGCCCGAGCGCCGCCGAGGATTCGAGGGTCGAGAACAGGGAGGGCGTGGCCCTGAGGCCGGTGATCATCGCGGGCTCGGTGCCGCCCGTCAGGTTGAGGCTCGCCCTCGTGTACATGGCGCTGTCGGCAAAGCCCGCGACCGCGCCGCGGCGGTCGAGGTAGTCGGGAATCGAGACCCCGGCGTTCGGAAGCCCCATCAGCGGATAGGTATTGTAGACGTAGGCCAGCTGCTCGGACCCGGGCCAGGGGTAGGGCTTCAGGAGGATGGCGTGGATGACGCTGAAGATGGCGCTGTTCGCGCCGATGCAGAGCGCAAGCGTCAGGACCGCGACGATCGTGAACCCGGGGGCCTTGGCGAGCTGTCGGAGGGCGAAGCGGATGTCGTTCACGTTCAGTTGAGCTTGATCCGGTCGTGGGCGTCCCACTGGGACATGTCGGAAAGGATCACGCGGTCGCCCGGCTCAAGGCCCTTCACGATCTCAATCGTGTTGACCGAGCTTCGGCCGAGCTGCACCTGGGCCCGGTTTGCATAGACCCCGTCGCCATCGAGCCGGAAGATGTTCGCCGTCGAGTGTTCCTGGCCGAATGCGGGGCGGCCGACGAAGATCACGTCGTTGAGGTGCTCGAGCTCGACGACGCCGTCCACCGACAGGTCGGGCCTCGCTCCCAGGGGCAGCTCGCCCGTGAAAAAGACCTCGACGGTGACCGTGCCGTTCTGCACGGACGGCGCGACCCGCGAGACCTTGCCGCTGACGAGGCCGTTGCGCGTGTCGATCTCGGCGGGCTGCCCGATCTGCACGTCCTTGGCCTGGGTCTCGGCGACCTGGATCTCGGCCTTGAGCTTCGTCGGGTCCGCGACGCGCGCAAGGTTGGCGCCCGGCAGCACCTGGGCGCCGACCTCCACGGGGACCACCTGCAGGATGCCGCGCATGCCGGCCCGGACGTTGAGCGCATCGGCCTCGGCCAGCTTGAGCTTGGCCTGGTCGCGGAGCTGGTCGACCTTCGCCTGCTCGACGGCGAGCTGCGGGACGACCGAGTCCTGCGCGAATGCGAACCGCTTCTGGGCGATCGAATTGAGCGTCTCAGCCTGCTCGGCCGTCACCTTCGAGAGCCGGAGCGCGAGCTCGGAGACGAGCCCGTCCTTGAAGAGCTGATCGTTCACCTGGGCGTTGAGCCGCGTCTCCTCGAAATTGGCCTTGGCTGTCGCCGCGTCGGACTCGGATTGCAGGACGCCGCTCTGGACCGTGACCTTGAGGTTGGAGAGCTCGGCCTCGCCCGCCTTGAGCTGCGACTCGGTGTCGACCGCCGCCTGGGTCACGTCCGGATTGCTCAGGACAATGATGACGCTGTCCGGCTCGACGTTGGCGCCTGGCAGGAGGACGATGCGCTCCACGCGGCCCTGGGTGCGCGCGGCGATCCAGCGGATGTCGACCGGAACGAGGGTGCCCGGCCCGTGGACCTGCCGGACCATCGGACCGCGCTTGACCGTGTCGATCCACACGAGGCTCCGGTCAACGGACGGAACCGCGGGCTTGAGCCGCGCGAGCAGCACCGTGATCCCGACGAGCGCGGCTGCCGCAGCGGTTCCGATGAGGATCCGTTTCTTGAGCTTCGCTCGGGCCTGCGAGGGGCGCTGGATGTCCATGTGTCGGGTCTCTGTTTGCACGCGGTGTGCCAGCCTGTTTTGGAATCAGCAACATGCTTTATATTAACGCCTAACAAAACGACAATGCCTGCTGAATAAGCCGATTTTACCCCGGTAACGGGAAAGGGAAGTCCCAGAATCGGGAAAGCCGCGCCTGCCGCCCTCTGTCACGCCCTGTGCAGCGGAAGGCGCAGGATTGCGATGCAGCCGCTCCGGTCGCCGCGGTTGAAAAGCTCGAGGGAGCCACCGTGGTTCTCGGCGATTTGCTGGCAGAGCACGAGGCCGATGCCCGAGCCCTCGGGCTTGGTGGTGAAGAAGGGGACGAAAAGATTCGCGGTCTCGGCGATCCCGGCCCCCTCGTCCTCGACCCAGATCTCCACGCTTGCGGCCGCCGTCCGCCAGGAGATCCGCACCTTGGCGGCGCGCTGGTCCAGCGAGGCCTCGACGGCATTCTTGACCAGGTTGATGACCGCATGCTCGATCTGCGCCCCGTCGGCCAGCATTTCGACGGGGGGGCCGGGCCGAAGCTCAACCTCGAGGCGGCGCTCAAGCGCCACGACGCGCCCAAGGAGGGCCGGCAGGTCGCAGGGGGCGGACTGGGGGGGAGGCAGGCGCGCGAGACGGGTGTAGCCCTCCAGGAATCTCTCGAGGTTCTCGGCCCGCGCCGCGATGATGCCGAGCCCCGACCGCATGTCCTGCTCCCAGTCCGTCTGCCGGGGCCTGCGGTCCATCGCGGTTCCGAGCGTGGCCGCGATCGACTTGATCGGCGCCAGCGAATTGTTGAGCTCGTGGCCGAGCACCCGGACGAGCCGCTGCCAGGACTTGAGCTGCTCCTCGCGCAGGGGCCGGCTCAGGTCGCCGAACACCACGAGCTGGTGCGGCCGCCCGTCCTCGCGAAACGTCGTCCTGCGCATGCTCCAGCGCCCGATCGCCCGCGGCAGCGCGGCCGGGCTCAGGATCCTGTTGGGCTCCCCCTGCAGGCATTCGGCCAGCCCGATCGCGCCTGCATTCCTTCCGAGGAGCCTCTCCGCCGGCTGGTTGAGGAGGACCTGGCCGGCGGGATTGACCAGCCGCAGGATCCCGTCCGCGTCGAACGCGAAGATCGCGACGTCGATCTCCTTGATCACGGCCGAGAGGAGCGCCGTGGCCTCGATGGCCCCGCGCCTCTGGGTCTGGAGGATGTCGCCGAGGCCGTTGATCTCGGACAGGACGTCGCCGAGCGGGTCGCGCCGGCGCACGCCGCGGGCGCGGAACGAGAAGTCCCCCTCGCGCAGGGCAAGCAGCAGGTTGGACATCGTCTGGAGGGGCCGCGTCACCCGGTGGCGGGCGGCGGCCGCGAAACCGAGCCAGCTGCCGACGACAAACAGGGTCACCGTGCCGCGGGTCTCGGGCGCATGGTCGCCGCCCCACACCCATGCGAGCGAGATCGCGACCGCGGGAAGTCCCCCGACCAGGCAGTACGCGAAGATCGCCTGGTCGTGAGTGAGTTTCCTCGACCGTTTGGGCATGAGAGGACCTTGCCCGCTCCCGCGAAAAGCTACAGTCCGTATTTCTCGAGGCGCCGGTAGAACGCGCTCCGGCTCAGGCCCAGCGCATCCGCGGCCTTTCGCGCGTTTCCGCCGCACCGCGCAAGCGTCTTCTTGATCAGGAACGCCTCGACCTCCTCCAGGCTCATGTCATCCAGGCTTGGCGCCGACGAGGACGCGCCGAGCCCGAGGTCCGCCGCGCGGACCACCCTGCCCGGCGCCATCAGGACGGCGCGCTCGACCGCGTGGTTGAGCTCGCGCACGTTTCCGGGCCAGGAATGGCCGCGGAGCGCGCGCACCGCGTCGTCGTCGAAGCCGGTGATGGCCTTCCGGTAGCGCGCGACGTGGTGCTTCAGGAAATGCTGGGAAAGCAGGTCGATGTCCTCGCGCCGCTCCCGCAGGGGCGGAAGGTGTATCTGGATCGTGTTCAGGCGAAAAAGCAGGTCCCGCCGGAACCGTCCCGCCGCGACCTCCGCCAGCAGGTCGGAGTTGGTCGCGGAGATCAGCCGCACGTTGGCGCGTATCGTGCGCGAGGATCCCACGCGCTCGAATTCCCCGCGTTCGAGGGCCCTCAGTATCTTTGCCTGCTGGGGGGCGGGTATGTTGCCGATCTCGTCAAGGAAGAGGGTGCCCCCCTCCGCGAGCTCGAAGCGGCCGGCGCGGTCGCCCTTTGCGTCCGTGAACGCCCCGCGGACGTGCCCGAAGAGCTCGCTCTCGAAGACGCCCTCGGGAAGCCCGCCCATGTTCACGGAGATGAAGGGGTGCCCGGCCCGCGGGGAGACCGCGTGGATCGCCTGGGCGACGAGGCCCTTGCCCGTGCCGTTCTCGCCGGTGATGAGGACGTTGGCGTCGCTGGGCCCCACGCGCGCGATGAGGTCCAGCACGGGCCGCATCGATGCCGACTGCGCGATGAGCGCCGGCCCCTGCTTGCCCCGGAGGAGCTGGTTTTCCTGCTCCAGCCTGCGGTAGGCCCGGACCGCCCCCCCGAGCTCGATCTGGTTGCGCACGATCGCCAGCAGGCGGAGGTTCTCCCAGGGCTTGGCGACAAAGTCCCGCGCCCCCCGGCGCATCGCCTCGACCGCGAGCTCGACGTTTGCCCAGGCGGTCATGATGACCACCGGGAGCGTGGGGTCGATCGACTGAAGCCTGCTGAGGAGGTCCAGGCCCTCCTTTCCGCTGGTCGTGTCCCGGGCGTAGTTGAGGTCGACGAGGGCCAGGGAATAGTCGCGCGCCTCCACGGCCTTTATCGCCGCGCCTGGGGACTTCACCGCCTCGGTCTGGTAGCCCTCGTTCTTCAGGAGGAGGCGAAGCGCCTCTATGATGTCGGCGTGGTCGTCGGCAATCAGGATGCGATGGGACGGCGCGCCGGACATGCCGGGATTCAAGGGCGGGGGCTTGGGGGTGACGAGTGTCAAAGGACTCAGTCGTCGGTGAACTTGATGTGGTAGCGCTCGAGCGTCGTGCCGAGCGTCTGGTCGTAGACGGCCACGGCCTGCCGCTGGGAGGCGAGGGCGAATGAGAGGTTGTTCTCGATGGACGCCACGAACTGCTGCTCCTGCACGACATAGAGCGTGGAGCTCGTCCCGGCCTTCTTCTTCTTTTCCTCGGCCTCCAGCGCCTGCTTCGCCAGGGCGTAGGCGGCCTGGTCCGCGGCCACGCGCTTCCGGGTCGTCTCGATCTGCCCGTCCGCCGCGGCGACCGCCACGGCGATGTCGGCCGCGAGCCGCTTGAGGTCCTCCTCGGCCTGGGCGCGCTGGAGCCTGGCGGCACGGAGGTTCCCGCGCCCGACCGCGAACGTGAGGGGAATGGTGACGGACAGGCCCGCGGAAGTCGAAGGGTAGAGGTGATCCTGCACCTGCTGCCGGCTTGCGGAGAAGGTGTTGGCAACCCCGCTGTATCCGTAACCGCCGGTGAAATCGACCTCGGGCAGCAGGGCGTTCACCGCGTACGACTCGCTGTAGCGGTCTTTGGCTATGCCGAGGCGCGCCTGCTGGTAGTCCGGCCGCGTGACGAGCGCGCGCTCGAGGTCCGTCCTGCGGTCCACGGTGATGTCCGGAACCGGCGCGGGAACGAGCGTGAAGAGCGGCTCGTTCTCGAAGAACACGTCCTCGCCTATGAGCTCCCGCAGCGAGTTCTGGGCGTCGCGGACGGCCCGCTCGGCGATCAGGATGGGCTCCTCGTACTGGGCGCGGTTGGCGCGCGCCTGGATCACGTCGCTCTGCGAGATGCTTCCAATCTTGTATTCCTTCTCGTTCTCGGCGAGCAGCGAGGCCGCGAGCGCGCTCGCCCTCTCGGCGGAATCGAGCTGGTCGTGCGCAAGCTGGAGGTTGCTGTAGGCCTCCACCACGAAGGTGATGGTGTCGATTGCCGACTGGCGGTAGACCAGGTCGGAAATCGAGCGGTTGGCCTTCGCGATGCGCACGTTCACGAGGTTGGCGTCGAACCCGAAGCCCTTGAGAAGGGGCTGCGTGACGTTGAACCCGCCGAAGGTGTCGTAATAGGTCGAGAGGCCGTCGAGCGTCTCGCGGACCTCTGTCGTGTTGCCGCCCACCTGGTACTGGGTGCCGATCGGCAGCAGGCCCTGGATGGCGACGGTGTAGTAGTCGGTCTTGGTGTTGGCCACCACCGGAATCAGGCTGTACGACGAGTTGAACTGTGTCACGGAATAGCTCCGGGTGGCCGCCAGCGAGGGATCGAAGGCCCCGCGGGCGACCAGGAGGTTGGCCCTCGAGATCCCCGGGCCGTACGAGGCGACCTTGAGGACCTTGTTCTTCTGGAGCGCGAGCCGGATGGCATCGTCGAGGGTGAGCACCGGCCCGGAGACGAGGGTGACGGTCGGGCCCGCGTCCTGCGCGGGCGCGCGATCCGCGAGGACGACGGAGAGCGCCGCCGCGAGAATGAAGGGCGCGATGCGTCGCATGGGTTACTTGAGCAGGAGGCCGTCCGCGAGCCGCAGCACCCTCTGGCCGTAGGCCGCGTTGACCTCGGAGTGCGTGACCTGGACGATCGTGACCCCGTCCGCCTGGTTCAGCTGCCGGAAGAGCTCCATGATCTCGCGGCCCTGGTCGGAGTGGAGGTTGCCGGTCGGCTCGTCGGCGAGGATCAGCTTGGGGCTGGCCACCAGCGCGCGGGCCACGGCCACGAGCTGCTGCTGCCCGCCGGAAAGCTGGGAGGGATACAGGTCCTTCTTCGCCACGATGTGGAACCGGTCGAGCGCGTCGCAGACGATGGTCTGGCGCTCCGCTTTCGGGACGTCGCGGTAGGAGAGCGGGATCTCGAGGTTCTCATAGACGGTCAGGTCGTCGAGCAGGTGGTAGCTCTGGAACACGAACCCGATGTTCTTTTTCTGGAGCTCGAGCCGCTGCTTGTGGTTGAGCAGGTGGACATTCGTCGTCCCGAACCTGAACTCGCCCGTCCATGCCGAGTCATGCAGCCCGAGGATGTTGAGCAGGGTCGACTTGCCCGAGCCCGACGGCCCCATGATGGAGACAAAGTCGCCTTCCCCGATTTCGAGGCTGATTCCGCGCAGGGCATAGAACGGGCCTCCCTTGAGCGGATAGACGCGATCGACGTTGTGGAGCTGTATCATGGGAGCCTTAGCATCGCACGACCTGTGCCAGAACCGCGGATTGGTCATTAATGATTGCCGCAAAGGTTCTTACGAATGCCAGGCGGATGCGGCTGGAGTCCGGTTGGATTCAGAAACGAAACGGCGTCGTCCCATTTACGGGACGACGGCCGCCGGACTCAAGGCTCGACGTTCCGGATCGAATATATCCTGCGGCCCATGTCCCGCGCGGCCGCGATCGTCTCGCCATAGGGGGTGTCGCCGATGTCCACGAACCCGATCTGGTAGTTCTCGCCGTCGCGCCTGCCGGTGGTCGACTCGTCGTAGAACTGGAACCAGTGCGCGCCGACGATCGCGGGGTTTCGGAGCGCGCTCGCGACGTAATACCGGTAGGCCTCGGCGCGCTGGTTCTGGCTCATCACGCCCCGCAGCCCCGTGTGGAAGAGGCCGCGGTCGAGGGCCCCCATGTGGAATTCACCGATGATCGCCGGCCGGTCGACGCCGTCCGGCATCGCAAAGTCGTCCACGGTGAACTTGTAGAAGTTGAAGCTGACGATGTCGCAGTGGCGGGCCGCGGCGCGGACGATCTCCCTGCGGAACTCGGGAACGTCGGGCCAGTCGTGGTAGTCCAGGCGGCTGCCAAGGTAGAGCGTGTCCGGCATCACCTCCTTGGCGACGGTGGCCACCTGGGCGTAGTAGCGCTCGAACCAGCCGGGGTCCAGGCTCACGTGGATCTCGTTGTCCACGAAAAACCCGAGGCACCAGGGGTCGTCCTTGGCCGCCGTCGCGGCGTCCGTGAGGACGCGGCGCATCCTCCCGGCCCATGCCGGGCTGTCGGGATCGATCGGGGGCGCCCCCCGTCCGCCGGTCCACAGCAGGAGCGTGTACGGGACCTTTCGCCTTTTGATGATGCCCACGTCCGAGCCGCCGCCTATCGTGTTCAGCCCCCAGCTCCGCAGGCGCAGCAGGATCCGGTCCCTCGCGACATTGCCCCAGTCGGGGCCGTACTTTGCCTGCAGGTTTCGGCCGAGGAAGTCGCCCATCGGGGCGGGATCGGCGTAGAAGCGCTCCCGGCCCTCGATCTTCGTGGAGCTCAGGTTGAAGCCGACAATGTCGATGCCGTCCGACCAGAAGAGCCTTCCCTCGGGGTCCACGAGCCACCATTTGCCCCGGTATTTCTCGGTGCGGAAGTGGCCGGTCGCCTTGAGCTGCGGTCCGGCCGCCCATCCGCCGTACGGGTCGAGGCCGTCCGGAACCGGATGGGCCGCCAGGTCCGCGTCCTCGCGCGCCAGGCTGGCCGCGAAGTCCGCATCGGAGTGCACCTTCCCGGGCCAGTCCTTGTGGCTGTACTGGCCGTACCTGTCGATGAAGGGGAAGAATCCCGCGGGGTCGGGGGTCTTTGAGGAACCAAACGGGCGGATGAGCGCCACCTTGATCGAGGCGTTCACCCTCGGCACGACGACAAACACCCTGAGGCTCCTTGCCATGCCGGACGCGTCAAGACCCGACCAGAGCCACATCTTTCCCCCGGGGATGCCATGCATGTTGGGGAATCCCGGCGCGTCGGTGGCGCCGATCTGCGGCCACGTCGCCGATGTCTTCAGGCGCGCCAGGACGTAGAGCGTGCGGGTCTTTCCAGGGGGCACCGTGACATAGCCCCGCATCCACATGTCCTGGTTGAGGTCGGCGAAGACGCGCACGGGCCCGCTCCCCGTGTTCGTGACATCGAGGGCCATGCCCATCCGGTCCACCAGGCTCGTGTCGGCGAAGGTGAAGACCGCCCCGGGGCTGCCGTTTTGCGCGGGGAATCCCAGGGCGAAGCGGCCCGTTTCGTCGGCGGGGGCGACCGTCGCGCCATCGGCGGAGACCTTCGCCGCCTCGACCGCCGGGCCCTCCGGCTGGGTGTCGATCTTCTCCTCCGGGAAATCCTCCCCGCCGTTGTTCCCAATGTGGATGCAGCCAGCGAGGAGGAGGAAGCAGAGAAGCGGGGGCAGGGCTGGGGAAATATTTTTCATGGGGTTGGATGCAGAATGGACCCTAATCGGACCGCTTTGCCGAGGTGCCCCACGGCTTCGCAGCCAATGGAGATATGCACGGTTGCCGGAACGGGCCGGCCGCTCTCAGGAGTTTCCAGGGGGAGCCGGCTGGGTCCGGATCTTGGCCTGCAGTTCCAGCTGCTCCTTGGTCAGGGCATTGAGCTCAGAGTGATCGCGATCGAGCTCGTCCTCATATTCGTCGATGTTGTTTGGCACCCGCTTGGGAATTGCGGCAAATCCGACGCCGGTTGCAACCGCGAGCCCCCCACCCAGGACATTAAGGGCAATTGTGCCGGCAATCCTGCCTTTTCGGGCATCCTTTTCCTTCTTCAGGGCCGCCGTATACTGGTCGACAATCTGGCGGTATTCCGCAATCGCAGCGTCAAAGCTGGCTGCGCTGATCCGATAGCTGGACAATGCTTCAGCCGGTTTTCCCCGGGCGAGCAAAAAGTCCCCGTAGACATCCTGCGCGCGGGCATTGATCGGAAAGGAGAGGTCGAGCACAGGGGGCCACTGGCCCGTAGGGGGCTGGACGGGCGCAAGCTTTTGCGGCTCGAAGCCAAAGCCGGCAAGGCAAAGCTCCGCGCCCCTGCGGTCTCCCCTGGCCGCCTCGGAATACGCGCTGTAGCCCGACGAGCTCAGCGCATTTGGCTCCTTGGTCGCGTGGACCAGGCACTCGAGCGCCTTGTCTGGCTGGCCTGCGTAGGATGCGAGATGGAGGGGTATTTCGCCGTGCGGACCCGCCAGGTCCGGATTCGCGCCGGCCTTCAGGAGGAGCGCCAAGAGCTGGGCCTGACTATCCGCATCGGCTGCCTGGCAGTCTCTCATCGCGGCCAGGACGAGCGGCGTCTGTCCCTTGTAGTTCACTTTGCTTGCGTCGGCTCCCTTATCCAGGAGGAAGGCGACGCAGTCGTTCTTGTAGGTTTCCCCTGAGGCCAGACAGCTGAGCGCCGAATCGCCCTCATGGTCGACCGTGTTCACCAGGGCGCCGCGTTCCACGAGTTTCTTCATCAGCGCGAGGTCCCCGTATTGCGCCGCATGGATCAGCGGGGTCTCCCCGTTCTTGTCGGCCTCGTTCACGTTGGCGCCGGAGGCCAGATATTGGTCGACAGCGTTCGGTTTCTCCCGGGTGATCGCCCGGTTCAGGTTCGTCGTGCAGCCCGCGCCGGCCAGCAAGACGGCCGAGAGGATCAGGGAGCATTTTCCCAGTGGGCGCGCGCTCAGATCACTCAGACGCATGGGTCGGAACAAAAGCGGTTCGGGTGAAGCCGGAAAGCGGCGATGGTAAGAACGCATAATTTCCATCATGGCAATTTAATACACCGAGGGCTCCGCGGCCGACAATTCGCGGCGAGCTCTTCACCCGCGTTTCGAAGCGCCGAGGGCTTTCGGTGCCGGGCGCGGTCAGGGTTTCACGTTCACCGAGAAGCTGATTTGCCCCGGGCCGCGCGGGCCGTCGTAATTGAGCTGCGCGGTCCAGTCGCCGGCCATGTCGGGCTTGATTCTCGCGCGGTAGCGGCCGATTCCGCCCCCGGGCTCAATCGTGCTTCCCGAATGCATCACCATCCCGGGCATGTTCATGTCCAGGGCGAACTTCACCGTTCCCACATCGACCGGCGCGCCGCTGCCCGCATCGCGGAATTCGATCAGGACCTCGTTTTCGGCCAGGCTCAGGCCGCCCTTGGGATGGTAGAAACTCACGGTCAGTCCGTTCGCTGTCCGGGTGGCGAACGGCGCGCCTGGGGACTCCGAGGCGGCCGCGGCCGGGAGGTTCCGGCTCTGCGACCACCAATAGGCGCCCGCTCCCGCGGCGAGCGCGAGGAGGAGCACGGTCAACCAGGGAAAACCACGCCTGCGGACGGGGCTACCCGGCGCTTCCGGGGCTGTTGAGGGTGACTCGGGACCGCTGGGATCAGGCAGGTGCCGGCGCCGCCAAAGCATGTAGATCGCGGGATAGAGGAGGAGTTCCAGGATCGCTGAGGTGACGACGCCGCCGATCATGGGGGCGGCGATGCGCTTCATCACGTCCGCCCCGGCCTGAGTCGTCGGCGACCACATGATCGGCAGGAGGCCGAAGAGGATCGCACAGACCGTCATGACCTTGGGCCTGATCCGCTGCACGGCGCCGTCGATGATGGCATCATGCAGATCGGCCGGGGTCCTCAGGCGGCCGGCCGCCTGGAACTTGTCCCAGGCATGGTCGAGGTACAGGAGCATGACGACCCCGGTTTCCGCGTCCAGGCCGGCGAGCGCGATCAGTCCGACCCAGACCGCGACGCTGAGATTGTAGTTCAGGAGGTACAGGAACCAGAAGGCTCCCACGAGGGAGAAGGGCACGGCCAGGAGGACGATGGCGGTGCGGGCCGCCGATTTCGTGCTCAGGTAGATGAGGACGAAGATGATGAGGAGCGTGAACGGGACCACGACGGCCAGCCGGTGCTCGGCGCTCTTCAGGTACTCGAACTGCCCCGCCCACTGGACGTAGTATCCCGGCGGGAAGCGGAGCCGCTGGGAGATCCTCGCGTTGGCTGCCTGGACGTAGCCGTCGATATTGTCGGTCGTGACGTCCACGAAGACGAATCCAACCAGCTGGCCGTTCTCGTTTCTGATCGAGGGCGGCCCGGTGCGGTACGAGAGTTCCGCGATCTCCCCTATGGGCACCTGCGCCCCCGTGAGCGCGGGGACGAGGACCCGCCTGAGGGCGTCGAGGTCGCCCCGGTAATCGCGCGCGTAGCGCACGCTGATCGGGTACCGCTCCCGGCCCTCGACCGTGGTGGCGATGGTCTTGCCGCCGATGGCGGTCTCGATGACGTCGTTCACGTCGCCCACGGTGAGGCCGTAGCGGGCCGCCGCCTTCCGGTTGACCGTGAAGTCCAGGAAGTAACCCCCGGTCGTGCGCTCGGCGAAGACGCTGCGCGTGTCCGGCAGGTCGGCCAGCGCCTTCTCGATCTGGACCCCGAGGTCCTGGATCCCGCCCAGGTCCGGGCCGAAGACCTTGACGCCGAGGACCGAACGGAAGCCGGTCGTCAGCATCTCGGTCCGCGTCTGGATCGGCATCCAGAAGATGTTGGCCATCCCCGGGGTCTTCAGCTTGGCGTTCATCTCCGCGATGATCTTTTCCCAGGTCATGCCCGGCCGCCATTGCCCGGGCGGCTTGAGCGCCACGACCGTCTCAAACATCGACAGGGGGGCGGGGTCCGTGGGCGTCTCGGCCTGGCCGGCCTTGCCGAACACCGTCGCAACCTCGGGAATCTGCTTCAGGAGGCGGTCCTGGATCTGGAGGATGCGCGTCGCTTCCCCGATCGACATGCCCGGGACGGCCGTCGGCATGAAGAGGATCGTGCCCTCGTTGAGCGGCGGCATGAACTCCTTCCCCAGCCGGCGGAAGGGAATGACCGTCGCCGCGAGGAGCGCCACCGCGGCCAGCAGCGTGGGCCAGCGGAACCGGAGGACAAAATCCACGAAGGGCCGGTAGGCCCAGATGAGGAGGCGGCTGACGGGATTCCTGGCCTCCGGGGTTATCTTCCCCCGGACCAGCAGCAGCATCAGGACGGGGACGAGCGTGACGCCGAGCAGGGCGGCGAAGGCCATCGCAAACGTCTTGGTGAAGGCCAGCGGGCTGAAGAGGCGCCCCTCCTGCGCCGTGAGGGAGAAGACGGGCGCAAAGCTCACCGTGATGACCAGCAGCGAGAAGAAGAGGGGCCGGCCCACGCTGCGGGCTGCGGCGATGATGACTTCGGTGCGCTCCGGGGGGGAGGGCTCGCGGCCGTGGTCCTCCCGGAAGTGGTCGAGCTGCTTGTGCGCGTTCTCGACCATGATGATCGCGGCGTCCACCATGGCGCCGATGGCGATGGCGATGCCGCCCAGCGACATGATGTTGGAGGTCAGCCCCAGGGCGTGCATGGGGATGAACGAGAGCAGGATCGCGATCGGCAGCGTGATGATCGCCACCAGCGCCGAGCGCACGTGCCAGAGGAAGACGAGGCACACGAGGGCGACGACGATGCTCTCCTCGAGCAGCTTTTCCCGCAGCGTCGCGATGGCGGCGTTGATGAGCTCGCTGCGGTCATACGTCGGCACGATCCTGACTCCCGGGGGCAGCGACGGGGCGATCTCCTTCAATTTCCGCTTGATCCCGTCGATTACCGTGAGCGCGTTTTCGCCGTAGCGCATCACGACGATGCCGCCGACCGTCTCACCCTTGCCGTCCAGCTCGGCCACGCCCCGGCGCAGGTCCGGCCCCAGGTGGACCAGGCCGACGTTCTTCACGTAGACCGGCGTGCCGTGGTCCACCTTGAGCGGGATGTCCTCGATGTCGGCGAGGCTCTTGATGTAGCCCCGGCCGCGGACGTAGTACTCCGTGGACGAGACCTCGAAGATCTTTCCGCCCACGTCATTGTTGGACATGCGGATCTTGGCCACCACGTCCGAGAGGGGTATGCCAAGGGCCGCGAGCTTGTTCGGATCCAGGTCCACCTGGTACTCCTTCACGAAGCCCCCGACGGGCGCCACCTCGGCCACGCCCTTGACCGATTCCAGCGCGTACCGCAGGTGCCAGTCCTGGAGGGAGCGCAGGTCGGCGAGGTTGTGCTGGCCCGTCTCGTCGACGAGGGCGTATTCGTAGACCCAGCCGACGCCCGTCGCGTCCGGGCCGATCACGGGATTGACTCCCTCGGGGAGCGAGCCCCGGACCGAGTTCAGGTATTCGATGACGCGCGAGCGCGCCCAGTAGATGTCGGTCCCGTCCTCGAAGATGACGTAGACGAATGATTTCCCGAACATCGACTCGCCCCGGACAAACTTCACCTTGGGGGCGGCGATGAACCGGGTCGAGATCGGGTAGGTGATCTGGTCCTCGACGAGATCGGGTGAGCGCCCCTCCCAGTCGGTGTAGATGATGACCTGCGTGTCGCTGAGATCGGGGATCGCGTCGAGCGGCGTGTGGTCGAGCGCCCAAAGTCCCCCCGCCACGGCAAGGATCGTGAGGACGGCGATGAGGAACGGGTTGCGGGAACTGGCGTCGATGATCCGCTCGATGAAGGTCATCGGACCGGGGGAGGGAGGGGTCATGGCGGCGGGCGGGTTCACCAGGACTTCAGGGCGCCCTGCACCTTGGACTCCGCATCCACCAGGAAATTGGCGCTGCTCACCACGCGCTCGCCCGCGCGCAGGCCGCCGGTCACCCGGTAGTCGTCGCCAAACCTCCCGCCGAGTTGGACATACCGGGGCTCGAGCCTGCCGGCGCCCTTGTCGACAAAGACGATGTTGTGCTCGCCTGTCGGCAGCACCGCGTCGAAGGGGACCGTCAGGCCTTCGCCCTCGTCGAGTGCGAGGGTCACGTCGACGTAGGCGTCGGGTCGCAGCCTGGAATCGGCGTTGTCCACGTCGATTCGCACTCGGCCGGTCCGCTTGGCATCGTTCAGGAACGGATCGACGACCGCTAGCCTGCCCTGGATCGACAGGTCCGGCATGGCGGCGCTTGTGACCGTGACGGGGAGGCCCGGCTTGAGGAGCGGCAGCTCGTTCTCGTAGAACTCGGCCCAGACCCAGACCGACGAGAGGTCGACCAAGTCCACCAGGTGGTCGCCCACCGCGACATGCCGCCCCTGATGCACCGCGATATCCTCCACGACGCCGCTGACCGGCGAGTTCAGCGGAAGGTACTGCTCGGCCGCGCCCGCCTTCGCCATGGCATCGACCTGCGCGTCGGAGATGTTCCACTGCTGGAGCCGCGCCCTGGCGCCCTCCATCAGGCGCTCGGCATTCTGCACCGCGGCGGCATTCTGGTCCCAGCGGCCGTTGTCCCGCATGTGCAGGAGATCGAGGTACTCGTTCTCCGTCGCGACCAGGTCGGGGCTGTAGAGGTCCATGAGGACCTGGCCCTTTTCGACCCGGTCCCCGGGAGCCGCGATATAGAGGTTGTGCACGTACCCGTCCACGCGTGCGACGTAGTCCCAGTGCTTGGCCGTCGTCGCCGCGACGATCCCGACGGCGCGAAGGGTGCGCTTGAGCGGCCTCGTCTCCACGGTGGCGTAGGTGACGCCGATCAGCTGCTGCCGGTTCACGGGGATTGTGAACTCGTGCGGCTCATCCGCGGCCGCTGCCAGGGCGCCGCCGTCCGCCGGCTTGGCTTGGGCGCCGGCCTTCATGACGGGGACAAGGTCCATCCCGCAGATGGGGCACTTGGCGTCGGGATCATGCGAATGCACCGACGGGTGCATCGTGCAGGTGTAATAGTCGACGTCGCTGGCCTTTGCCGCGCTCGTCAGGCCCGGCTTGGAGCAGCCGGCCAGGGCTGCGAATCCGGCGACGCCGGAAAGGATGAGGGCGAGGTGGAGCGGTTTCATTTTGAATTTTCGGGAGTGGGATCGTCGTGCTCGGGAGGGGGATTCCCGGCGAGGGCGAGCAGCGCGCCCGTGTCGCGGCTCCCGGTGAGAAATGAGATTTCCGCGAGCATCGCGCCCTGGTCGGTCAGGGCGTGGTCCAGCGCGAGCTCCTCCGCCAGGAGCATGCGGTGCGCGTCGAGGATGTCCTGGAAGGGGCCGAGGTTGTGCTCCCAGGCCGCCTGGGCGCTGGAGAGGGTCTGCTGGGTCAGCGGGATCAGCTGGTCCCGGTAAAGCACCGCCTGGCGGCGGGCGGCATCGAGGTCGACAACGTGGTGGTGCAGCTCCTCGCGGAGCGAGAGGGCGTGGTCGGCCGCCGCCAGGTCGCTCGCCCGCTTCCTCTGCTGGTCGCGCCGCCAATCGTCGTCATACCTACCCTTGTTGAGCCATGGGACGCTGAAACTGACCGTCGCCATCCCCTCGCGGAACCCGCCGTCGCCGCTGTACTGCCGCGCCTCGACCCCGACGCTGACGTCGGGCAGGCGGTTGCGACGGGTCAAGTCGGCTGCGGCCTGCGCCGAGACGCTGACCTGGCGCATGACCCTGAGCTGCGGCTCCGCGGCAAGGGCGGCGTCGACAAGCTGGTCGGTGTAATAGATCGGGGGCTGGAGCGCGGGGACGCCCACGCTTGGCCACGGGGCATGGAGGTCGCGGTTGAGGAGGCGATTGAGCGCGAAGGCGCCGTGGGCGCGTTCCTGCTCCCTGGTCCTCAGGTCATCGGTCGCCATCGCCCGGGCGGACTGGATCTTCAGCCAGTCCACCTGGCTCGCGTGGCCGACGCGGTACCGGTGATCGACCGCGTCCAGGGTCGCGTCGAGCCAGCCTAGGTCCTGCTCGGCGACCGCCGCCTGGCGGTCGGCGAGGGCCAGGCCGTTCAAGGCAACCTGGAGGTCCCGGCGGAGCTTCTGGGTCTCGAAGTCGGCTGCGAGCCCCTCGCGCGAGGCTTCGGCCGCAGCCGCCTTGCGCATGAGCTCCGGACGCCCGTGGAGCGGGAGCTTTTGCTCGAGCCCATAGACAAGGTTGCCCTCCTGCGAGGATGGGAAGCCCCGCGATGTCGACGCCCAGAGGCCGAAGGACGCGGTCGGGTCCTCCCAGCTGCGCACGGCGGCGGCAGCGGAGTTCGCGGCCTCGGCGCGGGCCCCCGCCGCCTGGAGGGCTGGATTCTGCGCCTGGGCCTCGGCCACAAGCCGGTCGACGAATTCCGAGGTGATATCGAGCGGGTCATGCGCCGGCTCGGGTTCCCCGGCCCGAAGGCCGAGAGGCGCGATGGGCAGCAGGACAAGGACCGTGATCTTGAAGGGAAATGATTTCATGGCGGATCGAGGGTGAGAACGGATGGGAGTCCGGTGCGGACGCGCAGCGGCGCGGCGGCACCACGAAGAGAGGACACGGCCCGCGACGACGCGCGGGCACAGTTCGACCCCGAACCCTAGATCAGGAAGCTGCAGTGGGCCTTGAACAAGGGCCCGCTTGCAACGGGATCCGTCGCGGCGGATGCGATGAGCGCGATCGGACGGATCGCCGACTCAACAAAGGGAGCATAGAACCTTACCGCCTCAGTCCTGAATGGCTGCGCCTTGCGGACAGCCCGAAGGGCTGATGAAGCGCGTTCCCCCGCAGCGAACAATACGGGGGCAGGCGGCCCTTGGCGGCAGCAGGGCATGCCGCATCCGCCGGGAACCTTGCAATGGCAGCAGGCGCATTGGCAGCACGGCGCCAGCTCAGCCGGCTGCATCCGCACAAGCGCGGAGCAGACGACTGCCAGGAGAAGCCATGCGATGCGTTTCATGCGAAGAAGGGACAGAAAGACGCGGGAGGGCGCGGTGCAACCGTTATTCCGCGCTCATTCGGGCGTCACGGTGGTGCTACGATAGTATTAAGCTTACCACTTTACAGGAGACCGGGGGATAGTAGGTTGCGGGCATCGCTACCCCAATTAACGGCGATGGTTCTGCTAGGTATAACCCCAAATTCATCATGAACTTAATTCGCATCGGATTGGCCGCGTGCCTGTCGCTTGCCGCTTTCCCCGCCCTCCGCGCGGCCGACTTTGGCCGTCAATGGATGGAGGATTATTATCAGCACCCAGCCCCGGATGCCTTTGTGCAAGCCGTCTGCAGCCTGAACGCCGACGGCTATTTTGAGGAGCCCGCCCAGCAGTTCGCCGCATATGGATTCTTCAGCACGGTATTCCAACAGAACCCGAAGCTGGTGGATAGCTGGCTTCGGTCATCGCGATTTCTGCCGCTGCCTACCCGCCGCGTGCTTGCCATTTCGGCATGGCTTGCTGGCGATCCCACCGGGGAGCGGCGCGTCCGCGAGCTGTTTGCCACGTTCAAATACCCCGTGCGCGCCGAGGTGGATCGGCTGCTCGCGGCAGGAACGATGTCCGTGAACCAGGCCCCTGTCGTTTCGGCGGCATCGATGAACCTGCGGTGGGGCGCGTTTCTGGCGAGCGGAGATGAGCAGCATATCATCAGCGTCCTGCAGGCGCTGGGTTCCAACGAACCCGGATTGGCAACGTCAGCCCGCTATGCACTGGCGCAGGATGCGGCATCGCATCCGCGCGTCCTTGAGATCTGCAGGGAGCAACTCGACCGCCAGCCACTGCCGATCCGTACCGAGATCCGGGCGGTGGTCGACGACGCGACAGCGCAGAAGCCCAGAGCCTGAGCGAACGCTCGATTCGCATTGCGAAGTCGGCCACGGGGGCCGGTTTTTTTTGACCATCGGCCGTTCAAGGACGTGATTGGGGTGCCGGGCGTGAATCTGTTAATGTCGATTTAACACATTGGCGTGCTGCTCGTTGCACACCCACTTGGGGCTGTTTTGGCACGCCTGTAGCTGCATGAAGGGCAATGAGAATTGCTCGATCAGCTGCGGCCTTGTCACGGATGGGATGCGGACTGGCTGCCGCATGCCTGCATCCGATCGCCCATGCTGAGGCTGCGGGCAATCAAGTCGCAGTCTTGAGGGCCGCGCCTTGGTCTCCGGGCGATACCGTTCGGGAAGGCGCGGGTCAATTCGAGGTGCTTTGTCGGGTCGCGTCCCTGCAGAAGGGGCACCGCGCCGTGGGTCTCATCGCCGTTGGGGACAGGCACGGGCTCTTTACCCACGGCGCTGAGCGCGCACTGCGTTTTGTCGCACTTCAAGGCGTGCCCGTCGCGCGACTGGCACCCGGCGGCGAAGTTGCCCAAGACCCTGACGATTTGTTCCTGGATTGCGGCCATCTGGCCGAATCCGAGGCAGCCGCGGTACTCGAGCGTTGCCTCAACCGCCACGGATCGGCGCCCATCGCGGCCAATCCCGACTGTCCGACGCCTGGCGAACTCGCCGCGATCCGCCACTATCTTGTCCCGTTTCGCGAGGCCCTCACGTTGGCGGACGCACAGCGGCTCAGCATCAACAGATAAGCCGGCAGTCACACCGCACTGTCTCTAGAGCCTTTTCGACTCAGTCTGGCCCAGCATCTTCAGGCCATTCCACCTCTTGAACGAAGCTCGGACGCGTCTAACTAAATCGAAAAGGCTCTAGGGGGACTGTGACCCGTGACCGCCGCGCGCTACCTCGCCACCGCGTTCAGGACAATCGACGGGGTGAGAAGCTCGGGGAGCGCGACGGGCTCGGTTTGGCCGGGAAACCAGATGAGGTTGAAGGGCACGGCGCCTCGGTGGTATTTCGCAAGCTCGGCCGTGATCTGCTGGTCCTTGTTGGTCCAGTCGCCCCGCAGCGTTGCGATGCGCTTGTCGTGGAAGACGCGCAGGACCTCGTCGGAGTGGAAGACGAGCCGCTTGTTGGCCTGGCACGTCGCGCACCAGCGCGCCGTGAAGTCGACATAGACGATCCTGTTCTCCGAGCGAAGCTTCTCCACCGCCTCCGGGCTCCACTTGTCCCAGACGATGTCGCTGGGGGCCGCGGGTGTCGGCCACCCGGTCCACGCCCCGAGCGCGAGAAGGACAATGCAGGCGAGCATTCCAAAGCGCGCGCGGCCGGCCGAGGCGCCGGGGGCGTTCCACCGGCCGTAGACCCAGACCCCCATCGCTATCAGGACGAGCCCGAAAAGAGCCGACAGGAGGCTCGTCTCCTGCAGCTGGCCGGCCAGCACCCAGACAAGGTAGGCGACCGTGGCGTAGAGGGGGAAGGCCATCGCCTGCTTGAACGTTTCCATCCAGGCCCCGGGCCTCGGCAGGATCCTGACGGCCGCCGGGAATGCCGACAGCAGCAGGTAGGGCGCGGAGAGCCCGATCGCGATCGCGGTGAAGATCGCGAACGACTGCGCCGTGGAGAGAGCGAGAGCCGCCCCGAGAGCCGGCGCCAGGAAGGGCGCGCTGCAGGGCGTGGCGGCGACCGTGGCTAGGACCCCGGTCAGGAACGACCCGGTGAGTCCCGACTTTGACTGGAGCCCCGACCCGATGCCAGTCGCCGTCAGGCCGAACTCGAACACGCCGCTCATGTTGAGCGCGAACGCGAGCATGGCCGCGGCGAGCCCGAAGACGAACGCCGGCGACTGCAGCTGGAAGCCCCACCCGAGCTGGCTGCCTCCCGCGCGCAGGATCGCGAGCATCCCCGCAAGGGCCCAGAAGGAGAGAAGCACGCCGGCGGCGAACACGATCCCGTGGAGCGTGACCTTCCTGCGGTCGGCGCCGGCCTGGTTCACGAACCCGAGGATCTTTATCCCGAGCACCGGGAAGACGCACGGCATCAGGTTGAGGATGAGGCCCCCGACAAATGCCAGGAGAAGAGTGCCGAGGAGCCCTCCCGCGGGAGGCGCGACGGGACTTACGGTGACCGCCGGCGCCACGCCATGTCCGGACCCGAGGCTCACGTCGACCGCGAGCCCCATGAGCGATCCGTCCGAGCGCCAGCCCTCCTTCGACGTCAGGACGCCGACAAGCCGCGTCGCATCCTTCGGGCCGTCGGACGAAATGGGGAGCGCGAGCGAAAATCCGCCGCCGCCGACCGGCGTCGCGGGCTGCGGAAGGTCGTAGGCGATGGTCCCGTCCTGCGAGAAGAAATGAAGGTCCGTCGGCACTGGCTTGCGGGCCACGCTCGGTTTGACGGTGAGCGTGACGGTCTTGGGATCATGGGAAGCCTTGACCGTCCATGCCGGGTCCGGCGCGGGAAGCTGCGCGACCACCGTGCGTATCCTCGCGCCCCAGACGGGGTCGGGCTGCGGATCCTCGGCCGAGACCGGCAGCAGGAGCGAGAGCTTCGCGTTGCCCGGGACGCACTCGTCCTGGCACATCAGCCATTCGGCGGCGACCTGGAGCTCGACGTTCGTGTCCGGCTTCAGGTCGGCCGGCGGGGTGATCGTGACCGGCAGGAGAAGGTCGCCGTCGTATCCGTTGCCGATGATGTTCCCGCGGCTGTCGGAGAGGAGCATCGGGGCGGGCCACTGGATGTCGCCCGCCTTCCAGCCGAGCGGCAGCGTCCATTTGAGCTTCGTCGGGAGCCCGGTGCCCGGGTTCACCCAGTAGGTGTGCCAGTGCGGCTGGTGAACGAGGTGAAGCGCGACATTGAAGGGCGTGCCGGGGTGGATCGACGCGTTCGCCGACACGAGCGACGCGGCGACCTGGGCCCGGGCCGGCGTGGGAAGGGCCGCGGCGAGGAGCGCCAGGGCGGCGAGGGAGGCGAGGATGCGCTTCATGGGATGGGGGGAGCCGGCGGCGTAGGACCAGTGTGGCCCCAAGGATGCCTGCCGCAAGCGCTCAGCCGTTTTTTGCCCCGGCGGCGATCCACCGCTCAAGCATCTGTATCTCCTCTGTTGCAAACGGCTTGTCGCCGTCGCTCGGCATGGAATCGTCGTCGCTCGCCGGAAGCCGGAGCCTGCGGAGGATCTCGCTCGAGCCGGGATTGCCCGGAACGAGCGCGGCCCCGTCGTCGCCCCCGCGCATCAACTGCTCGTATGTGTCCATCCTGAGGCCGCCCTTGTGCTTCTCGGGCCTGTGGCAGGAAATGCAGCTTCGCGCGAAAAGCGGCGCGATGTGCAGGCGGTAGAACGCCGGATTTGAGGGATCGGCGCTCGCGGCCCCGGCGCGGCCCTTTGCCGGGGCGCCGGAAACCGGCGCGGGCGGGGCCGCGACGACCTGGACCGGGGCTGCCCTCGCCTCCGGGGCGGGCAGCCCAAGGAGCGCCCTCAGCCGCATAGGCATCTTGTCGGTCAGGAACCCGTCCCCGTGCGAAATCGCGCCCCCGCCGTGCCCCGTCCAGATCATGAGGCCGACCGCGAAGGCGAGCAGGACGGGGTAGGCTCCCCTAACCCCCGCGCCCCTGGCCGGGCCGGAGCGGGCCCACGCCGCCGCGGCGCAGGCGGCCGCAAGCCAGACGCCGCCCCACATGTGCCGGGTGACGTCCCGGCCGCGGTAGCCCCCGCTCCACGCGAGGAGCCAGCCGTCGAACGCGGCGGCAAACGCGGCGATCACCGCGACGGCGAGGATCCAGGCCGCGGCGGAGCGAAGGTATTCCCACCTCGGCCGCAGGCCGGCAAGCTCCATGAGCGGGACAAGCGCGAGAAGGGCGACCGGGCCGTGGACGAGAAGCGGGTGGAGCCGCCCGATGAACTGCCCGAGGTTCCCGTGCTCGCGGCCGTCGGGGGGCATGCGCAGGACCAGGAAAGCGAGGACCGCCCAGAGGCCGGCGCCAACGAGGGCAAGCCCGGCATGCGGCAGCCGGAAGCGCTTTTGGTCTGGATTAGGGGCCATGGGTTCTTGCCGGCGGTGAGCCGCCGCGGACAGCGCCCACGATGGGCCACGGCCGTCCGGGGAGGCAAACCAACAAGTGGTCGCACGCGCGCCGACGCTTGCCGGGGGCCGCGCGGTCCCCCAGAGTCGCCCGTCGTCCCCATCCGCCCCCCATGGCCGCCACGGCATTGAACCCCCCCCTGAAGATCGTCCGCGCCGCCGGATGGGCCTGTGTCGCCGTGGCGGGAGCGGGGAGCGTGGCCATCCTCGCGTGGTCCCGCGGCGAGCAGGTGAGCGCGCTCTGGATGGTTGTCGCCGCGGCCTGCGTGTTCGCGATCGCCTACCGGTTCCACTCGGCATGGCTGATGGCGAAGGTGCTTTCGATCGACGAGATGCGGGCGACGCCGGCGGAGGTCCGGGCCGATGGGAAGGATTTCGTGAAGACGAACCGCTGGGTGGTCTTCGGCCATCATTTCGCGGCGATCGCCGGCCCGGGACCGCTGGTCGGCCCGGTCCTGGCCGCCCAGTTCGGCTACCTGCCGGGGCTGCTCTGGATACTGATAGGCGCGGTCTTCGGCGGGGCCGTCCACGACAGCGTCGTCCTTTTCTGCTCCGTGCGGCGCGGCGGCCGGTCGCTCGGCCAGATGGTCCGCGACGAGGTCGGGCCGTTCGCCGGGCTCGCCGCCCTCGTGAGCATCACCGCGATCAGCGTCATCCTCCTCGCCGTCCTCGCCCTGGTCGTGGTGAACGCTCTCGCCGAGTCGCCGTGGGGCGTCTTCACGATCGCGGCGACGATGCCGATCGCCCTCGCGATGGGCGTCGCCCTGCGGTCGGGCGGCGGCGGCCGCAAGAAGCTCCACTGGGTGACCGCCGCCGGGGTCGCGGGCCTGGTCGCCGCCGTCTGGGGGGGCCAGTTCATAGCCGGGACCCCGATCGAGGCCGCGCTCACGCTCAGGGGCACGTCGCTCGCGTGGTGGATCATGGGCTACGGGTTCGTCGCTTCCACCGTCCCTGTCTGGCTCCTGCTCGCCCCGAGGGACTACCTGAGCACCTTCATGAAGATCGGCACGATCTTCGCGCTCGCGGTCGCGATCGTCATCCTCGGGCCGCACCTGCGGATGCCCGCCGTGACGAGGTTCGTCGACGGCACCGGCCCCGTATTTGCAGGCCCGGTCTTTCCGTTCTGCTTCATCACGATCGCCTGCTCCGCGATCTCGGGGTTCCACGCGATCGTCTCCTCGGGGACGACCCCCAAGCTGCTCGCCCGCGAGGGCGACATCAGGACGATCGGCTACGGGGCGATGATGACCGAGATGTGCGTCGGGGTCATGGCGGTCATCGCCGCGTGCTCGATGCAGCCCGGGGCGTACTTTGCGATCAACGTGAAGGGCGACGTCGCCGCCGTGACCCAGCACATCACGGCGCTCGGGTTCGCGGTCACGCCCGCGGACATGGCGGCCCTCGCGTCAAGCGTCGGCGAGAAGACGATGATCGGGCGCGCCGGGGGGGCTCCCACGTTCGCGCTGGGAATGGCGCAGATGCTCGCGGGCGTGTTCAACAGCAGGGCCGCGCTCGCCGTCTGGTACCACTTCGCGATCATGTTCGAGGCGCTCTTCATCCTGACGACGATCGACGCCGGGACCCGGGTCGGCCGCTTCCTTGTCCAGGACCTCCTCGGTCTCGCCTGGCGGCCGCTCAGCGACACGCGCTCCCCCGCCGGGAGCATCGGCGCCACCACGCTGTTCGTCGGGGCGTGGGGATGGTTCCTCTACCAGGGGGTCGTCGACCCGCTGGGCGGGATAAACTCGCTCTGGCCGATTTTCGGGATCGCGAACCAGCTGCTCTCCGTGATCGCCCTCGCGCTGGGGACGACCGTGCTGATCAAGATGGGCCGCGCGCGTTACATGTGGGTGACGCTGCTGCCGCTGGCGTGGCTCCTGGCCGTGACGATGACGGCGGGCTGGATGAAGATCTTCAGCGCGGACTCGAGGCTCGGCTTCCTGAGCGGGGCGGCCGCGGCCGCGTCCCCGCGGCAGGCCCTCAACCTGCATGCGGACGCGGCGGTCACCGCGGTGTTCCTCATCCTTGTCGCGGTCGTCGTCCTCTCGAACGCGCGGGTGTGGTGGCTGCTCCTCGCGGGAAGGCGGGCGCCCGCGCTCCGGGAGGAGCCGTTTGTCGCCGCGAGGCCCGCCGATCAGACCTCGTAGGCGGGCAGGACCTTCTCGACCCTGACCTTGTCGAGCCGGGCGTAGGTCGGAACGCCGTTGTCGTACGGCACCGTCACCTCGCCCTGGATCAGGGGCTGCGCGTAGCGCAGGAACTGAAAATTCATGCTTACCAGGTCCTCGTTGATCCACTCGCGCGGGAGCTTCTTCGTGCCGTTCGCGATCTCGCCCAGGGGCGCGAGGCCGGTCTCGACCGTGTAGTGCTCGGTTTCCCCTCGGACGAGGGTGACCATCTTGTCGGTCTCGCCGGCGATCGCGGCGCGAACCGCCGCCTGCCCGGCGAGGAAAGCCTCGTCGACGTCCGTCTTGGACGCGGAATGCGCCGCGGCGCGCTGGATGAGCCCCGGGCGGGCCACGCGGACCTTCGCGTTGGGAATCCCGGTCTCGATGATCTCGGAGAGCGCCTCGCCGGCGCCTCCCAGCTTCGCGTGCCCGAAGGCGTCGGTCGCCGAGTCAGCCGCAAGATAGTTGCCGTCGGCGTCGACCAGGCCCTCGGCGACGACGATCAGGCAGTAGCGCTCGCGCTTGAGCACGCGCCGGACGTCCTCGAGGACCTTTTCCTGGTTGAAGGGGACCTCGGGGAGGAGAATCAGGTGCGGGGCGTCATGCGGGTGGTCGCGGCGCTTCGCGAGCGCGGTGCCCGCCGCTATCCAGCCGGCGCTGCGCCCCATCACCTCGACTATGGAGACAAGGTCGCCCTGGCCCATGGCCTCGTTGTCGCAGGCGATCTCCCGGACGGTCATTGCAAGGTACTTGATCACGCTTCCGTACCCGGGGCAGTGGTCCGTGCCGGTGAGGTCGTTGTCGATCGTCTTCGGGACGCCGATCACGCGGAGCTCATAGCCCTGCTCGTGCGCCAGCTTGGAAATCTTGTCCGCCGTGTCCTGCGAGTCGTTCCCGCCGATGTAGAAGAAGTACCTGATGTTGTGGGCCTTGAAGACCTCGATCACCCGCTCGAAGTCCTGCTGCTTCTTGAGCTTGTAGCGGCACGTGCCCAGGGCCGCGCCCGGGGTGTGGCGCAGGGCCCGGACCTGCTGCTGGGACTCGGACGCCAGGTCCACAAGGTCCTCCTGCAGGATGCCGAGCACGCCGTTCAGGCCCCCGTAGATCTCCTCGATGGCGACATGGTTGAGCGCCTCGGCGATGATGCCGGCCACGCTGGCGTTGATGACGGAGGTCGGGCCGCCAGATTGGCCCACCAGGACGTTTCCTACGAGTTCAGCCATTTGAAAAGAGATAGGGGGTTGTCAGGACAGTGAAGGTCCAAGCAAGCGCATCCCCGGGGGGGTACGCAATTGAAAAGTTCGGAGAACCCGAAATCAGCCTACAGCAGCCGCGCCGGGCGGTACTCGGCCGCGCCCTTCACCCGCTTCGCGAGCGGCTTCACCTCGGCCGCGAAGACATCGACCTGGCTGGGCGCCGCGCCGACGAACCGCGCGCTCTCCGCCAGGATCTGCTGGAGCGCCTTCTTGCCGAGGCCGATCCTGCGGTCGCCGGCCAGCCGGTCCAGGAGATCGGCCCCGGCCGTGCCCGCGCGCATCGCCTTCACGGCGGCGAGCGAGTGTTCCTTGATCGCCTCGTGCGCCGTCTCGCGCCCGGCCCCGCGCTTCACCGCCTCCATGAGGATCGTCGTGGTCGCGAGGAAGGGCATGTTGCGCTCGTTCTCCTGCGCGATCGCCGACGGGAACGCCTCCATCTGGGCGAGGACCGTCAGGAAGGTCTCAAGCGAGCCGTCGATGGCGAAGAACGCGTCCGGCAGCGCCACCCTCCTGACGACCGAGCACGAGACGTCGCCCTCGTTCCACTGGTCGCCCGCGAGCGTGCCGGTCATCGTGACGTAGCCCCCGAGGACCGTCGAGAAGCCGCAGATCCGCTCGCAGTTGCGCGCGTTGGCCTTGTGGGGCATCGCCGACGAGCCGACCTGGCCCTCCTGGAAACCCTCGGTGAGGAGCCCGGCCCCCGCCATCAGCCTCATCGTGGTCGCGAAGCTCGATGCCGCCGCCCCGACCTGGTGAAGCGCCGAGACGACCTCGAAGTCGAGGCCGCGCGGGTACACCTGGCCCACGCTGCCGAGCGACGCGGGGAAGCCGAGGTACTTGAGCACGCGGCTCTCCAGGCTCGCCACCTTGTCGGCCCTGCCGCCGAGGAGCGTCAGCTGGTCGAGCTGCGTGCCGACCGCGCCCTTGAGACCCCTGACCGGATACCGCGCGATCAGCCCGTCCAGGCGGTCGAAGGCGACGCGCAGCTCCTCCCCGAACATCGACAGGCGCTTCCCGAGCGTCGTCGGCTGCGCCGGGACGTTGTGCGTTCGCCCCGTGATCATCAGGTCGCGGTGCTCCTCCGCGCGGTGCGAGAGCGCGAGGAGCGCCGCCGCCGCCTTCATCCGGACGATCTTGAGCGACTGGAATATCTGGAGCTGCTCGACGTTCTCGGTCAGGTCGCGGCTCGTGAGCCCGAGGTGGATGAACTGGCGCTTCGCCAGCTCCGAGAATTCCTCGATCCGCGCCTTCACGTCGTGGAGCGTCGAGCGCTCCCTCTTCGCGATCGACTCGAGGTCGATGTCGTCCTTGACGCGCTCGTAGTCCTTGATCGCCTCAGCCGGTACCGGGACCCCGAGGTCACGCTGCGCCTTCATGACGGCTATCCAGAAGTCGCGCTCGAGCAGGACCTTTCCGCGCGTCGACCAGACGTCCCTCATCGCCCGCGAGGCATAGCGCTCCGCCAGGACGTTAAGGACAGGCTCGGAGGGTGTGGGCTCGGACGGCTCGTTCACGAGAGCCGCCCAGTAAATCCTCCCCCTGGGCGAACGCCACCGGAAAAGCGCCCGTCATGCGGCGAGGCAGCGGACGGCCATGTCGCGCAGCACGTCCTCCTGGCCGTTCGGCCTGCGGATGATCTCCTCGAACGCGTTGATGAATTCGCGCTGGTTGCCGATCAGGCGCCGGAGGGGCGGGAGGGGGGACGCTCCCGCCAGCTTGCCCAGGTACCACGGGTTCTGGGTGAACACGTTGAACGAGCTTTTCTCCCCGGCGGCCTCGCCGAACCTTGCGCTGTGGACCGCCGCCGCCTTGGGCAGGCCGTCGATTCCCCGGGGTCCCACGCTGGCCTCGCCCGCGTCCGCGAGCGCCCGGAGCTGGATCAGGATCCTGTTGCGGCTCTGCAGGGCGGCGAGGACGGGCCGGGCGTCGCCCCCCGCGAAGAAATGGCGCTTGAGCGCCGCGAGCGTCCACTGGAGGTCCCCGCTGAAGAACGCGTCCGCCGTCTCGAAAAAGTCCCCCTGCGCCGCGTTGGGCGTCATCTCGGCGACGCTGGCCTCCTCGATCGTCTTCCCGTCGGCGTGCGCCGCGAGCTTGTGGACCTCCTCGACCAGCAGCCTCGTGTTGGGGCCGATCTTCGCCAGGAGAAGCTCCAGGGCGCCCGGGGCGAACTCGACGCCGATCGACCGGGCCTCGACCTGGACCACGGGGCCGAGCGCCTCGGCGTCGCCGCCTCCGTCCGCGAGCGCGAAATCCGCGTTCTTCTCGCACCACTTGGCGAACGACCGCCTGCGGTCGACGGGCGCGGCGGTGATGAGCACCGCCGTCTCCTCGGGGTTCACGGATTGCAGCAGCTGCTGGAGGTCCTCGACCCGCTGGAGCGTGGTCTCGGACTTCCCGGTCACCGTGTCCGCGAGGAAGTTGACGTCCTTCAGCCACACGATCCGGCGTCCGCCGAACATTGGGATCGTGAGCACCGCCTCGCGGAAGCGGTTCACGGCCGTCTCGACCTCGTCGACGTTGGCGGCGAACCCGTTCACGATCTCGCGCGAGAACTCGTCCGTCGTCTCGCCAGAGAGCTCCTCAAAGCGCTCGCGGCCCTTCCGCCCGACGAGGAAGTCGTCCTGGCCGCAGATGAAGGAGAAGTTGCGCGTGGTGGCGGCCGGCATGCGGGGCCCATTGCGCCCGATGTGCCGGACGAGCTCAATTTCAAAACCGCCCCGCGCCGCGAAAATTCGGCGGAGCCGCGCCCGGAAGCGCCGCCCCGCGGTTTTTCGATTTGCGGCCCTGGGGATTCTGGCATACCTGATTGCGCATCCCTCCGCCGATGCGCCGCTTCGCTGCTCCGAATTTGGTCGCCGCTCTTGGGGCATCCCTATTTGCCACCGCGGTTGTCTGGTCGGCGGCCGCTCAGGCGGATCCCGACGCACGCGTGCGTTCGGAGGCCGATTTCCGGAGGATCGCGAGCGTGCTGAGGGATCCGCGCTGCATGAACTGCCACACCGTCACCGATTTTCCGCGTCAGGGCGACGATCGCCACCGTCACATCATGAATGTGCTCCGCGGCGACGACAATCACGGCGTTCCGGGCCAGCGCTGCAGCACGTGTCACCAGGGCGTGAACCAGGTGAACGGCGTCCCAGGCGCGCCCAAGTGGGGCCTAGCGCCTCTCAGCATGGGATGGGAGGGCCTTGACGACCACCAGCTGGCCGACGCGATCAAGGATCCAAGCCGCAACGGCCACCGGACGCTGGCCCAGATCCAGGAACACATGGCCCACGACGCCCTGGTGTCCTGGGCTTGGGAACCCGGGGCCGGACGTAGATCGCCCCAGATTTCGCAGGCCGAACTCGGCCGGCTCGTTCAGGAATGGATCGATACGGGGGCGGTTTCCCCGGATTCGCGGTAAGCCAACACCTTTCGAGGATCACATGATTTCACTCACGATCAACGGTCGCCTGGAACAGGTGGACCTTCCGCCGGACACGCCCCTTCTCTGGGCGCTGCGGGACCACCTTGGGCTCACCGGCACCAAATTTGGCTGCGGCGCCGCATTGTGCGGGGCGTGCACCGTGCACGTCGACGGCGAGGCCGTGCGCTCGTGCTCGGCCCCGATCGGCCTGATGGACGGCAAGAAGGTGGTGACGATCGAGGGCCTTGCCTCGTCCGTGGGGAGGGAGCTCCATCCGGTCCAGGAGGCCTGGATCGAGGAGGACGTGGTCCAGTGCGGCTACTGCCATTCCGGCCAGATCATGAGCGCAGCCGCGCTCCTTGCGCAGGTGCCTCGCCCGACGGATGCGGACATCGACGGGGCGATGGGAGGCAATATCTGCCGGTGCGGCACGTATCAGCGGATCCGCGCGGGCATCCACAAGGCCGCGGAGATAGCGGCGGGCTCGGCCAACAGGGTGCAAGGCGCGGCGACAACCTGAGGCCTGCTCCAATGATCTCAAAACGGATTATCGAGGACGGCTCGGCTGGGCGGACCTCGGCGCCCCTGGGAATCCTGAGCGTGGAGGCGGCGCAGGAATGGACGCGCCGCGGCTTCATCCGGGGTGTGGGAATCGCGGCGGGGCTCGTCGTGGCCTTCCGGTTCACGCCGCGCACCGTCCGCGCGGCGGGGCAGGCCGCATCCGCGTTGCCCGGTGCGCCCGGGGATGCGCTGGCGCCGAACGCGTTCGTGCGCATTGCGCCTGACGGGATCGTCACGATCGTCGTCAACCATGCGGAGATGGGGCAGGGGATCATCACCGCCCTTCCGATGCTCGTTGCCGATGAGCTGGACGCGGACTGGTCGAAGGTGCGCACGGAATTCGCGCCGGTGGACGCAGCCTACAACCACACGCTTTTCGCGATGCAGATGACGGGGGGTTCCACGTCGACGTGGACGGAGTTTGACCGGCTGCGGGGGGTCGGAGCGACAACGCGGGCGATGCTCGTGGGAGCTGCGGCCGAGGAATGGGCGGTCCCTGCGTCAGAGTGCCGGACCGAGTCGGGGTTCGTGCTTCACGGCGACGGCCGGCGCCTGGGTTACGGGGCCCTCGTCGAGCGGGCTTCGCGGCAGGCCGTGCCCGACAAGGTTCCCCTCAAGGATCCCAAGGACTTCAAGCTGATCGGCACGTCCGTGAAACGGATCGATTCGCACGCCAAGGTGACCGGTACGGCGCAATTCGGCCTCGATGTGCGCCTGCCGGGAATGCTTGTCGCCGTCGTCGCGCGGCCGCCGGTCTTCGGCGGCTCGGTGGAGCACCACGATCCGGCTCCCGCGCTGGCGGTCGCGGGCGTTCGCAAGGTGGTCGCGGTGCCAAGCGGCCTGGCGGTGATCGGCGATGGTTTCTGGGCCGCCCAGTCGGGGCGGCGGGCGCTCCTTCCCGCGGTTCAATGGACGATACCTGAGGCGTCGCGCATAGACACCGATTCCCAGGCGGAGCATTACGCGCAGATCGCGCGCACCCCGGGAGTCGTCGCGTCCAAGGTTGGGGACGTGGATGCGGCACTGAAGGGCGCCGCGAAGGTCATAGAGGCCGATTACTCGGTTCCCTACCTGGCGCATGCGCCGATGGAGCCGTTGAACGCGACGGTCGTCCTGCGGGACGACGGTGCGGAGATCTGGACGGGCACCCAGTTTCCAACGATGGACCGGCTGGCGGCGTCGCGGGTGCTCGGCATTCCCCCGGAGAAGATCCAGGTTCACACATCCTTTCTTGGAGGCGGCTTCGGCCGGCGGGCCACCCCCGCGTCGGACTGGGTGATCGAGGCCGCGCAGGTGGCCAAGGCGGCGAGGTCCGCCGGGATCGACGCGCCGATCAAGATAGTATGGACGCGCGAGGACGACCTGGCGGGCGGTTACTACCGGCCGATGTTCCATCACCGCCTTTCCGGGGGGATCGACGCCTCGGGGCGGGTCGTCGCCTGGCAGCAGACGCTGGTGGGCCAGTCCTTCCTCGCCGGAACTCCGTTCGCGGCGATGATCAAGGATGGGATCGACGATACGAGCGTGGAGGGCGCGAGCGACGCGCCGTATGCGGTTCCGGCGCGGCGTGTCGAGATCCACAACCCGCCGGGACCGATCCCGACCCTGTGGTGGCGCTCCGTGGGCCATTCGCACACCGGCTTTGTCGTGGAATGCTTCATCGACGAGCTCGCGCACGCGGCCGGGCGCGACCCGCTCGACCTAAGGCGCGAGCTGCTCCCGGCGGATTCGCGCGAGCGTCGGGTCCTCGACCTTGCGGTGGAGCGCAGCGGCTACGGGCGCGTCAAGCTGCCGGAGGGGCATGCCCACGGGCTAGCGGTGCACCAAAGCTTCGGAAGCTATGTCGCGCATGTCGCCGAGGTATCCGTAGATCACGGCAAGGTACGCGTGCACCGCGTGACCGCCGCCGTCGATTGCGGGACCGTCGTTAACCCGCTCACGGTTCGGGCGCAGATTCAGGGAGCGGCGGTCTTCGGCCTGAGCGCGCTACTTTACGGCCAGATCACGCTCAAGGACGGCCGGGTGCAGCAGGGCAATTTTGACGCATATCCCGTGGTGCGGATCTATGAGGCCCCAGTCGTCGACGTGCACATCGTGGCGGCAGGGGACAAGATGGGAGGCATCGGCGAAACCGGGACGCCTCCGATCTTCGCCTCGGTGGCCAACGCGATCTTCGCGGCGACAGGGCGCAGGGTCCGCACGCTTCCCCTGTCGAAGGCGGGACTGGCCTGAGCGGGACGGCGACTTGGTTGCGCAAAAGCGCGGAATGTCCTATTCCGCGGCGGCGGAACCTTGTTCTTCCCAGCGCCATCTTTGAGGTCCCTGGTCACTTTGGTGCAACCCCTGTGCTTGTCTGATGCGCGCTTCTTCCCAGGCGGCTGCCAATCACCAGGCCCAAGTCCACGATGAAGATCGTGATCACGACACAGTCGGTCGCGGTCACGGCAGGCCCCTGGGGCAGGAACTGTTCCGCTCCCCACAGCACGAACGCCAGCCCGAGAAGCAAGCCGTTGACCGCTTCCCGCCAATTTCGCCCTGCGCTGAATTGCAGGCAGATGAACGAGGTGCCGACGAATATGAGCGCAAGGGCCTCCGCCTGGACATGGCGATGGGTGGCCTGAAAGCGGGTCCAAAGATCCGACGCCAACAGGACAGCCAGCGCGGCCAGGGCCAGGACGAAGAAGAGACCGCTGAGCGCGCGCATGAACCTCTTCATCGCAGGCTGTCTTGGAATCCCATGCAACGGCCGAAAGAAAAACGACGGGCTGCGCAGTTCACGATTCGGCATGGTACCATAGCCAATTGAAGCGGTCGTCCTAATTCTTCCGCTCCATTTCGAATGCCCCCGCCGCAAGCCAGGCCGCCGGGGTCTTGGGTCCGGTCATGCGAATGGGCCGGTGTAAGACTTGCGTGGATAGGCCGCAGGCCGTAGGTCGTTCGCGTGAGTCCATTGGACCCGACCCCCTCCGCCGCGGAGCCTTCGTGGCGCCGGGACCTGATTCTCCTCACGATCATCTTCGGCACGCTCCTTGCGTGGAGGCTCGGGAGCGCGCCGATCACCAATCCCGACGAGGGGCGGTACGCAGAAATCCCGCGCGAGATGGTCGCCACGGGCGACTGGGTCACGCCGAGGCTGGACGGCGTGCCCTATTTCGAGAAGCCGCCGCTCATGTACTGGCTTGTCGGCGCCTGCGAGAAGGCCCTAGGCCCCAGCGAATGGTCCGTGCGGCTGGCGCCCGCCCTCTTTGCGCTCGGCGGGATCTTCGCGTGCTACGGCGCGACGCGGAGGATCTACGGCCGGGACGCGGGACTATGGGCGGCGATCGTCCTTGGCACCTCGCTGCTGTACCTGGGACTCAGCCATCTCCTCAGCCTGGACGTGCCGCTCTCGGTCCTGATGAGCGTCACGCTCTTCTGCTTCATCCTCGGCGTGGGGTGCCCGCCGGGCCCGGGGCGCAGGCGGCTCTTCTACGGCCTCTACGCCAGCGCGGCGCTCGCGACGCTGACCAAGGGCCCAGAGGGCTTCCTCGTCACCGGCGCCGTGATGTTCCTCTGGCTCGTTCTTTTCGGCCAGTGGGGCAGGCTGCGGCCGCTTTACCTGCCCAGCGGGATCATCCTCTTTCTCGCCATCGCCGCGCCGTGGTTCGTCATTGTCGCACGCCGCAATCCCGGATGGGCCCATTTCTTCTTCGTCTACGAGCACTGGGAGCGCTACACGGACGACGGGCATGGGCGCTACCAGCCGTTCTGGTTCTTCATCCCGATCGTCCTCGCCGGCCTGTTCCCATGGACGGGCTTCCTGTGGCCGTCCCTCCGGGACGCGCTTTCCGGGGGCTGGTCGCGCCGCAGGGAAAACGCCGAGGCCTGGTTCTTCGCCACCTGGGCGGCGTTCATCTTCCTTTTCTTCAGCGGGTCGCACTCGAAGCTCATCAACTACATCCTGCCGATATTCCCCCCGCTCGCCGTCCTGATCGGGAGGTGGCTTGCCGCAACGCTGTCCCAGCCGGATTCCTTCGCGAGGATGCTGGGGGGGCTCAGGGTCTTCAGCTTCGTCTGCGGCATCCTCGCCGCGTTCGTGTGCGTGGCCGTCCTCAGGCCCGGCCTCGTCATCAAGGACGGGGCCCAGGCCCTGGCGCTTCGGTGGTATGCGCTGGTCATCGCCGCCGTCCTGGTCGTCGGCGGGATGCGGGCGCTCGTGCCGCGGGGGACGCTTGGGGCCGCGCGGGGACGGGGGGCCGTCGTCGCGATGACGACGACACTCGTCTTCCTTTTCGGGGTCCTCTCGTTTGCGATGCCGCTCATCGACCAGCGCAGCACGAAGGACATCGCCATCGCGGCGGGCGGCCTCATCCGCCCGGGCGACCGCGTCTACCACTACCATGCGTTTTTCCATGACTTCACCTACTATTCGGGGGACGTCGTCGGGCTCGTCAGCTACAGGGACGAGCTCGAGCTCCAGTTCCTCGACCCCTCCGAGCTGAAAGCGCGTTTCATCAGTGACGACGAGTTCCGCCGCGAGTGGGACGGTCCCGGGCGGGTCTTCGCGGTGGCGCGCATCCGCGACACGGTCGCGCTTTTCGCCGATCCCGGCTTTCATTTCCATGTCCTGATGACCGGGCCGCACCACTATCTTTTGAGCAACCAGCCTTGAGGATTGCCTGTCGTTCACCAGAATGACCCCCGCCATGCCCTCGCCCGCCGCTGAAAAACCCCCGGTCAAGCCGGCGGAGCCTTTCCTTCCGTTCACGCGGCCGACCATCGACGACGCGACGATCGAGGGCGTCGCGCAGGTCATGCGCTCCGGGTGGCTCTCCTCGGGCCCCCAGGTGAAGGCGTTTGAGGCGGCGCTTTCCGAATACTTCGGGGGCCGCCCCGTCCGGGCCTTCAACTCGGGCACGTGCACGATGGAGATCGCCCTCAGGATCGCCGGCGTGGGGCCGGGCGACGAGGTGATCACGACTCCCCTTTCCTGGGTCGCCACGGGCAACGTCGTCCTCGAGGTGGGCGCGAAGCCCGTCTTCGTCGACATCGACCCCGCCACGCGCACGATCGACCTGGGACGCGTCGAGGCGGCCGTCACGCCGCGCACGCGGGCGATCATCCCCGTCGACCTCGCGGGGCTCCCGGTCGACCGCGACCGCCTGAACGCGATCGCGGCGAAGCGCGGGCTGCGCGTCGTCGAGGACGCGGCCCAGTCCTTCGGGAGCACCTGGAAGGGCAGGAGGATCGGGGCGTTCGGGGATTTCGTGTCGATCAGCTTCCACGCCAACAAGAACATCACGACCGGCGAGGGCGGCTGCCTTGTCATGACCGACGAGCGCGAGGCAAGCCTCGCGGAGCAGTACCGGCTCCAGGGCGTGGTGCGGACGGGCCGCGACGGGATGGAGGTCGAGCTCGTCGGCGGGAAATTCAACATGACCGACATCGCCGCGAGGATCGGCCTCGGCCAGCTGCCCCACATGGCGGAGTTCCTCGCCAAGCGCCGCGACCTGGCCCGCGCCTACCTTGAGGAATTCGGCCGGCCCGCGGTCCGGTCGCTCGGGATGGGGCTTCCGCCCGCGAACTTCACCGACAGCAACTGGCACATGTTCCAGGTCATGCTCCCGGAGGAGCGGATGACCGCGAGGCGCTCCGGGGTCATGGAGGAGCTGCACGCGGCGGGCGTCGGCTCGGGCGTCCACTACCCGGCCATGCACCTCTTCGCCCTCTACAGGCGGATGGGCTGGAAGGAGGGCGACTTTCCCAACGCGGAATATGCGGGGCGCAACCTGCTCACGCTGCCGCTTTTCCCGGCGATGGCGCGCCCCGATGTCTCCCGGGTCGTCCGCGCCCTGGCCTCGATCGTCGCGAAGCACCGCAAGGAATGAGCGCCGCCCCCGACCTCTCCGTCGTCATCCCGGTCTTCAACGAGGAGCTCAACCTCCCGCTGCTGTTCTCGCGGCTGTATCCGGTCCTGGACGGCCTGGGCCGAAAATACGAGGTGATCTTCACGAACGACGGGAGCTCGGACTACTCGCTCGATCTCTTGAGGAAGCAGCATGCCGAGCGGCCCGACGTCACGCGGGTCATCGACTTCAACGCCAACTACGGCCAGCACATGGCGATCATGGCCGCCTTCGAGCGCATCCGGGGCCAGGTCGTCGTCACGCTGGACGCCGACCTCCAGAACCCGCCCGAGGAGATCCCAAAGCTCCTGGCGCTTGTCGACCTGGGCCACGACTATGTCGGGGGTTTCCGGCTCGACCGGCGGGACAGCCTCTTCCGGACGATGGCCTCCAAGGCGATCAACGTCGTCCGCAGGAAGACGACCTCGATCGAGATGAGCGACCAGGGCTGCATGCTGCGAGCCTACAGGCGCCCGATCATCGACGCGATCGTCCAGAGCGGCGCCAACAACACGTTCATCCCCGCGCTGGCGTACAGCTTCTCGGGCAACCCGACAGAGGTGGGCGTGAAGCACGAGGAGCGGCACGCGGGGGTGTCGAACTACTCACTCTACAAGCTCATCCGACTGAACTTCGACCTGATCACGGGCTTCTCCCTGGCTCCACTCCAGCTCTTCACGATGTTCGCCATGGCATGCTCGGCAGGGAGCTTCCTTCTGGTGCTGGTCCTGGCCTACTACCGCCTTTTCCTGCATGACGACACCAAGGGGGTCTTCACGCTGTTCGGAATCCTGTTTTTCCTTGTCAGCGTGACCATGGTCGGGATCGGGCTCATCGGCGAATACGTCGGAAGGACCTACCAGGTCGTGCGCTCCCGCCAGCGCTATTTTGTGCGGGAGATCCTAGAGTCCAGGGATTGACCGGCCGGCGACCCGCATGCCCGCGCCCCGGATCCTCTTCTTCGGCTACAGCGAGGTCGGCCACGACTGCCTGGACCTGCTCCTTTCGCGCGGGGACAACGTCGTCGCGCTGATCACCCACGAGGACAACCCGGACGAGAAGATCTGGTTCAAGACGCCGGCGCTCGCCGCCCGCGCGAAAGGCGTGCCCGTCCACACGCCCGCGAAGGTCGGAATCCCGGAGTGGGTGGAGCGGATCGCGCAGATGCGCCCGGACCTGATCCTCTCGGTGTACTACCGGAACATGATCAGCACGAAGGTCCTGGCGCTCGCCCCGCTCGGCGCCTTCAACATGCATGGCTCCCTCCTCCCGAGGTACAGGGGCCGCGCGCCGATCAACTGGGCCGTCCTCAACGGCGAGCCGAGGATCGGGATGACGCTCCACCGGATGGTCAGGGAGCCCGACGCCGGGAACATCGTCGACCAGGAGGGCGCGGACATAGGGCCGAGGGACACGGCGGAGCAGGCCTTCCGGAAGGTGCTTCCCTGCGCGCGCCGCGTGCTGGAGCGCCAGATCGGCGCGCTGCTTTCCGGCACCGCGCGCGAGACCCCCCAGGACGCGTCGCAGGCCACGTATTTCGGCGGCCGAAAACCCGAGGACGGCCGCATCGACTGGACCCAGCCCTCGGGGCGGATCTTCAACCTGGTCCGCGCCGTCACCGATCCCTACCCCGGGGCGTTCGCCGACGCCGGCCCGGCGCGCCTCATGGTATGGTGGGCCGAGCCGGACTCGCCCGCTGCCGCCGGCGGGAAGGGACGGCCCGGCGAGATCATCTCGGTCTCCCCGCTTGTCGTCGCGACGGGCGACGGCGCGCTCGAGCTCACGCGCACGGAGTGGCGCGGCGCGCCGGCGCCGGCCCTCCGCGCGGGCCAGGTCCTCTGACGCCCGCGCCCCCGGATCGCCGGCTACAGCTGGACGGGCAGCCCGATCTCGATGATCTGCGAGGGCGTGATGTTGTAGTAGTCCTTCGCCGGGCGGGCGTTTCGGATCAGGAAGCTGTACAGGCCTATCTCCCACTCCCACATCCCCGTGTTCCCGCCGCTCATCACCATTTCCCTGCTGAAGAAATAGGTCGCGGACTGCGCGCTGATCGGCAGGCCCGCGGCCCTGATCAGGCCGACGAGGATGGTCACGTCGGGAGATTCCATGTATCCGTAATGGCCGGTCGCGCGCCAGATGCCCTCGCCGACGTCGCGCAGCTTCAGCCGATCCGGCTCGGGGGCGACCGGCTTGTCCTCGGTCACGATGCTCAGCAGGATGACCGTCTTATGCAGGCAGCGGTTCGACTTGACGTGGTGGAGAAGCGAGAGCGGCGTGCCCCGGGGGGAGCCCACCATGAAGACGGCGGCTCCGGGCACGCGGGTGATGTACTTGCTCCTGGCGATCGATGTCAGCTCGGTCTCGGTCACGTTGCCGCCGTAGACCCGCTCAAACACGATGTTGCGGCCCGTCTTCCACGTGTGCATCACCGCGAGGATGGCGGCGGCGATGGCGAGGGGATACCATCCGCCGTCGGCCAGCTTGCGCGCGTTGGCCGCGAAGAACCCCAGGTCTATCACCAGGAAAAATCCGCAGATTGTGCCCGCCTTCCAGAGCGGCCACCTCCAGTTGCGGCGGGCGACGAAGTAATACGCCCCGCTCGTAATGGCCATGGTGCCCGTCACGGCGATCCCGTAGGCCGAGGCGAGCCTGGCGGTCGAGCCGAACAGGATCACCGTTGCGATGCACCCCACCGCCAGGAGCGCGTTAACGAAGGGCACATAGATCTGGCCGGCGTGGCCCGCGCTCGTGTGGTTGACCTTCAGCCGGGGAAAATACCCGAGCTGGATCGCCTGCCGGGAAAGGGAATAGGCGCCGGTGATGAGCGCCTGGCTCGCGATGATCGCCGCGACGATGGACAGCCCGGTGAGGGCGGCGCGCGAGAAGCCCTCCGGCGCCATCGCGAAGAACGGGTTGCGCTCTGAATTCGGGTGCAGGGTCATGTATCCCACCTGCCCGAAGTAATTGAGCACCAGTCCCGGGAACGCTATTCCGTACCAGGCGATCGTGATCGATCGGCGGCCGAAGTGCCCCATGTCGGCATAAAGCGCCTCCGCGCCCGTGATCGCGAGGACGATCGACCCCAGCATCTCCGCAACCGCGGCCGGGGGATTGTGCAGGAGCGCGATGCCATAGGCCGGGTTGAGCGCGCGCAGAACCGTCGGCGCCTGGAAGACATACCATGCCCCCAGGGCACCGAGCGTCGCGAACCAGACGAGCATGACGGGGCCGAAGACGGCCCCGATCCGCATGGTGCCGTTGCTCTGGAACCAGAACAGGGTCGCCAGGATCACGCACGCGATCCCCGGCACGTAGGACGCGAAGCCGGGGCTGATGGCGTTGAGCCCCTCGGCGGCGCCCAGAACGGAAATCGCGGGCGTGATGATGCCGTCGCCGAAAAGGAGGGCCGCGCCTATGAGTATGATGACCACGGCGATCCCCAGGCCGCGCCGGGCCTTCGGCCCGCTCGGCGTCTGCTCGCGGTGGGCATGGATGAGCGCGAGCAGCGCGAAGATGCCGCCCTCCCCGTGGTTGTCGGCCTTCGTGATGAAGCCCAGGTATTTGACGCTGACGACGAGGACCAGGGACCAGAATATCAGCGAGAGCACGCCGAGCATGCCATCCATCCGCGAACCGGGCGGGAGGTGCGCGATGCACTCATGCATCGTGTAGAGCGGGCTCGTGCCGATGTCGCCGAAGACGACACCGAGGGCGCCGATACATAGCGCCGTCCGTGCTGCCAGGCGCAGGTCTGCAGGCTCGGGTTTAGACATCGGCTCGGGCACCCTTCCATAACGGGTCCGGTGGCACAAGCTGCTTCCCCACCCAGGTGCACATGGTGTGCGCAAAATGAATTTTTAGCGGAATTGGCATACAAGCGGCTATGTCGAAGGGGCGGACGTTAAATCCGCATTAACACCCATACACTGTCCGGCTTTGACCTGACCGCGCCAGCACAACCATCGCCCCAAATACCCGTCCGTCAGCCTCCCTAGACCTATGCCTGCTCCAACTAGTTCGTCCGCCCCCGCTACTCCGACGATGAAGCCCACGCTGGGCCTCACCGGTTTGACCGTCAACGCAATGGCCCTGATCGCACCTGGAGCCTTCCTCTGGCTTACATTCTCGGAACAAGCGCTTTACGGCGCGCCGATGGCCGGGGCTTCCATGTGGTTCGGCATCATCCTGGCATTGCTCCTCTGCTATGCAACCGCGGTAAGCTACGCCGAGCTTTCCAAACTCTATCCCGGGGCGGGCTCGTCATATTTCTATGCCGAGCAGGCCTTTCTGGCCAAGACGAAGGCCTTCAAGTTCGCGCGGATCATGAAGTTTTTCACAGGCTGGGCGAGCCACCTATACTATTGGGTGTATCCCGGACTGATGGTCGGCGTCACCGCGATGCTTATCGGCTATCTCTCAGGCTACCTGTTCCCGGACACGTTCAGCGGTATCTATAACAGCCCGCTGGAAATGTACCTGTTCTGCATCATTTTCGCGATCGGCGTCGCCTACATCGCTTTCCGCGGCGTCAACGGAAGCACGGCGGTCAATATAGCGGTTAACATCATCCAGATCACCGCCTTGATCGTGTTTGGCATCATCGCGATCGCCTACAGGAACTCGCACCCACAGGGCTCGACCGCCTATCACTTGTCGAACAACATCGCGGTCAATTACCAGGTCGCCCAGGTCACGATAAACGATGACAAGGGCGCGCCGCTGCCGGTGCTCGACGCCGCCGGGAAGCCCACAAAGAACGCCGACGGCACGCCTGCGTACCAGATGCAGGACGGCACGGACAAGGACGGCAACCCGCTGCCCGCCGATGCCGACGGAAAGCCGACGACAGTCGCGAAGGCCGCCCCGTTCACGATCGACTACAAGGACGGCGCCTACACGACCGACTCGAGCGGCGTCCAGACGTTCAACTACCACCCGACGGCCAAGTCGGTGATCGGCATCCACAAGTTCAGCTACATCGTCGTCCAGGCCGGCATCGCGATCCTGATCCTGGTCGGATTCGAGTCGGTCACGTCGATGGGTGAGGAGGCCAAGGACCCGAAGCGGCATCTCCCGTGGGCCATCCTGCTTTCGCTGACGATACAGGGCGCCATCTGCTACCTTTTCGAGTACTTCGCGGCGAACTACCTGCTCAACAACGGCTACACGCTGAGCACGGCGGGAGCCTCAAGCGCGCCGATAGGGGACATGATGGTGATCACCGGCACGTGGCTCTTCGGAAGCTATGCGGCCGGCAAGGCATTCATGCTCGTCCAGGCGGCGAGCGTGTTCCTCGCCTTGATCGGCACGACGCTGGCCTGCATGAACACCGGCGCCCGCGTGACCTACGCGATGGGCCGCGACCAGGAGGTCGGCTCGCACTTCGGGCTGCTGCACGGCAAGAACCTGACGCCCCACCGGGCGATCTGGACGCTGGGCATCCTGTCGATCTTCATCGGGATGATCACCGTGACGACGTACCTTGGGGGCCAGGCGACGGACCCGGCGGCGCTGGACAAGCACAACATCTGGTACAGCTTCGGGATCTTGAGCCCGCACGTCTACACCTGGATCCCGAACACGTTCCTCATCGTCTCGCTGGTCAGCAATTTCGGGACCTTCCTGCTCTACATGGTCACCTGCGTCGTCGCGATTGTCGCCTTCAAGGAGCACCACATGTTCAACGGCATCAAGCACATGGTGATCCCGGTCTTCGGCTTCCTGGCCAACTTGCTCTGCATGCTGTTCTACCTCATCGGGCCGTTCTCCATCGCCGGAATGAGCTGGCACGAGTCGTATATCGCCCTAGGCGTCGCATTCGTATGGGGCGTCTATGGCGTGTGGTACTTCGCGAGCGGAAGCAAGGCGACCGGCAAGGCGATGATACTGACGCAGAAGCCCGCATAGTTCGCGTTTGACGCGGCTCCGAGCCGCATAAGGATCAACGGCCCCGCCTGCGCCTCGCAGCGGGGCCATTTTATTCGCCTGACCCATGCGACTGCGCTACGCACGCCTCTCGACGGCGGGCCCCGTACGGCCCGTGAATGAGGACTGGCTGGACTGGTGGGAGTCCCCGGATCCGCTGACGAGGGAGGCGCAGGGGAGCGTGGCGCTCCTGGCCGACGGCGTAGGGGGGTACGAGCACGGGGAGGTCGCGAGCCGGCTCGCCGTGGACGCCGCCCTGAAGGAGTTCCAGTCGGCTCCCGGGGACACGAAGCCCTACACGCTCCTGCGACGGATGTTCGCGGCCGCCTGCTCCCAGGTGCATGACAACGCGGTCGCGGGCCACAAGGGCCAGCGGATGGCCACCACCCTGACGGCCTCGATTTTCCGCGACGCCGCCGTCTGCGTGGCCAATGTCGGCGACACCCGGGCGTACTTCATCCGCCAGAAGACGATCCGGCGGCTGACCACGGACCACGTGGCCACGTCGGTGCCGGTCAAGCTGGGGCTGATGCTCGAGCGGCAGGCCATGGCGAGCCCGAAGCGCGGCGAGCTCACCCGCAGCCTTGGCTCGCAGCCTTTCTGCCAGCCCGACTTCGCGACCCAGCTGCTCCACCACGGCGACTTCGTCCTGCAGTGCACCGACGGCCTTCACGCGTGCGTGCTCGACGAGGAGATGCGCGAGATCGTGGCCCGCTCCCACCCCTATGACGCGTGCAAGGAGCTGGTGGCCCTCGCCGAGAAGCGCGGGAGCGACGACAACATCTCGCTGCAGCTGATCGAGGTGCGCAACTGGGAGCAGGTCGCCCAGTCGGCCCGCGTCGCACTGGGTGCCGACGTGACGCCGAGGAAGGCCGTGGTCGTGGCCGCGGCCGCGGCGACCGGGACCAGCCAGCCCGGCCCGGGCATGCTGCTCGACGGGCGCTTTGAGATCACCGACCTCGTCGCCCGCAGCAACATGGCCTCGATATTCAAGGCCACGGACCGGAAGACCGGGCAGAGCGTGGCGATCAAGATCCCGCTGATGGTGCTGGAAAGCGACGTGGCGGGATTTGAGCGCTTCCAGCGCGAGGAGGAGATCGGCGCGCGCCTCAACCACCCCGCAGTCCTCAAGGTGATCAAGATCGAGGAGCCCAAGAGCCGGCCCTACCTCGTGATGGAATTCCTCGAGGGCAAGACCCTCGCCGAGGTGATCTCCAAGCGAAAGAAGCTGTCGGAGGGCGAGGCGGTCGCTTACGGCATCCATATCTGCGACGCCCTCGAGTACCTCCATGTGAACGGGATCGCCCACCGCGACCTGAAGCCGCAGAACATCATGGTCTGCAGCGACGGCAGTCTGCGCCTGTTCGACTTCGGGATCGCGCGCGTCGAGCGCGCGCGGCGCCTTACCTTCGTCGGCCTGACGCCGGCCCTGGGAACGCCCGACTACATCTCCCCCGAGCAGGTCCGCGGCAAGCGGGGCGACCACCGCAGCGACATCTACAGCCTGGGCGCCATCCTCTACGAGATGGTGACCGGCGCCACGCCATTCGAGGGGGAAAGCCCCTATGTGGTGATGAATGCCCGCGTGACCGGGGACCCCGAGGCGCCGCGCAAGCTGAACCTCGAGCTGAATCCGGCCCTGGAGGAGGTCATCCTGCACGCGATGGAGCGCGACCCGCGCAAGCGGTACCAGTCAGCGATCGAGATGAAGCGCGAGCTCGAGAACCTCGACAAGGTCGAGATCACGCACCGCGACCAGCGGCTGAGGGCGCCGCAGCCCTGGAAGAACCGCAGCCACATGGTACTCCTGGTCGGGGGAATTTTCCTGCTCCAGCTCGCCCTCTTTTTTGCGTTCTTCCTGCTGTCCCGCCGGCACCGCTGACCGGCGCCCGCCTCAGACGTCGTAGTAGAGGAAGAACTCGTACGGATGCGGCCGCAGGCGCACGGCATCGTACTCGCCCTTCTTCATGTCGATGTAGTTCTCGAGGAAATCCTTCGAGAACACGCCCCCCTTGAGCAGGAATGCGTGGTCCTTCTCGATCGCCTCGATGGCGCCCTTCAGCGAGTCGGGCACGTGCGGGACCTTTGCCTTCTCCTCCGGCGGCAGGTCATAGAGGTTCTTCTCCAGCGGGTCGCCCGGGTGGATCTTGTTGAGGACGCCGTCAAGGCCGGCAAGGAGCATCGCCGAGTTCGCAAGGTACGGGTTCGCGGCGGGATCGGGCGTGCGGTACTCGATGCGCTTGGCCTTCGGGCTCGGGCTGTAGGTTGGGATCCGGACCGATGCCGAGCGATTCCTGGCGGAATACGCGAGGTTGACCGGCGCCTCGAAGCCCGGGACCAGCCGCTTGTACGAGTTGTTGGTCGGATTGCAGATCGCGCACAGCGCCGGTGCATGCTTGAGGATTCCCCCGATGTAATGGAGGGCCATCTCGCTCAGCCCGGCGTAGCCGGTCCCCGCGAACAGGGGCTTGCCGTCCTTCCACAGCGACTGGTGGGTGTGCATGCCGGAGCCGTTGTCGCCGAACAGGGGCTTGGGCATGAACGTGACGGTCTTGCCGTACTTGTAGGCGACATTCTTCGCCACGTACTTGTAGAGGCACATCTTGTCCGAGGTGCGAAGCAGCGTGTCGAACACGATGTCGATCTCGGCCTGGCCGGCGGTGGCCACCTCGTGGTGCTCGCGCTCGATCGGAACCCCGAGCGAGATCATCGTCAGGATCATCTCGTTCCTGATGTCGATCAGCTTGTCGCTTGGCGCGACCGGGAAGTACCCCTCCTTGTGCCTGACCTTGTAGCCCAGGTTGGGGGAGCCGTTCTCCTCCTTGTCCCGGCCGCGGTTCCAGATGCCCTCGATCGAGTCCACCTTGTAGTGCGTGGCATTCGAGGTGGCGTCGTACGAGACGCCGTCGAAGATGAAGAACTCGGCCTCGGGGCCGAAATACGCCGTGTCGGCCACGCCGGTGCTCTTGAGGTACGCCTCCGCCTTCTTCGCGATCACGCGGGGGTCCCGTTCATAGGGCTCCTTCGTCAGGGGATCATACGTGTCGCATGAAATCGACAGCGTCGTGTTCGCCGCGAACGGGTCGATGAAGGCGGTCGCCGGGTCCGGGAACACCAGCATGTCCGACGAGTTGATCGCCTTCCAGCCGCGTATTGACGAGCCGTCGAATCCCACGCCTTCGGTGAAGACCGACTCGGTAAGTTCAGAGACGGGAATCGCGAAATGCTGCCATGTCCCGAGAATATCGGTGAGCTTCAGGTCGACGATCTTGACCTCCTTGGACTTGGCCAGGCTGATAACTTCTTTCGGTGTCATGTCTTCTTTCGGTGTCATAGGGTGGGTATCCGGGTTCTTGGTGGCTTAACTACGAGGGTAAGTTTTTTTCGTCCGGGAAAGTCCGGCGGTCAATCCATTCGCGCAAATTTTGAGGGCAGCACCGGAAGCGGCATAAAAACATTAAGAAAACATTAAGATGCGCCATTCCATCAGCATGCCCGATGCCAAATTCCGCATAGTTTCCCGCTCGTTGGCGGATTCCCTCGCTCAGGCTAGGTCGGTTGATCGCCAGCGCAACGCCACTCCTTTGCATCAATAGAAGGACCTATGCCACTATTCGACGGCAAGGGCCCTTCAGGGTGATGAACGCGCCTCACTCAGCGGCCCGATTTCGGGGACTGTTGCGGCAGGCAATGCCTACCTAGCCGCTTATGAGCCATCTGCCCGACCTGGCGGTGGATTTGGAAGCCTGTCTCGTCATTGGGAACGGCCAAACACTTGAGCTCGCTCCACGTAAGTTCGAAAACAGCTAGAAGCGGTATGTCACATCAATGCCACCCGTGAGCGGCTGGTTGCTGACGACGCGGTTGAAGGCCGCGGAAGGCTGCGTCTCCGTATACAGATATTCGAGAGAGGCCTGTTTGTTAAAGGCGTTGTTCACGAACAGCGAGACGCTCCAATCGTTGTTCTGGGACTCGATACCCACACGGAAGTTGGTGAGTTCATAAGACGGCAGCTGGGTGTATTCCCCGCTCTCCACGTAGTTGGGGTAATACAGAAAACTCAGGGAGTAGCGTGCACCGACGTAAACGGTTTCCGCCTCGACCTTGAAGTTGTATTTCTTCAGGACGGGCGTCGAATAAGAGAGATTCAGATTCCCGTTCACCGGAGCTACATCCGGAAGCACATTGGTAGGCCGGATCACCCAGTGCGGCCCGCCATCCAGTTTGTCATGCAGGTATCCGACGGAACCGGCGAGTTCGAATCCGGCGCCCAGAAGGGCGCGCACTTCTATATCGCCGCCGTAAATCGTGGCTTTGTTGCCGTTGATGTTAAAGGCCCAGTCGTCGGGATACGCCAGCAACTGGATGTTCTCCCAATCCTCATAGTATAGGCTCGCATTGACCATCAGGCGGCGACCGAGCCACCGGGATTTTGAGCCGATCTCGTAGCTCCAGACCGAGTCCGAATTGTAGGTGGAGGGCCACTTGCCCGAGGTATAATTCATGCCCGCGAACGACGCGGCCCAAACACCAGTGGTCGGATAGGCGGCATTGCCGCCGCCGGGCCGAAACCCCTCCGCCACCGACGCATACGCCGTCAGGTCGCTGCTGTACTCGTAGGACAGGTTGAACTTTGGATCTTCTACCGCTTCCGACTTTGTTACGCCGCTTTGAACCGATGGGGTCGCCTCGCCAAGGGCCGACCCCCATCCACTGATGGTCGACGCGAACTGATAGTCGTAGTCGGTCACGCGCAATCCTACGCTGGCTTTGAGTTTGCTGGTCAGCGCATACGTGGCATTGCCGTACGCCGCATACTGTTCCATCGTGGTCGGCGAATAAGCGTCAAACCAATTGGGCGTCGTTGCCGGAGCCAGCGTGCCAATGTCCATGAAGGACGAGAAGTTCGGAGTCGTGCCGGTGAAGTTCCAAACGGCCCAATAATGGGTGAAATAGGCGCCGGCCACCCATTGAAGCTTGCTCTTATCCGTTGATGCGAATCGCAGCTCTGTGCTGAATTGATAGGTTGGGTCATTCTCGACCCCATAGGCTTCGCCGGTCCCCGAGGGGCCGTAGTATCCGGGATTGGGGAGGCCGTAGTTGGCATAGTAAGCCAACGCCTGGGCCGGGTTGTCGAACATCTCGCTGGCCTCTTCAGTCTGGGTCGAACGGCGGGCCCAGTATGCGGTGGTCAAGGTCGCGTCAAAGGAATCGAAGCTGTAGTTGATGTTAAGGCTTTCAATGATCTCCTTGTCGGTTTTGGGTTCCGGAATATTAAAGACCTCGTAATGCGTCAGGGTGCCCGGAAATTGGTCAAAAGCGCTGATGCCAGCCTGGTTGTCGCCCATATAAGCGGCCGTGGCGGTGACCGAAAGGCGCTTGGTCGGTTTCCATAGGATGATTCCGCGCAAGGTGTCGAACTGGTCGGAATTTGATCCGGAAAATTGCTGCTGAATCGGCGCATCCAGAACATCGCCGCGAACGGCCCCGTTGGCGCTCACCAGCGGAAAGGGATCCTCCACAATCCGGTCGATCCAGCCGCTCGTGTAGGCTTCCGTGGCCACGATGCGCACAGCCAGCTTGTCCTGAATCATCGGAATATTGAGCATGAAATTGTCGTTATGGTTGAAACCGCCCCCTTCGGTTCCCGACAAGGTGCTCTGCGCAGAGCCCTGAAAATCGCTCAAATTGGGCTGGTTGGTGATCAGCTTGAACGTGCCTCCCATCGATCCCGAGCCATAGAGCGTGCCCTGCGGTCCGCGCAGAACCTCCGTGCGATCAATGTCATACAACGGTGGGGTGAGGACGACCTTGCCATTTTGGGCTCCCGCTGGAGCGGTCAGGGCCACGTCATCGAGATAGAACCCCACCGTTGGGGAGTTGCCGCCGCTTGACGTCATGCCCCGCATCTCGAACTCGGTTTGACCGGGTCCGTTGCTCTTCAGCGAGACTCCGGGCGTTGCCTGAGCAAGGGCGGTTACGTCGATGATGCCTCGATTCATTAAATCCTCGGCCGGCTCCACCGCCATGCTGATCGGTGTATCCTGCTCCGTCCCAACCTGCTTTTCGGCGGTGACCTTAACCTCTCCGAGCTGCGTTGGGGTGGACTCCGTTGGGTTAGCCGAGGTGGCTGCCGGCGGGTTAGTCGTGGAAGGATCCGATGGGTTGGCGGTGGAAGAGGGCGGAGGGTTAGTCGGGGCTGGGCCTTCGTCAGCGTGTGCCCACTGAACAAACGTAACCGCCGTGCTGCTCAGGAGCACCGCGACGAAAATACGCACGAGTCGGTATGTGCGGAAAAGAGGTTGGCCCGTCTCGTCCCTGGCCTCGGTTGAGGTTGCGGCGCCACGACGGCCTCGGCCCGAAGAGAATGTCCATAACGATGATTTTGCCATATATATAAGAACTGTCTTTAATAGAGCAGCGCTGCCCTTTCTCCTCGGTGATCGCATGGTCGAACGGAACACAGCCACGCAGAACCTCACGAAAGGCGTGGATAATTTGAAATCCGTATTGATTCCAGTCGGCGAGGACAGCGGCATGAATTATAGGGGCAGGCAGGATCAGGCCCTATAATCAGCGCTCCATATGCCAGCCCTGATTAACGTGACGTCAACAGAGCAAGGTGCTCGATAATAAGGAATAAATGGCGTTGTGGCTCAGGGGACGCCAAAGGGCACCGGCGGAGTTGGTGGCCGCTCGGGAAGCACGGACCGCTCCTCGTACGGCAATCCTCAGCCATTGCTCGCGTCTCCCGGCGTCGCTCGCCAAAACAATCATCCGCGCGCTTCACCGATCAGGCAGACGCTGGCCTGCGCCCAAACGGATCACAAGGTCCACGCCTCCAATCATCCTACAATCCCCTCGAGTCGGATCGTGATAGATATCGCCCGCATTCCGACCAGCAGAGCATAAATGGGGACGGGGCGTTGCCTTGCGATCGATGCATTCGTAGCCGCCGCCGCGCTGCTCGACCGGCGCTGCCATCTCCTCATATGCATCGCAGGGATGCGAGCGGCAGATTGTTCCGCGCATCCTCTCGACGAGGATGCAGGCGTCCAGTCAAACGGGCAGGTCATGCCGAGATAGGCGATGCCATTTCGTGAAGGATCCGGGCTAGAAGTGGTAGGTTATATCACACAAGAAGGTTAACTGGGATTGCTTGAGGCCGTTATCGTAGGCACCGGGGAGAGTCTCGGGAAGACCGGTGGAGTTGTCCGCGCCCGAGGCGCTTTCGAGGCTGTTGGCCTTGAAACAGTGCTCGAAACGAATCTCCGGCCGGAAGACCATCAGCTTGTTCATCCACCACGTTATCCCAACGCTGCCCTCATAATAAGGTGAGGCATAACCCGACCGGAACCCATCCGGATCATCCCACCATTCGTTGCGGAAGGTCAGGAACGCATTTGGCGCGATGCGGGCACAGGTGTAATTGACAAGGCCTCCCGCCCACACAAAGCCGGGTTTGACCGGAAAGAAGCCGTCTACGTAGGGCACTTCGGCCGTGGGCACTATCGAAGAGCCTTTCTGGTACATGTACTGGGCCTCGAACGTGGTCCACCAGACGTCGTTGAATTTGTGGCTATAGCTCTCGATGCACTCCTGGAGGTTGTTGAAGCCGAAATGGCCGTTGTTGATCGAGTTCATCCCGACGTAGTACGAGTCATGCCCGCCCGGGGAGATGTACTGAAGCATTACCGAGAGTGTCGGCTGAGCGCCGGGATCCTTTGCCCAAGGAGCGGTGTCGCTGCCGGAGGCCAGTCCGACCTGAAGCAGCCAGCTCGCGGTGAGTTTCGTGCCGGTCCAGATGCCCCACATCGTGTAGTTGTCGAAACTATACACGAGCGAGTGGCTGGCCATCAGGTTGTTCGGCGCCAGCTGCTGCTCAATGTCCGGCAGTGAAATGATGCGCCCAATGATGATGTTCTCGCCCTGGGCTATGGTCGGAATGTAATAATTGAAATACATCATCGGCATGTCAAAGCCGCTGTACTTATTATCATAGAAAAGGTTATGGTCGTTGATAAAGCCCTTGGAGGCCATGAACCGGTAATCCAGGCCATAGAGAAGCGCTAGGCGAAAGCCCCAGTCATCGCTGGTGGTCTGGTTCTCATCCGCCATGCGTTCTATATAGAGCACATCCTGGTCGTTCTCGACATGATTCCCGCGCTCGTCGTAGACCTCCGGGTAATTCTGGACCTGGCTTGGCCCAGTGTTCTTCGAGGTGCTGATGTTTGCGCTTTCAGTTACCCAGCCATACAGCTGGATGCGGCTGTCGTACCACGCCTTGCCATCGGGGCCGTCATAAATGGCCTGCATCAACGGGTATGGGCTGTCCCGCAAGGCGCCTGGGTCGCCGATGACGTTCGGCCCTCCGCCGATCTGCCAGTCCATGTCCGGGAAGGGAGGGCCGTCAAAGGGTGTGTCACCGATTCTGCGTGAAGGTGGAGGAGGCGGGGTACCAGGTGGCGGCGGCGCGCTTGGGACGAACACGGGAGTTCCGAGCTGCTCGAGTTCGGCTTCACCAAACCTGTCCCAGAAGTCCTTATTGGCTTTCTTGCCATAGGGCGGGGCCGTGGGCGCCGCTGCCGCAGCGGGGGCCGTCGGTGCAGCGGCGGCCGCAGGTGCAGCTGGGGTTGTAGTCGTCGTTGCTGTGGTGGTCGGGGTCTGAGCCATTGCGGCCGCGTTGAGCAACCCGAGGACAGCAAACCCGATGGCGCAGCGATTCAAATTAAGATTCCAGGTTCCGGTGTTGGTGTTCTTCGTTATCATTCCGCTTTTGTATTGGGTATTCGTCAGTTTGGATCGTTAGTTCTCGAATCTATCCCTGAAAGGGGCCTTGAGTCTGCGGCAGCCTTGGCGAAAGCTACCCGTTGTTGGGCATTTATCGCCCACGGCATCGGGAGTTAACCGGTAGGTGAGGCAGCGAAACAGTTCATTTCTCATTATATTTATCGCCAACAGGTAAGGACAGGCATCTATATTAGAAAAATATTAAATGGCGGCTAATAGGAGAGCGCCCCATATGCCAGTGTTGATTAAAATGCCATTAACAAAACGGGGATGCCAATAATTTGATATATATAAGCGCCGCGCCTTGGTGCCAGCGCGGCAATGGGGCGAACCCGCGCGCTCAGACCGGAATATGGGCTCATCAGTCGTCGGGCACGTTTTCATATGGCGCGATGGGCAGGTAGATCGTAAATTTTGCCCCGCCGGAAGGCCTGTTGTCCACGGCCACCTCGCCGCCCTGGGCTGTCACAAATCCGTGGACAATCGAAAGTCCCAGGCCGAGGCCGCCTGGATGGGCTGCGGTGCCACGCTGAAACTTCTGAAACAGGCGTCTCCGAAGTTCCGAAGGGATGCCCGGACCCTCGTCCTCCACCGAGATGAAGGCCTGGTTGCGCTCGTTATCGATGCCGGACCGGATGGTGATTGGCGTGAAAGGCGGGCTGTAAAGCGCCGCATTCAAAAGGAGGTTGCCAATGGCCTGCTCCGTAAGGGAAGTGTCGACCTGAAGGAGGGCCATGTATTCCGCGATCGCTACCTTTACAGTCCGGCCGCTCAGTATGTCGCGCATCGCCAAGCATGCCGCTTGGATGAGATCCCTGGCGTCGCACCAGTCCAGTTGCGGCATCAGGATTCCCGATTCCAGCCTCGTCTGGTCGAGCAGATTGCCCACCAAACGGTCCAGCCGGTCGGTGGCCTGGCAGATCTCGCCGGCCAGTTCGGCCTGCTCGCCCTTTGCTTTGCTCAGCAGGGCCGGCGCTGCAGTGCGCAGCACAGTGAGGGGAGTCTTCAGCTCGTGGGAAACACTGTCAAAGAGCGCGCGATGCAGGCGGTCGGATTCGGTGAGCAGGCTTTCACGTGCACTCGCCGCTCCCAAACGCTCCCCCTGGGCGCGGATCCTGGCGACCAGCTGGCTGACGATAAGCGCAACGACTACATAGGCGCACAACATCGCAACGTCATCCGCGTGCAAGACACTGAACGACAGTCGGGGCGGTATCGTAAAATAATCCCAAGCGGCTGCGCTCAGGATGGCAGCAGCAAGAATGGGACCTTGGCCGACTCTGAGGCCAAGCGCGACAACCCCCAACAGATAGATATGACTGAACGCCCGGTATCCGAGAGGAAACTGCCAAGCGATCACAGTCAGCCCGGCAATTACTGCCACGGCTTCGACGTATTCGCTTACTCTTGAGCGGCGCTTGGTTCTTTCCATCGGCCGCTTAACGAGAGGGTCCATGCCCTCAAGGGGCTGCCCGCGCTGCAATACGGAACCAAAGGCTCCGGCTGCCGAATACGGACACCCTGCGGTTGAACGCGTTTGACTCATCATTTGTGCCCGATTTCGGGAATCTGCGGTCCCGCGCATGCGGAGGCGGCAGCATTATTTTTTTGTTCGGGACAGAAAATTTCTCGGAGCTGATTGGATCGGCCCGTTCTCGGAGTTTGGATCCCGCGAAGGCTATCGGTCTGGTTTGACGGTGATGCCGGCCAGGTTCGATTTGACGGCGACACACCTCTGGCCCCGGCCCAAATGGGCCGGGGCCTGGCTGCGCGCATCGGCGCGCGACCGCGGATATGGTCACGTCACAGATTCCCCGGGAAAGGAGCTAGGCTAGGCGGCCTTCTTGGCATAGCGCCCGAGAATGAGGCGAATTGAACCCGTGCTTTCAGGTGGAATCGCTGCAATTCGACCCACCTCGGAACCCTGGAGGGGGGCTGCCACAAACATCGATCGGCCGTGGCCCGAGGGAACCATCTTCCCCAGGACCATGCCAGGCTGGGCATCCCCGCTCGCCAGGCTCACGAAATCTGCTCCTTTGCTCATCGCCTCGCCAAGAGCCGCAACCATCAGTTCGTGAAGCGAAGCGTGGGGGTCGCCGGTGACGCTGAGCTCGCCCAGGATGACAACATTTTCGGCTGGAGGGCTGGCCAATATCTGGATTTCGTCCGCGCTCGCCTTGGGCTCAAATCTCAGGCCTGCGGATGCAGGCGACGGATAGAAGGCGCTTACAGGGCCAGCCGTGCACGTGGTAGCGAAGCCGAATGCTGCAATGGGAATCACAAGTAAGCCTATATTATAGTGTTTTTTCATTTGTTGTTTTCTGTATTATATTAACATTCTCCAGTCTGAAATTGCTACGTTGGTGACAGGCTTTGATTTGCCTGATTTTCAATTGTGAGCTCCTTGTCATTTAGCCTATATCCAAAGCCCGAGACGGTTATCAGGAATCTTGGGTCCTCGGGGTTGTCCTCCAGTTTCAGCCTGAGGCGCCTCATGTATACACGAAGGTAGTTTGTGTGGCTCTCAAACCGCGGGCCCCAGAGCTCGCGCAATATGTTCTTGTGCATCACTATCTTTCCCCGATTAGTGATAAGCAGATGCAGGAGCGCGTATTCCATGGCCGTCAGCCTGACCTCTTGGCCCCCCTTGGTGACCACATGGGCGTTCAGGTCCATCTGGATTGAACCGAACCGAATCACTACGGCTTCGATCGTGGATTGCTTTCGGCGGATCAGTACGCGTAGGCGCGCCAACAACTCGGAGGTATCAAAAGGCTTGGTAAGATAGTCGTCGGCGCCGGAGTCCAACGAGGACACCTTTTCGAACTGCCCGGTACATACGGAGAGAACGAGCACGGGCACCTTTGTCCATTCTCGCAGGCGTTTGAGCACGTCGAGGCCGGGCATGTCCGGCAGGCCCAGGTCCAGGATGATCAGGTCGGGCCGGAAGGCGGCTGCTTCGATCAGCCCTGTCCGCCCGTCGTCGGCATCCCTCACCGAATAGCTGTCGGTTTCCAGCGTCAGCTTGAGGAGCCGTCTGATCTGCGGCTCATCGTCGATGATCAGAACCTTTGGCATCAGCGAGGTCCCGTTCATTGGGAAAACCTCGCATTTCGATTGGCCGTCCCGAAGGGCCGAGTCGGCCCTCGACCGAATTTTCCGACGGGAATGCCGCCTAGGAGCACTGATGTATCCTTGGGAGGCGTACAGAGTATGCGGACCGAGCCAGAATGTTGCAGCCCCATGGGCCCATACTAGAGCAGCCGCGATTCCAAAGATAATTAATTAACCGGCCGAATCCGTTAACATTAGATCAACATGACGCCTCTAGGCGCGTGGAAGACCCGCAATCGAGGTCCAAAGGCGCCCTTTCCTGCGTTACGTCAGGAATTCAAACCCCGGGTTTCCCGGGACACGATCGAATGCCAGGAGTCGCGATTATGGCAATGTGGCAATCTTATTTTAATATCACAAATCATGGCACCCGTGGTTTCTATCAAATGAATATATGAGATATTTATTTTTGATACACTCGGAAAACGCAGAGCATCCGGATGTATTAATCGGTCAAAGATGTCGGCAAATTATTTTCTGTTGATGTCATTATATGCTGTCCAATTGCTTTGATTGCGAAAATTTGGCCCGAACTTAATCTTTTGTTAATGTGGCAGGGATCTTGCTTAACGAAGCCGGACTCGGTGTCGCTTCCTTGAAGCAATGCCGGGCTCAGATTGTGTTAGGCCCTAGAAAAAACCACACACCATAAATGAGACAAGCCGTTATGACCCAAGTAAAAACGAGACTTATCGCCGGATTCTTGTGCACGCTTTCCCTGAGCGTAGCCCCGGCCCGAGCCCAAACAACGACGACAACGACTACGACTCCCGCTGCGGCACCTGCGGCGCCGGCGACTGCGGCTCCCGTAGCTCCTGGGGCCGCGGCCGCAGCCCCGGCTGCTCCGGCCGCTGCCCCGACTTCTCCTGTCTCAACCCCGTCCATGGCGGGACCTCTTGCGGTGAACCTCAAACCGGAGAGCTTCGACATTCCCGACTTCGGCAAGATCTACGTCTCGGGGGCGGTCACCGGCCTTTTCCTCGGGGAGGACACCGAGTTCCCGGGAGACCGCTCGACTCTTGCGGATGTCAGCAACGCGCAGGTCTTCGTCCAGAAGGTCGACGGCGTGTTCCAGTTCTTCGTCCAGGCAGGCGTGTATTCGCTGCCGGCTCTGGGCTCGCCTTACCTGACCGCCGGGAATGCGACCACGGACCTTTACGGCCCGCTGCCCCAGGCATTCGTCAAGATTGCGCCCAACAGCAGCTTTTCGATCGAGGCCGGGAAACTGCCGACGCTCATCGGGGCGGAGTATACGTTCACCTACGAGAACATGAACATCGAGCGGGGGCTCCTCTGGAACCAGGAAACCGCGGTCAGCCAGGGCGTCCAGGCGAACTACACGGTGGGCCCGGTCGCCTTCAATGCCTCGTGGACGGACGGCTATTACTCGCAGCGCTTCAACTGGCTCGCGGGGGCCGCGACCTGGACCATCAACACGGCAAACACGCTGGAGCTCGTTGTGAGCGGAAACCTGGGAACAACGGATTACTCGAAGTCCCTGGCCACGCCGATCTACCAGAATAACAACCAGCAGCTGGACAACCTGATCTACACGTATACGTCCGGCGCATGGATCGTCGAGCCCTACATCCAGTACACCGATCTCCCGTCCAGCCCGGCAATCGGCGTCGGGCATGACACGACAACGTTTGGCTACGCAGTGCTCGTGAACTACGCGGTTCCCAACACCGCCTTCAACGTGTCCGGGCGCGCCGAGTACATCACAACCAGCGGCAGCAACACGGACGGGTCGGCCAACCTGCTGTATGGACCGGGCAGCGATGCCTGGTCGGGCACGCTGACCGCGACCTACCAGGCGGGGGTCCTGTTCACCCGCGCCGAGATCTCCTACGTCGATGCCTCGAACACAACGAGCGGCTTCGCGTTTGGGACGAACGGCAAGAGCACGAGCCAGACCCGTTTCGCCGTAGAGGCGGGAATTCTATTCTGAGCCAGGCATTGCCCGACCCGGCCCGCACCCCTGCCAGGGTGCGGGCCTTGTTTTTGAATGCCGGGGGCGCCATCCGGAATGACCGCCAACGCGGCCTATTGCAGCCATTCGGCGCCAAGTCGCCGGCATTCCTTGGTGCTCTTGAGATAGACATACGCCTCCACGGCATGGCCCTCGAAGGGGCTACCCAGCGGCACGGCTTCCCGGCGGTAGAGGCCCTCGGCCGTGCATTCGAGCACGTCCAGGCGGGCGAGGCATTCATCGTCGACGGACCATACCTCGCCGCTGACGCCCTCGGGATCATCGCCCTGGCGCACCATGCCAGGATAGCCTGCGAGATCATACATGGCGTAGCCGGGCGCCGTGCGCGCGTTGCCGACAAACGCCTGCCCCGCGAGATAGTGGTGGTTGCTGAAGCCGCGCTTCAGGGTCCCGTAGACAAAGACCAGGGTCATGGCGAGGGATCGGCACAGGAGCCGGCTGACACCGGGATCTCCACGACGACGGCGGTGGTGTTGTCGCGGCCCGAGGCCTGGACCGCCTCGTCGACGAGTCTCTGGGCGGCGCTCTGGCCGCCGGGCAACGAAGGGATGGAGCGGATGATCTCCTCGATACGGCGATCCCAGAGGCCGTCCACGAGCCCGTCGGAACAGATGAGGAACCTGTCGCCAGGCGAGTGGGAGACTGCGCCTATGTGGGGCTCAACGAACTGGTGGCCGGCTCCCAGGGACTGGTTGAGCGCGTTGCGCCTGGGGTGTGTGCGCGCCTCGCGCTCATTGAGTTCACCCTTGCGCTTCAGCCAGCCCACGTGGGTGTGATCGTGGGTGATCTGGGCGAGGCCGCCGCACCTCGGCAGATGGTAAATGCGGCTGTCGCCGAGGTGGCCGAAATACATCCACCCGGGCCGGAACCAGCACAGGCTGAGCGTGGCGCCCATGCCCCGGCATTCCTCGTACGAAAGGCCGAGGCTAAGCAGGTCGGCGTGGATGGCCGAAAACAGCTCCATGAGGACGTCCGAGAATTCGCCCTTTATCCCGGCGGCGGAGAGCCGGAAGGTGCGCGGGAAAAACCGCGTTATCCGATCCGATGCGATGCGGCTCGCGAATTCCCCGGACCGGGCGCCTCCCATGCCGTCGCTCACGGCAAAGACGAAATCAGACCCTTCCAGCGAGGCCTGCCCGGTCTTGCCGAGGTGGTTCGCGCCATGGCCGTCGAACTTGAGGGCGAGGAATGAATCCTCGTTGTTGGGGCGAAAGCGGCCGGCATGCGTCAATCCCGACCAGCGGAGGCCCGGCGATGGCGCCGACGCCTCAGGCCCTGGCGGGTCCGTGGGGGCCGGGTTCATTGGGCCGCCGAGGGCTTGAGCGACACGGCCCCGGGACCCCCCTCCAGCAGGGTGGCGAACTCGAAGTCGATCACGCAGAAGCGCCCATCCGAGTTTCGATAGGTGATATTGCGCAGGTCGCGGTCCTCATGGCGCACGCCGTAGGGCTCCAGCTCGGCGAACAGCTCCTTCTGCCTCTCGGGATTCACCTGGTCGACGCGGGTGCCGCAGTTGGTGGTTATGATCTTGAGCTGCTCGGGGTCGGATTCCAGCAACCGCGGGACGAACGGGCATCCCCTTTTCTCCAGGTGCTGCAGCACCCGGACTTCCTGCTCAAAGCGCTCCTTGGCCAGATGGCCGCGAAAGGTCTTATGCACGCGCCCGTCGTAGCTGATGCGCACCAGGGCGCGGGGCGTGTCTTTCATTTCATGCATTCGAAAGGGTGCTTCGACAGTTCCCGCAGGCTTCCGGGCTGGCAAGCACACGCGCGTCGCCATCGTTTCCGCTGTCCGGCGGATTTTTGCGGCACGGCACCGTCAATCCGGTGGACTTTGGCTGGCCTCTGGCACGTAAGGTGCTATTTTATGCTCCTGAGTTTTTCGTCTTCGGTCGGGCGGGGCCGCCAGCTACCCCGCGGGTACGGTGCGGAATGCTCTAACCTCTTCCGCCCTAACTCTTTTCCCCATGCCCAAATACAAACTCGAATACATCTGGCTCGACGGCTACACGCCGCTTGCGAGCCTGCGCAGCAAGACCCAGATCAAGGAATTCTCGAGCTTCCCGAAGCTCGACCAATTGCCCCTGTGGGGGTTTGACGGGAGCTCGACCCAGCAGGCCGAGGGGAAGACTTCCGACTGCATCCTCAAGCCGGTCGCGGTCTATCCCGACATCACCCGCAAGGATGGCGTGCTGGTGATGAGCGAGGTGATGATGCCGGACACCAAGACGCCGCATCCCTCGAATTCGCGCGCGACGATCCCCGATGACCCGGACACGTGGTTCGGCTTCGAGCAGGAGTATTTCTTCATGAAGGACGGCTTTCCGCTGGGCTTTCCCACAGGCGGGTTTCCAAGCCCGCAGGGGCCGTATTACACCGGGGTGGGCTACAAGAACGTGGGCTCCATTGCGCGCAAGATGGTGGAGGAGCACATCGACATCTGCCTCGCCGCCGGCATCAACCTCGAGGGGATCAACGCCGAGGTCGCAAAGGGACAGTGGGAATTCCAGATATTCGGCAAGGGATCGAAGAACGCGGCCGACCAGATGTGGGTGGCGCGCTACATCCTTACCCGCCTGGGCGAGACCTACGGCATCGACATCGAATTGAGGTGCAAGCCTATCCTCGGGCCCTTCAACCAGCCGCTCGACTGGAACGGCTCCGGAATGCACTCCAACTTCTCGACAAAATACATGCGCGAGGTCGGCGGGAAGCCGTATTTCGAGAAGCTTATGGCAGCCTTCAACCAATACCGGGACGAGCATATCGCCGTGTACGGCCCAGAGAACCACCTGCGGCTCACCGGCCTCCACGAGACCCAGTCGATCGACAAGTTCAGTTTTGGGCTTGCGGATCGCGGCGCTTCGGTTCGGCTCCCGCACAGTTTCGTCAACGATGGCTACAAAGGCTACCTCGAGGACCGGCGCCCCAACTCGGCGGCCGACCCGTATCTTGTGGCCGGCCGGATCATCAAGACGATCCAAACGGTGCCGACGTCCTGAGCGCCGGCAGCATCTAAACCCCTGCAACGCCATTCAGCAGATGGGTCGTTCTCGCGTCCAATGGCGGCGGCGGCCGGGAGCCGGCTAGCGCCGGCCATCCGTGCGCAAACACGCCACGAAGCGGACGAATACGATGCTTCGGGCGTGGTGCATCGGCGCCGTTTCCCTATGGGCGGCCTGCGCCCGGGCACAAACGGCCCCGGCGACCGCGACCGAGCCCGCCACCGCGGCACCGCCCGCGGCAGGGGCGTCGGCTGCCGCAGCGGCCCCGGCCGCGCCGGCGCCGGACAGCCTGTCGATTGTTTTCACTCCGAACCTCGTGAATCAGTTCATGTTCCGCGGGCAACTCGTGTGCGGGCCATCGTTCGAGCCCTCGCTCGACTTTGACACCGGCGACTGGGCTGTCGGCGTCTGGTCGAACATCCCGCTCGCCGACAGGGTAACCGGGCAGCCCGAGATCGATCTCTATGGCTCCTACACCTACAGCATCAGCGACTCACTGAGCCTGCAGCCGGGGTTCACGCTCTATGATTATTTAAATGCACCGACAGACCAGGGATACTATCGACTGACCTTTGAGCCCAGCCTCTCGCTGACCTACGCGGTAGGCGGGATCGGGCTGACCCCGAAGGTCTACTACGATGTCGTCCTTGGGGGACCGACGTATGAGTTCGACGTCAGCTACACCACGCCGCTCAAGCAGATCAACTCGGAGCTCGACTGGACGGGCACGGTCGGCACCTACGACCTCTCGAACTGCGTCAAGGGGGCCAACCCGGATGTGAGGTCCTATGGCAACTACTGGCTCGTGGGCGTGTCGATGCCCTTCACCGTGAACAAGGCGGGAACGCTGACGATCGGCTTCGCCTACACGGAGGGCACCGACGCCTACAACAAGCAGAACGGCTCGCCCAAGTCCGTGAACACCGCGGCGGTAGGCCGCGGCGTCGTCACGCTGGGCTACATCTGGACCTTCTGATTTCGCGCAGCGGTCTGTCGCGGGCCCTTCCGTCCGTGCCCGGCAGGAGTGTTCTTTCGTGTCATTTGGCCGATTTCATGGTTTATCGGGGCTCCAAATCCATGCCCCTTCGCGTCCTCATTCTCGGTGCCAACGGTTTCATCGGCAGCTCGCTCACGCACGCCATCCTAAAGCAGAAGGACTGGGAGGTCTACGGGATGGACGTGGGCGACCACAAGCTCGGCGACTGCCTCGGCAACCCGCGGTTCAAGTTCGTTGAGAGCGACATCACGATCTCGCGCGAATGGATCGAGTACCACGTGAAGAAATGCGACGCCGTGCTGCCGCTTGTCGCGATCGCAAACCCGGTGCAGTACGTGAAGGACCCGCTGCGGGTCTTCGAGCTGGATTTCGAGGCGAACCTCGAGATCGTCCGCAAGTGCGCGAAATACCGAAAGCGGATCATCTTCCCGTCCACCTCGGAGGTCTACGGGATGTGCCCGGACGCAGAGCTGGACGAGGCGACGAGCTCGCTCGTCTACGGCCCGATCGAGCGCCAGCGCTGGATCTACGCCTGCTCGAAGCAGCTGCTCGACCGCGTGATCTACGCCTACGGGGTTCGCGACGGTGTCGACTACACGCTGTTCCGGCCGTTCAACTGGATAGGCCCCAAGCTCGACAACGTGTTTGAGCCGAAGGAGGGGAGCTCCCGGCTTTTCACGCAGTTCATCTCGAACGTCATTTTCGAGAAGCCGCTCCAGCTTGTCGACGGCGGCAGGCAGGGCCGGTCGTTCACGTTCATCGACGACGGCGTGGACGCGCTTCTCCGGATAATCGAGAACAAGGGCGGCAGGGCCTCCCGCCAGATCTTCAACATCGGCAACCCGGCGAACAACGTCAGCGTCGCCAAGCTCGCGAAGCTGATCATAGCCGCGTTCAGGGAGTTCCCAGAATACAGCGCCCAGGCGGCCAAGGCGAGGACGGTCGTCGTGTCCTCGGGCAAGTATTTCGGGAAGTATTACCAGGACATCCAGCGGCGCGTGCCGTCGGTGGCCGCGATCCGGAGGCAGCTGGGCTGGGCGCCCAAGGTCGACCTGAAGACGGCGATCAGGCTCACGCTCGACTACCACCTGGCCCACAAGGACTACAAGCTCGACTGAGCGCCATGTCGGTCCGACTCGCGCTCAAGGTTGATGTCGACACGGACCGCGGGACGCGGGTCGGCGTGCCCAACCTCGCGGCGGACTGCCGGGAAATCGGCGCTGCGGCCTGCTTCCTCTTCTCGCTTGGACCCGACCAGACGGGGCGCGCCGTCACGCGGGTCTTCAGGCCGGGATTCTTCAGCAAGGTCAGCCGGACGAGCGTCGTCCAGATCTACGGCATCCGCACGCTCCTGAACGGGACGCTCCTTCCGGCCCCGCACATCGGGCGCCGCAACGCCGGGGCGATGCGGGCGGTGCGCGACGCGGGCTTTGAGGCCGGGATCCACTGCTACAACCACTACCGCTGGCAGGACCACGTGCAGGGGATGGACATCGCCTCGATCCGGGCCGAGTTCGGCGACGCCCGGGCGGAATTCCTCCGGATTTTCGGGGTGGAGGCGCACACGGCCGGCGCGGCGGGCTGGCAGAGCAACTCCCGGAGCCGCGAGGTCTACGACGAGGCGGGGCTCCTCTATTCGAGCGACACGCGCGGGACGCATCCCTTCTTCCCCAGGATCGGGGGCCGGGTGTTCCGCACGCTCGAGATCCCCAGCACGCTGCCGACCCTCGACGAGCTGATGGGGCGCCCCGAGTTTCCCGATTCCGCGATCGCCCGGCACCTGCATTCGCTCCTGCGCCCCGGGAGGCTCAACGTGTTCACGCTTCACGCGGAGATCGAGGGCTTGGGCCGCCGCGCGATCTTCCGCGAGTTCCTCGCCGCATGCAGGGGCTCGGGCGTCGAGTTTGTCCGCCTCGGGGACGAGGCCCGCTCGCTCCTCGGCGACCGGGCCGCGATCCCGGTGTGCGAGCAGGCGATGGCCCCGGTCGACGGCCGGAGCGGGCTTGTCGCGACGCAGGCGCACGCCGTCCCGAGCGCCCCGTGAAGAGCGCGGACAAGGCGTCGCTTGCCGAGAAGTTCTCGCTCATCCGCGAGCACTGGCGGCCCAAGGTCGTCGCGGCCCTGAACGGACAGGAGCTCAAGCTGGTCAAGATAGCCGGGACATTCCCCTGGCACCGGCACGACGGCGAGGATGAGCTCTTCATCGTGTGGCGGGGCCGCATGACCGTCGAGTTCCGGGACCACAGCGTGACCCTGGACGCCGGCGAGTTCTGCGTGGTGGGGCGCGGCACGGAGCACAGGACCTTGGCCGAAGCCGAGGCGGAAATCATTGTGTTCGAGCCCGCGCAGACGCGCAACACGGGCAACGTCGTCGACGGCACCCACACGGCCCCGAACGGGGTCGTCATATGAGCCAGGTCGAATGGAGCCCGCGCCTGGCGCGGGACGGGGACGTGCCGGCGCTCGGGGCGCTCATCCCCGCCTCGGTGCGGTCGCTCCAGGCTCCCTACTACTCCCGGGCCCAGATGGATGCGGCGATCGGGTCCGTGTTCGGCGTCGACAGGCAGCTTGTCCGGGACGGCACGTTCTTCGTCGTCGAGGACGGCGGCCGCATCGTCGGCTGCGGCGGATGGAGCAGGCGCGCGTCGCTTTGCGGGGGGGATGACGGGCGGGGCGCGGAGGATCCCGAGCTGGATCCGCGCGTCGACCCCGCGCGCATCCGCGCGTTCTTCGTCCTTCCGGCCTGGGCGCGGCGCGGCGTCGGGCGGAGCATCATGGCCGCGTGCGAGCGCGCGATATCCGGGGCGGGATTCCGAAGCGTCGTCATCATGTCGACGCTGGCGGGCGAGCCCCTCTACGCGTCCTTTGGCTACACGGTGTCCGAAAGGAGCGACATCGACATGGCGGGCGGCCTGAAGCTGCCCGTCGTCCGGATGGAAAGGCGCCTCTCAGGCCCGGTCCAGCCGCCTTAGCATCCAGAACCCCAGCGAGAGGAAGAAGAGGTTGGGGAGCCAGAGGAGAAGGTCCGGCCGGTACTCGGGATGCTGGTCCAGCCATCCGATCATGACGGTGAGGAAGTAGTATCCCAGCGCCAGCAGGACGGCGACCCCCAGGTTCGCGCTGGTCTCGCGCCGGGACACCTTGATTCCCAGCGGAATCGCGACAAACGCGAAGGTGAAGATGGCGATCGCCATGCTGAACTTGTCCTGGATGGTGAGCGCGACCTTCATGACGTCGCGTTCGCGCTGCCTCGGGTCGCCCGGCTCGGCGGGCCTCTGCTCGAGCCTGGCCTTCTCGGCCGCGAGCTCGCCGTAGGTCATCCATGGCAGCTTCTGGCGGACCGTGGGCGTGCTGAAGTACTGCGAGAGGGAGAGCCGTATCGGGTCCACCTGCCCGGCGGAGCTCAGCATCAGGGGCTGCGTGAAGTCCTCGGGCTTCTTGCGGTCATGCTCCTCGCCGCGCGCGCTGGCGAGCGTGATGATCAGGTCGTTCGCGGCCCCGTCGAATTCCACGTGCCCGGATTCCGCGTGGACGAGCCGGAGCACCCGGCGCTCGTCGTCGAGCTGCCACCACCAGACGTCGCGCAGGTCCGTGTCCTTCATCGAGCCGATGTAGACGACGGAGCCGGAAAAATCCCGGATGAACTTCTTCGGGACGATGAAGCTGAGCGGGTTGGAGCGCATGGCCGCCAGGAGCTGCCGCTCGTACTGCACCTTCGCCCACGGCATCGACTCGAAGTTGACCCTGAGCCCGATGGCGACCGCGATGACGGCCAGCGCATAGATCGGCATGGCTATCCTGGGGACGCTGAGGCCGGCGGCGCGCATCGCCGTGATCTCGCTGTCCGAGGACAGCCTCCCGAGCGTCAGCAGGACGCTGGTCAGCATCCCGAGCGGGAGCGCGTACGAGATGACGACGGGCAGCAGCAGCAGCACGAGCTTCGCAAACGTGACGAAATGCAGCTGGCCCGAGAGCAGGGGGCCCAGCATGTCGCGAAGGATGTTCCCCGCCATCAGCACGAACGCGAACAGGCAGACGGCCGCGACGCACGTGACGAGGAGGCTCTTGAATATATGGCGGTCCAGCAGGTTCACGGAGCCGTCTTCGCCATCGCGGCGTGCACCGTGCGCAGCAGGGTCTCGACGCTGAAAGGCTTGTCCAGGAAATGGCGCACGCCGTTCGACGCCGCATGCTCCCGGTTCTCGCTGGTGGCCAGCCCGCTCGCGCCCACGATGGGGAGGTCGGGCCTGAGGTGGCGCAGCGCCACTATGGTCTTTCCGCCGTCCAGCCCGGGCATCTGCATGTCGACCAGGGCGATGTCGAACAGCCCGGAGGGATTCCGGAACATCGCGATCGCCTCGGCGCCGTCCGAGGCCGTCGACACGCGAAACCCGAAGTTCTCAAGGGTGCTGCGCATGATGAGCCGGACCGATTCCTCGTCGTCCACGACGAGGACGTGCTCGCCCTTTCCGCGCGGAAGCGGGTGCGCGTCCGACTTCCCATGCTCGTCGCGCACCGGCCGCGAGAGGCCGGAGGCAGCCGTGGGGAGGTGGACGGAGAAGGTCGTGCCGGCGCCCTCGGCCGACACGAAGGTGATGAATCCGCGGTGGGCCTTGACGATCGAGCGCGCCGTCGAGAGCCCGAGCCCGCTTCCACGGCCCACGCCCTTCGTCGTGAAGAACGGATCGAATATCTGGCCCCTCAAGATGTCGGGGATGCCGCATCCCGTGTCAGCAACGTCAATCCGGACGAATTCCCCCGGCACGGCGTCCGGGTGCGGCCGGGGCGCCGAGGGCTGCACCGTGGCGGTTGTCGCCGAGATCGAGAGCCTTCCGCCCGAGGGCATGGCATCAAGCGCGTTGACGGAGAGGTTGAGCAGGACCTGATGGAGCTGGGTGGGGTCGCCGGAGATCGGGGGCAGGTCTGTGGCGGCGTCGATCTCGATGTGGATCGACTTCGGCAGGGTGCTGTCGAGAAAGGTCCGGATCTCGCCAAAGAGCGCCGACAGCTTGACCGACACCCGCTGCCCCTCCATCCCGCGCGCAAAAAGGAGGATCTGGCGGACGAGGCCGGCGCCCCGGCGCGCGCTCGCGGTGATGACATCGAGAAGCTGAACGGAGTCCTTGTCGTCCATCTTGTCGGACAGGAGCTCGCCCGCCATCATGATGGGCGCGAAAACGTTGTTCAGGTCGTGCGCGATCCCCCCCGCGAGCGTCCCGATGCTCTCGAGGCGCTGGTTCTGGGCCACCTGGAGCTCCAGGAGCTTGCGCTCGGTGACGTCGGTGATGAAGCCCTCGAAGAACCGGACGCGGCCGTCCGGCCCCGGAACCGACCTGCCCCGTTCCTGGACCCACTTGACCGCGCCCTCCCGGGTGCGGATCCGGTAGGTGAGCTCAAACGGCTCGCCGGTCTCAAGGGAGCGCGTGTCGACCTCGCGCACGGCCTTCCTGTCCAGGGGATCTATGATGTCCTCAAAGCTGACCAGCCGGTTTCCGACGACCGCCTCGGGCTCGTAGCCGGTGAGCTGGCGGCAGCCGTCGCTCACGAACTCCATCGTCCAGAACCCGTCGTTGTGGCAGCGGTACGCCATTCCCGGCAGGTTGCCGAAGAGCGTGGCCATCGAGCGCTCCTGCTCGCGCGACGCCGCCTCCGCCCTCTTGCGCTCGGTGATGTCGCGCTCGATGAACACGAAATACTCGCCCGCCGACGAGGGGCTCGTGATCGTGGTGGCCACGAGCTCCACCCAGTACGGCGTGCCGTCCTTCTTGTAGTTGAGCAGCTCGGCACGGACGGGCTTGCGGGCGCTCATGGCAGCGTCGATGCGGACCAGGTCGGCCTTCGACGTATCCGGCCCCACCAGGAAACGGGGCGAACGGCCCACCACCTCCTCGGCCGAGTACCCGGTCGTCTTCTCGAATGCCGGGTTGACGAAGAGGATGCGCGGCCCCGGCTCCTCGACCGGGCTTGCCTCGGTCACGATGACGATGTCGTTCAGCCTCTCGAGGGCGGCGCCCACCACGTCCGACGGCAATGCGGTCCCCATCGGATTTCGCGCGGCGGAACGCATTGCCTGAGGCATAGACAACGGGTTATAGAGGTCGCAGCAACGATGCGAAAGCGAATAGTGCAATTAATGTCGCCTTGTCCGCCCGTCAGGGGGCAGATTTTTTGAACGCGACCCGCAACCCGCTGTCCACGGGGCTCTCCACCCACTCCATGCATGTCCGGCCCACCCTTTTGCTAGCCGTTTGCGCCGCGCTCTTTGCCGCGGTCGCGCGGGCCGGCGAGCCCGCCGTGTCGGAGACGATGGCGGAGCACCGGCTGAAGGAGATCGTGGAACACCAGAGGGTCCTCTTTGCGGATGCCGTCGCCCAGGGCAAGAACATGGAGAACGCGTCCTTCAAGTCCGGGGTCGAGCAGCTGACCCGCGAGTACGAGTCGCTCCTGCGCGACAATCCCGATTTCGCCGCGGGCCACGCGACCTACGGGTACATGCTCTGGAGGGTCGGCCTCCGGAAGGAGGCCGTCGAGAGCCTCACGAGGGCAAACCAGCTCGATCCCGAGATTCCGCTGGTGAAGAATGAGCTGGGCAACTACCTGGCCGAGGAGGGAAAGCCGCTCGAGGCGGCCAACTACTACCTTGCCGCGATCAGGCTCGAGCCGGGCGAGCCGCTCTACCACTACCAGCTGGGCACGCTCCTCTACGAGGCGCGCGACGAGTTCCTCAGGAGCGGCGAATGGAACCGGACCGCCCTCGACCACTCGATGCAGGAGGCCTTCAAGAGCGCGGCCGAGCTCGCCCCGGACCGGATCGAGTTCGGCTACCGGTACGCCGAGTCGTTCTATGACATGAAGGAGCCCGACTGGGCCGCGGCCCTCAAGGCGTGGGAGGGCCTCGAATCGCACGCCCAATCCGAGATCGAGCGCCAGACGATGCGCCTGCAGGAGGCGAATGTCCTGTTAAGCATGGAAAAGGCCGGCCAGGCCCGCAAGGTCCTCGGCACCGTGACCGATCCGGCCCTGGAGGCGCAGAAGCAGAAGCTGGTTGCCCAGCTGCCCCCGGACGCCGGAAAATGACCGACGAATGGATTTCGACCCCATCTTCATCCGCAACGGGCTGATCATCCTGATCGTGCTCATCGTGAGCCTCGGGTTCCACGAGTGGGGCCACGCCTTCGTGGCCGACCTCCTGGGGGACGAAACGCCCCGCGCGGACGGACGCGTGACGCTCAATCCCCTGGCGCACATCGACCCGATCGGGACCCTGCTCATTCCGATGATCAACATCTTCGTGTTCCGCGGCAGCTTCGCCTTCATCGGATGGGGCAAGCCGGTCATGATAAACCCGTCGCGCTTCCGGAATCGGAAGCGGGACGAGATCCTAGTGACCATCGCCGGGCCCGCGGTCAACCTCCTCGTCGCCCTGATCGCGATCGTCGTCGGATCCTTCGTCGTCGTGGCCCACCCGCGCTTTGGCGAGCTCGTGAGCGGCCTGGTCGTGATGAATGTGGGCCTTGCCGTCTTCAACCTGATTCCCATCCCGCCGCTCGATGGGGGCACCGTCCTGCGCTACCTGGTGGGGATGTCCGAGGAGACGTTCCTCGCCATCTCAAGGTGGAGCGGCATAGTCATGCTCGTCCTGATCAACATAGACGCGACGCGCCACATGATCGGATTCCTCGTCGGGAGCGCCTGCGTCCCCTATGAGCTTCTCTGCCTCTGGATCAACCCGAACGCGGCCGCGGTGATCTTCCCGTCGTGACGCTCGGGGGATGGCTCAGGCGGGCGGAGCGCATGTACGCGGCCCATGGCGCCGCGCTCGGGCAAACCGCGACGGGGGCGCACGACGAGGCGCTCTACCTCATCCTGCGGACGCTCGGGCTGCCCCTGGACAGCGAATCCTCCGTCCTTGGGCGCAGGCTGTCGGCGGCCCAGGGCGCCGCGATAGCGGGCGTGCTCCACAGGCGGCTCGCCGAGCGCGTTCCCGCGGCCTACATCACCCGGGAGGCGTGGCTCGGTGGGATGAGGTTCCACGTCGACGAGCGCGTGCTCATCCCGCGCAGCTATTTCGTGGAGATCCTGCCCGGACAGGTCGACCCCTGGCTTCGCGGCCCGGAAAGGGTGACGCGTGTCGCCGACGTGTGCACGGGCTCGGGCTGCCTCGCTATCCTGCTCGCGCGGCATTTCAGGAACGCGCGCGTTGACGGGATCGACCTGTCGGCCGGCGCCCTGGAGGTCGCGGGGATCAATGTCAGGCGGAATCGCCTCTCCGGCCGCGTCCGGCTGCTGCAGGGCGACCTGCTCGGCCCGGCGCCCGCGGGCCGCTACGACGTGATCCTGTGCAATCCGCCGTATGAGCCCACGGCCCACGTGGACGGCCTGCCCGAGGAATTCCGCCGCGAGCCGCGCCTCGCCCTCGACGGCGGCCCGGACGGGCTCGCGCTCGTCCGCAGGCTCATCGGGCAGTCGGCGCGCCGGCTCAAGCCGCACGGGATCCTCATGATCGAGGTCGGGGGAGGGCGCGCGGCATTCGACCGCGAGTTCGGCCGCCTCGAGCCGCACTGGTTCCACACCGCCGACGGCAGCGATTGCGCGTGCCTCATCCAGGCGGCGCGGCTGGAGCCGCGTCACGCCCGGGCGAGGTCGTAGAGGGCGTATCCCGCGAAGAGGTTCGGGAGGACGGGGCAGGGGGTGCGCCAGTCCCCGAGGAGGTGGGCCCTACGCGCGACCCGGATGGACTTCTCGCGGCAGAAGTCCTCGAAGTCCGCGATCGTGAGCGGGTTCGCGGGCCGGCTCTCGTGCCAGGCGGTTGTGTAGACCGCGTTGCGCACCTTCCGGCCGCGGAAGAGGCCGCCGACGCGGTTCTTCCAGAAGCCGTGGTTGACAAACCCGACCGTCACCGCGCTTCCCACGCGCAGCGCCTCAAGGATCACGCCCGCGGGGTCGTTGAGCTCGTGGACCGTGCGCGAGCATATGATCCGGTCGAAGTGGCCGTCCGGAAACGCGCGCATGAACGCGGTCATGTCGCCCTGGTAGGCGCTCAGCCCCCGGCGCACGCAGGCGGAGATCCGCCCGAAGTCCAGGTCCACCCCGGTGGCCGACACCTGCTTGGCATGGACCAGGTAGCCCATCAGCTCGCCGCGGCCGCAACCGAGGTCGAGCACGCGCGAGTGCGGCTCGACCCATTCGCCGATCACCTGCATGTCCACCGTTCGCTTCTCGACGAGACTGCTCATTGTGGGGCGCCGTGGTTCAACCCGTCAGATCGCGAAATCGAAGGCGTAGGTCTCGGTGCGCTCGAGGAACCCGCGGATGAGGGCGTAAAGCTCGTCGCTCTCGAGGAGGAACGAGTCATGGCCGAGGTCGGTGTCGAGCTCGGCGTAGCTCGCCCGCTTCCCGGCCCGGAGCAGGGCGAGCGCGATCGCCCGGTTCTGCTCGGGCGGGAAAAGCCAGTCGCTCGTGAAGCCGATTACGAGCGACTCGCCCTGGACCGGCGCGAACGCGAGCTCGAGCGAGCCGGCGGCGCGCGCGGGGTCGAACTGGTCGATGGCGCGCGTGATGTACAGGTAGGAATTCGCGTCGAACCGGTTGATGAAGCTCTGGCCCTGGTGGCGCAGGTAGCTCTCCACCTCGAACTGCGCGTCGAACGTGTAGGCCTCCCCGCCGGCGGACTCGCGCTTGCGCCTGCCGAACTTGCGGTCCATCCCCGCGTCGGAGAGGTACGTGATGTGGGCCATCATGCGCGCGATCGCCAGCCCGACCCGGGGGCCGCCGTCGCGCGGGTACTCGCCCTGGTTCCAGGCCGGATCCTGCATGATCGCCTGCCTGCCGACCTCGTTGAACGCGATCGCCTGCGCGCTCTCGTTCGCGGTGGAGGCCATGACGACCTGCCTCCTCGTGAAATGCGGGAACTCCATGGCGAACATCATCGCCGTCATGCCGCCCATCGAGCCGCCCATGACGGCGTGGAGCTCGGCGACGCCCAGGCTGTCCAGCAGCAGCTTCTGGGCGTTCACCATGTCGCGGATCGTGACAAACGGGAACCGGATCCCATAGGCGGCCCCCGTCGCCGGGTCGATCGAGCTGGGGCCCGTCGAGCCCTGGCAGCCCCCGAGGACGTTGACGCAGACGACGAAGAAGCGCGTGGTGTCGACGGCCTTGCCGGGGCCGATCAGGTTGTTCCACCAGCCGGGCTTGCCGTCGGACTGCGTGTGCCAGCCGGCGCAGTGGTGGTCGCCGCTGAGCGCGTGGCAGATGAGGACCGCGTTGTCCCGCGTGGTGTTCAGGGAGCCGTAGGTTTCGTACCTGAGCGTGAAGCCCTGGATCGTCTGCCCGCTCTTGAACGTGAAGGTCCCCGGGTGGACGAAGTCGCGCGGACGGACAATGCCGACGTCGCCCTCGGCCAGGTGCCGGGACTCGGTTGGGGCCGCTGGCGGCGCCTGGACGTCGTCGGTCATGCGTTTCCGGGATTCAACCAGTCCCCCGCGGCGACGCAAGGCGGGGGAGACCTTATGACGCCCTAAGCGCGCCTCAGGCGTGCGCCGACGCGCTCACCGCCTCGTCCATCTCCTCGTTCGAGAAGACCTGCTGGACGTCCTCCAGCTCCTCGAGCGCGTCGTGAAACTTGACGAGCGTCCTTGCGAGGCCGGCCTCGGCGACGGGAACCGTGCTCACGGGGATGTAGGCTATCTCGGCGCTTTCCACCCTGATTCCCTTGTGCTCAAGGGCGTGCGCGACCCGGTCGAACGCGTGGATGTCGCACCGGATCTCGAACCCGTCCCCGGTCGAGATGATGTCGTCCGCCCCGGCCTCGAGCGCGACCTCGATCAGCGCGTCCTCGGTCGCCGCGCCCTTCGCGACAAGGAACTGCCCCGCGTGGCGGAACTGGAACGCGACCGCCCCCGCGCCGGCCAGGTTGCCCCCGAACCGCGTGAACGCGTTGCGCACCTCGGAGGCCGCGCGGTTCTTGTTGTCGGTCGCGACCTTGACGATCGTCGCCACGCCCCCGGGCCCGTAGCCCTCGTAGGTGAATTCCTCGAAGGCGGCGCCGGTGAGCTCGCCGGTCCCCTTCTTCACCGCCCGCTCGACATTCTCGGCGGGCATGTTGGCGTCGCGGGCCTTCAGCAGGAGCGTGCGCAGCCGCGGGTTCGTGGCGGGGTCGCTGCCTCCCGACCTTGAGGCGATCGTGATCTCCCGCGAGAGCCGGCTGAACACCTTCCCCCGGCGGACGTCCACGACCGCCTTGATGCGCTTGACCTTAGCCCATTTGTTGTGGCCGGCCATTGCGGGGAATTGCCTCCGGTGTCAGCGCTTCCGCGGCGTGACGTTCTTCACCGGCTTGCCCCCAGGCCGGGCGGGGGCGTCCGCGGGGTCCCCGGTGTCCTTCCCGCGGTTGATGACGAGCTGCTGGCCGATCATGAACAGGCCGTTCACCGTGGAATAGAGCGCGAGCGCGCAGGACCAGCTGTAGTAGAACAGCAGGAACATGAGCGGCATGAACTTCATCATCGTCATCTGGGCCTTGTCGACGGTGGGCTGGGGCGTCAGGCGCATCTGCACGAAGGCCACCGCGCAGAGCGCGAACGGCAGGATGTTGAGATTGAAGGTGCCGACGATCGGCGCCGCGAAGGTGAGGACCGTGTCCGGCGCCGAGAGATCGTGCGCCCAGAGGAAGTGCGCGTACCTGAGCTCGGCGGCGCTCTGGAGCATGCGGAAGAACGCGAAGAAGAACGGTATCGTCAGGAGCATGGGGATGCACCCCGCCACGGGGTTCACCTTGTGCTTCTTGTAGAGCTCCATCGTCGCCGCCTGCTGCTTCTGCGGGTTGTCCTTGAACTTCTCCCTGACGGCCTTGAGCTCCGGCGCGATCTTCTGGGTCCTGCGGGCCGTGCGTGATTGGGAGAGCGTGAGCGGAAGGAACACGGTCTTCAGGGCCAGCGTGGTCAGGATGATCGCGACGCCCCAGTTCGCGGTCCAGCTGTGGATCCACGTCATCCCGGTCAGCAGGATCGCGGCGCAGAAGCGAAAGATGAAGTTCCCGAAATCCATGATCCGGTCCTGCTCCTTCTTGAAGACGTCCGCATTCGAGAGCCTGGGATACTCCTTCGGGCCCACGTAGAGGTCCCCGGCGAGCTTTGCCGCGCCGTGCGCCGGCAGCGCGTCCACCTCGAATTCGACGTCGCCCGTGATTCCGTAGGCGCGGGGGTCCGTGTCGGGAAGCTCCCCGAGGAGCTTCACCCTGCGCGTGTCGAGCCTGGCCGCGGGGTCATCCGGCGTCAGGATGGATGCGAAGAACTGGTTCTTCACGGTGGCCCAGACAACCGGCCCGTTGCCGGTGATCACGGCCCTGGTGTCGTGCGCGCCGAGGCCGAGGAATCCGCCGCTCTGCTGCAGCGCCGAGCGCTGGACGAGCGTCTGGTCCTTTCCGTTGGAGAACTCGGTCGTCAGCTGCACCCCGTTGTCCAGCGGGCTGCTGGGCGCCGCGGTGCCGATCGAGAGCGCGACCCGCATCGCGGGGGCCGGCTTGTCGGCCAGGTTTCGGATCGTTGTCTCGCACCGGATGACGTAGGGGTCCGAGGCCGCACCCTTGTCGGGCGAAAGGACGTAATGCCGGGTGACCTCGATCCGGCCGTCGAGAACGGCGCGGTAGACGATGTCCTGGTCCGACGCCGACACCCGCTCGTAGCGCGTCGCGCGGTCCAGCCCCGGGAACCCGACAAAAGCCATCATGGGATTGGCATGCAGCTCGTTGAAGATGAAAGGGTCGGGGCGACCCTGGGAGGCGGGATACTTCCTGAAGGCCACGTCGCGGATCGACCCGCCAAAATCGGTGAAATTCACCTCGACGAAGCTGTTCGAGAGCTTTGTCACCGCGGCCCCCGCATGGTCGGCCTGGGCGGTCGCGAATGTCGGCTCCGAGGGATTCGGCTGGGCGGGGGCCTCCGTCGCGGGGGCGCTGGCCTCCGTGGCGACCTGCTTGCTCACCTCGTGCCTGATCTCGGCCGGGGTGGGGGGCTGCTGCGAATGCTTCTGCGTGTAGAGAAGGACGGCGAACGCCGCGACAAACAGCAGCACGCCGATGACTGTGTTCTTCTTGTCCACGGATCAGCGGGGTGTCAGCGGCACTTGAGGGACCGGGTCATGGCCGCCCGGATGAAGCGGCGTGCACTTGACGATGCGTCGCGCGGCGAGCCAGCCGCCCCAGAGGGCGCCATGGGTGCGCACGGCCTCGGCGGCATAATGGGAGCATGTCGGATAAAACCGGCACCCGCAGGCCGGCCCGAAGAAGACAGGAAGCAGCGGCGACGCGGCACGCTGGTAGATCCGGATTAAGCCGACCGCCGCGGCCGCGGGAAGGCCCGTCCCAGGCGTCGTCGTTGGCGTCGGGCTCATGGGCTTTTGGGGGTCAGTTTCGAGGAGATCCGGCCGCAGGACTCGGCAAAGGCGCTCTCGAGCCGCGCAAACGGCCATTGGTTCACGGAGGAGCGCGCGACCAGCATCAGGTCGCATGACGGGGGAAGAAGGCCCTGCTTTCGGCGAAAGATCTCCCGCATCCTGCGCTTTGCCCGGTTGCGGAGGACAGCCGCCCCGACCGCCTGGGTCGAGGCCACGAAACATGCCCGGGGAAGGGCGGCTCCCCCGGCGCGGGCCATCCACCAGACAGTGAACGCGCCGCAATCCACCCGGATCCCCTGCTGGCGGACTGACCGGATGTCGCTCTGGCGGCGAAGGTGCTGCGCAGGGCGCAAGCGCATGGGATCCCCGATTCCCAAGATCAAACGACGGTCAGGCGCTTGCGGCCCTTCTTGCGGCGGGAAGTGAGCACTTTGCGGCCGCCCCGGGTGGACCTTCGGGCGCGATAGCCGATTTTCCGGGCTCGTTTCTTGCGGTGCGGGCGAAAGGTTGGTTGCATGGATTCGAGGCGTTTAAGAGGTGATTGAAGTGCCTTACAGAAGGGGGGGGTGTCAAGGGCGGGATTAACGCGGTAGTCCCCTGAATCGACGCGGTCCTCCCTGTGCCCCTCGGAATGCTCAAGGCGGGTGTCAGGGCGGTTCGCCCTCGCGCTGGACCACGCTCCGATCCCGGGATCTAGGCGATCCGCCCGGGCCGCGTTTTCGTTTCCTCGACCAGACCATATTTCACCAGAAAGAGCACGTGGCGCATAAGTGCGCTGTCGCCGGCCGCTGCCTGGCCGGTCCCGCGCACCTGGGTGAGGATCTGCCCGACAGAAAGCGCCTTCCCCTTTCCTTCCTCGCGCACGAGCGCTCCCATGATGCGTTCGAGGATCCCCCGGTGGAGATGCCTCCATCGGTCGATGTAATGGCCGGGAAGCCCTCCGCGCCGGCCGGCCACCCTGCGGCCCTGGGCGGTCAACCTGAGCGCGGTCTGGCTGCCGATCTCGCGGGAGGCATAGGCGCGAAAGAACCCGCCGTAATCCGGCATCGCATACCGGCCGCCGCCGGCAACCGGTCCTGGCGCCCGCTTGGCCTCCGCTGAAAGCTCGGCCCAAAGCGTTTCGTAGCTACGGATGACAACCGGCCACGCATATTTTTCCAGCGCACGGCGCCGGGATTGGGCGGCCATGGCCTTGCGGAGCGCAGGCTCGTCCATCAGCCTCTGTATGCACCGAGACAGTGCGCCCATGTCGACCGCGACGGATTGCGACAGGGCGAGGTGGTCGTAGGCGGTGTCGGACAGGAAAGCATCCGAGGCCAGATCGCCCTGGCAGTCGGCCCAGACGGTGTCGACGAGGAACCCAGTCTCACCGTGCCGGACCGAGTCCCTGTATCCGTTCCAATCGGCCACGATCTGCGGGATGCCGCACGCCATCGCCTCGATCGGAGCGAGCCCAAAGGACTCCTGGACGTTGTCCACCGGGGAGACGAATACGTCGGCCGCCGCATACAGCAGTTCCTTGCACTCCTCCACCCGCTCGTCCCGTTTCAGCACCGTGACCGCTTCCCCGACGCCCAGCCGGCGGGCGAAACCCATGATCGCTTCGCCGAAGGGATCGTTTGGATGCTCGGAGCCCGCACAGACCAAGCGAAGTTTTCGCTTCGGATTGCCTCG
>Ga0182018_10000210_pt1 | contig 76508 bp, 56 predicted proteins | sample 812P2MmetaG_FD_120490 | JGI IMG/M metagenome (GOLD analysis project Ga0182018, IMG submission 120490) | Permafrost microbial communities from Stordalen Mire, Sweden - 812P2M metaG | ecosystem: Environmental > Terrestrial > Soil > Wetlands > Permafrost | place: Sweden: Stordalen | collected... | reverse complement strand
CTTTCACGGCGATAACACGGGTTCAAATCCCGTCGGGGACGCCAATTAGAATCAGCACCTTAAAAGATTCCAGAACATCCAGTTCAGCCCCCGGGGGCTCTGCGAGGACTCCAGCCGTGCAACGGAACTTATTCAAGTGCACGTTGGCAGCAGGTTGGACAAGTCCCTCTCCAGCTTTAACTGATTCAGTTTGCTCAAACCCCTTTGTCAACCAGGCGAGCGATTTGCGGGTATCGAGGTCCGGGCCTATTTTGGGAGTTCGTGCGGCCTGCCACCCCAAGTTCAAGTTAAGTCGGTGGGCGGGGCCTACGCGGTCAGGGGCCGGAGACGCTGAAGTGGACAATTCCGGTTGTCAAATTTGGTGCCGACAAGCCGACCTGATTGTATCCCCAGAGAGTGCCGTCTAACGGGTCTACAGCAGATGCACCATATACTCCCCAATTCGCAGGATTATTGGCGGTGTAAGACGTGGTGCCGGGATAAATCTGTGCCGGAGTCCTGAACATGCCGAGCGTGTCACTGGAGAGATGCACCGTGGCATAGGTGGAGGGATAGATCGTTGATGAAACGCCGGTGTAGGTGATGGCGGCGTTTCCACTGCCATCCACTGCGACTGCGGGGAAGATGGCGTCAATGGGGTTACTGTTGCCATCAACGGGAGCTAGCATCCCGCTTTGTATAACTGTCGGGGTGGTTGGATTGATCTGTGCCCAGAAGACGCCCATGTGGGTAGAAGAGATGCCCTCACCACAAGCTATAAAAAACGACGACGAGGCATTAGTGGCGTAGGCATTGCCGCAGGTATGCGACTCCGCTACCCTGACTTCGTTTCCGGCGCCCGGTTGCGCCACGCCTCCCGAGGAAGGTGGCGAATACCATTGCATCGAACTGGAAAGTGCTTGATTGGTGCCCCCCACAATGGACGCGGTGGTGCCTGACCATTGGCCTAAACTGTATAGCCATCCCCAGGTGCATGGTGACGGTGCATTTGCACAGTTCTGAGCGCCGCCAGACCTTCCTATGACCACAAAGTAGGCCGAGGATGATTTGCTGGCATTGGTGTCAGCGGCAATGCGCGAGGCTATTTGAAATCCTGAGAGCCGATTCAGGTGACTCGTCAGCGGGTATCCTGCACCGGACCACTGCATATCCGCTATCGGGAAGGCATCACAGAACTGCGCCCCGGTAGGAACCGAGCCAGTCCCGTCAAAAGCACAAAGATACATGCCGTTTCTATCTGCACTGACAAGCGGTTCCAGATCGTTGATCTGAGGAGGATTATCAACGAATCCGCGCCACGTTCCAGTGGGGTCGCTGGTAGCTGAGACAGCGATGTAAATTCCACCCCCGCCTTCATTGTCGTTTTGGGCAAGAAACCATCTCTGACTTAGGGGGTCGTAGTAGCAGCTTGGGTCATACATATCAGCGCCTGTATTCGGGAAGTGTCCACCGCCAACCTGCGTGACCACGCTACTCCAAAAGAGAGTTTGAGTTTGAGAGTAAGTAACGGTTGTGGGGCTGCTCTTAGGCCGAATAATGATGTGTAAATTATTGAATTCCATGATGTGGGTTGGGCCTACACACATACCGGGATCAATAGTTCCAACGACTGCGCTGGTGTCACCGGGGGTTGCCGAGATGACTGTCACATCCGGTGCCAAGGTTGGGCCACCCGGTGGTGTGCCCCCGCCTACCACGGTGGGTTGGTTGCTGCACCCAACGCCAAAGGCGGAGATGAAGAGTCCGACGATCAGTGCAGCGCTCAGCTTCATATGGCGTTCTTTGTTTGGGTTAAGATGACCCTGCTGTTCGTTTTGGGAAACTCCAGCGCAAATCGTGCGGATTGTACGGAAATCATTTGGCAACAGGAAGCTGGACGGGGAACGGCCTGCTTCAGCAATGGGCCAGATCCTGTTCCGTGGCCCAACTGAATATTGAGATTGTGCCTGATGGAACAGAGGCCGTCAAACGGCCGGATCGGCGCAATGCATAAGTTCCGCAGAGCAGGAATCGACGGTGGTGCGGTAGCAGGTTGGGCAGCGGGACGCGCTGAGTTACAGGGAGGTTATTTCTCTTTGTCGCCCCAACGAGCAACGCTGAACTGAGCGCCGGCAAACAGGATCAGGCCCGAAGCGTAAGCCCAGAAGAGCAGACCCACCGAAACATAGAACGGTCCATAGAGCGACTGCAAGTCGAGATGCGGCAGAATCGCCATGTACAGATACTTGGCCGCCAGCCAGATGATTCCTGTCCATATCGATGTGCGCAGCACCGGCCGCCACGGCACCTTTCGGTTGGGCAGAAGCCAGTAAATCGAGAAGAAAAACAGAATCGAGGCCACACCGGTAGAAAGTGTCAGCCACGCCCAACTGACACCGTTGAAGACAAAGTTATCGATGTGGTGGACGAACATCACGGTCAACAATTTCTGTTCTCCCGCATTCAACAGAATGCTGACCAGCGCAAGAGCTACCATGAGAGCGGCCAAGCCAAATGCCACCAGTTGGTTGTGCAGATAGTTGCGGCTCTTGGTCACGCCCCAGGCCTGGTTCAGTGCGACCTCAAGGGGAAGGAAGATTCCTGTGCACGACACCAAGATCATGACCAGCGAAAGAAACTGTACCCTATGCCGAGGCGCGGCCGCCAAAAGACTTTCCGCAAAGAAATTCTGGTTCGAAGGGAGAAAGTAACGCACCATATCGCCCACAACGGTAACCATCATCGCTGAGTGAAAGATAGACCTTGACAGCGTGTAGAGCAGCACGATGAACGGGATGAACGAGATGATGGCATTGGCTGCAACGCTGAATGCATAGGTGTGCACCTCGCTGTCAAGCAGGTAGGCAATCAGGGCGGTGCCGTCCTCGCGCCACCGGTACCACTTTGACCTGGTAACTGGTTCAGGCGCATCACTGTCGCCCGCAACCTTGTTCGCCGGTTCGCCGTTCGTTTCTGCACGTGAATCCTGAGCCACGCAATGCTCCTTCGCTTTCCCTGACACATATAAAAACAGTGTTTTGCTTCTATTCCTCTAAGGATAGTCGCTCAAGCGCCCAACGCGCTGCCGTACGGAGGCCTTCATCCGCAGAGGCGGTCCAACGCTCCAACCACGGCGTGAAGTTTTTCAGCCCGCTATTTCCCATCGCAATGGCTACGTTTCGCCGCAGTCCATTGAAGCCGGCCCTTCGGATTGGGGATCCGTTGAAGCGGCGGTTAAACTCCGCCTCGGCAGCGTCGGGGTCATCCAATCCTGCCAGCCACTCGAGAGCAGGGTTGACTAACTCCGGTCGCGCTTGCAGGTCCGGGTCCGCGGCGATGGGTGCTCGGCGCGCGGAGTTCCACGGGCACACGTCCTGACAGATGTCGCAGCCAAATACCTGGCGCCCCATGCCCTCCATCAATTCCTCTGCAATCGGCCCCCGGTTTTCGATGGTGAGGTACGAGATGCATTTCGTGGCATCCATCTGGTAGGGCTCAAAGAGGGCATTGGTAGGACACGCGTCGAGGCAGCGCCGGCAGGTACCGCAGCGATCTGGAATAGTGAGCGCTCCCGGTTGTGAGCTTGATTGCTCAACCTCAAGTGATGTCAACAGGACGGCCAGAAATCCGAACGACCCCAGCTTTGGATGGATCAGGCAGGTGTTCTTGCCTGTCCAGCCGAGACCCGCGGCTGTGGCCAAAGCACGCTCCACGACCGGTCCTGTATCCACGTAGCCCCGCGCTTGAAAGCCACCAGAGTTGCCGTGAAGCCGTTCTTCGCGGATGCGGGCTTCGAGGGCCTTGATCCGCTTGAGCAGCACCTTGTGATAGTCGCTGGGCCGCTGCGCCCTGCTCGAATCCACGCGTGCTGTCCATGCATATCGTGCGATCCATCCCGCGTCTTGCTCGGCAGTGTCAGTGGAACGCGGTTGCGCGCTGTGATAGCCGGCAAAGCAAACCACCGCAGATCGCGCCCATGGAAAGGGAGTGCCAGCGCGGGCCCTCACCAGCTGCCCTTCCGCACCGTTTGGTCCCGAGCTGACACGCTCAAGGTACTTCATGGTCCCGGCACGGCCAGCTGCAACCCAGGCCTCAAAGCGCTCCGCGTCCCGATTATCTTCCGCGTGGGGTAGCGCTACCAGCCCTGCCTCTGCAAAACCCGCTTCAAGGGCCCATGCGTGCACCTGCTGCCGCTTGAGGCCGCGATCTGCGAATAGGCCGGTATCCGAGGCTTCGGAGGGTTTGGCGGAATTAATGCTGGGAACAGAGTTGGACACGGAACCAGCGGCACTCCTTTTTGCGTAGAGACATTTGTGTTCAAATGCGGACGCCAGAATTGAAATTGGACACCCGGCGATGCGCAAGCTGATGAGGCAAGTTTCTATCCCTTGTGATTTCACCATATTCTCTTCAGGCCGCTTTGGCAGCCTGAATGCCTTACAACATGGCATCCAGTAGTAGCCAGGCTCGCCTGCTCCCTCTGGCAAAGGTTTATCGATGGAGGCTTTATGAAAATGACGATATGCAACAGCTCAGCAGCGACAGCGGTCGTAGAGGACGACACGATGGAACTCACGGAGTTGGTGAGGGGCCAGGATCAGAGTCTTCTTGACCGAATGGCGCCGGTTGTCGCCCGGCAAACCACGGTTCTCGATATGAACTCAGTCGAGCGGATTGACGCAGCCGGCATCGCGGCGCTGGTGACACTGTACGCTACCGCCTGCCAGGCAGGGCACAGCTTTACCATCTCCAATGCCAAGCCGCGAGTGAAGAGAATTCTCGCGTTGGTTGGTTTGGACCAGATTCTCTTGTCTCAGAATGCGGAGCAGAGTTCACAATCCGACGCGTGCTTTCAGCGGTCGGCCGCCTGATTCGCTGCGCGCCGGCTCAAATTTCAAGCTTTGTGACGGAATCTGTCTCAAAATACGGAAATTCCAACCCAAGAATACAACGAGATACTTTTTGCAAATGAATCGTCTGTGACGAGTGGCACAGGCAACTGTATACTTGCGGCGCTATTTGTAATGCGACTCATAACGCCGCGAAGCGCAGTCAGTTGTTTGGATGAGGCTCATGCGCTCAGCCTTTTTACCGCTCTTTTCGTTGAAATGCTGAGCCTTCGTTCCACCACCCATTCGAATCGGCCGCCGACGCGGAATCTTGCATACGGAGGCATTACCCCATGACGCGAGGCGTGGTGGATTCGTCGCTTGCTGGACAGGCAAGCCCAACAGCAACCCCAACCAAATATGTCTACTTTTTCGGTGGCGGCGCCGCAGACGGCAACGGCCGCATGAAGGATGTGCTGGGCGGCAAGGGCGCAGGTCTCGCAGAGATGACCAACGCCGGATTGCCGGTTCCTCCGGGATTCACCATTCAAACCGAGGCTTGTCGCGAGTACATGCGCGGCGCAGTCAGCCCCGCAATTAACGTCGAGATGCATGCGGCTCTTGAGCGGCTGGAAAAGCTCCAGGGACAGAAATTGGGCACAGGGGACAATCCCTTGCTCGTCTCTGTTCGCTCGGGCGCAAAGTTCTCAATGCCGGGGATGATGGACACCATCCTTAACCTCGGTCTCAACGACAAAGCCGTGGAAGCGCTGGCCAAACTCAGCAACAATCCTCGTTTTGCATATGACTCCTATCGCCGCCTGATCCAGATGTTTGGCGATGTGGTGCTCGATGTGCCGAAGAAGAAATTTGAGCACATCTTCGACGGAGTCAAGGAGAAGGCAAAGGTCAAGTTCGACTACGAGCTTCAGCCTGCCGCTCTTCAGGAGATCATCGCCGAGTACAAGAAGTTGGTTCGCAAGGAAACCGGCAAGGACTTTCCACAGGGCCCGCTCGATCAGCTGGTGCAGGCGCGCGACGCCGTCTTCAGGAGCTGGCAAAACGATCGCGCCAAAACTTACCGGCGCATCAATCACATCGACGACTGGCTGGGCACAGCTGTCAACGTGCAAGCCATGGTGTTCGGCAACCTGGGCGACAACTCGGGCACCGGCGTTGGCTTCACGCGCAATCCCGCCACGGGCGAGCATGTCTTCTTCGGCGAGTACCTGATGAACGCTCAGGGTGAGGACGTGGTTTCCGGCGTCCGGACCCCGCTCTCCATCAGCGAGCTGGAACGCGCGATGCCCAAGGTCTACGACCATCTCCGCGCCATTACGTGGAAGATGGAAAAGCACTATCGCGACATGCAGGACTTTGAGTTCACCATCCAAGATGGCAAGCTCTACATGCTGCAGACCCGCAATGGCAAGCGCACCGGCCTGGCCGCCGTCCGCATTGCCATTGACATGGTTCGCGAAGGCCTCATCACACAGGAAGAAGCCATCTTCCGTGTTGAGCCAAACCAGCTGTACGACTTCCTTGTTCCCCGCCTGGTGGAAAAGGGCGAGAAGATTGAAGTCCTGGCCACAGGCCTGCCGGCATCGCCCGGCGCTGCTGTTGGCCAGATCGTGTTTACTGCCGAGGACGCGGTGAAATTCCATGCCAGCGGCGCTTATCGCGTGATCATCCTGGTTCGCGGTGAAACTACGCCCGAAGATATCGCGGGCATGGAAGTGGCGGCAGGAATTCTCACGTCGCGCGGCGGCATGACCTCGCACGCGGCTGTGGTTACGCGTGGCATGGGCAAGTGCTGCGTTGCCGGCGCTGGTGATTGCACCGTGGACGAGCACAAGAAGGAACTGCGCGTGAAGGGACACACCTTCCGCCAGGGAGACTGGATTTCGCTGGACGGCACGACCGGCCGCGTCATCGCAGGGCAATTGAAGACCCTTCCTGCTCAGCCCGACGATCCTGACCTGGTGAAGTTCATGAGCTGGGTGGACCCCGTCCGCCGCTTGCGCATCCGCGCCAACGCCGACGTCCCTCGAGACGCTGCGCAGGCAAGGCTGTTCGGCGCGGAAGGCATCGGCCTGTGCCGCACCGAGCACATGTTCTTTGCGGAAGACCGTATTGGACACATGCGCGCCATGATTCTGTCAGAGACGGAGAAGGAACGCCGCGATGCTCTGAAGAAGCTGCTGCCCATGCAGCGCGCCGACTTTGCGGGCTTGTTCAAGACCATGGAGTCGCTGCCGGTGACTATTCGCCTGCTCGATCCTCCACTGCATGAGTTCCTGCCCCAGCGTGAAGATCTGCTCGTTGAGATCTCTCACCTGGAAGACACCAAGCCCCGCTCGCCGAAGCTCAAGGAATTGCGGCCGTTGCTGGCGCGGGTTCAGGAACTTCACGAGACCAACCCCATGCTCGGATTGCGCGGCTGCCGCCTCGGCATCGCGTTCCCCGAGATTACCGAGATGCAGTCACGCGCCATCTTCGAGGCCGCCGTCGCCGTAAAGAGCAAAGGCGGCGATCCACACCTCGAAATCATGGTCCCGCTGATCGGCTCCATTGAAGAGATGCGGCACCAGGCGAACATCGTCCGCCGGGTAGCCGCAGACGTCTTCAAGGAGAAGGGCGAGACCGTCGATTACATGGTGGGCACCATGATCGAGTTGCCGCGCGCTGCCTTGACCGCCGACCAGATTGCCGAAGAGGCCGAGTTCTTCAGCTTTGGAACCAACGACCTGACGCAAACCACGTTCGGCATCTCTCGCGACGACATCAACCACTTCCTGCCGTCGTACCTGAAGCAGGGTATCTTCAAACAGGATCCATTCGCCACCCTTGATCAGGCAGGCGTGGGCTTGCTGGTGAAGATGGCCACGGCCAAGGGGCGCAATACGCGGCCGAATCTGAAGGTAGGCATCTGCGGCGAACATGGCGGCGATCCAGAGTCAGTCAAGTTCTGCCACAAAATCGGGCTCAACTATGTGTCCTGCTCGCCTTTCCGGTTGTTGACCGCGAGGCTAGCCGCCGCGCAAGCGGCGTTACAGGAGATCCAGACTGGTCCCGACATTCACAGCGGAACCTGCTGATCCTTCACCCGCTCCAAAACCTCAAGGGCGTCCGCTAGAGCGGGCGCCCTTGCTGCATGAGGCGACTGCGAACAGGCCGCCCGCCGTTCCAGATAGATCCTCTGAAACACTCCCCCCGCCACCCTCGCATCACAACCCGTGAGATGATGGCGATAGATTCCGCCGCCCGCGTCCCCGTACAACCCCAACCCCGGCCCGCACCTCCAAGACAAGAGGCGTCCAATGCTCATCCGGCTTTCTTACGACATTCAATTCGATATTCCCGCACCTGTGGCGATGGTTGCGCTGCTGAATGTGCACCCCTCACGCAACCAGGACTTACTCGAACCAGACGAGTTGCGGACGGAACCCGCACTTCCAATTGCCAGCTACATCGATGCATTCGGCAACCGCTGCTCCCGTTTCGTCGCACCTCCAGGCCATCTCCGTTTGAGCGACTCCACTTTGATTCGCGACTCGGGCCAGCCCGATGAGGTTAATTGGTCCGCCCGCGAGCCAGCGGTAGGCGATATGCCCCACGAGGTGCTTTCTTTCCTGCTGAACAGCCGCTATTGCGAAGTCGATCGATTCTCAAGCATCGCGTTCGAGCTGTTTGGGCAGACCGAACCGGGCTGGGGCCGCGTGCAGGCCATCTGCAACTGGGTCCATAGCAAAGTGGCATTCAACTATCAGCATGCCCGACCGACGAAGACTGCCCTCGATGTTTACACGGAGCGGGTGGGCGTGTGTCGTGACTTTCAGCACCTGGCCATCACGTTCTGTCGCGCACTCAACATTCCGGCACGGTACGCGACCGGCTATTTGCCCGACATTGGCGTCCCGGTGGTGCTGCCCATGGACTTCAGCGCCTGGTTCGAGGTCTACCTCGACGACCGGTGGTGGACATTCGATGCCCGCAACAACCAACCTCGCATCGGGCGCATTCTGATGGCAACGGGCCGCGATGCCTCCGATGTGGCCATGACTACTTCGTTTGGCCGGGCAGACCTGCGCCACTTCTTTGTCGTCACTGAGGAAGAACCTGTAAAGGCTATTTGACCCTGGGGCTGTTACTCCGTCGGGGCGTAGTACCCTTCACGCGTCACCACGATCAGGTCGTCCTTGTTGGCCTTCAGCGCAATCTTGTGGAAGCCGCCTTCCTTGTCGACGACGTCCGGGGTGTAGGTGAGCAGATACTGGCCACGCAGTTCCTCGGCGATTTGTCCATAGATTTCTTCAAGGTTGTCTTTCTTTTTGGCCTCGAAGAAGCGACCCCCGGTACGGGTGGCGATCTTTTCCATAATCTTCTTGCCGTCTATCTCCTGCTGACGCTCGTCACCACCACCACGCCGACCGCCGCCGCCGGGGTAACCGCCGCCACCACCCGGATAGCCTCCACCGCCCCCGGGATAGCCTCCCCCTCCCATTCCGCCGCGCCGACCCTGGCCTGGAAAGCCACCAGACCCACCGCCCTCCTGCTCGCCCTTGAAGTAGATGGTGTAAACGGCCACGTTTGCCCGGTCAGCCGCATCGACCGCGTCGTTCAGAGACTCCTTGCTACCCCGGTCCTCTCCATCTGAAAAGACCACCAAGGCCTTGCGTCCGTCCTTCGGCTTCATGAGCTCATCGGCGGCGAGGTAAATAGCGTCGTAGAGCTGTGTGCCCCCACCGCGCATCCGCGTCTGGCTGGTCTTGTCGTCGCCGTTGGTCTCCGGCCCCTGGCTCGAATTCTGCGATGCCCGCGTAGGGCCCATATCATCCAACTCGTGGTGCAGCTTTTCGCGCGAGTTTGTGAAGTCCTCAAGCAGCTCGACTTCGCGATCAAAGTGGATCAGAAAGCCCTCGTCCTTTGCCCCGGTAGCCTTGGGATCGGCCGGCAACATCAGGTCCACAAACTTCCCTGCTGCCTTACGCTCATTCTCGATTGCACCTGAAACGCTGCGGCTCGTATCCACCAGCAGCCCCACGCGGAAGGGTAGACTGCTCTCGCGCGTGAAGCTCTTGATGGTCTGTGGCCGGCTGTCCTCGGTAAGCGCGAAGTCGCTGACCTTCAGGCTAGTGACCAATGCGCCCTTCTTGTCGCGCACTGTCACCGGGAGCACGACCTCGCGTGCCTGGATCTTCAGCGTAGTTACTGGCTGGTCGCTCGCGGTCTGCTGGGTAGCGGGCTTCTGCGCCAAACCGGCCACGGAAAAGTCCGGCAAACTCAGCATCAAGACGGCAAGGGGGAAAACGCAATGATTTCGCATCATGATTTGTCGGGACACACACTTTCATTTCATTAGACGAGGCAAAACACATACTGTTGACTGGCCGGGCCGCGCCAGCGCCGATTCCTGCAAATCATAGCCCCCGCCACCCATGCAATGCACAGGGACCGCGGCGAATTGGTTCACTGGACCGTGAGTATTTGGATTTGGGAACCAAGTTGAAAATATTCTGGCGACGCTGGCGAGATTCACAACAGCGTTTCATGACCAACAATCCAGTGTCCCCAAGATCATCTTTAGCGACCCACTGTCTATTGTGGCTATTCTGTGCACCGCTTCGTGCACCAGAAGCAGAATGCAGCCTGCTGGAAGGTTGGGCCGGCCTGCGAGAATGGCGCGCTTAATCCTTCTGGGTTTCGCGTCTGGTACTTTACGAAATCTGACAAATGCCGACCTATCGCGCCGAGCTGGACTCGCTGAGAACTGGAATCATGCCGCGAGCCTGATTGGTGCCTGACAGCGCGCGAAGAATGCGCAATCCGTCGCTAGATGGAAGGGGCAAAAGATTGAAGATGCAGAGCATCAGGTTGCAGAGAGCGAGCGAAACCCCAAAGACGGGCACAAACATGAGCGGGACTACGAGAATCAGATTCATCAGTGGCCCGGCGCTGGAGATCAGCACCTCGTCTCGGCGTCGACTCGCGCGGGCTCGCTGGTTGTACGCGCCCTTCAGGCACAGACCAAATTCACGTACCTGCACCCCAAGGAAGGTTGCGGCCAGCGTGTGCCCCACCTCATGCAGCAACAGGCTGGCTACCATCAAAGCTGCGACGACCAGACCGAGCCACCATCCGGACAGTCGTATGCCAAGAATGTAGCAAAAGGCAACCACGAACCATCCGGAAGAGTGCATATGAAACGGAACCAGAAATCTGTACATACCCACACAATCGCCCAACCGCCAATGCGTAGGATGCGCAACCTAGCTCACCTCGACAGGGGTGTTACTAAAGATGTTTGCAGCTCTCAAGGGTTTGGCTTTGAGTCAATTCGCACCGCACCGCTCCGCTTACAGAACCTTCAATTGCCAGCAAGATTACGCGACGATCAAATGAGCAGATGTTATGAAGAATCAAGACACTGATCGCAAACCGAGTTTGGAGAACAGGCGAGCACATCTAGTGCGCAACAAGAAAAGCCTGCTGATATAGCAGGCTTTAGCGTCAATTCGCTGGTAGCGCTAACGGGAATCGAACCCGTGTTTTAAGATTGAGAATCTCACGTCCTAACCCCTAGACGATAGCGCCATTAAAATCAACGACTTACTGAGAAAAAGAGCCGAACAATTGGATAGTAAACTGATGGTAAGTCCAGTTTCTCGGTCAGCTCAATACCAAATGGCCGCCTTCCCCCCCCAGCCATGTTGATTGTTTAGACAAGCACAATATCTTAATTTGTTTGGGATGCTTTGGCGGCTAAAGCTCTTCCCTCTCGTCCCAACATTAGTATCGCTGAATCGCGCCAAAACGGCAATTCCTTGACCGATTCTCACTTAGGTATCGGAGGTTAGGTTCTAGCCCTTATAAGGTGATTTGTTGACGGTTGATCCTTGATAGCCACCGTAACGGCGGACGCCATTGTGCAATAGAGATTCAACTTCTGCGATATGAGGGCGACAATCTCTTCCCGTTCGTATCCCATCGTCTGAGATCCGGGAAGAGCAGATGCGGTTGTCCTCTAGCCAGACAGCGGGTTCAATCAGTCGCTGAGCAAGTTGAGCGCGCGTGCACCGACTATGACCTTCTCCTCGGCTAGTGACTTCACGAAGGGATCTTCGATGTTTTCGGTGTTGAGGACCGCGCTCCAAGGCTTGCCGGTGGGAGACGCAGGCAGGATGAACTCCACACCCTGGTCTGCGGCGTTTACCAGCAGCAGAAAGCTGTCGTCGAAGACCCACTCGCCATTTTCGTCGCCGACCTGCAGGGTCTTCCCATTCAGTAGCAGGACGACGGCGCGGGTCCATCCGGCCGACCACGCTTCGTCCGAGACCTTTTTGCCGTCCGAATTGAACCAGGTCACATCCCGGATGACCCCAACTGCGTGCCGTCGCCTTTCATGCGGATTTCGCGGTCCTGGAAGAATTCTCTGCGGTGCAGATTGGGGTGCGCCAGCCGGAGATGGACCAGCTTGCAGGTAAATTCGAGCAAACGCTTGCGGCGCTCATCGGGGTTCCAGTTAAACCAAGTGAGTTCGTTGTCCTGACAGTAGCAGTTGTTATTGCCCTGCTGGGAGCGCGCGAACTCGTCGCCTCCGTTGATCATGGGAACGCCTTGCGAGAGCATCAGCGTGGTCAGCAGATTACGCATCTGGCGCTCGCGCATCGTGTTGATGGCGGGGTCGTCGGTGGGGCCTTCCGCGCCCATGTTCCAGGAATCGTTGTTGTCCGTCCCGTCCCGGTTCTCGTCGCCATTGGCTTCGTTGTGTTTGTTGTTATAGCTGACCAGGTCGCACAGCGTGAAGCCGTCGTGCGCGGTCATGAAGTTGATGCTTGCATACGGCTTGCGTCCGTCGTACTGGTACAGGTCGCTGGAGCCGGTCAGACGATAGCCTAAGTCGGAGAGCATACCGCCGTCTCCCTTCTAGAACCGGCGCACGGTGTCACGGTATTTGCCGTTCCATTCTGCCCACAGAACCGGGAACCGGCCCACTTGATACCCGCCGTCGCCCACGTCCCACGGTTCGGCGATGAGCTTCTTCTCCGCCAGCGTTGGGTCCTGATGAATCGTGTCGAAGAATGAAGACAGCCGGCTCACTTCATGCAACTCGCGCGCCAGCGTGGCAGCCAGGTCGAATCGGAATCCGTCCAAGTGCATCTCCGTAACCCAGTAGCGCAGTGAGTCCATGATCATCTTAAGCACCTGTGGATGGCGCACGTTGAGCGTATTGCCGGTGCCAATGTAGTCCAGGTAGTATTGCGGCTCGTCTGTCACCAACCGGTAATGCGCGGTGTTGCAAACACCCTTCCAGCTCAACATAGGACCCAAGTGGTTGCCCTCGCGGGTGTGGTTGTAGACCACGTCGAGGATTACCTCTATGCCCTCGGTATGAAGGGCGCGTACCATCCCCTTGAACTCGCGCACCTGCCCACCCCGATCGCCCGCCGCGCTGTAACGCGACATCGGCGCGAAATAGCCCAACGTATTGTAGCCCCGGTAGTTACGCAGTCCACGATCAAGCAGGTGGCCTTCATCGATGAAATGATGAACGGGCAGCAACTCAATCGCGGTAATGCCTAGCTTTTTCAAGTACGTAACGCTGGCTGGGTGCGCGAGACTAGCATATGTGCCACCGAACTGCGGGGGTATATCGGGATTGCGTATGCTGATTCCGCGGACGTGGGCTTCGTAGATCACTGAATCGGCGAGCGGCGTTTCCGGTGCAGAGTCGGTGGCCCAATCGAAGCTGGTGTCGATGACCACCAATTTGGGCACTCCGGCTGCACTGTCGTGCTTGTCGATCATGCTGACATCGCCGGAAGTCACATCATAGGGGAAGATGGGCAGCTTCCAATCTACATCGCCGGAGATAGCTTTTGCATAAGGATCGATCAGCAACTTGTTATAATTGAGTCGGTGGCCTTGTTGCGGCTCCCAGGGCCCATCGACGCGAAAGCCCTAGAGTTGGCCGGGCTTGATGCCGTTGATGAACCCATGCCACACAAGAGCAGTGCGTTCGCGCAATAGAATGCATTTGGTTTGCTGCCCCTCATCGTCAAACAGGCAGACGTCCACCCGTGTTGCCGTCTCGGAGAAGAGTGCGAAGTTCGTGCCTCGTTTGGAAGCTGTCGCTCCGAGCGGGTCAGGCCTTCCCGGCAACACCGTACGTGTCATAAGGGCTACGATGCGCATTTGTCGCACGCCTGTTGTATTCCATATGGAATTGTTGGACGAGGGGAATCAAATACATGCGCAGAGCTTCCCTAATGTCTAGAAAAAAGATAGATTGCATTGCGGCCATGCGTTCCAAATGCCAAGGGCCAGTGTCCGAATGCTCCATCCGCTCACTGCTGCCTGAACGTGAGCATTACGTCCATACAGGGACGGGAGAGCGGGGCGGCGCCAGGGCTTACCAACCCGGACTCCCAACCACGCATCTTTAACAGGTACAGCCCATTTGGCGAGCGTAGCCCGAGGTGCGGGTCCGTTTCCCGCTTGCTTGGCCAAATTCGCTATCGAGAGTTTGGCGTTGAGGCATGAATGCGATGAAGCCAACCGATGGCCGCAGGCGCGTGGTAATTGAGGGTGTCAGTCCGCAAATTGACGCGGGAGTGCACCCGGTACGCCGGGTTTGCGGCTGCGCTTTGTTGGTGAGCGCAGCCATTTTCGCGGATGGCAAAGACGAGATAGCTGCGCGTGTGCTTTACCGGCATGCAAGCCAAAAGCGCTGGCGATTTGCTCCCATGCGGGCCGCAGGCAACGATCTTTGGAATGGCACGTTTGTTCCAGACGAACTGGGCGCATGGAGTTTCACAATCCTGGGCTGGGTTGATCATTTTGCGACCTGGGTGAACGACCTGAAGAAACGCCTCGCTGCAGAGAGCCATCCGGAACTGGCCGATGCTATTGCCGGGGCGCCTCAGAATACGAATGCCGGGCTCGGTGTTGGGTCCAATCCAGCTACGCAAGATATTGCGCTTGCGCTTCGCTCCGGTGCCGCTCTGGTGGATGAGGCGGCGGCACGGGCACAAGGCAATGATGCCAAATTCATGCGCAAGATGGCACGCGAGATCGAGCGGTTGGCCACGGAGCAGCGTGACATTCTCTCCGAGCCGTTCAATGAAGAATTACTGCTCTTAATGGAGCGCTATCCGGATCTGACTCATGCTACGAGATTCGAACTTGAATTGCCGGTTTGGGTCGAACGTGAGCGCGCCCAGTTCTCGTCGTGGTATGAGCTCTTTCCGCGGTCCGCATCGCCCATTCTCGGTCAGCACGGAACATTGAACGATGTGGAGAGGCAATTGCCTGAGATTGCGGCGATGGGTTTTGATGTCGTGTACATGCCGCCGATTCATCCCATCGGCCGAGCATTCAGGAAGGGGCCAAACAACTCGACGATCGCTCCGCCGGATGCTCCCGGAAGCCCCTGGGCCATCGGCGACAGGACTGCCTTGGCATGCGCGCCGCTTGGCGCTGAGGCTGCAGGCGACTGCGGTGGCCACAAATCCATCCATCCACAGCTTGGGACCTTTGCGGATTTCGATCGCCTGGTGAATTCCGCCCGGTCACAAGGCATTGAGATTGCATTGGACATTGCATTTCAATGCTCGCCTGATCATCCGTGGGTAACAGAACATCCAGAGTGGTTCGTGGTCCGGCCCGATGGGTCGATTCAATATGCGGAGAATCCGCCGAAGAAGTACCAGGACATCTACCCGATGAACTTTGAATCGGACGATTGGCGCGGGTTGTGGGACGAGCTTTATTCCGTCTTCGAGTTCTGGATCGAGCACGGCGTGCGCGTGTTCCGCGTGGACAATCCGCACACCAAGGCGTTTCCTTTTTGGGAATGGTGCCTGAGCACATTGAAGAGCAAGTATCCCGATGCGATCTTTCTCGCCGAGGCGTTTACCCGACCATATTTAATGTTTGCATTGGCAAAGCGCGGATTCACCCAGTCGTACACATACTTTACCTGGCGCAACAGCAAGGTCGAATTGCAGGGTTATCTGGAAGAGCTCACGCGACCGCCGATCAGCGAGTTTTTCCAGCCGAATTTTTGGCCGAACACGCCTGACATCCTGCACAGAACGCTGCAGGAGGGCGGACGGCCGGCATTCTTGTACCGGATAATTCTTGCCGCGACTCTGAGTTCGAGCTACGGGATCTACGGACCTGCCTATGAGCTTGCGGAAAACGCTCCTGTCATTCCCCCTGACGGCCAGGGCCAATCGGAAGAATATCTCGAAAGCGAGAAATACCAAATCCGGCAGCGCGACCGAAATGCGCCGGGTTCGCTGGTTCCGTTGATTACGGCGCTCAACAGGATTCGGCAAGCGAATCAGGCATTGCATTCGAATGATTCTCTGCACTTCCACGCGATCGACAACCCTCACCTGATCTGCTACTCGAAGTCGACTCCGGGTTTCGAGAACACCATTCTCGTCGTGGTGAATCTTGACTCGTTTAACGAGCAAACCGGATGGACAAATCTTGGCCTCGATAGGCTTGGAATTGGGGTCAACGAGAGCTTTCTGGTTGAAGACCTTCTAAACGGAGCGTCCTACGCGTGGAAGGACCGCAATTATGTTGCGCTGCGGCCCGGCGTGCAGCCTGCACACATCTTCCGCGTAAGCCGCCTGCAATGAACTTGTACAGAGGATGGAACGCCGATTGGAACAGCTCGGAGAGTAAAACGTGAAAAAGATTGCAAGCGCAACGGATCCCCTCTGGTACAAGGACGCAATCATCTACGAACTCCATGTGCGCGCATTTTCCGATTTGAATGGAGATGGGATCGGCGACTTTCCAGGGTTGCTGACAAAGCTCGACTATCTGCAGGACCTTGGCGTTACTTGTATATGGCTTCTTCCCTTCTTCCCGTCGCCGCTGCGAGACGACGGCTACGACATCTCCAATTACGTTGACGTGCACCCCTCCTATGGAACATTGAACGACTTCAAAGCGTTCCTCGATGCGGCGCATCGCCGCAATATGCAGGTCATGATCGAGCTGGTAGTGAATCACACCAGCGACCAGCACCCGTGGTTCAAAGCTGCGCGTTTGGCTCCTCCCGGTTCACCGCAACGCGAAATGTATGTGTGGTCCGACAATGATCAGCGATACAAAGACGCCCGCATTATCTTTACCGATACGGAAAAATCAAATTGGACCTGGGACGAGACAGCCAAAGCGTACTACTGGCACCGCTTCTTTTCGCATCAGCCTGATTTGAACTACGACAACCCTCTGGTGATTGACGAAGTGCTGAAGGCGATGCGCTTTTGGCTCGATATGGGGGTCGACGGACTGCGCATCGACGCAATTCCCTACCTTTGCGAGCAGGAAGGAACGTCGTGCGAGAACCTGCCCCAGACCCACGCGGTGGTCCGGCTCTTGCGCGCTGCCATCGATGCGGACTATGCCAACCGCTTGATTCTCGCAGAGGCCAACCAATGGCCAGCCGATGTGCGCCCGTACTTTGGCGACGGCGACGAGTGCCACATGGCGTTTCATTTCCCGTTGATGCCGCGAATCTATATGGCGCTTCGGCAGGAGGACAGGCTGCCGATCACAGACATCATGGCGCAAACGCCGCCCATCCCCGACACGTGCCAATGGGGCCTTTTCTTGCGCAATCACGATGAGCTGACGCTCGAAATGGTGACCGACGACGAGCGCGACTACATGTACTTTGCGTATTCGGCTGACCCGCGCATGCGAATTAACGTCGGGATACGACGACGTCTGGCGCCTCTGGTGGATAACAATCGGCGACGCATTGAGCTATTGAACTCATTACTCTTGAGTTTTCCGGGTACGCCCATTTTGTACTACGGCGACGAGATCGGGATGGGCGACAACATCTACCTGGGCGACCGAAACGGCGTGCGCACGCCGATGCAGTGGACATCTGATCGCAACGCCGGATTCTCGAAATGCGATCCCGCGCGGCTTTATCTGCCGGTTGTGATGGATCCGATTTACGGCTACCAGGCGATCAACGCGGAAGCGCAACTGAGCGACCAATCGAGTTTGCTGCAGTGGACGCGCAACATGATTGCGTTGCGTAAGCTCTTTCAGGTTTTTGGACGCGGAACACTCACTTTCCTGAACCCAACGAATCGGACAATCTTAGCCTATCTGCGCGAGCGGGATCAGGGCGACGGATTTCGCGAGACGGTGCTGTGTGTCGCCAACTTAAGCCGATTCGCGCAGTCCGTGATCCTCGATCTTGCCAACTACGCGGACTTCGAAGCGGTGGAAATGCTTGGTTATGTTTCGTTCCCCCGCATCACAAAGGAGCCGTACTTACTAACGTTGGCGCCATATTCCTTTCTTTGGCTGGAGTTGCAGCAGCCAAGCATTGACAGCGAAGCTCTGCCCGAGCAGCGCAGTGTGGCTGAGGAAGCCTTGGGAGCGGGGAGCGAGCCGGTGCCTCTGGCACTGGCAACGAGTTGGGCAGAGTTTCTCAGGGATGCAGAGACAGCAATTCTGGAACCGGCATTGATGGATTGGCTGCCGCGACAACGCTGGTTTGGAGCCAAAACGCGGACGATCGAGTCCATACGTGTTCGCAATTGGGCGGAGCTTAAACCAGGCGGCGCGATCGAGCCGGCAAGTTTTGCCGCGGCAAGCGCATCGAGTGCGAAGGCAATTCCCCCGGCGCTATTTTTCTTCGATGTGACGTACTTCAGCGGAGCCCATGACACCTACCAGATACCGCTCGCGATCAGTACTGGCGCTGAGATGGATAAGGTTGCAATGAGCCAGCCGCAGAGTGTAATCACTCGGTTGACAACGGGGACAGAGGCGGCCATTTTGCATGACGCGACGGCGCGCGAGGATTTTCGCCATGAGTTACTGTTGCTCATCGCCCGCAACGCAACGCCGCCTTTGGCGAGCGGCGCGAAGATTCCTCCGGCGGCAATGAGTGTTCTCGGTGCGTCGAGTGCTGCACATGATAGAGGCGGGCCGTCGGGACTTCCAGCATTGGTGGGAGGAGACACAATAGTGTCACCGGCGCCACTCGGCACGCAGCCCGGCGAAGCAGCACAACTACCGCGGGGGGACCCCGCCAATACCCAGTCAGCGGATGTGCAGCGGATGAAGGCCGGCGAATCTCCATCCGCGGATGATCAATTTCCAATGGGAGATCGGTTGGACGCACGCGCTTCGATCGCCTTTCCGGCAGAGTTGGCAATTCATCGCCAGTCCTCACGCGTCGCATCGGCCGAACAGTCAAATACGTCGATCGTGTATGGTGACCGTTTCATCCTGAAGATCTACAGACGGCTGCAAGCGGGAGAGAATCCCGATGTCGAAATTGGGCGGTTCCTTTCAGACGTGGCGCACTTCCAGCAAATTCCACCGTTTTACGGCGATATTTCAATTAGCTCTGATGTTTCAGATAAGACAACGGTGACAATGCTGCAGGGATTGGTTGCAAATGAGGGAGACGGTTGGCAATGGTTTCTCGACCAACTTTCGAATTGGTTCGAAAGCGTTGCTGATCGCCACGCTCCTGAGGATTCGCTCACTCCCAGCTTGTCAAGCGAAAGAAAGCCCATTCCCGAAGCTTTGTACGCGGCGCGAGAGTCACTTGAAGCTGCGGGGCTTCTGGGGAAGCGGACAGCCGAGATGCATCTGGCGCTCAGTAGGCATGCAAATGTGCCGGCCTTCGCGCCTGAGCCGATGACTCGCGAAGATCTGACGGGCGAGGCGGAACGGATTCAAGTGCAGATCAAAACTGCGCTGGAAGCTCTTAAGCAGAAGATTCCGACGCTCGATGAACCAACTTCAGACACAGCGGGCCTGCTGCTTTCGCGAAGGCCGGATCTGATGGCGAGAGCGCGCTCTCTTGCGGCCCTGGTTGCCGGCGGCCAGCGTATTCGCATCCATGGTGATTACCACCTGGGGCAAACGCTGCGGACCGGAGGCGCAAGTGGCGACGAGGAAGCAACGTTGGCGTCCAGCACCGGCGACTTTGTCATACTCGACTTTGAAGGCGAGCCTGCGCGGTCGGTCGAAGAACGCCGCCGGAAGCAGTCGCCTTTGAAGGACGTGGCTGGCATGATGCGGTCGTTTTCCTACGTCTCTTTCGCCGCGCTCGACCGTTTTGTTGCGGCCAAGGATAAAGACGTGCAAGCGGTTGACCGGAGCGATGCGGCAGGCTGGGCGCGTCTGTGGCAGAATTCCGCTTCTGCGATGTTCCTCTGGGCTTACAGGGACATAATTGACGCTACCCCGGCCTTACTGGCTGCTCCAAATGAATCCCAGGATCTCCTGAACGCCTATCTGCTTGAAAAGGCACTCTATGAGCTTCTATATGAACTAAATAACCGCCCCACATGGCTCCACATCCCACTGAACGGCATCCTATCATTATAGGAATTACAGGCAAGGATCTGCTGTTAGGCCAACAGCCCGAGCTGAACATGATTTCTCGTTGAGATCGATGACGACTGAGAATTCAACATCCGCTGAGACGTCAACCATCGACCAAACAACGGCCGACTTGCTCGTCGTGGGCGCTGCGACTCCTCCCGGGCGATTTGATGCCGTGCTCACGAATCTCGCGGAGGCATTCCCAGTTGAAAGCGTAGTGGTTGCTGCGCAAGACCAACTGGCGGCGCATGCACCCGCAAATCTGCGAATCATTTCGGCGCCGCAGTCGAGCGTTGCCTGGATGCTGAAGCCGGCGGACTTCGTGAATGCGTATGAGATCGGGAGGGAGCAACAGGTGCGTGCGATTCTAATGCTTGGATCCGAAGCTCATTCACTGAAACCGCAAGCGTTACGTGAACTGGCCGATGCACCTCTGAGCCGATCGATCGATCTGGCAATTCCACATTACACGCTGCCGCCACACGCCGGATTGATCAACTCGGCAATTCTTTATCCGCTCACGCGGGCGCTGTTTGCAACACGGACGCGATTGCCTCTTACAATCGATCTCGGTCTGTCCATGCGCATGGCCGAGCGCCTCGCCTCTGTGGGCAAACGCTTTGCTGCGGCTAACCAGGTCGACTCACTCTTATGGCCGGTAAATGAAGCGACCGTGGCTGGATTTGCAGTGGATGAGGTTGAGGTGGGAACCCGTGACGTGCCGCAGCCATCTGACGCGGATATCAACCCGATTCTTGCATTGGTGACCGGCTCGCTCTTCGCCGATATTGAGGCGAAGGCGGCATTCTGGCAGCGACCGCGGCGATTGCCACCTGCACGCCGACAGTTGGCCGAAACCGCGCGGGCTGATGGGACCGCCGATTTACCTCGAATGGTTGAAGCGTTCCGGTTGGCCAACTCCAACCTGCAGGAAATCTGGTCCCTCGTGCTGCCGCCCAATTCGCTGCTTGCGCTCAAGCGAATTTCTGTACTTGACGCCGCAGTGTTTCGCATGCCTGACAATCTTTGGGCGCGTATCATTTTTGACTTCGTGATCGCCTACAGACTTCGCACGATCAACCGCGGACACCTCCTGGGCGCGCTGATTCCTCTTTATCTTGCCTGGGTCGCGAGTCATTTGAACGTTACGGCATCGGGAACGCCTTCAGAACACCACATTGAAGCTGTTTCCGCGGCATTTGAAGCGGACAAGCCCTATCTAGTAGCGCGCTGGCGCTGGCCAGACCGGTTCGGCTCGTAATCGCAGTTTGCGCTGTCGGCCGGATTCTAGCGGGCACAACGGTGAGAGGAGCAAAACTCATGCAGAACCTCATTGCAAGCACATCTCAAACAAGCCGATTGGCATTGGCGTCTCCGGCTTACATCGACGACAGCTCGATCTGGCATCACATATCCGACGCGCTGCACCAGTCGCTATACCGCGTGCTGACGCTGCTCATCGCCGTGCTGCCGGGAATTCTTGCCTTCTTTGTGGCCCTGGCGATCTTTACCCTTTGCGGCATGCTGATCTCGTGGCTGCTGCGGCGTTGTTTGTCATGGATCAAATTCGATCTGCGGCTTGCGCGCATGAGCGGTGATGGCTGGGCGCCGGCCAGCCCGCCCACAGAGATTGTTGCCCGCGCTTCGTTCTGGATCTGCGTGCTGCTCGGTCTCATCATCGGTGTGTCAGCCTTCGATGCATCGTACGCAACCGGTATTGCACTGCCGATATCACTGCTCCCATATGTGACGCACGCGGTGGGAGCCGTGTTCCTGCTGATTGCGGGTATTTTGATTGCCCGCTTTCTTGCGCGATCGGTTTTGATCAGTGGGGTAAACGCACAGTTGCAGTACGCGCGGTTTCTGTCGCTGGGCGTGAAGTGGCTTGTGCTCGTTCTCACTGCCGCTATGGTGCTCGATCATTTGGAGGTCGGTGGGAAGATTGTCGAATTGGCCTTCGGCATTTTGTTCGGAGGCATTGTTCTTACGCTTGCTCTCGCGGTCGGACTGGGATCTCGCGATTTGGTCAGCCGCTCGCTTGAAAGCCACGTGGAGCGCGCTGGTGAGCGTGGTCCCGTTGCGCAGAATGCGCCTTCTTCGAGCGAGCAGATTCGGCATTTTTAAGGCTGGTGAGATGACAAAAACGGCGCAGGACTTGTGAGCACAGCGATTGTATCGGGCGGTAACGCGACTTCGCCGCCAATGTTTTGGGGCATAGCGCGCGAAGCAAGGAGGACCTTCGATTCAGGCGGAGCAAGGAACACACGCTCCGACACTCCAAGATTACAAAGTACAGCGATTGTTCCACGGTGCATCTGAATCCACTTTGCATGCTCGTTGAATGTGACCATGGTATTTCCGGGCTTAGGGTTATTCAGGCATGGGTTTGTGCGACGCAGTCGAATGAGTTCGCGATACCATGTGAGCATCTCCCTGTGTGGGGCTCCCACAAGCTCATTCCATTTCAGCTTCGATGACTGGAACGTCGCTGGAGACTCAGGGTCGGGGATCGAAGCAGAATCCCATCCGAACGCGGAAAACTCCTCTTTTCTACCTTGAGAAACAGCACGGGCCAGTTCAGGATCCTGGTGGTTGGCGAAGTATTGGAATGGAGACGAGGCGGCCCATTCCTCGCCCTGAAAAATAAGTGGAATAAAGGGGCTCAGTAATACCAGGGCCGTTGCTATTTTCGCGCGATCGAATCCAGCGATGTGACTGATCCTGTCACCGACTGCACGATTGCCAATCTGATCGTGGTTCTGAACATAGCCAAGGAAACGATGCTGTGACAGGGAACCTGCAGGCCGGCCATGGATGCGATTCCGATATCGGGAGTAAATGCCGTCGTAGACAAAGGTCGAAGTGAGGGCCTTGGCAAGTTGTGCAAGCGAACCAAAGTCTTCATAGTAGCCTCGCCTCTCGCTGGGGCAGAGAACGGTGAAAAGTGCGTGATGGAAATCGTCGCTCCATTGTGCGTCAATGCCAAAGCCGCCGGCTTCCCGCGGAGTCACCAACCGCGGATCGTTTAGGTCGCTTTCGGCAATCAGGACGAATCGACGCGCGAGACTTGCCTCGAGCGCTTCGACCTCGATGGAAAGTTGCTCGAGAAAATGGATTGCAGACCGGTCGACAAATGCGTGTACGGCGTCAACGCGCAATCCGTCGATGTGATAGTCACGCAGCCACATGAGCGCGTTATCCACGAAAAAGTGACGAACCTGGTGTGAGCCTGCGTCCTCAAGATTCACCGCTCCGCCCCACGGCGTGTGATGCGAATCGATCACATAGGGGCCGAACTTTCCGGTGTAGTTTCCTGAGGGCCCGAAGTGGTTGTAAACCACATCAAGAAGCACGGCCAAACCCTTTTCGTGTGCCGCATTGACAAAGCACTTGAGACCATCCGGGCCGCCGTATGGCTCGTGCACGGCGTATATCGCAACACCGTCATAGCCCCACCCATACTTACCTTCAAATGCGGACACTGGCATCAGCTCCACGTGAGAAATACCAAGATCAACCAGGTGATCCAGACGTGTAATCGCTGCATCGAACGTACCCTCCGGAGTGAAGGTGCCAATGTGCATCTCATAGACAATGCCGCCAGCCAGAGGAAGTGGCTGGAAGCGAGCGTCGGTCCAGCCAAACCCGGTTTGATCATAGAGTCGAGATGGTTTGTGCACACCACTCGGCTGCCATTGGGAACGCGGATCGGGATAACACGCGGGCTCATCGTTGATCAGGAAACCATAGTCTGTGCCGGGAGTTGCGTCTTCGACATCGAGTTGCCACCAACCTTCGGGGTTTGGACCATCCATCCGGTGAGCAACGCCCTTCACGCTGACGGAAAGGCGTTTTGCAAACGGAGCCCAAATCTCAAATCGATGCATAATTACTCCGAGTCCTTTACGAGGAGAGCGACCGGGAATCGTTGGAGCAAACTCTTCACTCGCACTCCTCCCCCATTCACCACTTCACCGGTAAGCAGGTTCCTCCAGCGGCCAGCGGGAAGCTCAACTATCGTGCTCCCAAATCCGCCGCCGAGCGTAACATTCCAGCGAGGGGCAATTGCGGCGACGGAATCAGCGCGGAGAAACGCGATAACATGCATCGATTTGGCGCCGTCGGTTGGCAAAGGGGCATAGGAAGATCTCTCGTCGAACCACTGAGGTTGCTCACGGCGAAGGTGCAGCGCCTGATGGACCAGCCACAGTTTTGGCAGTCCTGTGTCCATGCGCTTCATGATTTCATCAACAGGCAAGCCGGCCCTTAGTTCGCCAAGCATCAATCGCCTGTTCTCATAGTCGACGGGGCCGCGATTGTCAGGGTCCACAAGTCGCAGGTCCCACAACTCACTGCCCTGATAGGTGTCGGGGACTCCAGGAGCGGTGCATTTGAGGAGGGTCTGTGCGAGGCTGTTAATTCGACCGGGGAGCAGGACCCGGCCAACGAAACCTTCAAGCTCTGAAAGAAATTCTGTTGATTCGAGAATCCGCTCGATGAAGGACTTCGTCGCATCTTCAAATTCCTTGTTCTGATGCGTCCAGCTGGTTCGCTGCTTCGCCTCGCGCACAGCCTTCTCCATATATGCAACAACCCTATCCTGTGAAATAGGCCACGCGCCGATGAGTGTTTGATAAAGAAAGTATTCCGTGTTGTGGTCGGGAAAGCCCTGCGTTTTGAAGGAGCGGTTTCTGCGCGACCAGCGATGAAGGGCTGCGCGCAGGCGCGAGGGAATCTCCGTCAGTACCGCGAGGCGTGCACGAACATCGTCAGAGCGCTTTGTGTCATGAGTGGAAAGCGTAGTCATCGTGAGCGGATGCTGTGCCTGCATTCCGGCGCAATATTCATGAAACTGGTCGATAGTGATGCCGTCGCTATTTGGTGCCGCGCCAACCTCGTTCAATCCAATCATCCGATTGAAGCAGTAGAGTGCGGTATCTTCTACGCCTTTGGCCATTACCGGAGCGGTGAATTCCTGAAAGCGGAGGAGAAATTCTGTTTCGAGAGTTCCGCGAGTCTGTAATGACAGAACCTTCCCAATGAAGTCAAAGAGTTCAGGATCGATGTCGGACCTTTGCGTCTTCGCGGCAGCTACAGCATCCCCGATTTCGGTTCGGTCCTGATCGGTAATTTGGTCCCGATCCGGGATAACATATGTTCTATACACCGAGAAGCATGCGGCAACTTCACGTATGGCACGGCGGATTTCGGCGCGTGTGTAATCGCGGCGATCGCGATTGTTTTCGCAGATCTCGACAAAGAGATGGGCTAGCCGGTTGACATCGCTGCCTAACGACTCCTGCTCAACGGCAAGCTTCTTCGCGTGGGCGAGGGATTCAAAACTCTCGTCCTGGCCGGTGAAATTGACGTAAATTGAGGTCAGCTCGGAAAGCCCTTCACGGTATACCAAGAGCCCATTGCATAGGTTAAGAAAGTCGTAACCGGTGGTGCCGGCGATCGGCCATGTTGGGCGCAGTGATTCCCGGGGCTCAAGAATCTTCTCGGCCAGAATCCACGCATCTGAGGCGCTGGCGCGCAATCGCCCGAAGTATTGTTCGGGATCGCGTAACCCGTCAGGATGATCGACGCGAACGCCGTCGAGCACACCATCGCGAAGCCACCCGATAATCCGGTAGTGCGTCGCTTGAAAGACATACGAGCGCTCAACGCGGACGCCGATCAAGGAATTGATGTCGAAGAAGCGACGATAACCAAGCTCCTGGTCGGCCGTGCGCCAATAGGCCAGTCGATAATTCTGCAGATTGAGGAGGGCGTCGAGAGTATCGGTGTTCTTGTTGATTTCGTCGACTGCCCGCTTAATGGCTGGTGCTACTTCAGGCTGCTCTGTCGAGAGGCGCAGAAGGAGTTCGTAAAGGATAGCCTTATCGCGATGGCGCGCCGCGAGCAAGTCCAGGTCAATGGAATCGGGCGAGGGAAGCCGTGCCAGGCTGTCGGCCACGAAGTTGAGCATCGGCGCATTGATTGAATTTGCGGCCAGCGCCAATGGAATCGCAAGCGAACGAGGCGCTAAAGGGAATCGATGATCCATGTAGCGAACCTGAAAGGATTCGCCATCATAGTGAATAACAATCTGGTTGGCGCTCAACGCGCGACCGTAATGCTCGCCAAGCACTGGAATAAGAACTTTGTTTTGCAGCTTTACTTCGGCGGAGTTCCAGTCGACATCGAACCAGGTGGCATACCGGCTTGAGGGACCATTCTCAAGCACGTCCCACCAATATCTGTTTTCAGGTCCTGTGGCCATGTGATTGGGTACGATGTCCAGCACCTGGCCCATGTCGAGCGCCCGTAGCGTGTCACAGAAGTGCGCGTGACCTTGCTCGCCACCAATCTCGCAGTTCACCTTTTGTGGATCGACCACATCATAGCCATGCATGCTGCCTTTGGCCGCCTGGAGGTATGGTGAGCAATAGATATGCGAGACGCCTAACTCCTTGAGATAGGCTGCAAGGTTGGAGGCATCACCGAACGTGAAGCCCGCATGCAGCTGAAGCCGGTAACAAGACGATATAGGACGCGGCATAATAAGATTCCCCGAAAGGCAAAAGAGCTAATCCTCTGCGTTCGTGCATGCGGCGCGAATTGCCGACGGGCGTGCGTTATTGTGCGGACTTGGAGGAATTACACGCCTTCAATAGACCGAGCAGTGCTGGGCACAGGCGGTTATGCAATGTAGGCTTAGATGATTGCGAGCTCAATGGGGATGTAAAGGCTGCAATTCCAGTGAAGTTTTTATGGCGATCGATCACAGAGGATTCTCTGTGTAAGTCTTTTATTTTGAGTTGATTATTTGATTCGCGAGGAGTTCAGGCGGCTGGCAGTGCATGAATCTCACGTCCTAATCCTCAGGCGATAGCACCAAGCTTGGCGAGGAAGCCGTTGGCGGCCACCTACCCACTTGAACAAATATCCGTGGGGCTGGCAAAGATCGGCCCGCTGCCTGAGAGGCCGCGTCAGATGCCGAGCTTCCGCACCTCATCGTTGTAATACTTGCGGTAGAGAATTTCCCACTCCTGAGAACCCTCGAGGATGATCTTGCGCTGGCTGGCAATCTTGAGCCGCGCCGCGGTATCGATCCTGGCCTCTTCGCCGAGTAGCGATTCCAGAGCCTTGCGTGCCTCCTGGCGAATTGTATTGCGATCCTCCAGAAACCCGACTTCGTCAATTTCCGCCAGCGTATCGGCCACCGTGTGAGCCAGCTTGTTGAGCTTATCGCGGTTGATTCTCATAGAACCGCCTTGTATTTCTTGGCCAGTTCGGTCTTGACCTTCTTGAACATCTCAGCGTATTGCGCACCGCTCTTGCGCATTTCTTCGGAATACGCGTCGAGAATGACGCGGACTTCGTCGTTGATGCGGTCCTCAAGCGAAAGCTCGTCGATCAGGCCCGCTGCAACGCGCGCCTCCACCACCTTCAAGTCGCTGGTGGTGATCAGTTTGGCGTCGATGAGGTGCTTGACCGTACGGCGGGCCAGATACCCAATGTAATCACGGGAAAAAATCATGAGTTAGGCGTCAGGATACCCCATTGGCCCCGCCTGTGTACACCGAGGATCGATTCCGGGCGGAAATGCACAGGAGAAGGATGGAAAGCCGAGGGGGCACTCGGCAAAACCTCTAGCGTGCGATCCGGGCTGAGTCTTTGGCGTGATATTGAAGAAAAAATACGGAGTTAGCGGACGTATCTTGAGGTATATTTGCGTAGCCGGGAAACCAGCGGGGTTTCTCCGATCAAACAATCAAGGAAAAGGAGATCATCGTGGCTAGCTACTGTTCGAAATGTGGAGCTGAAGTACACCCGGACCACCAAACCTGCCTGTCATGTGGGACACCTGTGGCCGCGGCTGCTTCGGTTGTGGCGCCTGTGCCTGTGGCTGCCCAACCAGCGCCTGTTCCGGCAAAATCCGGGTCGAGCGCTCTCAAGATCATCCTGATTATCATCGCGATCTTCATTGGACTGGGAATTCTCGGAGCGGGAGCTTTCGGGTTCTTCGTCTGGCGGGTTGCGCACGCCATCCATGTCTCGAGTTCAAATTCAGGCAAGGACGGCGAAGTAACGCTGAATACTCCCGGCGGGTCGTTTACCGCCAATACCTCAGAGAACTTCACGGCGGCCGATCTGGGCACTGACATTTATCCTGGCGCTACGACCGGCAAAGGCAGTATGAGGATCACTTTGCCCTCGGGTTCGTCAGTCACTGCTGTATTTGTAACTTCTGACTCAAAAGAGCAGGTAGTCAGTTATTACAAAGAAAAATTCGGCAGCAGCGTCTCTGTCTTCGATAGCGCGAACAGTGCGATGCTCACGTCGCAGAAGGGTAACCAGGAAAGCATCATGGTCACGGTTACGCCGAACCAGTCCCAATACAACGGCAAGACGCAGATCACCATTATTCACACGATCAGCAACAAACCTTCCTAGGGTCGTTGGTCAAAGTGGTGAGCAGCCATGCACCTTACGGGGCGCGGATTCAGCCGTGCCCCCCATTCAATCTTCATGGGATTGGGCATGGCATTGGGCCTGGGCATAGGTCCATGCAGAGAACGGCGGGTGTCCCGCACTGGGATCATCGGTCATGATGAACGGGTCCGGCCCAAACCCTGTGTATAGCCGGTATCGATCAGCTGGTGAAAGATCAAGCGGAACCTCATCTTTGAGATATTGGTCGACAACCTGCTGACAGGCGGCAACCGCGCCAGCCAGCGTGGAGAAGTCTGCGAGCTTGTACCGCGCACCCTCGTCCTGGTAGTGGAAGTTGTCATCCACATAAACAGAATATGTATGCCCCAACTTCGCCATTCAAAACTTTTCCCCCTCGCACTAACTGCTCCTGCCCTGGGCCGCCGGCGACCTTCCCGTTTTTCTGCAGCCATTGCTGATTGCCGCCGCCCTTCCGGCCCTCCCGTACAATGAAAAAGGCAGCCATGGCGGACGAAGAGCAAGAAGAACTCAAGAAACGCGCCCCCAAGACGCGAGACGAAGACCCGGTCGGTAAGGTCTACGACGCGCGGCTTGTTCGCCGTCTCGGCCATTATCTGCGCCCGTACTGGATTCAGGCCACTGTTTCTTCTCTCGCAGTGAGCTTCAAGTCCCTCAGCGACGTCACTGGGCCCTACTTGGTGAAGGTGGCCATCGATCGTTACCTGACGGGCAATTCCAGCCCCGCCACCAACTGGCTGACGCGTCGGCTGCCCGCGGACGGCTACCACGGGATCACCATACTGGCGACCATATATTTGGGCGCGCTACTCTCGGCGTATCTTTTCGATTTCATCCAGGTGTACATGATGCAGTGGACCGGGCAGAAGATCATGTTCGATCTTCGCCGGGATATTTTCCGCCACATGCAACGTATGCATATCGGCTTCTTCGACCAACACGCCGTAGGCCGCCTGGTTACACGCCTCACCTCGGACGTGGACGCCATCAACGAGATGTTCACGGCAGGCGTGCTAGCCATTGTGGACGACTTTTTCAACCTGACCATCATGGCCGCGGTGATGCTGACCATCAACTGGTGGTTGGCGCTGATTGCCTTTGCGGTTCTGCCGCTGATCCTCATCGTCACTCGTCTGTTCAGGGACAGTGTGCGCGAAAGCTACCGGCGCGTCCGCGCAGCCATTGCGCGCATCAACAGCTTCACGCAGGAACACATCTCGGGGATGAGCGTTGTCCAACTCTTCAACCGCGAGCAACGGGCCTACCAGGATTTTGAAGATGTGAACCGGCTGCACATGATCGCGTTCAAAGACACCATCTTTGCGTACGCGCTGTATTACCCGGCGGTGGAACTGCTTTCGGCATTGGCGATTGCACTGGTCATCTGGCGAGGCGGGTTCGGCGTGCTCAATGGAACGGTGACGATCGGCGTGCTCGCCATGTTCATCCAGTATTCGCAGCGTTTTTGGCGGCCTATTCAGGACTTGAGCGACAAATACAACATCTTGCAAGCCGCCATGGCCGCTTGCGAGAGGATATTCAAACTGCTGGATACGGCACCTGAGATTGTGAGCCCTGTGCATCCGACTGAGGGCAACAACAGCAATCGAATTGAGTTCCAGCACGTCTGGTTTACCTATCAAACTTTGACCGAGACTCAAAAGGCTGCTGTTGCATTGGCGTGCAGTCCCATGCCCAACTACTCGGCAATCTGCGCCATTGAAGGCATTGAGTGGATTCTGAAGGATGTTTCCTTCACGGTCGAACCAGGGCAGACGGTGGCCATCGTGGGGCACACGGGTGCGGGAAAGACGACACTGACCAGCCTGATGATGCGTTTCTACGACGTGACTGCCGGAAGGATTCTGCTCGACGGGCTGGACCTGCGCGAACAGGATCTGGCCGTGCTGCGTAAACACTTCGCGGTTGTGTTGCAGGATCCCTTCCTGTTTACGGGAACACTGGCAGAAAACATTCGCCTTGGGAACGAAGCAATTACCGAGGACGGCCTGCGGCAGGCGGCCCGTGACGTGAACGTGCTGGACTTTATTGAGACACTGCCAAAGCAGTTTGAGGAACCGGTGCAGGAGCGGGGGAATTCGCTCTCGACGGGCCAGAAGCAGCTGATCAACTTTGCGCGGGCTCTGGCCTACAATCCGAGGATTTTGATTCTCGACGAAGCCACTTCAAGCGTGGACACGGACACAGAGTTGCGGATTCGGGGCGCGCTGGAACGGATGGTCGAGGGACGAACGAGCGTGCTGATCGCGCACCGGCTTTCCACGGTTCAGCGCGCGGAGACGATCCTGGTGATGCACAAGGGGCAGTTGCGCGAGATAGGCAGCCACCAGGAATTGCTGGCGCAGCGCGGGCTCTACTGGAAGCTTTACCAGTTGCAGTACAAGGACCAGGAGCAGGAATCAGGGGTCGGGAATCAGGGATCAAGCGATTCGATGCGGGAACATTCGGTTGCGCCGGCGGTGTGAGCCTGCTTGACGAAGGCGGCCTGGTCTCGCTGAAAGGATAGCAAGACTCCATTTGGAAGCTGTTTCACTGCAAATATCCTTCAGCTCACTGGACGCCTACGGGGGATGAAGACAGACTACGATGGCTGAGTTCACGACGCTTATCAGCGGGCTGTCATTCTCCGAGTGCCCACGTTGGCGCGACGGGCGACTCTACATCTCAGACTTCTACACGCACCGCGTGCTTGCCGTGGGAATGGACGGCGTGGCGGAGACTATTGCCCACGTGCCAGGACAACCCGCCGGGCTTGGATTTCTGCCAGACGGGCGGATGCTGATCGTGTCCATGCGCGACCGCAAAGTGATGCGGCGCGAGTTCGACGGGGTGCTCGTGGTACATGCCGATCTGTCTGAACTTGCCCCTTGGCATCTGAACGACATGCTTGTGGACCACGATGGCCGGGCATGGGTTGGGAATTTTGGATTCGACCTGATGAGCGGCGCGGAAGTCCGATCGACAGTGCTGATCTGCGTTGAACCAGATGGAACAGCCAAAATAGCGGCAGACGGATTGGGATTTCCAAATGGAATGGTATTGACACCGGATGGTGGGACACTGATTGTTGCGGAATCGATAATGAACCGGTTGAGCGCATTCGACGTTGCCCTCAGTTCGCTGGGCGAGCGCCGCACCTGGGCTGCTTTTGGCGATCCTCCCACCTCGAAGAACGTGAGCGAGATTTTCGCTCAGGTGGAGGTGACCGCCGACGGAATCTGCCTGGACGCGGAGGGAGCTGTCTGGGTGGCCGATGTGACGCATGGCCAGCTGATCCGCGTGGCCGAGGGCGGCGCCATCCTGGAAGAACTGAAGACAAATGGATTGGGCGCGTTCGCCTGCATGCTGGGCGGTCATGATGGGCACACTCTGTTTGCCTGCGTTGCGCCTAGCTTCCACGAGACCGAGGCGTCCATACACCATCGTGCTTCAATCCTGATGACAAGGGTTCAAGCACCACACGCTGGCCTGCCTTAAGGGCGACAAGGCGGCAGCCTCTCCATTCCCTGATCGGAAACTGTCAGCGTGAGCCACTACTGATCGAGTCCCAGTTCTCAAAATCGGAGCAGGGATACCCGCAATTCCCTTCCCCCTCCAATCTGGCCTAACCGCGACCCCAAAAGTCGTGTCTAGTGCACTGCATGGGCAAGAACGACCACGAGGCGATCCATGCAGAACTCGATGGAGATAAAGAGGCCTATGGGGCACTCGTTCTGCGCCATAGCCATAGTCTTTTTCGGGTCGCTTTTCGCGTAACCGGCAATGAGGCGGATGCGGACGATGTGGTCAAGGAGGCGTTCCTGCGTGGATATAGAATGCTGGAAAGCTTCGAATCCCGGTCGAATTTCGGCACATGGTCTGCGGCGAGAGCACAGGGCTTGTCCAGTGTCGCAGCACAGAAGCCGGCAAACTAAGGGCGGCGTCTCAGCCATGCTTCGCTGGATCTTGAAAAATGGCTGGAAACATGAAAAAGGACCACCCCGCAAATGCGAAGTGGCCCTTTCTGGTTTGATACTCGCGGCCGAAGTTACTTGGCCGCGACGAGGGGCTGAGTGGTAAGGCTGCCGTCAGCGTAGCCCTTGGCGATCTCGGTGATCGGGATGGGGCTGTAGTCGCCGGCGTGTCCTGCCTGGCCGAACTGGGTCATGCGCAGGGCAACGACCTTGTGCATGGCGTCGCGGGCAGGCTTCATATAGTCGCGCGGATCGAACTTCTCCGGCTGCGTCCATAAAACCTTGCGAATGGCGCCTGTGATGGCGAGGCGGTTATCGGTGTCCACGTTGATCTTGCGGACTCCGTTGCGGATGCCGAGCTGAATCTCTTCGACCGGTACGCCCCAGGTCTCCTTGAGCTTGCCGCCGTATTCGTTGACGATGTCCTGCAGATCCTTGGGCACTGACGAGCTCCCGTGCATCACCAGGTGGGTATGGGGCAGGCGATTGTGGATCTCGATAAGCAGGTCCATTTTGAGAACGGAGCCGTCAGGCTTCTTCGTGAACTTGTAAGCGCCGTGGCTCGTTCCAATGGCAATAGCCAGGGCGTCAACGCCGGTCCTCTCGGCAAACTCGACTGCCTGATCCGGGTCGGTCACATGCTCAAGGCCGGTTCCGCCGGCGCCGTGGCCGTCTTCAATGCCGCCAAGCACGCCGATCTCGCCTTCGACAGTAACGCCACGCGGGTGCGCGTAATCGACCACCCTTTTTGTGACTTCAACATTTTCTTCGAAGGTTGTCGGGGTTTTGCCGTCTTCTTTAAGCGACCCGTCCATCATCACAGAGGTAAAGCCAAGCTCGATCGCGCTCTTGCAGGTCTCGAAGCTGTTCCCGTGGTCCTGGTGCATGGCGATCGGGATGTCTGGATAAAGCTCGCTGGCCGCCAGAATGAGGTGAAAAAGATAGCGGTCCTGTGCGAAGGCGCGGGCGCCGCGGCTGGCCTGGATGATGACGGGCGAATTCGTTTCCTTCGCCGCCTCCATGATGGCCTGAATCTGTTCCATATCGTTGACGTTGAATGCGCCGACGCCGTAACCGCCCTTGGCGGCCTCGTCGAGGAGCTGCCGCATGGAAACTAGAGGCATAGTCGTTTCTCCTTCTGGGTTGGATCTTGACTGGATCTCGTGTGGCTCCGGCCGTAAGTACGCTTGGGCCCGAATAAGCGGAAGATCAGCCTGGCGGGCGGCAGGAACTGCAATCGTCCTTATGGTAGCAGAGGGGCGCAAGGAAAAAGTGTGCTGTTGAACACAAGCGAGGCGCGGGCCAGCTTGCCTGTGGAATAATCTGCCGATGCTACTCGTCACCCCAACCCACCCCGACAGCTGGTTCCTTGTCTTCTGCGCGGCGGGAACTGTGGCAGCACTCTTGATCCTGATCGCAAAGGTCCGGCTGCATCCGGCCCTGGCATTGACCTTTGCCGGCATAGGGTTGGGGGTTGTGTCTGGCATGCCCTTGAAGCAGGTTCCCCTTTCTTTTACGGCTGGCGTGGGTAATCTGATGGGCCACATCGCCATAGTCCTCGGCCTGGGCGCGGTGCTGGGACGCCTCCTCGCTAGCTCGGGAGGGGCCGCAGCCCTGGGCAGGGCGCTGGTGGACGGATGCGGCAAGGCCGGGTTGCCCTGGGCGCTGATGGGTTTGGGCATCCTGGTGGGCCTGCCGGTCTTCTTCGAGGTCGGCCTTGTCCTACTGATGCCCATTGTTGCTGAGGCCGCTCGGCGCAGCGGACGGCCGCCGATCCTGGTGGGGATCCCGCTGCTGGCCGGGCTCTCCATTGTGCACGGGACGCTGCCGCCGCATCCAGCGGCAATGCTGGCGGCCACTCAGTTTCACGCCGATCTGGGTCGGACGATTCTTTTTGGGGTGATTGCCGGTCTGCCCGCGGCTGCCCTCGCAGGGCCGGCTCTCGGCTGGTTCCTCATCTGGCGATGGGAGAAACGCAAGGTAAGACCTGAGCCGGATGAGAACACTGAAGCTCTGACCCTGTTTGCTCCCACACTTGCTGAAGACCTGCGGGCCGAAGAGCCCTCTCCTGAGGCGAACTCGAAGATGACTCAGGTTCCACCGGCGGCCGGACCTTTCAGGGCGGCGACGGCGATCTTGCTGCCGGTTGCGCTCATCTTTATGGGCAGTTGGGCCGATTCGCTCTCTGCGCCCGCCAGCCGTGCCAACCAGATTCTGCACTTGGTGGGCAGCCCGGATATCGCCCTGCTGATTGCGGTGCTGGTGGCCTTGCTGACGCTGGGGCCGAGAATCCAGACAGGCCAGCACCACGGCAAAGAACTGCTGCGAAAGCTGACATCGGAGTCCTTCGAGCCCATCGCCAATGTACTGGTTATCCTGGCTGCCGCCGGCGGCTTGAGCGGCGTCCTGCGGGACTCCGGTGCGGCGCAGGCCACGGTAAGTCTGGCGCTGGGCGCGCACATGCCACCGCTTGTGCTCGCCTGGGTCTTAGCTGCGGTCGTCCGCATCTCCATGGGCTCGGCAACCGTGGCGATGGCCGTGGCCTCGGCAATTCTGGCGCCCATGGCGGGCCAGATTGGCGTGAGGCCCGAGCTCTTAGTGCTGGCCACCGGGACTGGCTCGCTTATCCTCTCGCACGTGAACGATCCCGGCTTCTGGATGATCCAGTCGTTCTTCAAGCTGGAGGTGAAGGAAACCCTGGCCACCTGGTCCGTGCTGGAGACGGTTTTATCGGTGGCCGGGCTGGGAACGACGCTGCTGCTGGCAGCTGTGCTGCGATAGATTGCCAGTTTATTGGGGTTGGGCGACGATACGGAGGTAGGGCTTGGGCGCGCGCCACCCGGCTGGATACTGTGCCTTCGCCTCAGCGTCGGAAACTGAGCCGGAGATGATGACGTCTTCCCCCGCCTTCCAATTGACCGGCGTGGACACCTTGTGTTTTGCCGTCAACTGAATCGAGTCGAGGACGCGGAGAACCTCATCGAAGTTCCTGCCCGTGCTCATGGGGTAACTCAGGGTGAGCTTGATCTTCTTGTCCGGGCCCACCACAAAAACTGAGCGCACGGTTGCGTTGGTGGCCGCGGTACGGCCTTCCGAAGTGTCGCCAGCGTCTGCCGGCAACATGTCATAAAGCTTGGCGATCTTGAGCTCCGGATCACCGATCATGGGAAACTTGACGGCATGGCCCTGGGTCTCCTCAATGTCAGCTGCCCATTTTGTGTGATTGGTGACCGGATCAACGCTGAGGCCGATGATCTTGGTGTTGCGCTTTTCAAACTCAGGCGCAAGTCCAGCCATATATCCCAGTTCGGTAGTGCAGACCGGGGTGAAGTCCTTTGGATGCGAGAAAAGAACGGCCCAGCCGTCGCCGATCCACTCGTGGAAATTGATCGTGCCACGGGTGGTTTCGGCAGTGAAGTCGGGGGCGGTGTCGTTGATGCGCAGGGACATTTTCAATCTCCTTGGCGTTTTGGGAAAATGGCGTTTTGGGAATTTCGGGACTGCTTCAGATCAGCTACCAAGAACGAGGTCAGGTTAGCATGCGCGGTGAAAGAGCTCAAACGCGTGCGGCTCGCACACCAGGAGCGCATGCCGCCTATCCACGTCCTACTGGCCGAGGATGGCCCTCTGCGCGGCAAAGATCTCTTTGAGGCCGGCTTCAGCCAGATCGATGAGGCCGTTTAGATCAGCTCGAGAATACGAACCCTTCTCGGCGGTAGCCTGGGTCTCGATGAGTCCCCCATCGGCAGTCATGACGACGTTCATGTCGACTTCGGCGGCGGAGTCCTCCTCATAGCAGAGGTCAAGAAGCATGCGACCGTCGACGATGCCGACCGACGTTGCGGCTACCATTTGCTTCAGCGGGGACTCTTTAAGAGTGCCCGCCTCAACCAGTGCATTGAGCGCGAGGGCCAGGGCCACGGCTGCGCCAGTGATGGCCGCGGTTCGGGTGCCCCCGTCAGCCTGGATGACGTCACAGTCGAGAATTACAGTCCGTTCACCCAGAAGCTTCATATCCACAACGGCGCGCAGGCTTCTGCCAATCAGGCGCTGAATCTCGTGGGTCCGGCCGCCGATCTTGCCGCGCTCGCTTTCCCGAGGGGTCCGCGTCACCGTGGACCGGGGGAGCATAGCGTACTCCGCCGTAACCCAACCGCGGCCGGAGTTCCGCAACCAGCCGGGAACTCCCGGCTCAATGGTCGCGTTGGTCAGAACCCTTGTGTTGCCGAGCGAAACGAGCACGGAGCCTTCGGCGGTCTGGACAAAGCCTGGAGAGAGAGTAAGCGGGCGAAGCTGGGCGGGGGTGCGATTGGCGGGCCGGAAGAAGGGCGTAAGTGGGAGGGCGTGCATAGGGGAATTGTACGGGAGGGGTGCGGGGGCGGGCGTGTATTCCAGGAAGGGCAGAGACTCCAGAACGGGAATCAGCACTTTGGAAAGCCCAAAACAGGAATTGCTGGGTAACTGTTTGAGACTGCACCGATTAGTCCAGACTCGGCGGCCCGGCAAGTTCCATTTTGGAACGATGATTTCCACATTGGCTGGGACGGTTGCGCAGGTTTCGGATAGCAACCCCTTCCCTTATCAGGAACTAAGATCGCGCGTCCTGGTTTCGCACGCTATCTAACAAGACTGGCGCAAAGCAGTAGTCGGGCGTGATTTTCCGATGCTGCAAATCATGGGCGCTGATGGGCCACAGTGGGATGTAGTTGGATTCTTTAAGAGTGGCCAACCTGATTGGACAGTCAATGGGGCGCAGCGGTGCCAAACCATCCCATGTCTCGGACCTCTTCGAGGCGCCCCTTCAAATACTCCCATAGAGCCGGACAGCCCGAATTGATCTCCGGAGCGATGCGGTGCACCACTCGCTCATAGCTGATCCCGTTTTCTCGCCAGCTTTGACCGTTGTTCGACAAGTTGAGCAGGACCGGCATAGCGCGATCGACGGCGTGCGCGAAGCGGGACTCAGCGGTGGTCCCTTCCTCGAATTCAAGCCATAGAGCCAGGAACGAAGAACCCTGACCTTCCGGCAGGATCGCGAAAATCCGCGTCGCTGCGGCGAGTTCGGCGGCCTTGCGTTCTTCCCAGCCGCCTTCAACGAACACCATCGTGTCGCCTGTGTCAATCTCGCCAATGTCGTGAACAAGGAGCATGAGAATCACCCGATTGATATCGACGGGCGCGTCGGCGTAGGTGGCGAGCGAGGCGGCAAGCATGGCAATTTGCCAACTGTGCTCCGCCGAGTTTTCATAACGGGAAAGGCCGACGGGACGGACTTTGCGGGTTACACCTTTGAGCTTGTCCAACTCCAGAATGAAATCAACAATCAGTTGCACGATCGTTACCTCGAAGCGGTCCAGTCCAGACTAAGCCCGGATCCGGGGCTCTGTCAGAGCGATAGGTGCGCTGGCCCGTTTATTCTAGGTGCCGGGCTTTTGTTGCCGCTGAATGCCGGGTCAAAAAGGGACGATGTCAGGAAGATCCGAACCCGCGAAACGGAAAGCAAAAGGAAGTTGGAGACGACCGTGTCAGGGAAACTGGAATTAATCGTGGGGCCGATGCGGAGCAACAAGACCGCCGAACTGCTGCGGCGCATCGAGACGCGCCGCCAGTTCGCAAAGCAGCACGTCATGCTTTTGAAGCCGAGCGACGACACAAAAGCGGCCGCGGGGGTAGTTGAGAGCCGAAATCAAAATGGCTGCGGCAAAATGGAAGCAGTCGAGTTCAGATCTGCGGATCCATGGACGGTGTTGCCGATTCTGGCGGAGACTGAACAACGGATCGGCAAGCGCGTGGAGTGTGTCGCTATCGACGAAGGCCAGTTTGTCCACGACCTTTTTCTGTTTACGAAGCGACTTCTTGAATGGGACTACGACGTGATGGTCTCCGGTCTCGAACTGGACTTTCGCGGGCTGCCATTCGGCGAAATGATCGACATTTCATGGCTGGTGCGCACCTACTCGGGAAACATCACTGAACTGGTGGCGTACTGCAGTTGCGGTGCGAAGGCGATTTACCCACAGCGACTCGTCGATGGCAAACCGGCTCCGTATGAAAGTCCCATCATCATGGCCGGCGACTTCTACGAGCCGCGTTGCGAGGAACATTTTGTGCTGCCAGGTCGTCCGCACTAGCGTAGTGGCTTGCGGACCATGATCTTGTCTGACGATAGCCGGATCATTGTGCGAACTGGAGCGAGTAAGCGATTGATGGCTCCAGCGGGCCATCCAGGATGTCCAACGAGTTCAGTTGCTCGTAGCTCTCGGTCCATCGTGACGCAGTCATGCGGCCGGTCTGGGCGCTTCTGGAATCGCCACCGTCAATAAACCCACCGTCGCGAAGAGCCTCCGCCGTGTAGGCCACCTGTGCGGGGTTGAGGGCAGGGTTGAGGGTAAGTAGCAGCGCGTTGGTCGGGGCTGGGTCATGCAGGTACTGCTGCCAGCCGCGGATGCTGGCGCGGACGAATTTGGCCACAACGTCCGGGTGCTGAGCCGCAAAGCCGCGCGTGGTGAATTGCACTCGATAGGGATCGTAGCCAGAGGAGCTGATCAGCAGGGTCCGCACGTCAGCGCCTGCTTGCCTGGCGAAGAATGGCTCGCTGGTGATGAATATCTGCTGCACGTAGCCGGGGTCGGCCAGAAAGTTGGCGATGGAAAGCGTCGCCGGGATTTGACGGACGTTGTGCAAGTGGAAGCGGCTGATGACGAATTTGAGCCAGACGGCGCCAGGTTGAGCGGCGACCGTGTGGCCCTCCAGATCGTTGAACGTGCGAATGGACGAATCTTTGTGGACCATGACGGCCTGGGGATCGTGCTGCATGGTTGCGGCCACGGCGAGCAAAGGCAGGCCATTTGAATCCCACTCAAGAATCTGGTCGCTGGAGCCGAGGCCAAAATCGGCTTTGCCGGTCGAAACAAGTTGGGCCACGCTGCCGTACTGCGGCAGGGGAAGGATGGTTACGTCGAGGCCTTCGGCCTTGTAGTAGCCGAGGCTTTGTGCAGCATAGAAACCGCCATGCTCGGGCTGAGGATACCAGTCGAGTTGCAGACGTACAGGGGTCAGGCCGTTTGCCGTCGGCTGCTGCCTACCTTGGCAACCATTGACGAACAAGGCCAGAGTAACCACGAGCGCTGCGCGGGGAATGGACTTGCCTGATCTCAATATCGACCTCAGGTTACGTGGCGTGAACTGCGGATCTGTCGAGCTTTCTTTTTTGTCAGTCGCGATTTATGCGGCAAGAAAAGAGACGGGAAACTCAGGAATTCCACTCATACGGGATCGAATAAAATCGGGGACGCAGGCTTCACTATGAAAGTTATCATGCGCCGGATTGCCCAGCAGCCCTTCGTCGAGCTCCAAGCAGGGCCGCGAGCTGGAGCAGAGGCTCGTCACCACCCGGAGCCGCACCGATTTGGATGCCACCGGTGACACAGGGGATGGCCACGACTGGCATTCCTGCCAGGCTGAATGGGGTGGTATAGCGCAGGAGGCGGCCGCGCGTCTTGCTGTGGTCTGCGCCGGCGGCGAGTCGAGCAACCGGAATGCAGGGGAGTACGAGCAGTTCGTTTCCGACCAGCAATTCGCCCATGCGCGCACGAAAGTCGGCATGGCGCTGGCGCAATGCGGAGATCTCAGTTGGAGTGATGTGTGCGCCCATTACCAACCGTTCTCGGATCGCAGGCTCGATGCGATCGAATTGGCCCGCGTGGAGGCGAGCTGCTTCCCAGGCCTGAATGAGCGCGAAGATTTCACCGGATTCGGACCACCAACCAGCATCGATGGTACGAAATTCGAGGCCGAGAGCTTGCAACTCCTGGATGGTGGCGCGAAAACTGGCAACAATCTCTGGTTCGCAATCGTCGAGAAAGCCGTCATCAACGACAGCGAATCGGGTGAACCCGGATTGTGAGACGGGCTCAGGAGGCGCGAAGATGGCAGCCAGGAGCGGTGCGTCCTCGAGATCACGAAAGAGCCAACCCATGGTGTCAAACGATTCTGCCAGGTGCGCGCCGCCGAGCCAGTCGCCCCGGCCGAGCGTGGCTCGATAACCGGCGAGGCCGCAAAGAGCAGCGGGCGCGCGAACGGAGCCCCCGGTATCTGTGCCGATGGCTGCAACAGCGGAACCCTCAAGCACGCTGGCCGCAGCCCCGCTTGAGGAGCCGCCGGTGAGGGAGGGCGGATTCGCAGATCGCAGGCAGTCGCCGAATTCCGGATTCTCGCCGGTGATGCCGTAGGCCAGCGGATGCAGGTGCGTCTTGCCAGTGATGACAGCGCCGGAAGCGCGCAATTGTTTCACAAGCCAGGAATCGTTCGCGGCTGTCCCGTTCAGGTCGCGATACAAATGAACTCCGCAACTCGTCGGAGAGCCGGCCAGATCAAAACAATCCTTCACGGAGATTGGCAGGCCCCAGAGCGCTTTTCGTCCGTCTCCAAACGGGCCCCCGCTGCGTGCTGAAATGGCCTCAACGCGCGCTGCTTCAGAGCGGGTCCATTCCGGGTCCAGCCAGAGATAGGTATTGTGGCTGGGGTTCCGATTGGAATTGGCCAGGGCCTCTTCTGCGAGGGCTGCTGGCCGTAGAGCTCCGGTTGCCAGTTGGTGGCGGAGGCCTCGGATGGTCCACGGAAAGGTGGTCATAAAAAGATTGTAAGGGGGCTCGGCGATGGCCGGTTAGGGAGAAGTTTTGTTGAGCGCGGGAGCTGCGCCTCATGCTAATTTCGAGTATGGGAGTTACTTCAAACGCCGGTCGCGTTTTATCCGGGCGAGGAAAGAAGCCCAGCGGCACGGCTCCGGAACTCGATGAAGCACGGATGGCCGAGCTGGCGAGATTCACGGCCAGGTCCCTGAGCACGTCGCGCCCGCGTCCATTCGGCGCTGCCATCATTCACACGAAATCAGGAAAGCTGCTGCTTCGCGCGCTGAACAATGTAGCGCAGGAGTTCGATCCAACCGCACACGCTGAGGTGCGTGCGATTCGCCTGGCCACCAAGCGGCTCAAGCAGGTTTCGCTAGCAGGATTCACGCTGTATACAACGTGCGAACCGTGCCCGATGTGCATGAGCACCGCGCTGTGGGCGAGTCTGGATCGCGTCGTGTACGGTGCGACAATCGAAGACGCAAACAAGCATTGCAACCAGATCTTGCTTCCAGCGACAGAGGTAGTCGCGCGGAGCGACATGAAGTGCACGGTAGACGGCCCGGTATTGCGCGACCGATGCTACGGCCTGTTTACAGATCCCCGAATGCTCAAGGCTTTTCGACTCTGGACGACACGGAAACGAACATAGCTCGCAGTGAACGAAGCAGATCAGAGAGGTCATTCGCATGCCGGATTCGCTTGCAGCAGGACTGTCTGAGGTTGTCGCCGACGCCGCGCGCGTGTTAACCGCGCCGGCGGTGCTCGATCGGCTGTCCCATGACTTCTATTGGTACTCCCCGGTGCTGCGGCCGAAGCTGGTCGGCAAGAAGGGCGACGTCGCGGTGCAACCGGTGAACGTGGATGAAGTACTTGGAGTGCTGCGATTCGCCGGCGAACGCGGAGTTCCGGTAACCATACGCGGCGCGGGCACCGGGAATTACGGCCAGTGCGTACCCCTTGAAGGCGGCATCATACTGGACCTTTCACTGATGGACCAGCTGGAGCAGATTACCCCGGACGGAGTAGCAGTTTGCCAGCCAGGACTGCGCCTGGGAGCTCTGGAGACGGAGGCGCGAAAGCGAGGGTGGGAGCTGCGCATGTATCCATCTACGCTGGTGAAGGCTTCAGTGGGTGGGTTTCTGGCGGGCGGCTCGGGAGGTATTGGCTCAGTGTCGCACGGTGGATTGCGCGACTTCGACACCGTGCGCGCCTTTGAAGTGGTCACGATGGAGGAGAAGCCACGCGTAGTGCTGCACGAGGGTGCTGCGGTGCACGAGATTTTGCATGCGTGGGGCACCAACGGCGTGCTTACGCGCATCTGGTTTGCGCTTGCACCGGCGGTGGAGTGGACGCAGATGACTGCGGCCTTTGAAACCTACGACCAGGGATTCAGCTTTACTGAGTCAATTGCAGTGAATCCGGTGTGGACCAAGCGCCTCGCAACGGTTTTCGAGTGGCCCATCCCATTTTTCTTCACACCCGTGAAGCAGGTCGTGCGTGCAGATAAGACGCTGGCGTTGGTCATGATTGCAACGGCGCAGGTTGAGGCCTTGCGCGCAGCGGCCCTGGCAGCGGGCGGCGAGGTAACTTTCGCCGGGGCTTATGAAGGACCGCGCACACAGCCGCTGCTGAGCGATTACACATGGAACCACACGACGTTATGGGCCATGAAGGCCGATCCGGCGTACACCTATTTGCAGTGCGGATTCTCTCCGACTGAATGTCGCGACCAATTCAGGCTTTTGCGCGAGCGTTATGGCCAGGAGATTCTGTTTCACATCGAATTCATGAAGAACGGCGACGGCGTGGTAGTTCCCGGCGCCATTCCCGTGGTTCGTTTTACCACGGAGGAGCGATTAAACGACATGATTGCATATTGCCGATCGATCGGCGTGTTCGTCGCCAATCCACACGTGAATTACCTAGAGGACGGGGGGCGGTTCCGCCCCGACAACATTCAGCTGCTTGCAAAACAGAAGTACGATCCGCGCGGGCTGCTGAATCCAGGCAAGATGATCAGCTTTCGTAAACAGGCGGTGACGCGTTGAAAACCTGGATTCCCGATGAACGGTACTTTGCCTATCTCACGTGGAAGCAAGTGGACGCGCTGCCGAGAGGAAGCACTCTGCTGGTGCTGCCGACAGCCGCGATTGAGCAGCACGGCCATCATCTTCCGCTGGCGACTGATACGCTGATCAACAACCTGCTCCTTGGCAAGGCTCTGTCGCTGTTGCCAGAAGCAATGCCGATCTATGCGCTGCCCCCGGTTTGCTACGGAAAGAGCAACGAGCACAGCGGCTTTGCTGGCACGCTCTCAGTGAGCGCGCTGACTTTTCTTGCCGTCGTGCGCGACCTGGGAGCCAGCATCGCAGCCGCAGGATTCAGAAAACTGGTTCTCTACAATACGCACGGCGGCAATACATCTTTGGTAGATGTGCTGGCGCGGGATCTGCGCGCGGAGTTTGGCCTGCGCACCTTCTCGCTTTTCGGCTCGCCTGGGGCAGCATTTGACGGCGTCAGCCCGCAGGAGAGGGCTTACGGTTTCCACGCAGGCGAAATTGAGACGGCGTATCTGTTGCATGCAACGCCGGAGCTGGTGCATACGGAGGAATACACAACCAATTACATCGCGCGAGTGGATCAACCGGAACTGCTGAAGCCGGAGGGTTCATCGGCCAACTTCGCCTGGCTGACGAAGGACATTGCGCCAAGCGGTGTTCTTGGTGACCCGACCGGTGCCACGGCACAGAATGGCGAGCGATGGGCCAATGATGCTGCCGCGCGTATCGCGGAGCTGCTGGTGGAGATGGCCAACTTTACGCCAAGGCACGGGGCTTGAAGATGACCCTTATCGATTGGGGAAACGGAATTCGTCAGGAGCGCGGCGCCACGTGCCGGCTGAGCGACGGAACCGCGATCGTCTCCGATCATTACTATCCCGCAGGACTGGGACCGTGGCCCACGCTGCTGATGCGCCAGCCGTACGGGCGCGATATTGCTTCAACAGTGGTGTATGCGCACCCGGTGTGGTTTGCGAGACACGGATATCATGTGGCGATTCAAGATGTGCGAGGGCGCGGCGGTTCCACTGGTGAGTTTTATCCGTTTCGCCATGAAGCGCGCGACGGTGCCGAAGCCATTGCATGGCTGCGTAGGCATCCGGCTTCAAATGGCCGCATTGGCATGTACGGGTTTTCTTACCAGGGCGCGACGCAGCTGCTTGCGGCTGCCGAGCAGCCGGAGGGCCTGCAGTGCATTGCTCCGCACATGACTGCGGCGGATTTGTACCATGGCTGGTTCTATCATCATGGCGCTCTGCGTTTGAATTCGACCATCGGATGGGGCATCCAGATGCTGCGCGAGGATGCGCGGCGGAAAGGTTTGCGCTCGACGAGCGATCGACTGGAAGCAGCGTGGGCAAACATCCGCGCACAGGCCGGACACGTTCCGTATGGTGCGCATCCGGCCATCGTGGACCCGGAACTGCCCAGTTATGTCCGTGATTGGTTCTCGCATCGCGATCAAGGTGAATACTGGAGCGGTCTGGACATCAGCGACCGAGTCGGTTGCATACAAGTTCCAGCATTGCATATTGCAGGCTGGTTCGACACGTATCTTGAAGGCTCCATCGCCGGCTATCTGGCATTGCGTAGCGGGGCGGGGACTCAGTTTGCGCGAACGAATCAATATCTGATTGCCGGCCCGTGGGTTCATATTCCCTGGGGTGATCGAGTAGGCGAGGTAAACCTGGGCGACGCTGCAAACCTGGATACAGATGCAATTCTGCTTCGCTGGTTTAATCACTGGCTGAAGGATGAACCCGATTTCAATGACGAACCACGGATTCGATATTTTTCGATGGGTCCCAATGCGTGGCGAAGTGCGGCAGACTGGCCGGAGCGAAGCGAGTTCACGCTATACCTTCGCGGGTCGGGCAAAACAAATTCGCGCAAGGGTGACGGCGTGCTCATGAAGGAAGCGCCGGATGGCGATGAGGCGCGCGACGTGTTTGTGTACGACCCGGAAGTGCCCGTGCTTGCGCCGGGCGGGGTACAGGCTCTGAATGGTCCGTACGATCAGGCTGCGCTGGAGATGGAGAACAATCTGCTTGTTTATACGTCCGAGCCGGTTGTGCGCGAGACAGAGATATTTGGACAGCCGCGCATCAGGCTGTATGCGGCCACATCCGCTGGTCAAGCAGACTTTACGGCGAAGATAGCGCGTGTGACACAGAGCGGACGCGCGGACTTCTTGTGCATTGGAATCGCGCGCAGTTCCTGGCTCTTTCGCAACGCGAGCTACACGGCAGACCAAGTTCACAAGTGGGAGTTCACGCTCGAGCCAACAGCCTTTGGACTTGCGCCCGGCGAACGACTTCGCCTGGAGATTGCAAGCTCAGCTTATCCGCTCTACGACCGGAATCCATCCACCGGTACGCCACCACAGCTTGCTGACAACTGGAACTGGATTCGCTCGACGCAGCAATTGCTGCACACAGTCTCACATCAATCTGCATTGATCCTGCCGGTGAAAGGAGAGCCGGGATGGTGACGCAGGCCGCTGTCGCGGTCAAGGAGATCGATCTGCGCAGCGTCAGCAAGCGCTTTAAGAACACGGCTGCGCTTGAGAATATTTCGCTGCAGGTGGAGCGTGGCGAATTCATCACTCTCCTTGGCCCGTCAGGTTGCGGCAAATCAACTCTGCTGAAGCTGGTCTCCGGACTGAGCCCGGTGAGCGAGGGCCAGCTGCAAGTGAATGGCATGACGCCAGCAAACGCGCGAGAGATGATGAGCTTTATCTTTCAAGATGCGACCCTTTTGCCATGGCGAACCGTGGAAGATAACGTGGGCCTGGGCCTGGAGTTGGAGTATGCGGCGCGGGCGCTACGCAAAGAGCGAGTTGCGCGAATGCTTGAGTTGGTGAGACTGGGGCACGTTGCGCAAAGCTATCCGCGCCAGCTTTCCGGCGGCATGAAGATGCGCGCCTCGATTGCCCGCGCACTGGTGAGTCGACCGCGCATTCTGTTGATGGACGAGCCCTTCGCCGCGCTGGACGAGATGACACGCGACCGACTGAATGAGGAGTTGTTGCGCCTGTATGCCGAACAAAAGTGGACTGTGCTGTTTGTGACGCACTCTGTGGCCGAGGCGGTTTTTCTCTCCACGCGAATCGTGATTCTGGCCCCGCATCCGGGGCGCGTGGCACATGAGATGGCGGTGAGCCTGCCTTGGCCACGTACGGCCGAGACGCGCGAATCGATGGCGTTTGAGGAGACGGTGACACAGGCATCGCGGCTGCTGCGGGGGGTACACCAGACATGAACAGACGGGGCATGGTGGCGATCAACAGCGCGGTGGTGCTAGCGTGCTTGTTGTGTCTTTGGCAGGCGGTAATTTGGATCAACCACTTGCCTGTCTACATTCTGCCTGGGCCGGCAACCGTGGCGATGACATTGCGCGATCGCTTTCCCTCGCTGTTGTCCTCGCTCTGGATTACGGCAGCGGAAGCTGCGGGGGGCTTAGTGGCCAGCATCGTTGTGGGCATCGGCGTTGCCATGATTTTTACGCAATGGGGCTGGCTGCGGCAAACGCTTTACCCTTACACGATTCTGTTGCAAACGGTGCCGATCGTGGCCATAGCGCCGCTGATCATTAACTGGGCCGGCGCGGGAATCTTCCCGGTGATGATTCTGACATTCATTATTTGCCTGGCCCCCATCATTGCCAACACAACACAAGGACTTATCAGCGTGGATGAGAATCTGATTCATCTCTTCCTGATGTACAAAGCTTCGCGGGCGCAGATTCTGCTGAAGCTGCGCTTGCCGAATGCATTGCCTAGCATCTTCACGGGCATTCGCATTTCGGCGGGCATCAGCGTGATTGGAGGCATTACTGGCGAGTTGTTCGCCGGATCAACACGCGTAGGCGAAGGCGGACTGGGCTATGCGATCATTTACGCCAGCAACCAGATGGAGACAGGCTACCTGTTTGCCCTGGTATTTGCAGCGACGGTGCTTGGGTTCGCATTCTTTTTCATCGTCATGTTCCTGGAGTGGCTGGCTCTACATAACTGGCACGAGTCGAGTCGCCCGCAAACGGCCGAATAAAGGAAGGATCAATGCTACGCATGGAGTCGCCAACAGGTTGGTGGTTGATTACGCATCCTGATCATGCTCGCCTGGCCGGGGAGTTTGCAACCGCATGGGGAAACGCGCAGTTTCGCAAACCGGAACCGCGTGCGCGGGTGCTTAAAGGCATCGCTTGTCATGACGATGGCTGGGCGACTCGCGATGCGCATCCATCCATTACGCGCGAGGGCAAGCCTTCAGCGTTTTCAACGGAGCTTGTGGGAAGTTATTCAGCGTTCGAGGAGATCGATCTTGAAGAGTATCTTGCCGTGCGCGAACGCGCGGTACGCGTCATTGCGAACGAGGATCCTTACGCGGGCCTGCTGATCTCAATGCATACCTATAGCTTGCTGACTGCCCATGCAGACCGCTCGACGATTGCGGCAGAGGGACTGCAGCTGCTGGACGCATTTCTGGATCATCAGCGGAAATTTCAAGACGAGTTAATATCGGCAATCTTCGCGGACGCTGGGTTGACTGCGTTTGCAAAGGACGAGCACACAATTCTGGAACACTTCAGGCTGTTGCAGGCTTGCGACAACCTATCGCTGCTGACATGTGTTTCGTTTGCAAGCCCGGCAAACCTGTTGCATCCGCTCCCACTGGTTGGCGGGGGCGCGACCGAAGTCGATGTGACCCCCCATGGAGAGCGCCATTTCAGCCTGGCACCGTGGCCCTTTGCGGAAGCCAAGTTGGAATTCACGTTCCCGGCGCGACACGTTACGGGAAAAACTTTTGCTTCATCGTCCGAGTTGGAGGCGGCGTTTGTGGGGGCAAGAGAGGAAAGGCTGGCGGTGATTCTGACCGAATAGCCTGGCGATTGCGCGGGATCGCGGCGCGGTCAGAGCGGCGACAACAGAGAGACGTGGGCGGAAACGATCCGCCGGCCCTGGGGAAGCCTGACCCGCACCTGGCTCTGACCGCCGCGGACAATTCCAGAGGTGGCATTCCGCTCAAACTCCAAAGTGATGCTGGCGAAATCCCGACCAAAACTAACGATGTCGAGCCCTTCACGGTCCGGGCAAGATTTACGGCGGCCCGTCCTTTGCGGAAGGCGGAAAGCTCGCCGGGGCCATAAAGATTCTCTGTTATGCCGAAGCGCATGACTTCTCGGCCGGACCAAAACATCGCCACCAGCGTGTCCACATCGTTCGTGACCAGGGCTTCCTCGTGGCGAGGATAGAGCGCCTGCAACTCGGCAACAACCTCCGGATCGTTTATGGTCATTGGGCTGGAAACAGTCTGAGATCGGGAAGAATCTGCTTGCTGAGAGCGGCGCTGACTGTGTGCACAGGCTCGTTGACCACCTGGCTGAGGCGCAATTTGAGTGCAACGCTGCAAAGAATGTAAGCGTGAATTTCGCTGAACCGCCATCGGCTTACGAGCAAATCGACCATGCGGCTGGTAGCGGCTCGGGCCGTATCAGCCAGATCGGTTCCTGTTTCAACCACGACCCAGGCGTTGGCGGTGGAATCGGCAGCCACGATTTCAGAAGCCTCGATCAGCGGGCCGGTAAGCAACTGATGCTTGTGCAGATGAAAGCGCAGCGTGACATCAAGGGGGCACTCGATGCCGTTGATACAGACCTCGCCATCGCCTTGCGCCGCATGGCCATCGCCACAGCTAAAGAGTGCACCGCGATTGTAGACGGGCAGGTAGAGCGTGGATCCGGCGCAGAGCTCGCGAACATCAAGGTTTCCGCCGAAAGGCCCAGGTGGACGGGTCCGGAAAGCGCCATCCTCTGCGCGGGCTACGCCCATAACCCCCAAGAATGGCCGCAACGGCACGACTGCCGGAATCAGCGAACGGGTGTTCTCGCCCTCAAGTTCCCAGTGAAAAAGGTACGGCTCACTGAACCGGTCCTTTAGGAAGCCCAAACCCCCAATGACGCTGGACCAACCCCAGCCACTGTGGCGCGTGGCCAGCACCTCGATTTCCAGCACATCGCCAGGCTCCGCGCCTTCGATCCAAATGGGGCCGGTGAGCGCGTGTATACGAGTGCGGTCGATGGAGAGGAACTCCGCTGCATTCATGCCCGGCTGCACTTGTGCACCGCTGGCGTCAACGCATTCAATCTGCACTTCGTCGCCAGAGCCGATGCGCAGGCGGGGCTCGAGCGAGCGGTCCCAAACCGAGTGAATCGGCTCGGCGGCAAGCGTGCGTTCCATCAAGATCCCTTCACTCTCACGGTCATTTGAATCTCGACTAATGCATTGCGCGGCAACGCACTTACGCCAACGGCTGCGCGAACATGCCGACCCGCCTCGCCAAATACTTCAACCAGCAAATCGGATGCGCCATTGATGACCGCAGGCGAGTGGCCGAAGCCCGCTACGGCGTTCACGTAGCCGTTTACGCTGAGCACCTCGACTACCTGCTCCAGGGAACCGAGTTCGCGCTTGAGCACCGCTAGCTGCGTGAGAGCGCAGGCGCGGGCCGCTTTGTAGCCTTCCTCCAGAGTGCTGCCGGCGCCGGCTGTTCCAGTAATGATCCCATCCGGCCCCGTTGAAATAACTCCGGAGAGAAAGACAATCTCGCCCATCCGTTTGGCGGAGACGTAGTTGCCGCCCGGCATGGGCAACTGAGGGAGGGTGAGACCGAGAGCGGCGATCTTCTGTTCCGGACTGGGAAAGGGCGCCATTTGCATTCGACTTTAGCACGGTTCGTCTTCGTTGTTCTTCCGCTTTCAACGGTGGAGGAACACGGCTCTTAGCTTAAGCTGAATGGAAGATGAATGATTCTGCCGTTTTGCTTATTGACTGCCCTGATCGCAAGGGTCTGGTGGCTCGCGTCTCTTCCCTGCTCTATGAAAGAGGCGCCAACATTCTGCATGCTGACCAGCACCAGGATCACGACCTGGTACTGTTTTTTATGCGCGTCGAGTGGGCGCTCAACGGCACCGGTAACGGTGAGGAGACGGGACCCGAACGGTTTGACCTGGAGGGATTCAAAGCGGCGTTCGCCCCGATGGCAGCGGAACTTGGGATGCGCTGGAAACTGAGCTACAGTGGACGGCTACCCAGAGTAGCTCTGTTCTGCTCCCAGTACCTGCATTGTATGGCCGATCTACTGCACCGGTGGCGCACGGGCGAGTTGCTGTGTGAGATTCCCCTGATTCTTTCAAACCACAAGGACGTGGAAAGGCTGGCGGCGTTTTACGGGATACCGTTTGAATATTCTGCGGTCACAGCGGAGGGGCGTACCGAGGCTGAGGCCCGGCAACTGCAGATGCTCGAGTCTGCCGGAGTTGACCTGGTTGTGCTGGCGCGGTATATGCAGATACTTTCGCCAGACTTTGTCGCGCGCTATCCAGCTTCGATCATCAACGTGCATCACTCGTTCCTGCCTGCATTTACCGGGGCCAAGCCTTACCATGCCGCGCATGCGCGAGGGGTGAAACTGATTGGAGCAACCAGCCATTATGTGACAGATTTGCTTGATGATGGACCGATCATCGAGCAAGACGTAGCGCGGATTTCGCATCGCGACCAGGTGGAGGATTTGGTAGCGCGCGGGCGGGATCTGGAACGGATCGTGCTTTCCCGGGCGGTCCGCTGGCACCTCGACCGGCGCATTCTTTGCTATGGAAACAAGACCGTTGTATTTGATTAGGGGATTGGGCAACAGACAAGGTCATTGATCAGTAAGGTCAAGACCCAATGAAAACGTCGACCAAGAAGAAATGGGATCCATCGTCTGTTGGATCCCATTCTTTGTATCTGCGCTTTGAGATTGAGCCGCGGCTTACTTGGCAGCAAGCAACAGGCCCGCTTGTTCCGCCAGCGTAGCCGCCTTGTCCGTCGCTTCCCAGGTGAATTCAGGTTCGCTGCGGCCGAAGTGGCCGTAAGCGGCCGTCTGCCGATAGATGGGGCGGCGGAGATTGAGGCTCTCGATAATGCCCTTGGGCGTAAGCGAGAAGTTCTTGCGGACGAGCTCAGTAAGCTTGGCCTCTCCGACTTTGCCGGTGCCGAATGTGTCAATGCGGACGCTGACCGGCTCAGCCACGCCGATGGCATAGGCAAGTTGGACTTCAGCGCGATCAGCCAGGCCGGCAGCAACGATGTTCTTGGCGATGTATCGGGCCACATAAGCCGCGGAACGATCGACCTTGGTCGGATCCTTACCGGAAAAGGCGCCTCCGCCGTGACGGCCCGCGCCGCCGTAGCTGTCCACGATGATCTTGCGGCCAGTGAGCCCGGTGTCGCCCATAGGTCCGCCGATAACAAAACGGCCTGTCGGATTGATGTGGTACTTGGTGTGCTCGTCAAGCCACGCGGCAGGAAGCACTGCCTGGATGACGTGTTTGAGGATGTCGGCATGCAATTCCTCATTACTGATACTTTCGGCATGCTGGCTGGAGATAACAACTGCATCGATGCGGGAAGGCTTCCAATTCTCGTCGTACTCGACGGTGACCTGGCTCTTGCCGTCAGGGCGTAGGTAGGGAAGCTTGCCGCTTTTGCGCACCGCAGTCAACTGCCGGCAGAGCTTGTGTGCCAGGGCGATGGGGGCCGGCATCAGTTCAGGGGTTTCGTTGGCGGCGTATCCGAACATCATGCCCTGATCGCCGGCACCGCCGGTGTCGACGCCCTGGGCGATGTCTCCGGATTGCTTGTTGATGCTCGAGATAACGGCGCAGGTATTGGAGTCGAAGCCGTAGAGAGCGTTGTCATAGCCGATGGAGGCCACAACGCCGCGGACCAGGCTCTGGAAATCGACGTAGGCCTTGGTGGTGATTTCGCCGGCAATTACCACGAGACCGGTCGCCGTAAGAGTTTCGGCGGCGACGCGGCTGTATGGATCCTGCTCGAGGCATGCATCCAGGATGGCGTCAGAGACCTGGTCGGCAATTTTGTCCGGATGGCCTTCAGTGACTGACTCAGAGGTAAACAAGAAACGGTCGCTCAACTTCAGACTCCTCCCCATTGAAGGGATTTAAGTGGGTGGCCTGCCTCGATGGGTAGTATTCGCTTGTCGAGCCGGGTCGGAGAACAAAACCCTTCCCAGTTCCGTCAGTCGCTCTGCCGCATCGGTGAGACACGCCTACACCGGAAGGCCTTTGCCTGTGAGGTGCATCGTTTCATGATAATTGGGTCGGGGGGCTCTGGGCAAAGACTCTCAGCGAATGGGGAGTAGCTGGCTGTGAAGGGAGCCCTGGCAGCGCTGAATCGCAGCTTGAGATGCCGGCGATGTGGTGAGCTTGCGTCGGACAAGCCGCTGTAGGGGGATCAGTGGTCGAAATCTAGGCGCCAAACCAGGTGCGAACTCGGGCGAGGAGCAGGTGGGTTGAAGAGGAGACGCTGTGCAGAAAGGACCTCAATTCCTTGACGGGCATCAGTGTGTGCCACCACCCGACCCGCCTGCCGTAGTAGCGCACGGTGAAGAAGGCTGCCACGGCAACTACGAGAAGAAGAAGGACCGCACCCGCCCATCGGAGCCGGACTTCAAGGGCGTCATAGCGCTGCATCCGTGCTTTGCCAACGTTGGCCGCAAAGGCGGTCCAGTCATGGTCGTCCTCGACCATTTGGCCAGATGCGTTGCAGGCTTTGAGAAAGCGTTCAGTCCAGGCGTTTTCGTCGAGGCCGAGAGCTCCGGTGTACCCACGGACGATGCCCTTGCTGAGGATGCCACCTGGGAGGAGACGAAACCGCTCCTGCTCCAGCGCAACCAAGTGGCGTTGGCTGATCTTGGTGACCGCCGTTATCTGCTCCAGCGCGATGCCGCGGGACAACCGCTCCATGCGCAGGTCTTCTCCAAAGTTTCCCATTAGTAACCAAAAAACGAGAATGAAACCCGAAGAGTTTTACCCTTTCACGATAAACCTGCTTCAAATCTCAGTCAAAGACGTAATATCGGCTTTTCCCTTTATTTTCTTCAATCTGAGCCCTGGGAATCAAGTAAGCAACTATTGCGAAAGTAATTACGGCACACGGCTGGGAGAGATCGCCTCCGCAGCCGAGCCTGCGGGGATCGATGTGCCAAAACTTGGCCGCGGCTGGCAATGGCGCAAAACGGGCCGGCTGTTACCCTGAAGATGAGGTTGTTGCGAAGTCACTCGCTCGCCTCCGGGTCGATGGAGCCAGGCTTAAGAATGAACAAGCTGATCTTTGCGAATCTGCTGCACCGGCCGGTGCGCTCGATCATCAGCGTGCTTGCGGTGGCCATTGAAGTGATCATGATGCTGACCATCATCGCAATCATGCTGGGACAGCTCACTGGGCAGAAGCGGATGAACAATGGCATCGGCGCCGACCTTACGGTTCGTCCGGGAAATGCCACGTTCCTGAACGGTGTAAGCGGTGCGCCGATTTCAGTCAAGCTGGTTCCCGTGCTGCGCGGGCTGCCACACGTGACGGTTGCCTCTCCGGTCATTACAAATCTGTCAATGGCGGACGGACTTGAGGTGCTGTGGGGAATCGACTACCCGACTTACAGCCAGCTGAGTCCTTTCGTGTTTGTATCAGGAGGGCCGCCACAGGTTCCCTACGACGTCATCGTGGACGACGTGTTTGCCAGCACCGGCAAGGGGTTCCACGTCGGCGACTCTCTTCAAATCTACAAGCGGACGTTTCGCATTACCGGCATCTTTCAGCACGGCAAGGGCGGTCGCAAGCTGATCTCGATTGCAACAATGGGCGAGATGATCGGCTCGGAAGGCAAGGCGTCGCTGTTCTACTTAAAGGTGGACAAACCGGAGAATCTGTCCCTGGTTACGGACGAAGTTCACGCCGTGCGAGGACTGGAAAACTACCAGGTGATGACGATGAACGAGTGGTACTCACTGATGACTCCGGACCATATCCCTGCGCTCAATACCGCAATCGATGTGGTGATTGGCATCGCCATCATTATTGGCTTTCTGGTGATCTTCCAGGCTATGTACACCTCGGTTCTTGAGCGGACGCGCGAGATCGGCATTCTCAAGTCGATGGGCGCATCCAAGCTGACCATTGTGAGTGTGGTTCTTCGCGAAACGGTAGTGCTGGCGGTTGTAGGCGTGCTGCTCGGAGTGGCCGTTTCATTGGCGGTGAAGGCGGCCCTGGGACAAAAGCATCCTGAGCTTTACCTGGACATGAACCTGGGCTGGATTGCGCGGGGCGCGGCGATCGCCTTTTTGGGATCGGTTTGCGGGGCTCTCTACCCGGCCTGGATGGCTGCGAGGAAGGATCCGATCGACGCGCTGGCGTACGAATAGCCAGGAAACTGGGATGTTGCCGGACACGATGAACATGGTTCCGGGCGATTTTTGCACTTCCCCGCTGATTAGTTATTGATTTAGACTAAGAGTGTTCCCGAGAATTAGCGCCGCCCACAAACATACATTAGCGGCATTGAAATTTTGAATGAAAGCCACTGCGGTCAGCAACGACCGTTACCCGCGCCAAGGCGGGCCAGACTGGGACTGAAGATTTATCTGCTTGCAACACTTCTGTAGTCTGATGTATACAGGGCAATCGTTTCCTAAAGAGAACCGCTTTAGTTGGACTTAGTCGATGAGCGGTCGAGCCCAAGCAGCTACCTTTGACGGATTCCTCATCTTAGACGGAACCGCCCCAAAATCCACTGGACGAAAGTTGAAACAAAGTTAGGCATAGCCATACTGCGCAGTTCGTGGCGAAGATGGCGGCGCCCAACAGAATTGTTTTTCAGGAGAGCCAAGACATGCCAAATTTTTTGCGGAACAGATTTGCCCTGGTATTCGCGCTGTTGATGGTGAGCATCACGCCAGCGGTTGCGCAAACCTACACTGAAGGCTCCATCGCGGGCACCGTATTCGATCCCACCGGCGCAGTGGTAGGAAACGCATCGATTACGATCCACAACGATGGCACCAACGCCGAAGCGCACCTTACCACGGACGGCAGCGGATACTACAAGGCGGCGCAATTGCCTGCCGCGACGTACACCTTGACAGGGAACGCGACAGGGTTTGCTCCGTTCAAGGAAGTTAATGTCATTGTGCAGGTCGGTCTGACGACGGAGGTCTCGCCCCACCTGGCCACTGCCGGCGCAACGTCGAATGTTGTGGTCACTGGCGAGGCTCCGATTCTAAACTTCGAGACGCCCGAGATTTCAACGGTGTTGGACAATCACGAAGTTCAGGACCTGCCGTTGAACGGCGGCCGCTGGTCGAACCTGACGCTGCTGACCCCTGGAGCCACCCTTGATACCAGCGGGTTTGGTCTAATCTCTTTCCGCGGCATCAGCACGATCATGAACAATGTTGAAGTGGACGGGGCGGACGACAATCAGGCTTATTACGCCGAAGAGCGCGGCCGCACACGTGAGGGCTACTCAAGTTCGAAGTATCTGATCCAGGAGTTCCAGGTCAACACGGGTGTTTATTCGTCTGAGTTCGGGCGCGCCGCGGGCGGCGTCGTCAACTCCGTCACCAAGAGCGGCACCAATACCTTGCATGGCATTCTGTATTTCGCCGACCGCGACAATGGATCGTGGGGCTCATACAACGACTATTCCAACAACACGGTCAACACTGGAACGCTTGCTTCGCCAAATTTTGTCACGACGCCCTACAAGCCGAAGGACTGGCGCAAGCAGTGGGGTCTCGACACCGGTGGCCCGCTGAAGAAGGACAAGCTCTTCTGGTTCTACGGCTATAACGAATTCCATCGCAATTTCCCCGGTACGTCTAAAGCAAACACGCCGAGTTCCTTCTTCACTATTCCGGATGCCGTTGCACCTGGCACTTCCAACTGCAATACCACGCCCGGCACCAGCAACGATGGATACATGTCCGGGCTCTCTTCCTCGTCGCCTACTTTTTCAGTGGATCAGCAGTCCTGCGAACTGGCCGCGAGACTGACCGCCGCGGGTAAGGGTGGCTACAACACTTACGCACTCGGTGCGGCGGCCTATTCCACGCAGTTGGGCAACCTGCTTAGCGACATGGGCTCCGTTCCTCGTAGTGGCAACCTGCTGTTGAACACCCCCAAACTGGACTGGCAGGTCAACGACAAGCACCACGTCAGCGTGCTGTACCATCGCGTGCGCTGGGATTCGCCCGGCGGCGTTCAGACGCAGGGAACCAACAACTACGCCATCGACTCGTTCGGCACCGACTTTGTGAAGGTGGATTACGGCCTGATCAAGCTGGATAGCCTCGTCACCTCCGGCATCTCCAACGAAGTTCGCTACCAGTATGGCCGCGAGTTGAACGACGAGGGACAGCAGCCGGTCAGTGCTTACTCCAAGAGCTACTTGCAGGGCCTGAACGGTATCACCAATCCCGCAGTGTACGATTTTTCGCCGAATGTTACATACGTCGAGCTCGATAACCCGTCATCCGGTTCAGGAATATACCTTGGATCGCCGTACTACTCCTACCGCAAAGCACTGCCCGACGAACGCAAATGGCAGGTGGGCGATACAGCCGCGTGGCAGAAAGGCAACCACAATATCAAGTTCGGCATCGATTTCCTCCACAATTACGACATCATGAACAACACCTATAAGAACAACGGCGACTTCGCCTACAGCTACATCGGCAATTACTTTGCCGACCTGCTGGACGAGGGCGGTGCGACAGGCGCGTGCAACAGCACGGGTTCCGTCACGAGTCCGGGAAGCTCCGCCACGACAAACTACACCGGTGCCGCCCCATGCGGAACCTTTTACCAGGGCTTTGGACCGCCGGCATGGGACATGGCGAGCATGAACTACGGCTTCTTTGGGGAGGACCACTGGAAGGTTAGCCCGCGACTCACGATCGATGTGGGCTTGCGCTACGACTATGAATCGCTCCCAGCGCCGTACTCCTCGCTGGTTCAGGCTTCCGGAGCCTTCGTACCATATCTTGCATCAACGAACGGACTGTGCGCTGTCTATACTGGTCCGGGAACCTGCCCCGCGATCGCCGCCCAGGCTAACATCACCAACCACCCAAGCGAGAAGGCAAATTTCGGCCCTCGTGTCGGACTTGCATTGGATCCCTTCGGCGATGGCAAGACAACCGTCCGCCTCGGCTATGGCCTCTACTTTGGTCCCATCACAAACGGCGTGCTGTTGAACGAACTCCTGAATACGGGCAGCCCGCTTGGCCAGTACACCTCATCGACCTTCTCGCCGAATTCCGTCGGTGCGCCTCTGTTCCCAAACATCATTAGTTCAGCCCCGTTCGGAAGCGGACCAACCTCGTACTTCTTCTCTAAGAACTTCAAGAACCCGGAGGTGCATGAATTCGATGCTTCGTTGCAGCAGGCGTTTGGATTGGGCACTGTGCTCCAGGTCAGTTACATGGGCGCGTTGGGCAGGGATCTTCCCAATGCGATGAACATCAACCTCAATCCGAATGCGAATACGGCCACCAGCGGTAACCCCAACGGAGTGATCACCACCGAGATCACGGTCAACGATCCCACCGGTGCCGGTCCGCTTCCCAACGGAAAGACATTCTTCGTTAAGGCCTATTCGAAGGGCGCCAGCACAACCTCCAACCTCCTGAATCCCAATTTCGGGGCCGTGAACGAGGCATTCAGCAATATCAACTCCAGCTACAACGCCCTGGTGGCCGAGGTAAAGAACTCGGGGTCGAAGTTTATCCAGTTCGATGCCAACTATACCTGGTCGCACGCTCTGGACTTCAACCAAAACGCAAACACAACGACGATGAGCAACGGCCTCTACGACCCGTACAACATCGACGGTTTCCCGAAGGGCGCCAACTACGGCAATTCGATCTATAACACTCCTAACCGGTTCGTAGCCTGGGCGCTGATCAATTCGCCTCATGTCGAGACAGACAATTGGGTGAAATACCTAGTGAACGACTGGAGCATGAATCCCGTTTACCAGATGCAGAATGGGTTGGCGTATTCGGCGGTCATCGGCTCAGGTTCCGCGGCGGTCTCGACGTACAGTTCCGGCGTGAACGGCGCGGGAGGCGGCACCTGGCTTCCATTCATCGGGCGCAATACTTACAAATACCCCCGGGACATAATTCTCGATTTGCGTCTGGAGAAGCAAATCCCGATTACTGTGGGCGACAAAACATATCGGCTGCAGTTGCTGGGGGAGGCCTTCAACCTGCCGAACCACCAAAATGTTACCGGTGTGAGCAACTCAGCGTATACATTTGCGGCCAACTCGAATGTAACCAGCCTTTGCACCTTGCCCGGCACCACGCAGACCTTCGGCGCAGTCAGCGGGCAGGCACAGATCGAGTGCGCATCCATGACTTACCAACCATTGACCGGCGCGGGGCACTCACAGGGCGGATTTGGCGCGGTCACCAACACCAACAACACGTATATGATGACCCAGCGCGAACTGGAACTAACTCTGCGTCTGGACTTCTAACCACGGCACAAGTAACTCGACTGAGGGCGGTGGCTTCGGCTTCCGCCCTTTTTCATTGCAGTAATGGACACTGGCAAAGGTGCGGGTAGCCACGAGTCATCATTGAAGGACCATCCCGAGCAACGCGACCAAGTTTGTGGATGCGCGACAAAGCTTCACCCGGCGTAGCGGATTGGGCGCGATATACTCGATTCACCCCTTCGAGGCGTTCTTTGATGCATGTCCTGCGAGCCTGCCGATTTTGGCTAATTCAGCGTGGGACTGTCTGTTCCAAAGGTCTTCAATCACGGAGAAGCGGCCCTTGAGCCAAAAATCCGAACGATGGCTTTATACGATTTGGCTGGCGCTGATTGCCGGCTTTGCAGTGCTGCATGCGATGAACCTGAGAGCCGATTTTCCTAACCATTCGCCATGGTATATGGACTGGGCCAAATACACCGATGAGGGTTGGTACGGGAACGCCGCAGTTCGCTCGCACCTTTTCGGACATTGGTATCTGCCGGGGGACTTCAACCCGGCGCCTGCGGTTCCTGTGTGGCCGTTTCTGGAGTGGGTGCTGTTCTTCTTTACCGGTGTCACAGTCCAAGCCGCGCGGGGACTGGCCATTGCTTTCTTTTTTGCCAATCTGGTTTTGAGTTATTTGCTTCTGAGAACACGGGGGCCCCGCTGGATGGGGTTTCTCGCACTCACGCTGCTGGTGACGAGCCCATTTCTCTACTGCTTCAGCCGGCTTGCCATTCTGGAGCCCATGCTGACTGCCCTTACGCTGGCAGCCTTGAACCTGGCAGTGCGCCTCCCGCGCATGCGATGCAGGGTGTGGGCCTCGGCATGGATCGGCTTGCTTTTCACACTCATGATGCTCACGAAGACGACCGCTGTTTTTCTCCTTCCCGCGCTTGGTTGGGCGATGGTGCTGCCGCTTTGGCAGATCGGCAAGGAAGCCTCCGGGGCCGTCCGGCCTGGAGCCAATCCCTGGCGCGGAAGACTCGCCGTGCGCTGCGCAATGGTCGCGGCGGGCACCTTTGCCACCACCTTTTGCCTTTGGATGATGTTGGTGGTCAGCCTTGGCCTGCTACCCGATTACAAATACCTTTTCTATATCAACAAGTACATCAAGCCTGCGCATTTTTACTGGCCGGTATTAAGCTTCTGGTGGTCATTCCATGGCGGACTTTGGATTGACCATATCCTGATTCCGCTGGCAGGCGTGGTGCTGCTAGGCGCCGTTGCGGTGACCTTGCTGAGCAATCGCAATACATGGGGCCGCAAACTTTTGCTTGACCCTGTGTTTGGAACGTCGGTCTTGGCAGCTGGCGGTTACATCCTCTTCATGACGTACCAGAATCATCCCCAGCCGCGCTACTATACCCTGGTGGCCTTCTTCAGCTTTCTTGTGGTGGCTCAAGGGGCCGCGGCGCTGCTGGAGCCATTGGCTTCAACCCGAAATGACGGTGCCCGGCGGACGTCAACCCGCCTGCTGGGATGGGGCGTGATTGGACTCACAGCGGTTGCGATTGGGATTAATGCGAACTGGACTCTGACCTACGCGACGCACCCTGAATACACGTTTGTGAATGCAGCAGAGCGGCTGACCCACTATATGGATACGCACCCCAACGGCAACAGGCTTCTGGTTTCGGTCAGCGGCGACGAGATTTCGCTGATCAGCCATGTGCCGGCTCTCTGCGACGATTTTGGCACCCCCAGTCCAGCCATTCCTGACCTGCCCGCCAAACTTGCGCTCTATCATCCGGGCTGGTGGGCGACGTGGAACGACATCGACCCCGGTACTCTCGAGGACCTGCACAACTACTACTCGCTTGAACAAGTAGCCAGTTTTCGTGCATTCGACGACCCTGAACGAAACGTCCTGGTGCTCTTCAAGCTACACCCGCTCCCCGGTGGCAAGGCTCTGGACTCAGGCGACCAAGATCTGAAGGTCCCGCTTCCCCAGGACAAGATCGACATCCCGATTCAATAGGCAAGTTCAGTCAAGCCCGGACGTTCCTAAAAGGGCATGCGGAGGGTGCCGATGACTGCATGGTTGTTTTGGTTGTAGTGGGTCGTGGCAATCTGAAAGCCAACGCAATGCAAACGCAACGCGGTTGTGGATGGGGAAGCGTCCGAACACAAAACCTGGCGTCACGAAGGTTTGCTTCTTGCTGTCGTTGGTGCCACCCTCCCAGAATGTCGAATTGATCTCCGCTTCAGGCCAGAGTTGCTTCAGCAGGTGATACTGGAAAGCCGTATTGGAAACGATGGTACGGCCCACGATGTTCACGCTATTCACCGGGAACGTGCCGCCAAGGGTCGATTGGACGTCAAATGGCCCCCAACCGTTGCCGCCCGCGAGCGTGGGCGTGACCACTGCGCTGCTTGAGCCGTTTTTATAGGTTCCGGTCGCGATGCTGCCACCCAGAAAGCCTGTCAGGATCGCCCCGCCATTCTGCTCATTGCGCGCCAGAAAGCGATACTTCAATGTGAAGGACACGTCCTCTAATCCATCGATGGTTTTGGGGTTCTCGTGGTACAGGTAAGGCGGCAGGTTGAGCAGCAGCTCGGTGTGCCGGGAAGGAATCAGTTCCAGGCCCTTACCGCCGTCGACGTTGGTGATGTCGCCTGTTGGTGTTACTTCGTGGAGAACATCGAACCGGAACTCCTGTTCCAGGCGCGGGGTGAGTGTGGCGATCGGAGTCATCCAATGCGGTTGTTCGGCCTGCGTCGCCGACACGCGCTTCAGCCATTCATCGGCCCAGCTTTGGCCGTGAACTTGAGTTGAGGCGATAAGGGCAAGGGGAAGCAAGGTATTTGAAAGCTTCAAGTGGCGCCCCGAGGAAGCGAGTTTTTGCGCACAGACGTTCTCTATTCAATGTATATCGATGCTATTTCCTTGCCAAAGCAGCCGATTATCGAACGAATTTTGCTGTATTTTCGGGAAGAATCCACAATCGAGCGTCAGGGGCGTCCGATCATGACCTCTGTTGCATTGATGAGAGCAACCGCCGAATCACCGGGTTGAAGGGCCAGTTCGCGGACGGCATCAGCGGTAATGATGGCCGTAACATACTGACTGCCAACGGCTAGCACCACTTTGGCCAGCAGTCCGTCGACGGTGACCTCAACGACGGTACCGAGCAGTTGGTTGCGCCCACTGATCCGGCGAGTGCCAGAGTGGGCCGCAGCGGCAGGCATGAACTCCTGCAGGGCTTCGACAGGAACTTGGTGGTGGCCGCCGGGCGTCTTAACGGTGCGAACGCGCCCAGCCAGAATCCAGTGCTTCATCGCCGGGTAGCTGATTCCCAGTTTCTCGGCAGCCTGGCGTGGGGTAAGCAGGGCGAAAGAGGTCATCGTAGAATTCGGGTTCTCGCTTGAAAGTACTGTACATCGATGCGTTGTCTTCGACTGGTCTGGCCACACGAAATAGCACAAAAAACCCTGTGACTGCAATCACTCGACAGCCGCCTATACGGATGGTAGCCTTGCCGTGGCTTTTCCCCAGCGTGGCAAGAGGTCGCGTTTCCTGGGGTCGTTCGTGATACGGCTTCAAACCTTTGTCTTGGAGGACATGTGACAGTTCAGTATTGGTTGTACTTCTTTCTGGGCGTGAATGTGCTATCGCTCGTAGTGGCCTTCTTTTTCACGCGCCAGGTCATCGGCTCCGGCATTGGAACTCCTCACATGCAAAAGATCGCGGGAGCCATCAAGGAGAAGGCCGAGGCATTCCTAAAGCGCCACTATAAGACTATAGCGGCCCTCCTGGCCCTGCTGCTCCCGTCATTCGCATACGCGCAGCCGGACCACGCAGGCGGAGGCGAAGCCAACCTAGTATTGCCGGATTTGTCGAGCGTGAATTTTCTCGGCATGAACGGACATGCCCTTCTGATGATCGGATTGCTATTCTGCGTCGGCGGCTTGTTGTTCGGCTTGGCTATCTATGTCCAGTTGAAGAACCTGCCGGTTCATCGCTCAATGCGCGAGATTTCCGAATTGATCTATGAAACGTGCAAAACGTATCTGGTGACGCAAGGCAAGTTCATTCTTGTGCTCTGGGCTTTCATCGCGGTAATTATCGCGCTCTACTTCGGCGTTCTGGCGCCGGTGCCGGGAAAATCGATTGCAGTTACGCTGCCGATCATTTTGTTGTTTTCGCTCGTCGGCATCGCGGGCAGCTACGGTGTGGCGTGGTTCGGAATTCGTGTCAACACATTTGCGAACTCAAGGACGGCATTTGCGGGATTGCGCGGCAAACCCTATCCACTCTTTGCGATTCCGCTGAAGGCTGGTATGAGTATCGGCATGTTGCTGATCTCAGTCGAACTGCTCATCATGCTTTTCATCCTTTTGTTCGTCCCGCGCGATTATGCAGGCCCATGCTTCATTGGCTTCGCGATTGGCGAAAGCCTGGGCGCCGCGGCCCTACGTATTGCCGGCGGCATTTTCACCAAGATCGCCGACATTGGCTCCGACCTGATGAAGATCGTATTCAAGATCAAGGAAGACGATGCGCGCAATCCGGGTGTCATCGCAGATTGCACGGGTGATAACGCGGGCGACTCCGTCGGCCCGAGCGCCGACGGCTTTGAAACCTACGGCGTCACCGGCGTGGCCTTGATTACATTCATCTTGCTGGCAGTCAAAAGTCCCGAGACGCAGGTGCAACTGCTGGTATGGATCTTCGTCATGCGCGTGGCCATGCTGATCTCCAGCGCCGGCGCCTACTTCCTCAATGGCGCAATAGCTCACGCGAAATATGCAAACTCCGACGAAATGGACTTTGAGGCGCCGTTGACATCGCTGGTATGGATCACGTCCATTACTTCCATCATCCTGACTTACATCGTCACGTACTTGATGATCCCCAATCTCGGTGACGGAACGCTCTGGTGGAAACTGGCTTCCATCATCTCGTGCGGAACCCTGGCGGGCGCGGTCATACCTGAATTGGTTAAGGTTTTTACGTCAACCAACTCGAGCCACGTGCAAGAAGTCGTCACTTCGGCAAAGGAAGGCGGAGCTTCTCTAGGGATCTTGTCGGGAATCGTAGCCGGCAATATGTCGGCCTACTGGCTGGGACTTAGCATGGTCGCGCTCATGGGAATGGGCTATTACTTCAGCACGGGCCCGTCCATGGAAGTCCTGATGCTTGCTCCAGCCGTCTTCGCGTTTGGCCTCGTCGCATTCGGCTTCCTTGGCATGGGTCCGGTCACGATTGCAGTAGACTCCTACGGTCCGGTCACAGACAATGCTCAATCCGTCTACGAGTTGTCGCTGATCGAAAATGTTCCCGGCATCGAAGCTGAATTGAAGAAGGACTACAACATCGACGCGAAGTTCGAACGCGCGAAGCACCTGCTGGAAGCCAATGATGGAGCCGGCAATACATTCAAGGCTACGGCAAAGCCGGTGCTGATCGGCACAGCCGTGGTCGGCGCAACCACGATGACTTTTTCAATCATCATGGCCCTGACTCACGGACTGACCATTAACGTAGAGAAACTCTCTCTGCTGCACGCGCCCTTCATGCTTGGGTTGATTTGTGGTGGCGCGGTGATCTACTGGTTCGCAGGCGCTTCCATGCAAGCGGTCACCACCGGTGCTTACCGCGCGGTCGAGTTCATCAAGGCGAACATCCATCTGGAAGGCGCTGAGAAGGCGTCGGTCAGTGACAGTAAGAAGGTGGTAGAGATTTGCACGAAGTACGCACAAAAGGGAATGTTCAACATCTTTCTCGCTGTCTTCTTCTCTACACTTGCGTTCGCGTTCATTGAGCCGTTCTTATTTATCGGCTACCTGTTCTCGATTGCGATCTTCGGCCTGTACCAGGCGATCTTCATGGCGAATGCCGGCGGCGCATGGGACAATGCGAAGAAAGTCGTAGAGGTCGACCTGAAACAAAAAGGGACTCCTCTGCACGACGCAACCGTGATCGGAGACACCGTCGGCGATCCGTTCAAAGACACCTCGTCGGTGGCAATGAACCCGATAATCAAGTTCACGACTTTGTTCGGATTACTTGCTGTCGAGCTAGCAGTGACACTTAGTGCAAACAACCCGCTGCTGACACACATACTTGCAGTCGTGTTCTTCCTGGTATCGGTGTTCTTCGTGCGGAAATCGTTCTATGGAATGAGGATTGAGTCCAAGGAAAGCAAGTGATTTCTATCCTGTAAAGCAAAGGAAACGTCGCCTGGCAATGGGCGACGTTTTCTTTGCGCAATAGCGTGGCGCCCGCTCATCAAGCTGCGTTGCACCGTCACATTTGGGATGGCCAGGGCGATAGCAAGCAGTGCAGCACCAGGCGGGCGGACGAGCAGAGCCCAGTCAGCTCGATGTTTTGATGATTGGCGCAATCAACAAGCTCATCCGTAACTCGGTATTTTCCCCAATTTCACGCGGTAAACCTGCATATTGAGGTTCTCATTCATGCGTAATGAAGTTTTCGTAGGTGCGGTTCTGACATTGGCGGCACTGGCGCAGCCGATTGCCGCCATGGCTCAGAAGTTTCAAGAGCCAACCAGAGAAGAGTTACAGATGACCTCAGACCCCAAGGCGCCGGGCGCTCCGGCGGTGTTTCTGTATCGCGAGGAAACGACCGACAATCGAAACCACTATGTGAGCTTTTACGCGCGCATCAAGGTTCTCACCGAACTGGGCAAGGAATGGGCGACGGTGGAAGTTCCCTACATTGCCGGATCTAGTGCGACACCCATTATTGATGCCCGCACCATTCATTCCGACGGCGCTGTAATTCCCCTCGTTGGCAAGGCCGAGGATTTGCTTGTCGTCAAGACCAACAAGGATAAAGTCAAGGCCGCGGTATTCAACCTGCCCAGCGTCGAGGTGGGCAGCATTCTGGAGTACAAGTGGACCATCCCTCTGACTGGCGGAAAAGTCTCCGGCGTCTTGGAAGACGAAGAGGCCGTCCTCTCCGGCATGCTGGCCGGTTCGACTCCTGAATGGGAGGTGCAACAGCCGATCTATGTCCACAAGGAGCACTTCTACTGGAACCCCCGCCCGGACCTTGAGACGGTGGATGGGGCCGATCCCGTCGACTACTTCGTGGATGGAGAACGGGCTCACTACCTGCTCTTCTCAGAGCGCCTCCCTGCGGGATTCACAACCACCCGCAGTCCCAAGTACGACTTCACGCTGGACATCCATGACGTGCCCCCCTTCGATCGCGAAGCCAACGCTCCTCCCGAGGAAGCCTTCCACTACCGGGTGCGCTTCTACCGCACGCCTTACCTCGACGCTGGTTTGTATTGGGATAACGAACTCAAGCGCTGGTCCAGGCAACTTGACCAGTACGCTGCGCAGACCTCGACGATCCACGACGCGGCTAATCAGCTCACTGTCGGCGCGGATACTCTCGATGCTAAGGCGCGCAAGCTCTACGACGCGGTGCAGGCCCTCGACAACTCCGACTTCAGCCGCGCCAAGAATGAGGCAGAACGGAAGCAGCTGCACTTGAGAGCGGAGTTGAAGAAGGCCGAGGGCGTGTGGAACGAAAAGAGCGGTTCAGGCAACGACATTGCGGCGCTCTATCTGGCGCTGGCCAGGGCCGCTGGCCTGCAGGCGGACGGTTTGAAGGTCGCCGATCGCAGCCGGGAGATCTTCGATCCAAACTATCTCTCACTCAATCAACTCGATGATCTCCTCGTGGTTCTCCATATCGATGGGAAGGACATCTATCTCGATCCTGGCCAGAAGCTCTGCCCCTTCGGGCAGCTTGCCTGGAACAACACGCTCGCCGGCGGGCTTCAGCAGAATGCCAAGGCCACCGTTTATACTCCGCCGAATCTGATCAAGGACGCCATCACCGCCCATGCCGCCGATCTCACGCTCGATGCGCATGGAGCAGTCACAGGGACTGTCAAAATCATGATGAACGGACCCCAGGCGCTGTACTGGCGTCAGCTCAACCTGACCACGGACCCGGAAGAGGTCAAGAAGCGGTTCAACGAATCCCTCCGCAGCCTTCTGCCGGATGGAGTTGCGGGTGAAGCGGCCGGAATTCAGGGGCTCGACACATCGGCCGGATATCTCGCTGCGGCGGTCAAGGTATCTGGGCAGTTGGGCACTGCCACCGGCAAGCGCACGCTGCTTCCCGGCTTTTTCTTTTCCACGGGTGCGCATGCGCAGTTTGCCTCAGAGGAGAGGCGGACTGCGGCGGTCGACCTTCACTTCGCCGAGCAGGTGATCGACGATGCAATCTACCACCTGCCTGTCGGCTACACAGTTGAAGGCGCGCCGCAGCCAGCTCAACTGCCCTGGCCCGAACACGCGGTCCTGGTGGTCAAGACAGCTCCAGGCTCCGGCGTCATTGACATCAAGCACATCTTTGCCCGTGGCTTTGTGTTGCTCGATCCCAAGGAGTACCCGGCCCTGCGCGACTATTACCAGAGGATTGCAGCCAACGACGACCAGCAACTGGTCCTGACTTCCGCGGGTGCCGCTGGAAACTGAGCACGATCCAACTCCTGGATGCGTCCAGTTGCTAAAGAATGGAAAGCTTCTTCAGGCTCTTCCGCTGCCGGCCCTTCGCATCAAAGTTGGATGAATCAAGCCAGGCTTCAAAAGCTCGCTTGCGGACTGGCCACTCGCCGTCAAGCATCGAGTACCAGGCGGTGTCCCGGTTGCGCCCTTTGACCACTAGGTGCTGGCGAAAAATTCCCTCAAAGGTGAAGCCCAGGCGCTCTGCTGCGCGACGACTGGCCAGGTTTTCCCCGTTGCACTTCCATTCGTAGCGGCGGTAGCCCAAATGGTCGAAGACGTGGCTGGCCATCAGGTACATGGCCTCGGTGGCCGCCGTGGTGCGCTGCAGGGACGGTGAAAGCAGGATGTTGCCCACTTCGATGACGCCGTCTACCGGTTCCATGCGCATGAAGCTGGCCCAACCGCCGGCGCGACCCGTCGCAACCGGGACGATAGCTAGAAAAACGCTGTCGGATGCGGACTGCTTCTCCTCAATCGCCCGGCGCAGATTGGTCTTGGCGGCGTAGGGGCCGTCGAACAGGAACTGCCATAGCTCATCGTGACCCTTGGTGGCCTGCCACAGGGCCGAGGAATGGCTGTTTGAATCCAGTGGCTCCAAAGTAACGTAGCGGCCGCGCAGAGTGACAGGCGCAGGGGGCACGGCCGGATGCCAGTTGAGGGGCAATGAGGAGTGCGGAGTCATAAAAGCAGCCTACCAGCCGTCCGCGCCCGCTTCCATCCTGACCTCAGACCAAACCTGAGACGCCGCCGAGAATTGGCCCGGGATGTCCACAACTCGCACAGGTCGAGGGCCAATCTGCACCATTCCTGCGCCTTGTTTCCGACCCCGGCGAAGAATAGCCTTGTCTGTGCATCCGATGAGACCTCGGCAGGAGCCGCCGCATCTAAATTAGGAGGGAAATTGGAGGGCAAAGTCCGCACTGTGCAAGGGTTTTTTGAGCTTTCCACAGGCAAATGCCAATGTTTAGAAACGAGATGCAAAGAATGCAAACTAAATACAAGATATTGTGGTTTGTTGTTGACTTGTACCACAGAGAGCGCTATTTTTTCATCTGCGACCTTACTCAAATTGTAAAGAAGCCTGGCGTGAAGAGCCGCCGGGGGGTTGCGAAAGGCAGAGATTTCGCGGAAACTTCACTTCCCCGTTTTCCGTTGTTTGTCACAGAATCAACCTGCTGATTTCCAGGCCGCATTGAGCCGGTTACAGCAGAGGTTTCACCGACTTTTTGTTGAATGAAAGGACCGAATGAACGAGGCCTACCTGCAAACCCCCACGATCACTCCTCAGACCCCTTATACCCAGAGAGGGCTGATGTTTTCCCGGCGTTTTTCCAAGGAAGGAATTTCGCCTTACGACGAACTCCAATGGGAAAAGCGCACAGCGTCGATCACTGATACAAAAGGCAATACGATCTTCGAGCAGAAGGACGTCGAGGTGCCTGTTGACTGGTCGATGGTTGCCACCAACATTGTTGCCTCAAAGTACCTGCACGGTCAGATTGATACGCCGGAGCGGGAAGCTGGGGTACGGCAATTGGTAGGCCGGGTGGTGGAAACCATCCGTGACTGGGGTATGGCAGGTGGCTACTTTGCCTCGGCGGAAGATGCGGCAGCTTTCCACGACGAACTGGCGCACATGCTCTTGACGCAGAAGGTTGCCTTCAATTCGCCAGTTTGGTTCAACGTTGGCTGCGACCGGCTGGAACCGGATTCCGAAGGCCAGAACTGGCACTGGGACCCGATCACCGGGGGCGTGAGGTACTCCGCCACAGGCTACCGCAATCCGCAGTGCTCGGCGTGCTTTATCAACTCCGTGGACGATTCGCTTGACTCGATTCTCACCCTGGCCAAGACGGAAGGGATGCTGTTCAAGTGGGGCTCGGGAACCGGGACCAACCTGTCGTCGATTCGCGGATCGAAGGAGTTGCTGTCTGGCGGCGGGCAGGCTTCAGGGCCGCTGAGTTTCATGCGCGGGTTCGATGCTTTTGCTGGCGTCATCAAGTCGGGCGGCAAAACGCGCCGGGCGGCCAAGATGGTGATTCTGAATGTGGATCACCCGGACATCATGGAATTTATTGAGTGCAAGGCCAAGGAAGAGGCAAAGGCATTCTCGCTGATCAGGGCTGGGTACGATGGTTCCGGGCCAGATTCAGAGGCTTATTCATCCATCTTCTTCCAGAACGCCAATAATTCGGTTCGTGTAAGCGACGAGTTCATGCGCGCCTATGAGACTGACGGCGACTTTACCACCTATTCGGTGAAGGGTCACGAGCCGGTAGCCACCTACAAAGCGCGCGACATCATGCAGAAGATTGCCGAGGCCACCTGGCTATGCGGCGATCCCGGCATGCAGTTCGACACGACCATCAACCGCTGGCACACGGGCAAGAACACAGCGCGCATCAATGCGTCGAACCCGTGCTCGGAGTACATGTTCCTGGACAACTCGGCCTGCAACCTGGCCAGTTTCAACCTGATGAAGTACGTCACATCAGCGGGCAGCTTCGATATTCATGCTTACCGCCATTCCATTTCCGTGGTGATCACGGCCATGGAGATTCTGGTGGACAATTCCGGCTACCCGACGGAGGCAATCTCGCGGAATTCGCACGATTACCGGCCTCTCGGGTTGGGCTATGCAAACCTGGGCGCGTTGCTTATGGCGATGGGACTGCCTTACGATTCGGCAGCCGGCCGGGACTTGGCGGCCAGCCTGACAGCTATCATGTGCGGCCAGGCTTACCTGCAGTCGGCGATTATCGCGGCCAACTGCCCTGAGATTGCGTCGGCCACACCGTTGACTGCGAGCGTGGAGCGCCAGGGCGGAGCCTGCCCCGGGTTCTACGTGAACCGCGAGCCATTTCTGGATGTAATCAGGATGCACCGCGCGGAGGTCAACAAAATCGGCAAGTCGCGGTCGAGTGGTGAGCCTTTCAACGTGCCGCAATTGGATGCGCTGATCGACGCCAGTCGCGAGTGCTGGGATATGGCTCTTGTTTATGGCGAGCGCTACGGCTATCGCAACTCGCAGACCACGGTATTGGCGCCGACCGGTACCATCGGCTTCATGATGGACTGCGACACAACCGGCATCGAGCCCGACCTGGCGCTGGTGAAGTACAAGAAACTGGTGGGCGGCGGAATGATAAAGATCGTCAACAACACCGTGCCCGCCGCACTGTTCAAGTTGGGTTACGACAACGATCAGGTGAACGCGATTGTGAGCTACATTGATGCGACCGGGACCATCGAGGGAGCGCCTGGCATCAAGCCGGAGCATCTCTCGGTCTTCGATTGCAGTTTCAAGCCGTCAAAGGGCACACGTTCCATTCATTACATGGGGCACATCAAGATGATGGCTGCCGCACAGCCGTTTCTTTCCGGCGCCATCTCCAAGACTGTGAACCTTCCGCACGAGGCCACAGCGGAAGATGTTGCTGAAGCGTACGCCGAAAGCTGGCGCCAGGGGATCAAGGCTGTGGCAATCTACCGTGACGGATCTAAAGGCACCCAGCCGCTGAATACAAGCATGGACGCCAAGAAGGAGCCATCAGCGCTGGATGTTGTCGGCAACCGCGTGCTGGCCCAGCTGGCACTTTCGCAGCCAGTCGCCGAGGCAGACATCAACGCGCTGGAAGCAAAAGCCAATGACAAGGTGGAAGTCAGCACCCGCCAGGTGGTCGGCGCCGCACTTGCATTCCAGCAGGCTTTGGAAGAGATTGCCAAAGCTGCCGCCGAACCGATGTTGGCGAGTCTGCCGGCTGTTGATGCTTCGCAGGCCACGGATGCGGCACAGGACCTGAATGCTCCGCCACGCGCCATTCGCCACCGGCTGCCCGAAGAGCGCGCCTCGATTACTCATAAGTTTTCGATCGGCGGACACGAGGGCTACATCACAGTGGGCCTGTATCCCACTGGCCAGCCGGGCGAGATCTTTATCAGGATGCCCAAGGAGGGCTCGACTGTCTCAGGCCTGATGGATGCATTCGCCACATCCATCTCGCTTGCACTGCAGCACGGAGTACCACTGAAGGTGCTGTGCGAGAAGTTCGCTCACACGCGCTTTGAACCCTCGGGCTGGACTGGCAACGAGCAAATCGGCTACGCCAAGAGTCTGATGGACTACATCTTCCGCTGGCTGAATCTTCGCTTCCTTTCCGGCACCCAGTTAACATTGTTTGCCGGCCTTGGCCTGCAAGAGCCGCATCTGGCCGTCTCAGCCAGCATGCTTGCTGAAACCGAGCCCGAGGAAGACGAGGTGACTTCGCAGCGCCACCTGGCCCGATTGGCGGAGGAGGTTGCCAAGCGGCTGAACCAGGTAACCGGATTGCCGGGAAGCCCGGCGGGGGGTGGAGGGATTCCGCCGGAGGCTCATCTGGCTTCACCCATTTCTGCCAGCCCCACACACGGGCCCAACCTCAAGGACCGCGGAATCTATCATGCGGCAGACGCCATGCGCGACATGTACGACATGGGCGACGCTCCAAGCTGCGGGACCTGCGGCGCCATCATGGTTCGCAACGGCAGCTGCTATCGCTGCATGAGCTGCGGCTCAACAAGCGGGTGCTCCTAGCAACTTTTACTTACTCTTTCCGGAGCTGTGTGTGCGGAGGCACTTAAAATGGAAATTGCGATCACTTATTTGCAAGTTCCACTTTAATTGCAGGTTCCGGAGATCAATACCTGCAGATACTCGAAATGGGGGCGCGGTTCCATCGGGAGGATTCAGGAGCCGTGCCCCTTCTACTGAATCCTTTAGGACTGTGTTTGCTCATGCGCTACTTTAAGTGCCGAACAAATAAACGCGTGCGCCGTTTCATCTTCACAAAAAAGGCTCGATAGCGGCATTTTGCCAACGAGCCAAGCTTCTCATTGCGGGTTGATCACGAACTTGGTGGACAATGAGGCTTGCGAAGATCCGCCAACCCAAAGTGTGTAGTTGCCAGATTCAACCGTCCATTTTCCCTCCGCGTCCCACACCGCGAGTTGACTCTGAGGAATCCTGAAGGCGACGGTCTTTGTTTCCTGCGGATTCAGAGCTATTCGGGAGAAGCCTTTCAGGGAGATTGCTGGAGTCTCGACGCTGCCAACCTCTTGGCGTACGTAAAGCTGAGCGACTTCATCCCCTTTGCAGTTGCCAATGTTGGTCACCTCTGCGGCCACCAGAATTTCCCCATCGCTTCCAGGCGCCGGGATATGCACGGCCAGGTGGTCATAGCGGAACGAGGTGTAGCTTAGTCCGAATCCGAAAGGAAATAGAGGAGCACCGTCATCGTCCACATATTTGTGGTTGCGTGACGGGTCAGAGTTATAGAAGTCGGGCAATTGCCCAACGCTACGCGGAAAGGTGATGGTCAGGCGGCCAGCAGGATTGTTATCGCCAAAGAGCGATTCGGCGATTGCCCTGCCCCCAAACTCTCCTGGATACCAGGCTTCGAGAATTGCAGGAACGTGTTCCTTCGCCCAACCGATTGTCAACGGCCGGCCGTTTTCCAAGACCAGCACCACAGGTCTGCCGGTGGCAACCACGGCCTCAAGTAGCTGTTCCTGATTCCCGGGTAGGCTGAGGTTGGTACGGTCAAACCCCTCACCCGATATACCCTGCCATTCTCCCAAGCCGAGAATGACCACGTCGGCTTCTTTGGTTTTGGCGATAGCCGCCGGAATGTCCCTGCCTTCGTCGAAATCGACGGTTGTTCCTGGAACCAGTGCGCGAATGCCTTCCAGCATGCTGATTCGCGCTCCGTTCAATTCATTTTCGTAATCGCCATATCGCGCCACACCGGCATTGGGGCCGATCACGGCGATCCTCTTCACCGATTTTGATAAGGGCAACAGGTGCCCATCATTCTTGAGCAGCGTCATAGACTGGCGCGCCGCCTCAAGCGATAGTTCAAGATGCTCTTGCGACCGATATGTGGTTGCTTTCAGATTGGGATTGGTCATCGGATGATCGAAGAGTCCTAGGGCAAACTTCACGCGAAGCACCGACTTCACCGCACGATCCAAGTCCGATATGGGAAGCGAACCCTCGCCGGCACAGTCGATAAGCGCATTCTGAAAGACTTCATGCTCGAAATCGTAGAACTGCATGTCAACCCCAGACTTGATAGCCAGGCATACAGCCTGTTTCGGAGTGGCCGCGACGTGATGCACCCCGTAAAGTCGCTGGACCGCACCCAAGTCTGAGAGCACAAATCCCTGAAATCCCCACTCTTGACGCAGTATTTTCTTAAGGAGGAATGGGTCGGCAGTAATCGGAACGCCATCTATTTCGTGGTAGGCGGCCATTATTCCCATTGCATTCCCGTCACGAATTGCCGGCTCAAACGATTTGAGCATTATGGAGCGTAACTCTCGTTCTCCCAAATGCACCGGCGATGTGTTTGTGCCGCCCTCCGGGGACCCATGGCCAGCAAAGTGCTTTGGCTCACTGACCACACTACGGTCGCTGCTCAAGCTTGCCCCTTGGGCGCCGCGCACATACGCCAAGCCAAGTTGACCTGTCAGATAGGGATCTTCACCATAGTCTTCCTCAACGCGTCCCCAGCGCGGCTCACGAGCGAGGTCCAAAACAGGCGCGAGAATCATGCCGACCCCGGTTGAGCGTGCCTCCGCCGCGATGGCTGCCCCCACCTTCTCAACGACGGTCGGATTCCAGGTTGCCGAAAGGTTGATCGGAGCCGGAAATACTGTGCCGGCATCAAATCCGTGCAGTCCTTCTTCTATGAACAGCACTGGGATGCCCAGACGATTGTGCTCGATGACCCACTTCTGGATGGTGTTTGCCTGTTGCGGCGTCGGATTCAAGTCGTGGATCGCGCCGACGCCGAGATTACCCCACAAGCGTTGCCCTTTGTCTGGCTGGAAGTGGGCTGTTGCAGCCGCGTGCGTACCGTCGGTATGTTCGTCCACCAAACTGGTTGCCCCTGAATAAAGGTCAAGTTGCCGCACTTTCTCCTTCATGGTCATCCGGCTCAAGAGGTCCTCAACACGTCGTTCAATGGGCACATCTGGCTGCTTGTATAATGCAATCGAGTCAGTTGCCGAAACCGCTGCTTGCGCCGAGGCTTGGACAGGGCGAGCTGCAACCACCAGCAAGGCGATCAATAGAATTCCAACTACGCAGGAAAAACTGCCGGGGCTTCGTGCATCCTGTTTGCGTGCCTGGCGCAAAACAGATCCGGGCATTCGGAAGAACGTATCGGCCCTTGGAAATGCTCTTCTCTCCTGATGCGATCCCAATCCAGGAGCAAAATACCGAACGTAGATCACACCGTCGTTTCGATAGCTATACTTCTTCACTATGTGGCCTCCTCTGGGCAGTCCGTTGACGTGAGGATCAGCAATGCTATCGGTCTCCAGCGCCCAACGCCTGGCAAACGGAAGCATCACTGGGGGATTCAAAGTGGAAAGCACTCAACGCTTCACACTTTCCCACACCCCGGAATGCGGCAGCGGGATGAGTATCGATCTCGCTGCGCGACATTAACATTCTCCGGGGTACAGATTACTGCGCAGTCCAATTAGATGGCACTTCTTCCGCAAATTGTGGAATCGCTGATACTGGACCATGCTGGATTTCCTCCTGGGTGTTCCCGGCTTTGTTGTCGGCATTTACGAGAACGAATTATCACCCGAAAATGAATCGGGATTTAAAGATGTTCACTGTGGATTGGGTAGCCCTTGCCCTCTTATGCGAATGTTGACCGAAGGACGGTGCGGCGTTTCTTTGTCACCTGAGAATGTTTGCATGCCGCGAATCGTTTTGCTCCATGGGATCAGATATCAAGTCCTCGCAGGGACAATCTGCGACGAGAATCTTGCAGTTCGAATTGTGTTGGCGAAGTTGGTCGAGGTCAATTGCCTGCGGCTGCCATTGCTACCTAATCTGTACTCTCTTCAATGAGCAAATCTTTACTCGTAACAAGAGCGACAGCGCTGCGCAACCGTGCTCTGTTGTCTTCTTGAGCGGGGCGAAGCATTGGAATCCTCGCCAACCGTTTCGACGAATCTCAGCCACAATCAGGGGGCCAACGAACTACAAATGCGGCGTGATGACGCCCACCACCTCAATTTCTGTGCGCGCCAATGCAGCCCCGATCATCTGCATCCCGCGCCCAAGCCAGATACACATTCTATCGATCGCCACCGTCCCCGCGGGATCTCCGCTTACGGTCAATTTCAAAAGCACGTCAAATGACCGAGGATGTTCGTTCGTGATTTTACGGTAGTACCGCATCCCAGCGCGATTGGAGGCGACGGTTTCCCAGCACCCTCTATTCCCACAAGAGCATTCCAACCCATTTGGTTCCATTTGCGCATGACCGAATTCTTCAGTAAGTCCTCCTTTTCCTCGGACAATCCGACCTTTAGCAAAAATGCCAGTGCCAATACGCTCCTCCGTGTGATCCTGGTCACAGCTTGCTTGACTTTTCGCCGCTAGGGTTGCAACTGGGGTAGGGGCGATGCGGGCGAAGGAGACTGCTGCGAGGGTTCGAAGGGGATTGCTGCCGGCTGCGGGGTTGGCGCTGCTGGGGACCGGGCTGCTGGCTGTTTTCTTTCTGCAGCTGGAGAGGGTCTCTGGCGCAGATGGGCTGACGGCAATGGCGGCTTCAAGGCAGGCTGACCCGGAGGTGAAGACTGCGAGGCCGGCCAAATCGAAAATCACTGTGGACTATCCGCAGGAGGGAGCGATTTTTCCTCCAGATATGGCTGCGCCGACTTTTCTTTGGCGTGATGGGGAGGCTTCCGCGCGTTCCTGGCATATCGATGTGAGTTTTGCCGATCATGGCAAGGCGATCCATCTCACTTCGCCTGGCGAGGGCATGAAGGTTGGCGCGATCGACCCGCTGTGCGTTTCAACGGCGAACAAGCCACCATTTCTGACGGCGGAGCAGGCGGCGGCGCATACTTGGAAGCCGGATCCGGAGGCCTGGGCGTTTATCAAGAAGCACTCGGTAAAGGGGCCGGCGACTGTGGTGATGACTGGGCTGGATGAGGCCGACCGGGCGGTGAGCGAGGGCCGAATGACGCTGACGACTTCGGCCGATCCGGTCGGTGCGCCGATCTTTTACAGGGATGTGCCGCTGATGCCGTCGGAGGGAGCCAAGCATGTCGTGCAGCCGCTGGCGCCCTCGAAGATGAGCCTGATTGCGTGGCGGTTACGCGACATCGGTAAACCGGAGAGCCGGCTGCTGATGACCGGTCTGCACACCTGCGCGAACTGCCACTCATTTTCAGCCGACGGCAAGACGATGGGGATGGACGTGGATGGCCCTGCCAACGACAAGGGGCT
>Ga0182018_10000209_pt1 | contig 76880 bp, 71 predicted proteins | sample 812P2MmetaG_FD_120490 | JGI IMG/M metagenome (GOLD analysis project Ga0182018, IMG submission 120490) | Permafrost microbial communities from Stordalen Mire, Sweden - 812P2M metaG | ecosystem: Environmental > Terrestrial > Soil > Wetlands > Permafrost | place: Sweden: Stordalen | collected... | reverse complement strand
CGTGATCGGCACGAGCAGGATCGCCGCCAATCCTCCCAGCGCCGCCCCGATCGCCCAGTTTGCGGCGGCGATGACGTTCGGGGAGATCGCCAGCGCGGCGGCGGCTTGGGGCTTCTCGGCCACCGCCGTGGTGGCCACGCCGAAGAGCGTGAACTTGTAGATGGCCCAGAGCACGATCGTGAGGACCAGCACGATCCCGAAGATCCACAGTCGGTCTTCCCCCACCAGAGCCCCGAAGATCGACACCGACGCGGTCGGGAGCGAGGAGTTCACGCTCCGCGGTGACTGGCCGAAGATCAGGGTGACCAACTCCTGAAGAACCACCAGAAGGGCGAGGGTGGCGACGATCTTGGTCAGCACCGCCGCTTCCTTCATGCGGCGCATGAACAGGAGATGGAACGCCGCGCCGACGGCCGCTGACGTCAGCACGCCCAGGCTTGCGGCGATGATCGTGTTGACCCCCCACACCTGGTGGACCTCATAGAAGACGTAGGCCGCCACCATGCCCATCGCCCCTTGGGCGAAGTTGACAACCCGCGAACCCCGGTAGACGAGGACCAGCCCGATGGCGGCGATGGCGTACAGCGCGCCGGCACCAAGCCCCAGGATGGCGAACTGGAAGACCTGGGTCATCGGAGCGTTTCTACGATCGGGACGGGGGCTCGGCGACCGGACTGGTTCCGAGGACTAGACCGCGTCCTGCACCAACTTGGCCGACGCCCAGGCGGCGACGGCGGCCGCGGTGAGCGGAGTCGAAGGGTTGACCGCCTCCATCTCCTTCCTGATCTTGGCGACCACGGGAACGTTGACGCCCGCGTCGACCTCCGACTCGACCGAGATGAACCCGTTCGCCTCAGATCCGAGCGAGCTCAGGACCTGCGCGGTGAGGATTGCTAGGCGGCCTTCACCGCCGTGACGATCTCGGGAACCGTGTAGGACGCCGGGCCGGTGAAACCCCCCTCGACCATCACGGTGTACCAACTCGTGCTCGCGGCACCGGCCGTGCCGTCGGCGACCCCCCGCGGTCATCACAACGGTGCTGCTCAGGACCAATGCCGCGACTGTCCAGCGTTCAAGACGAACTCTCATTGTCAAGCCCGCCCCCCGTCGCACGACACGGAAGTGAAAAGGTAACCGCTTGACTGCAGGGAGTCAACGGCGTTCATACTGGACAGATGAACTTGAGAATATCGTTGCGTCGCGGGCACGAGCACCAACCCGACAAGGCCAGCTGGCCCCAGGACGCACCCGTCCTCGAGGCCCGCGGGATCTCGGTCGGATACGGCTCCATCGCAGTTGTCCGAGATCTTGATCTGGTCGTCGGGCGCGGCGAAATTGTCGCCCTGCTCGGAGTGAACGGTGCGGGAAAGACGACCACCGTGCGGGCCTTGGCCGGGGAACTGAAGCCCACGGTGGGCGAGATCTGGTTCAGGGGGAAGAAGACCACGGCGCCACTCCATCAACGGGCCCGCCTTGGCCTGCGCCTCATCACCGAGGAACGTTCGGTGTTCATGAGTCTGTCGGCGGCGGACAATCTCCGCCTCGGTGGTCAGCCAAGGGACAAGTGCTTGGCGGTGTTCCCGGAGCTTGAGCCTCTTCTCAATCGCCGGGCCGGCCTGCTGTCGGGTGGTGAGCAACAGATGCTGACGCTCGCCCGGGCCCTCGCGGCAGAACCCGCAGTGCTGCTTGTCGATGAACTCTCCCTTGGCCTGGCACCGCTCGTGTTCGAGCGGCTTCTGCATGCCATTCGCGCCGCGGCCGACCGCGGTACCGCGGTGCTGCTCGTCGAACAGCATGTTCGAGACGCGCTCGAGGTGGCTGATCGCGCCTACGTTCTCAATCACGGCAGCGTCGCTCTGACCGGTACGGCTTCGGAACTCTCCGAGCGCATCGAGGAGATCGAACGGGCGTACCTCGCGTCCTCTGAACTCACCTCCGCCGAAGCGCCGACGTGAGCGCGGCCGTCCCGGCCACCTGTCGAGACCGTCGCCGCGCGCCGCCGAGTTCCAGTTCCGGTGACTCCGGAGCGGGCTGCACTGGCCTACCCGAAGATCGCACCATGGCCGCGCGACTCTTCCGCGGGCGGCCCGAGAGGGGACAACGATGACCGATCTGGTCGTGAAAACGAGCTCGGGGAACGTCCGGGGGTACGAGCAGGACGGCGTCTACGGCTTTCGGGGAATCCCCTACGGTGCCCCGACCGGGGGGACGAGCCGCTGGAAGGCACCGAAGCCCCCGACGCCGTGGACCGGTGTCAAGGACGCGATCGACTTCGGTCCGTGGGCGCCCCAGCCCGGCATCGACATACCTGCGGACTCACCCATGGGGAACTTCTTCCGCGACGCGCCGAAGAGCGAGGACTGCCTGGTTCTCAACGTCTGGACCACGGGGCTCGAAGACTCGACGCCCAAGCCGGTCATGGTTTCGCTCCACGGTGGAGCGTTCACCCTCGGCTCAGGGGATCTCGCGCCCGAGACGTTGGTCCAACGCGGTGACGTGGTCGTGGTTTCGATGAATCATCGACTCGGCCTTCTCGGACACCTGTACCTGGCGGAGATCGGCGGAGAGGAGTGGGCCGACTCCGGCAACGCCGGAGTGCTCGACGTCGTGCTCGCGCTGGAGTGGGTACGCGACAACATCGCCGCCTTTGGTGGCGATCCCAACCGGGTCATGATCTTCGGCTGCTCCGGTGGGAGCAGCAAGACGTTGGCGCTCATGGGGATGCCGGCGGCGAAGGGCTTGTTCCACCGAGCCAACCCGATCGATGCCCCGTTCATGAAGGGATGCGAGCCGGCTATCGCAACAACGATCGCCGAGGAAACCCTCGCAAATCTGGGGGTGGGGCACGATCAGCTTCACCGGCTGTACGACATGTCGTGGGAGCAGCTGCTCTCCGCCCAGAACATCGACATCGCCGGCGAGCTCGCCGCTGGCAGCAACCGCGATCGTGTCCTTCGCTACTACCCGGTCGTCGACGGCCGATCCCTGCCCGCGCATCCCTTCGACCCGGTCGCCTCCGCGCTCTCTTCGGATGTGCCCATGATGATCGGCACGTCACGGGACTCGATGACCATGCTGATGCTGGCGCAACCGTGGTTTGGAAGCCTCGATGAGGCGGGCCTGTACGAGATCGCCAACAGGCAGACCGGGACGGCCGGCGAGAACATCGTGGCCGCCTATCGGCGAACCCACCCGGATTGGTCCCCGACCGAGATCGCGTGCGCCATCGTGACGGGACGAGTCATGTCCGCCCGGACGGTGACGCTGGCAGAACGCAAGGCGCTCGACGGCCACGCGCCCGCGTACCTGTATCGGTGGGACTACAAGGCTCCGGGCATGGGTGGGATCGCCGGTGCCCGACACGGCGGCGAACTCCCATTTGTGTTCAAGATGATCGGGAAGAAGAGCTCGGCCGGGTTCGGCGACCTGTCGCCCTTTGAGGGGGACCGTCCCGAAGATTACGTGATGCAGGAGCTGGTGAGCGAGGCGTGGGTGCGCTTTGCCCACGACGGCAACCCCAACCACTCGGGTCTCCCGACGTGGCTCTCATTCTCCCCCGAGGACCGATCCACGATGATCTTTGATCAGCAGTGCCGCGTGGCGAACGACCCCGAACCGGAGATCCGCGCCGCCTACGAGCAAGTTCCCGAGGATCGCTGGATGTAGCCGGCTGGTCGTCGTCCGGCCCGCCGGCCAGGAGCCGAGCGGTCGGGGTTATCGGCGCCTCAGCAAACCTCGGCCATCGGGTCGGGCGTGGCTCCGCGTGGCAGGGCGGATCAGACGGCGAGCCCGAACACCCTGGCAGCGTTGTCGTGCACGATGTGCATGATCTCGGATTCGGGCACGCCGGCGAACTGCTTCTCGACCCACTGCTGGGAGTCGGGGAAGACCCCTTCTTGGTGCGGATAGTCGTTACCCCACATGAGGCAGTCGAGGCCGGTGAAGTCCCGGTTGCGGATGGCGATCGGGTCGTCCATGAAGGTGCAGGAGATTTGGCGCTTGATGTAGAAGCTCGGTGGTGCCTCGGTAGCCTTCATCGGCTGGAAACCCTGGTCTGTCAGGAACTCGTTTCCGAACCGACCGAAGTAGTGGTGGTCGAGGAAGTTGATGAGCCAACCCAGCCAACCAGCCGAGCACTCGGTCATCACCACCTTGAGCTTCGGGTGACGCTCGAGGATGCCGCTGCACGCGAACCAGGCCACCGTCTCGGCCATACCGAGCGAGACAAGGACGAACGCCGTGGTGGCGCCTTGGCCCGGCGAGTAGGCGGTCTTGGCCGACCACGGGTACATCGCCCGCGGCGTGCCGACGTGCGTGGCCAGCGGCACGCCCAGGCTCTCCGCGGCCTCCCACAGGGGCTCCCACGCCGGGTCCGTGTACGGGAGCGACGGGACGACGTCGGGGAGCAGCGCCGGGCGCAACCCCAGGGCGGCAGCCCGTTCGAGCTCCGTCACCGAGGCCTGGATGTCGCCGAGGGGCAGGTTGATTCCGGGCGCGAACTGGTCGAGGTGGTCCTTGAACGTGTCAGCCGTCCAGTCGTTGACCAGCCGTGTCCAAGCGACGTCGACCTCGGTGTCGGCGTGGCTCCCGAATGCCGCGGCCCCGATCAGCACTGCGCCGACCACACCGTCGCGCCGCAGCTCGTCCACATAGCTTTGAGCGCTGAATCCCGGGTTCGCCTGCGCGCAGCAGTCTGCGGCGATCACTCTCGCCAGCATTGCGTCGTCGTCGGGGTCGACTTTGACCCCCTGCGCGAGCGCGGCCGACACCGCGTCGCCACCCATGTGCTCCTCCATGATCTCCCGCATCGCCTCGGGCATCATGTCGGGCCGGACGAGATAGGTGCCGTCGTTGCGGCGCTCCAGGTGCGTCACCTGCGAGCGGAACCGTTCGGGCAGCTCGTCGGCCAACCTCGGCGGCGGAGCCAAATGGCAGTCAGTCGTGATCAGCGGACGTGCGCTCACCGTGTCCTCCTCGTGCAACGGCTGAAATTGCCGATCACACACAGACCGAACCGGCAACCAAACAGTGGCGCTGGGCTCGACGATTCGATGTTGACATAGTCTGTCAGGGTCGTCAACCGTCATGCCGCGACTTCGGGAGGGCCAATGTCCGTTGTGAAGAACCAACAAATCGCGGATCGCTGGATTGACGGCCTGACAGGCGACTGGTCGATCCTCGAGGCGCTGAGCTCGCCGACGATGCGGATCTGGCACAGCCACGACAACCTGTGGCTCACCCGCGAGGAGGGAGCCGCACGGATGGCCGAATCGGGCGCGACCGATAGGTCGCCGTCGATCCAGGACATTCGCGCAACGCCGACCACGCACGGCTTTGTCCTCCAGGGTTGGGTCGAGGGCTTGGCCGATGGCGGCAAGACGCACATCGTGCAGATCTGCACCGTCGAGGATGACAAGGTCGCTACCTGCGAGGAGTACATCGCACCCGAGATGAACCTCGGGAGTTGACCACGACGTGATCCGTCAGGATCGACCGGCCCGCCTCCCAGCTCCCAGCAGTCCAGCCCCCGGCGGACGACTCACGTTCTTCTTGACGTAATTCTTCAGCCCACTGTCGAGAAAATCGAAGGCTTCGACGTAAATGGCCACGAGATCGTCGCGGCCATCCGATTCCAGATATCGACTCACCGCGGCAGCGTTGACCCCCATGACGGCTGCGCTCATGGCATCCGGCCGTACATCGTGATCGGGGTCGACCCCGAGCCACTCCGCGAAGATCCTCCTCAACACGCGACTGATCTCGCGCCGGCTCTCCCCCGTTGCCCTGGCCGCCACATCCGGAGCGGTGGCCATCGCTCGGCACCAGAGCCTGAATGGCGCGAGATCCACCGCTTCCTCGGTCAGCTCAATGCAGATGTCGCGAATCTCGCGCAAGGGGAAAGCCGGATTGGAGAGCGCTTCGAGGCGCTCGATGATGTTCTGGTCTATTTCCGCTTGGACCTTCAGAAGAACGTCCTGCTTGCTCGGGAAGTACCGGTGAAATGTCCGGTCCGATACGCCGGCGGCGGCTGCGACGTCATGGACGCTGACATTCGGGTAGCCGTTGAAGACGAACAGCTCCAGCGCGACCTGCTGAAGGTGATCGGCCGTGATCTCCCGGTGTTGGGCCCATACCGTGCTCACGGGGGAACTCTAATGTCCGTTCGCAATTGCGATGAGCCGGGCAAAGAAGGCCTTGTGGGCTCGTTGTCGGCGTCACAGAGCTATCCAGAGGAGCGGGCCAGCTCGCCAGGCTCCGGGTGTCGAAACCTCCGGTGACCACCGTGCCGGTTGTGTCAGGCGCTCCCTGGACCGGCTGACGGCTTGCTCACTTAGTGGTTGATGAGGCCGCCGTCGACGAGGAAGTCCGCGCCCGTGACGAAGGATGCGTCATCGGAGGCGAGGAAGACCGCCGCACGGGCGACATCGTCGGGCTGACCGAGCCGGGGGACGAGGGAGCGCGCGAGCAGCATCTCGGTCGCGCCCGGGATTGCGAGCTGCTCGGCCGAGCCCGGTGTCTCGATGACGCCCGGGCTGATGCTCACGACGCGGATCCCGTGGGCGGCTCCCTCACTCGCCATGACGTGAGTCATGGCGAGGACCGCGGCCTTGGTTGCCGAGTGCGCGATCCCCCCTGGGCCCCCGCCGTGACCAGCCACCGACGCCGTGTTGATGATCACGCCGCCGTTGGCGACGAGGTGTGGCCAGGCCGCCTTTGTGGCGAAGAAGACGATGCTCTGCTCGTTGCGGATCGAGAAGTCCCACTCCTCGACGGTCATCTTCTCGATCGTGGCGAACACCACCGCCGACGCGTTGTTCCACAGGATGTCGATCCGACCATGGGTGGCCACCGTTTCGTCGATCCACGCCTGGCACTGAGCGAAATCACCGAGGTCAACCGGCGCCTTCCCGTCCATGCGCCCGCCGGCGTCTTCGACCAACGCGATGGTCTCGGCATTGCCCTCGGCGTTCAGGTCACAGCCGACGACGACCGCTCCCTCCTCGGCGAAACGGACCGCCGCGCCCCGACCCATGCCGCTCCCGGTGCCCGTGATGAGCGCAATCTTGCCTTCGAGCCGACCTGCCGTCATCGTGTCCTTCCTTCGAGGGTCCGTCAGGCACGCGTCGAGACGGCCAGCCATCGGTAGCCCGCCGTCGGTGGAGCCTCTTCAGCTGACGACGATGCGAACGGAGGCCAGGTTTGGAATCAATCGGAACTCGGCGTCGACCTTGCCTTCGCGATGCGAGAGCACTCGGGCGGTTGCGAAGTAGGTGCCGGGCCGATCGTACGAGTGGGTCGTCGATAGGTTCACCGAGGTAGCCGATCCGTCGACGTCATGGCGGAACGGGAACGAGCCCCACCCGTCGAGGTCCCATTCGACCGAGACGATAGTACCCGCGTTCGGTGGCACCTCTGCCTCCACGTTGAGTTCGACCGACTCGCCGGTCTTCACCTCGGCTTTCGGTCCTCCGTTCACTGTCGCACGCACCACGGGCTGTATCCCCCCGCGCTCGGTTGCGGTTGCCGGCAGCCGTACCTTCCCGTTGACGTACTCGTAGGTCGTGCTCGGCGGCGCGACCCCCTCTTCGACCCATCGGATGAGGTCGGCAAGACCCTGCTCAATCACGGGGAAGTAGTCGATCAGCCACGTCGCGGTGGCTCGACGCGACGAGTTCGGGAGATACGTCGGAGGGATGTGCTCGGCGTTCTCGGTCCACTGCAGCCGGAACTTCTCGGCGGCCGCCTCCAGGCCCTGCTCGTTGGCCACGGCCCCTTCGTAGATGATCCCTTGCGACGGCCACAGCGACGAGTCGTGGGTGTGGTGGATCCACAGCAGCTTTCCCTGGTAGTGGCCGGTGTAGGAGACGCCCATGAGCGGCGACATGAGGGGCACCGGATGCTGCTCGTAGATCGGCAGGCCGTCGACGCGCAAGGAATCGAACTGGGCGTCTTCCATCAGATGGTGCCGGTGGAAGTAGCAGAAAGCCAGGAATTTGCGGTTGTCGACGTGCACCTCGTCGCCGGCCAGCACGCCGTTGAAACGCTCGAGGTTTGCCTCGCCGTGGCCGTCGCAGGCGAACAGGTCACCGGCGGTTCCGATGCAGTAGAGCTGCCGCCCGGCGGCGCTCCCCGTGGTCAGCCGCAGACCGGCGCCGAGTCGGTAACCCCCCTCGGGAAGGCCCTTCACCTCGATGAGGTATGGCATGTCCATGCCGGCCTCACCCGCCATGATCGCGGCCATCGTCCTCATCAGCATGAATTCGGGTGCCTGGTAATCCGGGTCGGTGAGCAGCTCACGAACGGTGATCACCCGGCTCACGGTGGTGTTGACATCGATCACGTCGGACTCGACGGCAGCCGGAAGATCATGACCGACGTAACCGGGCTTGGTCCAGAAGTCCTCGAAGTAGGACGGATCCTGCTCAACAAGCAGATCGGCGATCGAGGACCACAGCCAGATCTGGCCCATCGGCGTCGCGATCATGAACTCGTCACCCCTGGGGAAGCCCTGGCGGTACAGGCTTGCCAGCTCCTCGCGAGCGTGGGTGTCGAGACCTTCGAACGGGTCGCCGCTGCCGCCCGGCTGGGTGGAGTCGATGAGCCGGTCCATCGTGTCGCCCCGCCGCAGCAGACGCTGGACGTTGAACATGCAGGCGAAGCTCATCACCTGGGCGCCCTTGATCTTCTCGGTCGCCGGGAAGGGTCGGACATCGCCGCCTCCCATGAACGGCAGGGCCCCGTCGAAGACGTCGGGAGCGTTCTCGAGCACCAGGGGCGACCGACGACCGCCGCCGCTGCCGCCCCACACATAGGCGTGATGCGGTTCGGCGCCGTACACCTGCCGGGCGAGATGCTTGGAGAACCGGGCGCCCTCGACGGCGGCGCGCCAGCCGTACAGTGTCGGGTCCTCGCCCCCCTTCGGGTCTATGTCGTCACCGATGTGGCCCATGTTGGTCTCGACCATGTAGCCGCCGAGGCGGGCCGTCAGTCGGACCCCACCCATCGCGTCGCCGAGTGCCCCTCCAAAGAAGTCCTCGTGACCCGCGTGCGCGCCCTCCATCGGCATGATCAGCCGCCCGTGCCACTCACCCTTGTTCGGGAAATAGAAAGTGAAGCGGGTGTCGCAGTCGGCAAAACCTCCGTGGACGTGCCGGTGTGCGTATGGCTCCTCACGCGGCTCATCGACGTCGATGTACGGCCTTCCGAAGTGCGCGTCGGTTACCGAATAGGAGGCGCAATCCAGATCGGAGACACCCGTCCGGGCAGTGCTAGTCACGGCGTTCTCCCTGGTTGATTCGGGTCGGAGTGCGGCCCGTGCACGGACTGTATCGACGGGGTCCGAGGGCGTCAACGTGTCCAGGGACCGAGATCATCTGCATCCTGACCACGAACCACATCAACCGCATTCACAAGGGGATGGTCCGCCGGGGGCGCTTGGACGCGACCGCTCAGTTGGCCTTCGCCCGGACTTCTCGCATCGGACGTCCAGCTCGGACCTCATTTGCCGTGGCGTTCGACACGCTCGCAGAGCCGTGAGTTCGCGCTGTCCCGCCGACGAGCCCTGTTCTGCGTGGCTGGGACGCGACCGGACGGGCGACGAGAGCGCTATATGGACTTGTTGTCGAGCACCGACGTGAGGTCATAGAAGCTGGTGAGCGGCGTCGGACGACCATTCTCGATCACGTAGTCGATGGCGAAGTGGTTGAAGAACCGCTTGTAGGCGGGGTTCTTCAACGGTGTCGCCGAGAACGGCGGAATCGCCCCGTCGGTGCTGGCGTTGCGCAGGCCGTTCAGCGCCTTCAACATGGAGGCCGCGGTAACCGAGCCCTTGATGCTCGCTTGGGCATCCATCACCAGCTTGGCTGAAGCCCAGGCCAAGATCGACGCCGTCGTCACCGGCGCGTTGGGTTGGATCGCCTGCATCTGCTTCTTGATCGTGGCCAGCACGGGCGCCTTGCTCGCCGGGTCGACGTTGCCTTCGATCGAGATGATGCCGTTCGCCTGAGATCCGAGCGCAGACAGCACCTGGGGGTCGAGAAGGGCGGAAATCATCGCCACCTTGACCTTCAGGTCGTCCTGCTTGATGGCGATCATCGCCTGGATCACCGTGTTCGGCTCGACGCTGATGGCGATGCACTGGACCTTCCCCTCGGCCAGCTTGGCGATCGAGGGCGTGAGGTCCGGGGCACTGAAGGGGATCGCAGCCTCGGTGACCGACTTCCACTTGGCCCCGCCGATGATCGCGTTCGAAAGGAATTGGGTCCCGTCGAGGTAGAGCAGGCCTAGCCGGGTGCAGCCGGCCTTGGCCAGCCCGACGCCGATCCCGGCATAGACCCCGGCGCTGCTTTCAACCGAGAACGAGTTGGCGCTCGTCGCGTCGGTGACACCGATCGCCGGGATTCCCGCCTGAGTCAGGAGGGACTCGTTCTCGGCGACAGGGCTGTTGGCCCCGACGATCACTGCGGCCACGTGGTCCGTCACCGCCTCGTGCTCACAGTCGAGAGCGTTGGCACTCGTCTGCTGGTCGTCGCAGGTGATGATCTTTACGCCCTTGACCCCCCGGAAGGCGCCTTCGACCGCCGGAACGACCTCCGGCGTGACGTAGGCGCCCGTCCCGCTGAGGGAGCCCACCACCATCAATTCGTACGACTGGTGGCCGCTCGACGTCGCAGCACTGGCTTCCGTCGAGGTGGTGGCGACACCTAGCCCGGTTAACGAGAATGCAATGGACAGGCCCAGTGCAGCACTTAAGCCAAATCGGATTCGCATTGATCCCCCTGATCGCCGGAGTACACCTCGGCGAATCGAATAGTGCCGAAGTGTTACAAAAATGACGGCGGGGGTCAACACACTCTGTGGACAGCATCGGCCATCGAAGGTGCGATCCGACGGCCTTACAAGGTGGCCAATTCGTCGTGTCGCTGGGCAGTCGACGTCCGCTTGTCAGGTTGTGGATGCCGTGAACGCGACCGTTGGAACCTCGATCGGCGAGAGGGCGCTCGGTCACCGGGCTCTTGGCGGTGAAGGTCCTGGACAGGCCGAGATTGGCCGTTCCATCACGAACTGTTTCTGCCTCCCAGCCGCCCGCGGCCGACCATGACGCAGGCTTTCTCAGCCGAGCTTGGGTAGCTAGGGTTTCTGTGCGAACCGATCCACCGGGAAGGTCTCGTCACCGGGCCGCCTTGCCCGAGGTTCGCTCGCGCATCGACCGTGCACCGTGGTGGAGCGCCCGGTCGATCACACAGGGTCGATTGTCGACCGAGGGAAAGGATCCCCAATGCCGCTGCCGCAAGACACCCAGATCGTCAGTGTGGACGACCACGTCATCGAACACCCCAACGTGTGGCAGGACCGACTGCCGGCCAAGTTCAAGGAAGCGGGTCCAAAGAACGTCACCGAGGCGAACGGCAATGACGTCTGGATATTCGAGGGCCGCAGCCAATACAACATCGGGCTCAACGCCGTCGCCGGCAAGAGGCGAGAGGATTTCGGGCTCGACCCCACCAAATACACCGACATGCTGCCGGGCTGCTACGACCCTGTAGAACGGGTGAAGGACATGGATATCGATGGGATCCAAGCCCAGCTGTGCTTCCCCAGCTTTCCGGGCTTCGCCGGTGGCACGTTCTTCAACGTCGTCGACAAGGAGCTCGCGACCGCCTGCGTGTCTGCTTACAACGATTGGATGATCGATGAATGGTGCGCGGCCAACCCCACTCGTCAGATCCCCCTCGTCCTGGTGCCCTTCTGGGACATCGACGCCACCGTCGCCGAGACAACTCGGGTAGCCGGGAAGGGAGCCAAGGCGGTCTCATTCACCGAGATGCCCCACGCCCTCGGCCTGCCCTCCTTCCACACCGACCACTGGGATCGGTTCCTTCGCATCTGCGAGGAGGCGAGCCTGCCCCTTTGCCTGCACTTCGGCTCCGGCGGCGCCCCGACGGTCGCTCCGGAAGCGCCGTTCACCACGGCCATCGCCCTGTTCGGGCTGAACAGCCAGATGTGCACGGTGGACCTGCTCAACTCCCGGATGTTCGAGCGGTTCCCCGCGCTCAAGGTCGCCCTCTCGGAGGGTGGCATCGGCTGGATGCCGTACATCCTCGAGCGAACGGACTACACCTGGGAACGCCACCGCTTCTACACGGGCATGGTCGACGCCCGCCGTCCGTCCGAGATCTTCCGATCCAACATCTACGGCTGCTTCATCTCCGACGACGCCGGGCTCGACCAGATCGACCGGATCGGTGTCGACAACATCATGTTCGAGGGCGACTACCCCCACTCCGACAGCAACTGGCCGCACGCCCGCAAGATGCTCGAGGAGTCCCTCGCCCATCTCCCCGACGAAGCATGTCGCAAGATCGCGGAGGACAACGCCCGCCGGGTCTTCAACTTCCCGCGCCAGGGCTGACCGGGGCACAGTCCGGCCGCGCCCGATCCGACGCGGCCAGAGGACGGGGACGCGTAGGGTTCGACCATGCAGTACTTGGTCCTCGCCTTCGACACACCAGGCCAAGACGGCGTGGCTCGGCGCGACGTCGCCCGCTCCGCCCACAACGCCTCCATCCGCCACCTGTGGGAGGAGGGTAGGGTCGCCTTCGGTGCCGGGATCCTCGACGACGCCGGGGTGGTGCGCGGCTCCCTTGTGGTCGTGGACTACCCGAGCCGCGCCGACGTCGACCACTATCTCGCCACAGAGCCGTTCGCCACCGGAGGGGTCTGGGAACGGATCGAGGTGCACCCATTGTTCGTGCCTGACTTCTACCTCCAACGATGAGTGACGTCATAGGAACGCTGGGCGCGACACGGTCTGCTCCGGACTGCGGTCGGCGGTGAGCTACTACCGTCGGATGGGCGAGGTGCCCAAGAAGCGGCACTCCCAGTTCCGCAACGAAACCGGCCAGCTCTACGCCGAGGAGCTTGTCGGGGTCGACGGCTTCTTCAACGACTCCTCGCTGCTGTATCACCGCCGTACGCCCAATGCATTGATCGACTCCGGCGTCGCCGACGTGCCGGCCCTCACCGCCGAGACGGTGCCCCACTCGCATCTCCTGCCGCGACGGTTCCAGTCCCATGACCTGTCCGGGGGGGGCGACATGGTGACGGGGCGTCGCCTCATGCTCGCGAACGAGGACCTGCGCATTTCGTACGCATCCGGCCCCGAGCCGAGCCCGCTGTTCCGCAATGCGCGCGGTGACGAGCTGATCTTCATCGAAGCCGGCTCGGCGGTCCTCGAGAGCGTCTATGGGTCACTCCCGGTTCGCCAGGGGGACTACGTGGTGGTCCCGATGGGCTGTGTGCACCGTTGGGTACCTGCCACTGCCGCGGAGCTGCGCGCCCTCGTGATCGAAGCGACCGGCCACGTCGGGCTGCCGGCTCGTTACTTGTCCCCCCACGGTCAGCTGCTGGAGACCGCCCCGTACCACGAGCGCGACCTGCGCGGACCCGAGGAACTGCTCGAAATCGACGACACTGAAGCCGAAGTGCTGGTGCGCCACCGCGATGGCGTCACCCGGCATGTCTTCGCCCACCACCCCTTCGACGTCGTCGGCTGGGACGGCTGCGTCTACCCGTACGCGTTCAGCATCTACGACTTCGAGCCGATCGTGAAACGCTTTCACGCCCCCCCGCCGGTGCACGAGACCTTCAGCGGCCCGCGCTTCGTCGTGTGCTCCTTCTGTCCCCGGCCGGTGGACTTCGACCCCGAGGCCGTCCCCGCCCCCTACGCTCACTCGGCGCTCGACTGCGACGAGGTGATGTTCTTCGTCTCGGGCGCCTACACGACCCGACCCGATGTCCGTCCGGGCACCATGACGTTCCACCCGGCCGGGTTCACCCACGGGCCGGCGCCCGGCGCCGCCGAGGCATCCATCGCCAGCGGGAACCACGAGGAATACGCCGTGATGCTCGACACCTTCAGGCCGCTCTCGCTCGGACCCGCCACGGCCGAATGCGCGGAGCCCGAGTATCACCTGGGGTGGTCGGCGGCGGCGCCGGAGCGCTGAGGGCGGAGCGGTGCACCAGCTCGACATCGCCTTCTCCTCGGAGGGGCGCACCCTGCGGGGGTGGCTCACCCTCCCCGACGGCGACGGCCCCTTCGCCGGGGTGGTCATGAGCAGCGGCTTCGCCGGGGTGAAGGAGGGCTTTCTGGGCAACCCGTTCCACCGGGTGGTGGCCGAGGCCGGCATCGTGGTCGTGCTCTTCGACCACCCCAACACCGGGGAGAGCGACGGCCTTCCCCGTCAAGAGCTCGACTACGTCCTGCAGCAGCGCGCCTACCAAGACGCCATCACGTTCCTGGCGGCGCGAGAGGAGGTCGACGCCGAGCGCATCGGCATCTGGGGCACCAGCTACTCCGGCGGCCACGTGCTGGCCGTGGCTGCCCACGACAACCGGGTCAAGGCGGTGGTCTCCCAGGCGATGACGATCAGCGGGCACGCCAACCTGCTGCGCCGCCACACTCCGGCCGGCTACGCCGCCCTGCGTCGGAGCTGGGCAGAGGAGCGGCTCCGCATCGCCAGAGGCGAGCCGGCCACGCTCGTCGCGGCCTTCGCCGAGGACAGCGAGAGCGCCCGCTACCAGGCCGCGAGGCCCGCCGAGGAACGCCGCAACTGGCGCAACGAGGTGACGCTGCGGAGTTGGGAGCTCTATGACGAGTGTGAGCCGGCGGCCTTCATCGATCGCATCGCCCCCACTCCCCTACTCATGATCGTCCCGCTCGACGACACCATGACCCCGGCCGAGGACGCGCTGAGCGCCTATGCCCGGGCCCTCGAGCCCAAACGGCTCGTCACGGTGCCGGGCACCCACTACGCGGTCTACGGCGAGCAGTTTGCCCACACGAGCGCGGCGGCCCGGGACTGGTTCGCCGAGCACCTGACGCCCTAATGGCACTGGATCAGTCTCGTCACTGAAGGCAGGCTGATCTCCGAGCCACCTGTCGGTGAGCACTCCGTTGCCCCGAGCCTCGAGCTCTAGAACTAGATCGTGCCCCGACAGCTCGGCGAGGAGGATGACGGCTGGTGGGGTGTCGTGCCTCGAGCACTGAACCATTAGGTCGCCGCAGCCCTCCTCGGGCTCAGGTCCATCAGTCGAGAGGAGGAGCGGTGATCTTTGTGGGAGTGGATTGGGCCGAGGACCATCACGATGTCTGCGTGATGAACCTGAACGGGACTGTGCTCGGCAAACGGCGGGTCCCCGACAGCGTGGCCGGCATTCGTGAGCTCCACGAGCTCGTCGCCGAGCACACGGCAGACGACGAGGTGGTCGTCGTCGGCATCGAGATCGATCGCGGCCTGGTGGTGACCTCGCTGGTGGCCGCGGGCTACGAGGTCTTTGCCATCAACCCGATGGCCTCGTCCCGCTATCGGGAGCGCCACGGAACCTCGGGTGCCAAGTCCGATCCCGGCGACGCCAAAGTGCTGGCCGATCTCGTCCGCACCGACCGCCACAACCACCGGCCGGTGGCCGGCGACACCGACCTGGTCGAGGGGGTGAAGCTCCTGGCCCGGGTCCACCAGTCGGCCATCTGGGGGCGTCAGCGCCAGCTGAATGCGCTCCGCTCGGCGCTGCGGGAGTACTACCCGGCCGCCCTGGTGGCCTTCGGGACTGATCTCTCCCACGGCGATGCCACCGCGGTCCTCTCGCTCGCCCCGACGCCCGAGCTGGGCCGGACACTGTCACGGTCCAAGATCGCCTCAGCCCTGCGCCGGGGCGGGCGGATCCGCAACGTGGAACGGCGGACCGACGAGATCCAGGCGGCTTTGCGGGCGGACTATCTCGAAGCCCCCGAGGTGATCGCCAACGCTTACGGGACGATCACCCGCTCGGCGCTGCGGCTGATCGAGACCTACACGGCCGAGATCACCTCTTTGGAAGGGGCACTCTCGGAGCATTTTGAGCAGCACCCGGACGCCAAGATCGTCCACTCCCTGCCAGGAATGGGGACGGTCCTCGGCGCCCGGGTGCTGGGCGAGTTCGGTGATGACCAGACTCGTTTCTCCAGTCCCCAGTCTCGCAAGAACTACGCCGGCACGTCGCCCATCACCAAGGCCTCGGGGAGAAGCCGGGTGGTGCTGGCCCGCTTCGCCCGCAACCGGCGACTGGGTGACGCCTGCGACCAGTGGGCGTTCTGCTCGATCACCCGCTCACCGGGATCACGTCGCTACTACGACGAGCTGCGAGCCCGAGGCAAGACCCATCGCCAGGCCCTCCGACAGCTGGCGAACCGACTAGTCGGCATCCTGCACGCCTGTCTCGAGGACGGCAGCCTCTACGACGAGACCATCGCTTGGCGTGAGGTGGAACAGCCCGCCGCTTGACGGCTTCGAGACGTGGGGTGTCTAGTTCGCCGGGCGCTTAGGAGTCCTCGCGCGTCTCGAAGAAGTGGCACCACCAGTCGGCGTCGACCAGCATGCCGAGCTTCTCGTGCCAGCAAAAGGAAAGGCCCTCGTCCGGGTCCAAGTAGTAGAGGCAGCCGGAGCAGCGGTCATCTTCGATCGGCGTCGCCCGCAGCGCCGTGACCCTGACGATCCGCTGGGCCTCAGCGAAGCGAACTTCGTCGACCTCCGGTTCGATCATGAGGCCAGCGGCAGCGCACCGACCTCCTCGGCGTGACGCACGCCGCCCGGAGCGACGAGCAACGCCTTCAGGCCACGGAACAGCGCGTTGGGGCTGTACTCGATGGCCTGGTCGGGCACGAGCTCGAGCTCGGGGACCATAGTGGTGAGCAACTCGAGTGCGAGCCGCGCCTCCAGGCGCCCGAGCGGGGCGCCCAGGCACAGGTGCGGGCCCTTGCCGAAGGCGAGGTGTAGCTCGGCATCGGATCGGTCGACCTTGAAGTCGTCGGCATCGTCGCCGAACAACGCCGGGTCGTGATCGGCCGAGGCGAAGGCCATCATCACCTCGGACCCCGCCGGGATCGCGAATCCACCCACCACCGTGTCGACCTTGGCGATCCGCCGGTGATAGAGGACCGGTCCCTCGTAGCGGAGGATCTCTTCCACGGCGTTGTCGATCAACGAAGGGTCGTCGATGAGTCGCTGCCACTGGTCGCGGTGCCGCAGCAGCGCGAGAACGCCGCTGCCGATCGTGTTGCACGTGGTTTCGTGCCCGGCGAGGGCCATCGAGTAGACGATGTTGACGATGTCGAACTGGTTGAGTTGCTCGGGCTTGGTTGCCGACAGCTGCACCAGGTCGCTCGTCAGGTCGTTCTGCGGCTCGGCCCATCGTTCGGCCACGAAGGCCTCGACGTACTTCCACATCGCCAACACGTCTTGGGCGGTGGCGACCTGCTGCTCTTCGGGCAGCCGCCCGTAGGTCAGCAGGACCCGATTTCGGCTCCAGTCCTTCAGCATGTCGGTGTCCTTGCTCGGGAAGCCGAGCAGGCTGAACGCAGCAAAGCCAGGGAACGGGAAGGAGAACGACTCGACGAAGTCGATCACCGGCTGATCGCGAAATCCCTCGACCAAGCCCACGGCGTAGTCGCGCAAGACCGGCTCGAGGGCACGAAGCCGACGTGGGGTCATTACCGTGAGCACCGACTTGCGCATGGGCCCGTGACGCGGTGGGTCAGAATTATTGAGAGTAGGCACCCGGTCAAATCCCGAGCTGAGGACTTCTTGCGCGGCCGGGCAGACCGGCGTCAATGGCGAGGACGCGTTGGACGCTGACCACGTCTCGCGGTCCAAGAGGATGTGCTCGATGTCGGCGTAGCGGGTGATCACGTAGTGGTCGATACCGGGCACGTAAAACACCGGGGTCATGGAACGCCACTCGTCGAGCGGGGCATACGGATCGGCCACGACCGCCGGGTCGAGCAGGTCGTAACCGTGGGCGACGGGACACTTGGTCATGGCTTCATTGTCCTCCACACGGACGCGGTGGTGCGCCAGCCTCTCCCGAACACGGTCATGCGATCCATTGCAGCTGGAGTCCAGCGGTCGACGCCGGGTCGGTCCAGACCACGCCGTCATCTTGTGCGACCACGGAGCAATTGGCGCGCTCGAGCCCGCCGACCGCGGCGTCGAGATCGAGGACGCGCAGAGCAACCGACCACCAACGGGGGCCCCGGTCGAGTGAGTAGCGGCTCTCGCCACTGAGCGGCGTGACCAGGCGCAACGGGACGGGGCCCATGCTCAGGTCCAGCGTCCGCTCGAGGGTGCTCGGACCGGTGGGGAGACCTTCGATTGGTGTGGCGCCACCCAACTCCGCGAGGAGTCCGGCGGTGGCGTCGACATCCTCCACGACGGCTGCAACCCAGGCCACGGCGACGACGGGCACGCCGATCTCACCCATGGTCGGCTCTGCCGAACCGAACTCGGCGACCCGGGCGTCCGTCCACTCCATGAGCAGGCCCTGGGTGTCCTTCGGGTGCATGAAGAAGTGGCGGCCCTCGACGCTGACGCCGGTGATGCGGATGCCCCGGAGATCGAGAAGGTGCTCGGCACCCCACAAGTCCTCGATCTCCCACGCGAGGGAGTGGACGGCCGGACCGTATCGGCGCATGAATCCGGACACGAAGCCACCGTCGGTGCTGGGGCTCATCAGGAGAAACGGCTGGCCGGCGAGCGTCAGCATGCGCATGTAGCCCCCGTCGGGATCGCCGTCGGTGTCCGTTGCGCTCGTCAGGGTGACGAGGGGTGCTGCGCCCAGCACCCGCTCGAACCACGCCGCGGCGGCGTCGGCGTCCTCGACGGCCAACCCGAGGCGGTGCAGCGGCCCCGGGCTCACAATCGACGCGGTCATACCCGTTCGCCGAAGTCCATCTCGCGCACATTGGTCACGATACGGGTCTCCCCCCGCTCCCACGACGGGCGGGGCTGGTGGTCGGCGGGCGGACGGGCCCAGTCGATGGCGCCCCAATCGCGCCGCGACATCTCTTGCTTGAAGTCGGGCCTCCCCGCGGCGGCGCACATGGCGTCGTATTCCGCGTTGAACCGCTTCATCTCCTTGGGAATCCACCAGTCCTCCTCGGAGGACCACTTCCCGTCGCCGGCGTAGTGGATGATCTGCAGCGAGGGGAACTGCGCCGGCGGCCCCGATTCATCGGGGTTGTCGGCCCGGTTCTGCACCTTGTAGACGATCTGGGTGCCGTCGATGTTGTACCACTCGAGGGGCGAATAGACGTGGGGGGCGAACCCCATCGTGGACTCGAGGAACTTCTGAATCTCGGCCGAGCCGTGGAACTTTCCGTAGAAATGGTCGAAGTAGACGGCGTCGGCGGTGAAGAGCTGGGACCACGCCGACCAGTCCTCGAGCACGGGACCGGTCAAGAAATAGTGTCGGTATGCCTCTTCGACCTCTGAACGGCTGTAGTCGGTCACGGCGGTTCTCCTCCTCTGGACGATGGCGTCGCTCATTCGAGAATGCCGCGATGACGCTTGGCGTCCTCGAGCTGAGGAACATGGTTGTGCTCGTACTGTTCGATCCACTCGGGCGGCAGCTTGCCCCAGGCCTCGTTGATATGAAGGCGCCCCCCGCGCGGCCGGAGGCGCTCGCTGGCCACCACGTCGCCCACGAACACGGTGTTCTCGTCGTTGTCGAGGGACCCACAGACCTGTGCCTCGACGTAGGCGAGGGCGTCGACGAGGACTGGGGCGCCCGTGACCCCGGGTTTGGTCTGCAGTGAGGCCAGCTTGTCCGAGTCGCGTCCGGAGCTGCCACCGAGGGTCATGAGGATGCGGAGCGACTCGTCGATGACGTCTTCGTCGTTGCAGAGCAGGTGCATGACGAAGACGCCCGAGGCGAGCACCATGTCATGGGTGAGGTTGTACTTGGTGAGGCTGATCGTGACCCGCGGTGCCTCACGAATGATCCCGGCCGATCCCGCCGAAAGCGACATGAGGCCGTTGGCACGACCCTCATGGATGGTGGTCACGGCCACGGGAAACGGCCTGAGGCCGCCAAGGGCGTAGTCAGCGGCGGCGACAGCCTCAGGGCTGAGATCTGGAATCACGTTGGACCATCCCTTTTTGGCTCTCCGACGTCACGAACTGTATCCAGACCCGAGCGAACTGCCTGGTCTCGCTGGGCGTCGCCACCACCCTTACCCCCGCACTTGGCGAGTGCAAAGTCGGATCTGGACAACGGGGTGCAGGCCGCCCGTTTCGCGTCTGCCCGCTCCGATGCGCATGAGAACGGTCACAGCACGACCCCCACAGGAAGGACCCGGGAGGGCGCGTATTCGATCCATTCGCCAGGCGCGTCGTTGTGCGACTGGAAGCACGACACCCGGGCCTCAGCCGAACTCAGGCGATAGCAGGTTGTCCCCGAGTCGAAGCCGACGGCACTTTGGCTGTAGAGCACTTCAGCACAGACACCGTCGAACGCTTGGTCCTTGATCCGGTCTTCTTGAACATGTTCTCCGGGTCGACCCTGCCTGGCCAGTCGCGATGAGCCCAGTTGTTCGGCGTGTTCATCGCCCCTGCGCCGCTCTCGCCCGTGCAACGATGTCCTCCACGTCGGTGCGGTACTTCTTCGGAAAGTGGGCCAAGAACGACTCCATGGTGATGGTGACATGCGAGTCGGCGCAGATCAGGCGCGGTTGCGCGGTGTCAGGCATGGATCTTCCTCCCGGGGGAAACCTCGCGGTATCCCTGAAGGCGGTTGTCGGACCCTGCGACCTGCTGGGCACTGCGCGCTCGTTGACGCTCCGCCGATTGTGTCCTGCAGAGAAACGATCGTTGGCAAGGTCTCCATTGCTCTTAGGGGCCCGGCGCTGCAACATCGACGCCAGGGGGGTTCATTGACTGGCACCCCATTGTCGAGCCCGGCGAGGTGCATGTGTCGCAGGCGGGGGCAGAGATCGCTGTCAGCGGGCGTAGGGGACTCCGATTGGCACCGTCGCGCGGAACGGTCGAATTCGTCTTGGCCGATCTCCGGATTGAGCCCTTGGTCCGGCTCGGCCCACTCGACGGTCGGCACGTAGCCGCTCTGGCCGAGGTTCCCGACCGCTGGCCGCCGATCGTGGTGGCTGGCGCATCGATGGTCGTCCTCGACGGCGTCCATCGGGTCGCGGCGGCGCGGCGGCGCGGCCTCGCCTCGATCACCGGCCACCTCTTCGCCGGCGATGACGACGAAGCCTTCGTGGTGGCGGTCCGAGGCAACGCTGAGCATGGCATGCCCCTCTCGCTGGCCGAGCGCAGTCGTGCCGCCCGCCGGCTGCTCGACCGCTCGCCCGAGCGGTCCGACCGAGCGATCGGGCAAATATGCGGACTCGATCACAAGACGGTTGGCCGCCTGCGCGAGGGACAGCGACGTCCAACTGGGGAAATTCCCCGCTCGGACATGCGCGTGGGGCAGGACCGTCGGGCTCGCCCCATGGATGTCGCCGCCCTGCGCACCCGGATCGCGGCCGCGGTTTCAGAGGCACCGGAGGAATCGCTCCGCCACATCGCCCGACGCGTCGGCGCCTCCCCCGAGACGGTCCGAGACGTCCGGGCGCGCCTGTCCCGAGGCGACGACCCCGTCCCGAGCGGCGTCCGGGGGGCGGCTGCGCCGCTGCTTCCGGCCGCGCCAGTTCGGGTGCCACTGCCGCCGTGGGCCGCCGACTCCGCCTGCCGCTCGGCGACGGAAGCTACTGAGTTCGCCGAATGGTTCGATGTCGGCGCCCGGGCGGTGGGATGGCAGAAGTTCGTCGACGCGGTCCCGTTGAGTCGTGCCTATGAGATCGCCGATCAGGCGCGGACGTACGCCGACGCCTGGCGTGACTTCGCCGAAGCGCTCGAACGCAGGACCCGCTCGGCGGCGGAAGGCACCCTCTAGCTCCAGCGGCCTTTCGCCGGCGCTCCGGGTCGACCAGTTTCCGATCTTTCGACGCTCACCCGCAGACCGAATCCCGATGTGTCGAACTGCGACAGGCACGGGCGGCTCGGCGTCGACTGGACCGCGGAGAGCCCCAGTCAACGCCGTTGCGGATCGATTCCTAATGGGCAACAATGTGACCCCACCACTTGGTGGAGACGCGAAGCGGGACGCCAGTGGAACTCGTCCATCTCGAGTGTTTCGTCACCCTTGCCGACGAGCTGCACTTTGGACGGGCAGCGGCCCGTCTCCACGTGGGAACCTCGGCACTGAGCAAGCGCATCAGCGAGCTCGAACGTCGCCTCGGCGTCCGACTCTTCGACCGCACCAGCCGGGACGTTCGACTCACCCCGGAGGGCGAGACGCTGCTGGGCCAAGCTCAGGTGGCGCTGGCCGACATCGTCGTCCTGCGGACGATGGCCGCCGACGCGGCGGCTGGCGCGATCGGCGGGATCCGAGCCGCCTATTCGCCAGGCACCGGCGAGACCATGACGGTGCTGGCGCGCGAGCTACGAGAGCGATCGCCCGGTGCGGTCGTCCATGCCGAGCAGATGTTGAGCCTCCGCGTCGCCGCTGCGGTTCGCTCCCGCGCCGTCGGAATCGGGATCGCCCGGATTCCCCCTGGCCCGGGGCTGGCCACCATGGTGCTCGCCGAGAGCCGGCGCAACCTCGTGGCCATGCCGGTTTCCCATCCCCTGGCCGAACGCCACCACCTGTACCCTGCCGATCTGGCCAACGAGACCCTGATCGAGCCTTCGCGCTCGGTAGGCGGCGAGGGCAGCGAGATCCCGTCGGCCCACGAAAGGGAAGCGGAGGTGAGTAGCGAGGGCGAGCTCTTCGACCTCGTCTCATCGGGGCTCGGGATCCTGGTGACCACCGATGGCGTCATTCGGCGCAACCCTCGACAAGACATCGTCACCCGACCCCTCGAAGGATCCGCCGGCTGGTCCCGCGAATTCCTCCTCTGGCGCCTCGACGACGACTCGCCCATCCGGCGCAGAGTCTGCGAGATCGCCGAACAGATCGGGCCCGAGCTGGCTAGGACGGGGCCCTGACGCCTCGGCCTCACCAGGCCAGGGCAACGTCCAGGTGATCGCCGACGTGGTCTCCCCACTCCGCCCGGGCTGCTACACACGACTTCGGTGTCGACAGCCGTCCTTCGCGGCGACGTTCCTGGTGTCCGATCCTCGGCGGCCGGCGACTACCCCGAGTCCGAGGGCATGCGACTGGAGCGGCCGGCGCGCCACGCACTCACCGTCAGTTCCGAGGACAGCTTTTCCCTGCTGCGGTTCACCGATCGACCGGTCACCGACCGGTGAGGCCCGAGGCGCTACGACGCGGTAAGCAGCACCGCCCCTGAGAAGACGCCCACGGCGTTGCTCCACACCGCCACTTCGGCATTGGGGACCTGGCGTTCGGCCGCCTCTCCGCGGAGCTGACGCACCGCCTCGATGCAGAAGTTGGCGCCGTGACGCCGCCCGAAGTTGCAGGCGCCGCCGTCGGTGTTGAGCGGCATCGAGCCGCCCAGTCGGGTGTGCCCCGCCTCAATGAACGGGCCCGACTCTCCGCGACCGCACAACCCCAACGCCTCGAGCCACTGGAAGGTGATCACCGAAAAGCCGTCGTAGAGCTGCGCGGTGTCGACGTCGGCCGGCTTCAGGTCCGTGCGGGACCACAGCATCTCGGCGCAGTGGGCCGGTGAGTTCCAGGTGAAGTCCTCGATGAGCGACATGTCGAAGTCCCGTATGGCGGAGAGGGCGTAGGACTCCACCAACACCGGCTTGTGCTGCAGGTCGGCCGCCCGTTCGGCCGTGGTGAAGATCACGGCTGCCGACGAGTCGACCGGGTAGTCGCAGTCGAGCAGCCGAAGGGGCTCCGAGACGAAGCGGCTGTCGAGGTAGTCCTTCTCCGTCAGTGGATCGCGAAAGATTGCCTCAGGATGCAGTGAGGCGTGGTAGCGAGCGTTGATCGCGTTGGCGGCGAACTGCTCGTAGGTCGTGCCGTACTGCTGCATGTGCCGCTGCATTTGGAAAGCCCCGATGGTCGCGCCGGCGGCGGCGGCGCCGAAGGGGGCCGAGAACTGGGCGTCACCCTCGACCCGCTGTGGGCCCACCGGAGCCTCTTGTGGCGCGGCGGCGTTCGCCCCCCCTCGCTGGCGGATCAGGCGGACGGCGACGCAGGTGTGCGCGAGCCCCGAAGCCACCGAGGAGATGGCCATGATGGCGGGGTCGACGAACGCCGGGCCGAGCAACGTCGACGTATAGAAGTAGTTGAGCGGCAGAATGCCCAGCAACCCTCCCATTCGCATGGCGCCGCCACCCATCGTCGAGATCCCGTCGATGTCGGCTGGGGAGATCCCGGCGTCGGCCATGGCCGCCGTGATGGCCTGATGGACGAGCTGATCGTCGGAGTGCGGCAAGCCCCGGCCAACGTCGGAAAATCCGACACCGACGACCGCGACGCGATTCAAAGGGTTGACCACTGAGGGCTCTCCTCGACGACTCTCAGGCGCCCGACGGTGCGGGCGCAAACAATGGCAACGTGACCCCGGGAGCAACCTCTCGGAAGACGACGTGCACCGGCATGTCGATGCGCAGCGCCTCCTTGTCGTAGTCGACCAGATCGGTCACCATCTTGAGGCCGGCCTGCTCGACCAACTCGACGACGGCGAGCGCGTACGGAATGTGGCTCCGGTAGTACGGGTCAAACGGCTGGTTGGGGAATGTCCAGGTCACCAGCGTGGCTCGTCCGCTCACCTCCGCCGGAGCGAGCGAGAGCGAAAGGCAGTTGGGGCAGGCCGGGCGGGGCCAGTGGATATAGAAGCCACAGTCGTTGCAGCGCAGGATCAAGAGGCGGTGGGCCACCACTCCTTCCCAGAAGAACCGGGTCAGCTCGTCGGGCGCCGGAAGCGGCGGATACAGCCCCTCGGGATCGAGATCTTCGAACACCTGCGTCATGTCTCCCCAATCTGGCCGAACGGGCACCGGTTCACCACGCCCTCTGCCCGAAGGGCCTCGAACTCGTCTCTCGCGTATTCAAGCTCGAAGAGGACCTCGCGAGTACACACGCCGACGACGGGCGGCCTCGGTTGGGTTGGCGGGCCGCCCGAGAGATCGACGAGCCCGAAGGAGCGAAAGACGGTCGTGAGATCAGCCATCGGATGCTCGGCCCGACTCCAGAGCATCGTGGTCCAGGGCAGCGCCCCGTCCATGAGCGGCGTCTCGACGTGTTGGCCGACACCGGTCCGCTCACTGGCCCTCGAGGCGGCATTGATACCGCACGAGGCCAGGAAGAACGCGCCGAGAAGCACGGCAACAAGCGACCACTACTCCCGAAGAGACCTCTCCAACGACGACGTCATCGAGTACTTGGGCCACCGACCTCCTCATAGCGACCACGCATCTCGAGACACGGACAACGGGGCGATGGAAACACCCCCTGGTCGGGGTCAAGCACTGGCAGGGCGCCAGTCGGGAAAGAGGCCCCGCTCGAGCGCGAGCGACTGCGCGGAGACGTTCTCGTGTTGGAGCTCGTCGGCATCGCTCGAGGAGACCAACCAGGCGACGGCAGCGCCCACTGCGCCCGGAGGGCCGGCCCAGGCCGGATCGAACCCGAACTCCTCGGCGTCAAGGGAGTTCCGTTCGGTGAGGACGAAGCCGGGATCGACATTGAAGGCCCGAATCCCCTGATCACCGCACTCGGCGAGAATACTGCCCACGAGGGTGTGGCCGGCCGCCTTTCCGATGCGGTACCCGAGCCCGGGCCGCGCGCTCTGCGGGTAGAAGTTGTAGCCGGCACCCGAGGTGATGGTGACGAACGTGCCGGCACCTCGCTCGACCATCGTCGGCAAGAGGAGCTGGATGATCCGGATCGGCGCCACCCCGTGGGCCATGAGGAACAACGGGTACTGCTCGATCGGTGTGTCGAGGATGGTGTCCATGATGCCCGGCCCGATGTGCCGGCCGCAGTTGACCACGACATCGACCCCGCCCCACTCATCGAGCAGCATCTGCACCGCAGCCTCGACCGAGCCGAGGTCGGTCAGATCCATGCGAAGGGGTAGCGCCGCCTGACCGGCCGACTCGATCGCCGCCGCCGTCTCCTCGATGCTCCCGGGCAACGGTCGGACGTCCTTCTTGTGCACCGTCTGGGTGTGCTCGGGAGTCGGGTCCGACGCCTTCAAGGTGCGGGCGGCGACGGCAACGTCGTAGCCCCCCGCTGCGAGCGCGAGAGCGATCGCCTTGCCGATCCCCCGGCTCGCCCCGGTCACCAATGCCTTCTTCGCCGCCATGTTGTCTCCTCGCAGAGCCGCTGTTGGCCCAGATGATGGCCGTCCGTGCGTCCCGGCGACCGAGTAGTGCCCGGACGATCGAGCCGGACACTCCTTGGCCCCGCTTCTGGCCCGAGACAAGCGGACGCGCTGGTGGTCCCTTTCTGCCGATGGACTCGTCGTCGGCGTACAGTCTCCTCGATTGCACCGTGACAATGCCGCCACCCGATCGAGGGGGACCCGTGACCCGTGAGCCCAATGAGCTCACGACCAGCCTGGGTTGGGCCGTCGGACGCTAGACGCGAAGGGTTCACCGTTGTCCTACTGGGTGCTCCTCTACGACCTCCCCGACGACTACATCGAGCGGCGGGCAACGTTGCGGGCCGAGCATCTGGGACTGGTGCGGGCCGCGCACGAACGGGGTGAGGTGCTGGTGGCCGGGGTGCTCGCTGATCCCGTCGACCAGGCGATCCTCGTCTTCACCGTGGATGATCCAGGCGTCGTCGAGGCGTTCGTCCGCGACGATCCCTACGTCGCCCACGGTCTGGTCACGCGGTGGAGAATTCGGCCGTGGACGGTCGTGGTTGGGCCCGGGGTGACGCCACCGGAGCTGTAGGGCTCCGGGGGCTCAGCGGTCGGGATCGTTGGAGATCACGCTGTCGCCGAAGCGGCCGACGTCCCCGCGGAGCTGCTCGAGGCTGCGGGCCGAAGCGACCACGGTCATCCAGGTGACGCCGAGCTCGGCGTAGCGCTCACGGTTCGCGGCAATGGCCGCGGTGGCCTCGTCCCAATCCCGGATGTAGCGCTCGAACGGCGAGAAGCAGATGTCGAGGGGCCCCTTTCCGGTACCCTCTCGCAGACGCGCCATGGCGTCGATCCGGTCGCGCAGGTGCTCGAAGGAGAGCAACGGCGGCGTCTTGCTCACCGCGGCCTCAGCCTCGTTGACCGACAACGGCAGCCAGCCGTCACCGATCTCGGCGGCCCGGCGCATGGCCCGCGGACTGTTGCCTCCGATCCAGATCGGGACCGGCTGCTGCACCGGCGTCGGGAACATGGTGTGGCCGTGCGCCGCAAAGGGTCCCTCACGATCGACCGACTGGCCGCTCCAGGCGTCGCGCATCGCCGCGATGGCGTCGTCCAAGAGCGCACCTCGGCCCGCATAACGAGCACCGAGGGCCGCAAACTCCGCCTCGAGGTAGCCGGCCGCCAGCCCCACGATCAACCTTCCGCCCGAGAACCGGTCGATGGTGGCCAACGCCTGCGCGGCGACATAGGGGCTCCGGTACCCGGCCACCAAGATGTTCGTCATGAGCTTGATGCGTTCCGTGCGCTCGGCGACGGCGGCCAACGAGACGAACGGGTCGAGCGAGAGATGCCCGTAGCGGATCCAGCCGTCCTCGGGAAACGGATGGTCATAGACCGATACGGCGTCGAAGCCCGCCTCCTCGGCGTAGACGCCGAAGTCGCTGAAGCGGCCGTCACCCAGCCACTCCGACAGCACCTTGGCGGCCCGATTGGGGAACTGGAGGCAGTAGCGCATGGCGCGATCGTACGGACTCGGCTCGCCTGGCGCGGGGGCGGGCAGAGACGCGGTTGGTAACGTGCCGTCGTCCGCAACGGCATTGGGCGCCAGGAGTCTCGATGACCAAGGGAGCGACATGAGTCGACGGGTGGCAATCGCCGGCGTGGGCCTCGCCGGTCATAACGGCAAGGCCGACGGCCTCTCGCCCTACGCCTTGACCGCCGAGTCTTCCCGATTGGCGCTGGGCGAAGCGGGGCTGAGCCCCCAGGCAGTCGACGGGTTCGCCTCAACCGGGCTCGGCACGCTCCAGCCGGTGGACGTGGCCGAGTACCTCGGCCTTCGCCCCCGCTGGGTGGATTCAACCGCTGTCGGCGGCTCGTCGTGGGAGATCATGGCGGCCCACGCCGCCGACGCCATCGCGCAGGAGAGAGCCGACGTCGTCCTGCTCACCTACGGGTCGACGGCGCGGAGCGATCTGCGAGCCGGGCTGCGCACCGCGAACCTGGACTGGGGTTCGAGGGGCCCCCAGCAGTGGGAGGCCCCCCACGGCATCACCTTGATCTCCAAGTACGCCATGGCGGCACGACGCCACATGCACGAGTACGGGACGACGCTCGAGCAGCTGGCCGAGATCGCCGTCTCGGCCCGTCACAACGCCGGCTTCAACCCCGATGCCCAGGCCCGCGAGCCCATCACGATCGACGACGTGCTCGCCAGCCGGATGATCGCCGACCCGTTCTCCGCGCTGCAGTGCTGCCTGCGCTCCGACGGTGGCGCGGCGGCGGTGCTCGTGGCCGAGGATCGAGTCGCCGACCTGCCCGTGGCACCGGTGTGGATCCTCGGCTCCGGCGAGCACGTCTCGCACGTCTCGCTCGGCCAGTGGGAGGACTTCACTACCGGTCCGGCGGCCGTCTCGGGGAAGCTGGCCTTCGAGCGGGCCGGTGTCACCCCGGCCGACATCGACGTCTGCCAGCTCTACGACGCCTTCACCTACATGCTGCTCATCACCTTGGAGGACCTCGGCTTCTGCGCCAAGGGCGAGGGCGGTGCCTTTGTCGAGGACGCGAAGCTGCGCCTGGGCGGGGCGCTCCCCACCAACACCGACGGCGGCGGCTTGAGCTCGTGCCATCCCGGCCAACGAGGTCTCTTCCTCATCGTCGAGGCGGTACGCCAGCTGCGCGGCGAGGCCACCGGGCGCCAGGTGCCCGACGCCCGTCTGGCCTGCGTCAGCGGAACCGGAGGCTGGTTCTGCAGCAGCGGCACCATGATCCTCGGGATCGACTAGGGCGTGAGCGGACCGGCGCTCCGAGGGACGTTCAGCACCATCGCCGACGCGATGGATGCCGCGGCCGAGCAGCTGGCGGACGTCGAGGCCTACGTCGAGGGGGATCGGCGAGTGACCTTTGGCCAGTGGATCGGCGCCGCCGACGCGCTCGCCGCCGAGCTCGTCGAGCGTGGGGTGCGGCCCGGCGACGTGGTGGCGATCATGGTGCCGCCGTCCATCGACTTCGCGGTGGCCCTGGCCGCCGTCCTCCGGGCCGGCGCGGTGGCGACAGGACTCAACACCCGATTGGGCCCCCGGGAGGTCGAAGCCATCGTCGGCCGGTGCCGCCCGGTGCTCGCCTTCGTGCCCAACGGGGGGGCGCCGGCCGGACTGCCCCCCGGGCTCGCCACGATGGACCCCGACGACCTGGCCGGGGCGATCGAGGGACCGGGACTCGGCGAGGCTCGTCCCTGCGGCGAGGCGACCGACCCCGCGGTGATCGTGTGGACCAGCGGCACGACCGGGCTGCCCAAGGGGGCGTGGTTCGACCACGACAACCTGCGCGCGGCGGTGAGCACTGCCGGGGTCATGACCGCCCCCTTCGACCGTCGCCTGGTCTCGACGCCGTTCGCCCACGCCGGCTACATGGTGAAGCCGTGGGAGCAGCTGGCGTGGGCCACGACGCTCGTCATCAGCCCGACGCCGTGGAACGCCGCCGACATGCTCCGCCTGCTCGTCGACGAGCGCATCACCGTGGCGGGCGCCGTTCCGGCCCAGTGGGCCAGGCTCCTAGAGCTCCCGGGCGTCGATCGCGCCGATCTCTCGTCGCTCCGCCTCGGGGCCGCCGCGACCGCCCCCACGCCGCCCGAGCTGGTGGCCCAGGTCCAAGTGCGCTGTGGCTGCCCCCTGGTGGTCCGCTACGCCATGACCGAGTCACCCTCGATCACGGGCACCGACCCGGGCGACCCTCCCGAGGTCCTCCATCGGACGGTCGGCCGCCCTCAGGCGGGCATCGAGGTGTCGATTCGAGACGAGGCTGGGGCTCCGGTCACCGGCGGCGACATCGGCCGCATCCATGTGCGGGGCCCCTGCGTGATGCGCGGCTACTGGCACGAGCCCGAGCTCACCGCCGAGGCGCTCACCGCCGACGGCTGGCTTGCCAGCACGGATCTGGGCCATCGAGACGCAGCGGGCAACCTGGTGCTGGCCGGCCGGATGGGCGACATGTACATCCGGGGCGGCTACAACGTGCATCCGCTACAGGTGGAGCAGGTCCTGGCCGAACACCCCGCCGTGAGCCAGGCGGCCGTGGTCGGGACCCCGGACCCGGTTCTCGGAGAGATCGGCGTCGCCTTCGTCGTGCCGTCTCTCGACACCGCGCCACCCACCATCGAAGAGCTGCGGGACTGGTGCAGGGACCGGCTCGCCGACTACAAGCGGCCGGACCGACTGGTGCTGGTCGGCGCGTTGCCTCTCACCTCGATGATGAAGGTCGACAAGGCGGCGCTCTCTCGCCAGGTCTAAGGGTCGGCTGCCGATGCTGAGCCCCGGGGTTCGGGTGGCGAAAACCTCCCTGTCCATGCCGACCGTTGCCCAACCCTCGCCCGTGCCCCCCGCACGATGAGATCCACGCCGTCCTCGAAGGCGTCGGCGGCCTCCTGCTGCAGCTCGACGGGCATGCGCATCAGCATGTGGCCGCCATTCAAGAGGACCAGGGCCAACGTGATGCGGTTGGCTTCAGCGGGTGAGAGGCCGCCGGCGCAGAGCGGGCCGGTGATCAGCTTTGCCACGTTGACCGAGCTGAACTCCGGCACGTGCTGAGCGATGTACTCGGCCATCCCCGGGTGGGCCGCCAGCACCTCGTGGACTTGGAGCATCACCGACTTCGCCTGCTCGAACTCGTCGACCACGTCGTCGGCGGGCTCGATTCTGGCGTAGAGGACCTCGGCCACCAGCCGAAGCAGGGTGTGCTTGTCGGGCACGTGCTTGTAGGTGGCACCGAGGGCGACACCCAAGCGTTCGGAGAGGTGCCGCATCGAGAGCCCTTCGACGCCGCGCTCGGCGATGATCTCGATCGCCGCGGCCACGATGATCGGCTTGCTCAGCGCCTGGCGCCCGGTCGCCGTGTCGGCGCGGCCCGCTCGGGAGACCAGCCCTTGCCCCCCGCCAGAACGCGCCATGTCGTTGCTCCTGAATAGAGCGGCGGCAAGAGCCGTTCGCTCAGTCTTGCATCCCGTCGGATCGTCGCTGGCGCCGGTCGACCCGACCGGTCCGCGCCGCGGTGCGAAAGGCGCTAGGACGCGTCGGCGGGACGGAACACCGGCGCGCTGAGGTCGTCTGTGAGCCGCTGGAAGTCGACCACCAGCGCCATACCCACCTCGAGCTCGCTCGGATCGATGCCGACGATGTTGGTCATGAGGCGGGGCCCTTCCTCGAGGTCCACCGCCGCGGCGACGTAGGGCAGTCGTTCGTTGAACGGCGCCAGGTCGTTCATGTAGATGATCGAGTAGGTGTACAGCGTGGCCCGCCCGCTCGCCTCCTGCCAACGCACTTGATCGCTCCAGCAGGTGGCGCAGAACGGCCTCGGGTAGTGCTGCGCGACACCACAGTTGTCGCAACGCTGAATGAGCAATCGGCCCTCGTTGGCCGCCTCCCAGAACGGCGCGCTCTCGGGCTCGACCGTGGGCAGGTCGGTGCGGGGTTGCTCAGGCACGAAGAATCACTGTCCCTTGAACTCGGCGGGGCGGTGCTCGAGAAAGGCGGCGACCCCCTCCGTGGCGTCGCCGGCACGCGACTGCATCTCTTGGAAGGTGGCCTCCAGCAGGAACGAAGAGACTCGGTCCCGCTCGAACGACGCGTTCACCAGTCGCTTGGTGAACGTGAGGGCCCCGGTCGGCATGCCCACGAGTTTGCCCAGGATCTCGCCGGCCGCCCGGTCCAGCTCGGTCGCCGGCACCACCCGGTTGACGAGACCCATCGCCTTGGCCTCGGCGGCCGGCAGCTTCTCGGCCAAGAACATCAGCTCCTTCGCCCGCTGCATGCCGACCAGGCGCGGCAGCAGATAGGTGCCGCCAGCGTCGACGACGATGCCACGGAGCAAGAAGGGCTCGAGAAATGCCGCCTCGTCTGCGGCCACGACCATGTCGCTGGCGAAGGCCAGGTGGGCCCCGAGACCGGCTGCGGTGCCCTGGACGACGGCCACGACCGGCTTCGGGCAGTCCAGGATGGCTGCGACGAGCCGTTGCGCCCCCTGCATGATCCGACGCATCCCATCGCCGACGCGCATTTGTCGGGTCGCGCCGGCAATGGAGCCGACGTCGGCCCCCGAGCAGAAGTGGCGGCCGTTGGACTTGATCGCCACGGCCCGGATCGCCGGATCAGGATCGGCGGCCGCCAGCAGCTCGATGATCGCGTCGCGCATCTCGGGGAGGATCGCATTGGCCGCCTCGGGACGATTGAGCGTGATGGTCGACACGCCGTCCGCCACCTCGTGCAGGACGGTCGTGCCGAGCACGGGTTCGACCACGGCGCCTCAGCCCGCCTTGCCGCCGTTGATGGTGAATCCACCGTCGGAGGTGAGGATGGATCCGGTGACAAACGCGGACTCGTCGGAGGCCAGAAAGAGCGCCGCGTAGGCGATGTCGTCGGGCAAGCCGTAGCGGGTGAGGTGACCCGCCACCATCCCCGCTCCGATGTCGCCCTTGGCCACGACCCTGCCGACCACGATGGCGTTGCAGCGGATGTTGTGTTCCGCCTCTTCGGCCGCGATCGACCGGGTGAGGCTGTTCATCCCTCCCTTTGCGGCCGTGTAGGCACTGAAGCCGCCGAAGCCGATCACCGATTGACCTGAGCTGATGTTGACGATGGCACCGCCGCCGGCGGCCCTCAGGTGAGGGATCCCGTACTTGCAGGCCCAGAACACCGGGCCGGTGAGGGTGGCGGTCAGGATTGAGTTCCACTCTTCGGTGCTCACCTCTGTGAGCGGCTTTATCGATGTTCCCACCTGCACCGTCGGCGCGGCGTTGTTCACCAGGATGGAGATCGATCCGAAGCGCTCGGCGACTGCTTCGGTCACGGAGCGGACGCTGTCCTCCTGGCTCACGTCGAGCTCGAAGAACTCGGCGTCGTTGCCCGCCCCTCGGATGAGGTCGACGACCTTTTGTCCACGCTCCTTGGTGCGTCCGGTGACCGCCACCGACGCCCCCTCGGCCGCGAACTGCTGCGCGATCGACCGGCCAATGCCCCGGGTCGATCCGGAGATGAGCGCCACTTTTCCCTCGAGCCGCATGAACCCTCCCTCTTCAGCGAAGCCAGGCCGTCGCGTACTGCGCCGCCCGAGCCGACTTGATGCCGTCCATGCCCTCGGCGGCGATGATCTCGGCAAATGTACGCCCGTCGGGAGCGGTGGCCAGCCCGCTGTTGGACAGCGTCGTGGCATCGGCCGCCAACCCGGCCACGCGACCGGCGGCGTCGCCGGCGGCGTCGGCCACCGCGTCGATGGCCCGCTTGTTGAGCAGCAGCCCCTCTTTGGGCAGGCGGGCCAGGCGCCGCGCCAGCTCGAGCACCCGGTCCTCCAGCTCGTCGTCCGGCTCGACGGTCAAGACCAAACCGATGTCGCGCGCTTGGGTCGCGCTGATGTCCTCGCCCGAGAACATCAAGAACTTGGCCCACTGACGTCCGACGATGGGCACGAGCGACGTGGCGCCGACCAGACCGAGGCGGCCCTCGGGCAGGCCGAAGCGAGCCGAGGCGGAGGCGACCACGAAATCGCACGACGCGACCAGGGAGAGTGCCGCGCCGAGGCAGATCCCGTGCACGCCGGCGACGACGGGGAGCCGAGCCTCCCGCACCCGTCGGTGGAACGCCTCAGCCGTCTCCACGAAGCCCTGCTGCTCGAACGCCGTTTCCCGTCTGGCGTTGCCCAACAGGTCGCCTCCGGAGGAGAAACCCGTGCCGGCGCCGCGCAGCAGCACACAGCCCACGTCGGGATCCCCCTCCGCGTCGCTCAGGGCATAGGCGATCTGGTCTCGGGTCCCGCCGGCGCGCGCCGAGATCGCGTTGAGCTTGGCCGGACGGTTCAGCGTGATCGCCGCCACGCCTTCGGCCTTCTCGTAGCTGATCTCGTCGAACTCCACCGGTGCTCCCGCAAAAGCCCTTGTCGGCGGCGACTGTACAGTCGCCCCGTGGACCGTTCGAACCTAGCGCGACTGTTCGCCCCGATCTCGATCGCCGTCGTCGGGGCCAGCGAGAGCCTCGCCATGTCCAACAACGCCGTGCTTCCGATGCTCGAGGGCGGTCGGGAGGTGCACCTGGTCAACCCGAACCGTGCCTCGGTCTACGAGCGCGCCACGGTTCCGAACCTCTCCGCCATCGGCGGACCGGTCGACGCGGTGCTGTCGCTCGTCAGCGCCGAACGGTCGATCGAGGTGGTGGCCGAAGCGGCCTCGATCGGTTGCGGCGGGGTGGCCGTCGCCGCCGGGGGATTCGCCGAGCTCGGCAGCGAGGGCGTGGCGTTGCAGGAGAGGCTCGTCATGGCCGCCGGGGAATCCCTGGCCGTCGTCGGCCCCAACTGTGCAGGATTCATGAACGTGGCGACCAAGGCCAACCTCTTCACGGGTGGGCGAATTACATTGCGATCCGGGCCGGTCGCCGTCGTCTCGCAGAGCGGCTTCCTGCTCCGATCGTGCCTGGCCGCCGGCCAACAGCGCCAGCTCGGCTTCGGCGTCGCCGCCTCCTCGGGCAACGAGGCGGTCTGCGGTCTCGCCGACTACGTCGAGTTCTTGGCCGATGACCCCGGCACAGCGGTGATCTGCCTCGTGATCGAGAAGATCCGAGACGCCTCCGCGTTCTTCGCCGCCACCGCCAAGGCCCGGTCGAACGGCAAGGCCGTTCTCGCGTTGAAGCTCGGCCGCACCGAAGCGTCGAGGGACATCATGCGCTCGCACACCGGCGTGATCGCCGACGAGAGCTGGATGTACGACCTGGTGCTCCGCCAGGCCGGCGTGATCACCGCCCGCGACGTCGACGATCTGCTCGACCAGGCACAGCTGCTCGCCCAGCTGCCGCGCGAGCGCTGGCGCCCGGTTCGGGGCGTCGCAGTCATGGCCTCCTCTGGGGGTGTCGCCGGCGTGGCGGCCGACTTCTGCGCCGAAGAGGGCGTCGCCTTGGCGGATCTGGCGCCGCTTGAGTCCTGGGTGAGGGAGCGCATCCCGGGCGAGAACGCCAGCCTGAACCCACTTGATATGACCGGGTTCGTCATGCGCAACCGAGACCTCCTGCTCGAGATCTTCACCGGCTACGCGGCGGCCGAAGGGCTCGACGCACTCGTGCTGTGCTGGTGGGCGGGCGACGGCGACGAGGGCTGGGCCAAGACGCTCCTCGAGCCCTTCGCCGACGCAGCCGCCAAGACGGACGTCCCGCTCATCGTGACCCCCGTCGAGGCCACCGCCGTCGGCGGCTGGACCGAGCACTACCAAGAGCGGGGCCTCAGCTTTTGCCGGGGGCTGCGCTCGACACTGCGAGCGATCCGGGCCGTGGGCGACGCCGCAGCGCCACCGGCGGCCGAGCGCCCACCGGAGCCCCGCGCCTCGGGCCCACGACCGGCGCTGCTCGAGAGTCGGGCCGGCGCCATTCTCGGCTTCGCGGACTCGATGGCGCTGTTGCGGGAGGCCGGGGTGCCGGTCGCACCCTTCGTCGTCTTGCGCGACGGGACGGAGGACGATCCCGCCATCGCGACGCTCGGCGACCGCCTGGTCGTCAAGCTCGCCGACGTGCCCCATCGCACCGAGCTGGGCGCCGTTCACCTGGCCGTGGCCCAAGACGACGTTCCCGCCTCGGTGCGAGAGCTGCGAGCCGTCGCGCGGGCCCACGGCGTTCCGGCCACGGTCGTGGTCCAGCCCATGATCACCGGGCACGGCGAGGCCTACATCGGCGTCCAGGCAAGCAGCGACCTCGGGCCGGTCCTGCTCCTCGGCCGAGGCGGGATCCTGCTCGAACTGGCCGGAAAGGTCGACGGTCGGCTCCTTCCGCTCGGCCCGGGGGCGGGCCGTTCGCTGGCCAGCGAGGTGGCGAGCGGCATCGGCACGATCCGAGGACAGGCCCCGTGGCCTCTCGAATCGCTGATCTCGGCGGTGGAGGCGGCCGGCCGACTGTGGGAGGCCAGCGCGTCGTGGCTGGGCTCCGCCGACCTCAATCCCTTGGTCGTGACGGCCGACGGCGTCGTCGCCGTCGACGTGCTGCTCGTCGCCCGCGAGACCGAACCCGGCCATGGGGTCACGCCGCCGGTCACCGGTTAGCCTCCCGCGCCATGCTCGACTCATTCCGCGGGTTCACCGCGACCTCCGACGGTGACGCGGTCTCCCGCGGGGTCACGACCCTCTCCGCCGAGGACTTGCCCACTGATGGTGTGCTGATCGCCGTCGAGCGATCCAGCGTCAACTACAAGGACGCGTTGGCGACAATCCCCAAGGGACGGGTGGCCCGCATCTCTCCGCTCATCCCCGGCATCGACCTCGCCGGGACGGTGGTCGATGCGGGCGTCGACGGCTTCCCCAAGGGCACCGCCGTGCTGGCCCATGGCTACGAGCTCGGCGTCTCGCGCCACGGCGGCTTCGCCGAGTACGCCCGGGTCCCGGTCGACTGGCTCGTCGCACTGCCCGACGGGTTGGACGCACGCCACGCCATGGCGATCGGCACCGCCGGATTCACGGCCGCATTGTCCGTGGTCGCGCTCGAGGACCGCGGGCTGACGGCGGCCGCGGGGCCCGTCTTGGTCACCGGCGCCACCGGTGGCGTGGGCAGCAACGCGGTCGGCATCCTGGCCGCTCGAGGCTACGAAGTCGTGGCCTCAACCGGAAAGACCGAAGCCGAGGAGTACCTGGGCGCGCTCGGCGCCACCTCCATCATCTCGCGCGACGAGCTGTCGGCCGAAGGCGGCCGGCCCCTCGAGTCCCCGAGGTGGGCCGCAGCAGTCGATTGCGTCGGTGGCCAGACCCTGGCCAACGTGCTGGCTCGCATCGTATACGGGGGGGCGGTGGCGGCCAGTGGGCTGACCGGCGGCTCCGGTCTCCCGACGACGGTGATGCCGTTCATCTTGCGGAACGTCGCGCTCCTCGGTATCGACTCGGTCGAGACGCCGATCGCCCGCCGGCGCCACGTCTGGGAGCAACTGGCCGGCCCACTCAGGCCGCACGGTCTCGACCAGATGATCAACGACGTCAAGCTCGAGGGGCTCGAGACGGTCCTCGACGCGATCTTGAAGAGCGCCGTCCGAGGCCGCTACGTCGTCGACGTCCTAGGCTCGTAGGCAGAGGTCCTAAGCTCTAAGCGAGCGGCGCCTCGCGTCGCCCCTGCCTCACGTCGAGGCTGTGACAGCCCGAGAGGGGAAGCCGATGAGCGAAACCACGATCGAGGCGCCGGCGACATTCGACGGGCTGGACCGTCCGTCGGAGAGTGAGCGGCCAGGGAAGCCGGCCATGCTCAGCCACGTCGCCTACATCACCCGCGACACGGCGGCCACCGCCGACTTCTACACGCGCCTCCTCGGGATGGAGCTGGTCAACGCGATACTCGACGACGCCATCCCGTCGACGGGCGAGCCGATCCCCTACTTCCACTCCTTTTTCCGCATGGCCGACGGTTCGACCATCGCGTTCTTCGAGGCGCCCGAGCTCCCCCCGCTCGGTGAGCCGCCGCATCCGGCCTACGACACCTTCCGGCACCTCGCCGTCCAGGTGGACACCCCGGCCACCGTCGACCGCTGGTGCTCCTGGCTCCAGAAGAACGGCATCGAGGTGCTCGGACCGATCGACCACAAGATCATCTACAGCATCTATTTCCACGACCCCAACGGGATCCGTCTCGAGATCACCGCTCCGACCTCGCCGGAGTGGAACGACAACGCCGAGTTTGCGGCGGCCCAGCTGGCCGACTGGACGACGGTGAAGGAGCGGGCGGCCGCCTCCGGGGAAGACATGGCGACCGTCCTGCACCAGTTCGCCGGCGAACGGAGCCACCGCCGGTCATGAACGAGATTCCGAGGATCGTCAGCGTCGACGACCACGTCGTCGAGCCGCCCCACGTCTGGGACCGCTGGCTTCCCGAGAAGTTCCGCGATCGGGGTCCGAAGATCGTGCGCCGCGGCATCCGCGACATCGACTATGTCGGCACCGCGAGCTACGTCGAGCACTTCGACGACGATTCGCCGACCAAGGTCGACTGCTGGATGTACGAGGACCTGGTCTACACACACAAGCGCATGGTCGCCGCCGCCGGGTACTCCAAGGAGGAGATGACCCTCACCCCGATCACCTATGACGACATGCGCCCCGGCTGTTACGACCCGAAGGCCCGGCTCGAAGACATGGATGCCGGCTGGCTCGACGCATCGATGTGCTTCCCGACCCTGCCCCGCTTCTGCGGCCAGACCTTCTACGAGGGCCACGACAAGGAGCTGGGCCTGGCCTGCGTCCGGGCCTACAACGACTGGATGGTCGAGGAGTGGTGCGGCGACTCCAACGGTCGGCTCATCCCGCTCGGGATCATTCCCCTCTGGGACGTCCAGCTGGCCGTCGACGAGGTTCGCCGCAACGCCAATCGCGGCTTTCCGGCCGTCTGCTTCAGCGAGCTGCCCTACCACCTCGGGCTGCCGACGATCCACAGCGGCCACTGGGACCCGTTCTTCGAGGCCTGCGCAGACACCGGCACCGCGGTCGCCATGCACATCGGCTCGTCGTCCAAGATGCCGGCGGCATCGCCCGACGCCCCGCCGTCGGTGAGCGCCACGCTCGCCTTCGGCAACGCCATGACGTCGCTGATCGACTTTCTCATGTCCGGGCTGCTGGTGCGCTACCCCCGGCTCAAGCTCCTCTACGCCGAGAGCCAGATCGGCTGGATCCCCTACGCCCTCCAGCGAGTCGACCAGGTGTGGGAGGACAACCAGGGCTGGGCCCAGACCAAGCACATCCCCGAGCCGCCCTCGACCTACTACTTCCGCTCGGTCTACGGCTGTTTCATCAACGACGCCCATGGGCTCGGGTCGCTCGACGAGATCGGCGTCGGCAACGTGACCGCCGAGACCGACTACCCGCACTCCGACTCATCGTGGCCGGACACCAAGGCGATCATGACCGAGCTGACGGCTGACCTCTCCGATGACGTGGTCGAGCGCATCCTGCGGGGCAACGCCATCGACCTGCTGAGGCTCGACCACCTCCGCTGAGGGTTCAGGCCTCGGCCAACTCCTCGCGCAACGCGCGCTTGAGCACCTTGCCGTAGGCGTTGCGGGGCAGGGCCTCGCGCAGGACGAAGCGTCGCGGGAGCTTGTAGCCGGCGAGGCTGGCCGCACAGTGTGCGGCCAGGGTGGAGGTCAACTCGGCCGGGTCGACCCCGTCACGCGGCACGACCACCGCCGTCACCACCTCTCCCCAGGTCCGATCCGGCATCCCGACGACCGCGACCTCCCGGACGGCCGGGTGCGCGGCCAGGACGGCCTCGACCTCGACGGCGTAGACGTTCGATCCGCCGCTGATGATCATGTCCTTGGCCCGGTCGAGCAGGTACACGTAGCCGTGGTCGTCGACGCGGCCGAGATCGCCGGTGTGCAACCACCCGCCGCGAAGGGTCTCGGCGGTGTCCGCGGGCCGATCCCAATAGCCGAGCATGACCGCGCCACCCCGCACGCAGACCTCGCCGACCTCCCCCCGGGGGAGCTCCGCGCCGTCGTCGCCCAGGATGCGGATCTCGGTGCCGGGACGGGCGACCCCCGCCGAGGCCAGCCGTTCGGGCCGATCACCGGCCGAGGCCTCGAGGTGGTCGCGAGCCGACAGAACCGTCGCGGTCATCGGCGTCTCGCCCTGCCCGAACAGCTGGACGAAGACCGGCCCGAAGACCTCGAGCGCGTGTCGCAGGTCGGCCGGGGGGAACGGCGCGCCGCCGTACACGACATGGCGCAGGTGGGGCAGGTCCGCCGCGTTGTCCCCCAAGGCGTCCAGCAGCATGACGATCTGCGTCGGCACCAGCCAGGTGTTGGTCACCCCGGCCTCGGCCAACAGGCCGAGGATGGCCTCGGGATCGAACCTGGTCAGCGCCGGAATCACCTGGTGGGCACCCCGGGCGGTCGCCGCCAGGGCATGGAACCCGGCGCCGTGGCTGAGCGGTGCCGCGTGCAGCGTGATGTCTCGCTCGTCCATCGGGGTGATATCAGCCAGCCAGGACGCCGTGACGAAGCCCAAGATGCCGTAGCTCAACATCGCCCCCTTGGGGCGTCCGGTCGTGCCCGAGGTGTAGAACAGCCACGCCAGGTCATCTCGATCGACGTCGACCGAGATCGGGGACGGATCGTGCTCGGCGACCAGGGAATCGTGATCGAGCACTCCGGCTCCCGGGCCCGCACCGCCCGCGACCACGATGGTCACGTCGGCGCACCCTGCCCCCCGCGCCACCGGCTCGCCGTCGGCGTCGGTGAGCACCGCCCGCGCTCTGGAATCCTCGACGTGGAAGGCCACCTCCTCGGATGTGAACCGGCTGTTGAGCGGGACGATGCAATAGCCAGCCTTGAAGCAGGCGAACATGGCCTCCAGCACCTCCGGCCGGTTGCGCATGAGGACCCCGACACGGTCGCCCTTACTGAGCCCCGTCGCCGCCAGGCCGCGAGCCAACGCGTTGGTGCGCCGATCGAGCTCGCGGTAGCTGAGCGACCGGTCTCCCCAGGTCACCGCCGGGCGCTCGGGGAACCGCAGCGCGCTGTCGGCGAGCAGTTGGCCGACGTTCATGGGTGCGCACCGTGGGGGATCACCAAGACATCCAACCACTGCCGGACGGCGTCGGGCGAACGGCGCTACCTTCGCTAGTGGCTCATTTTCGTGTCACAGCCCCTCTCTAAATTCGAATTCGTGTCGCGCTGTCGGACCTTCCGCTACCTCCTCCAACCGACTTCCCACCAGCAGGCGGCCCTCAAACACCTTCTGGGCGTCCAGTGCGAGCTCTACAACGCGGCCTTGGAGGAACGACGAGGGGCCTGGCGTTGGGAGCAGCGCGCATTGACCTACTTCGACCAGAGCCGAGAGCTGACCGAGCTGCGGGCGGTGCGGCCCGAGGTCCTCGCCTACGGCGTCACCGTCTGCCGGGGGACCCTCAAGCGCCTGGACCGGGCCTTCTGCGCCTTCTACCGGCGCTGCCGGCTGGGCCAGCGGCCCGGATACCCGCGCTTCAAGTCGCAGCGTCGCTTCGACTCGGTCCAATGGGAGGACACCAAAGGGTGGCGCCTCCAGACAGAGCAGCGCCGGCTCTACCTGCAGGGCATCGGCCATGTGAAGGTCCGCCCCCACCGGGCGATCCGCGGGACCCCGAAGGCGATCACGGTCCGGCGGGAGGGACGCCGCTGGTGGGTGAGCGTCCGCTGCGTGGACGTGCCGGCGACCCCATTGTCCGCCACCGGCCGAGCAGTCGGCATCGACCTCGGGATCCGTTTCGAGGTGGCCACCAGCGATGGGCAGTTGATCGAGGCGGGTCGTCCGCTGCGCCGGAGTGCCGAGCGGCTGGCCGTGGCCCAGCGGGAGTTGTCCACCAAGCACCGGGGTTCGGGGCATCGGGCCAAAGCGGCGGCTCGGGTGGGGGCCATCCATCGCAAGGTGGCCAACCAGCGCAAGGACTTCGCCCACCAACTGTCGCGTTCGTTGGTCAACCTCTACGACCTGATCGTCCACGAGGACTTGGCCATCACCAACATGGTCCGAATACCAAAACCGAGAAAGGATCAAGACACCGGGACCTTCCTGGCCAACGGGGCCAGGGCCAAGGGAGGGCTCAACCGCTCCATCCACGACGCCGGGTGGGGGCAACTATTGGCGTTCGTCGCGTACAAAGCGGAAGACGCTGGTCGCGAGCTGATCACCGTAGACCCCCGCTACACGTCGCAACGCTGCTCGTCCTGCGGGCATGTCGAGGCGGCCAACCGGTGTTCCCAGGCCGAGTTCCGATGTTGTTCCTGTGGCTATCAGGCCCAGGCCGACGTGAACGCAGCCGAAAACATTCTGCGGGCCGGTAGGGCCCGACGGGAGCTCGCTTCCGTGAAGGCTTGAAAATGAGCCACTACCCTACCTTCCTTCGCCATGGACGCCGCATTGAACAGCCGAGAGGCAGTCGGGCACGGGGCAGGCCGCCCGAGCGCCCTACTGGGCAGCTACGTCTTGCCGGGTGGGGTGAGCGATCCGCGGCCAGTCTTCGAGCAAGCCCGCATGGTCGAAGAGATCGGCCTCGGCACCGCTTGGATCGGCGAGCGCTACGACACGAAGGACCTTCCGTCGCTCGCGGGCGCCCTGTCGCAGACCACGACCCGGATTCGGATCGGCGCCGCGGTCACCCACACGGGGCTGCGTCACCCCATGGTCCTGGCCTCGATGGGCCAGACGCTCCAGGCCCTCTCGGGAGGTCGGTTCCTGCTGGGGATCGGCCGCTCGGCCGCCTGGCGCTGGCGGGACTACGGGGTACCGGCGCCGACCCTCGCCTCCCTCGGCGACGCCGCCGAGATCCTCCGGGCGCTGTGGGCTGGTGAGACCGTGCAGTACGACGGCCCCGCCGGACGGTTCCCGCGGCTGCGGCTGCCGCAGCGACCCAGCGTGGTCCCTCCGCCTGTCCTGCTCGCGGCAGTCGGCCCGAAGACCCTGGCCCTGGCCGGGCGGTGCTTCGACGGCGCCATCCTGCACCCCTTTCTCACCCCCGAGGCGGTCAGCCGTTCGGTGGAGGTGATCCGCGCCGCCGCCGCCGTCGCCGGGCGGGATCCCGAGGCGCTGCGCACCTACGCGGCCGTGGTCGTCGCGCCGGACAGGAGCGAGAGCGACACCGAACTGGCCGTCCACGCCCGCGCCGCCGGGTACTTCCACGTCGCCGGCCTGGGGGACGCATTGGTCACCGCCAACGAGTGGGACCCCGACGACCTCGCCCGCTACCGGAGCCATCCGACACTGCTGGCGCTCGGGGAGCAGCAAGCCGACAAGGCGCTGGCGCGAGCAGAGCTCGTGACGTTGGCCCACCGGCTTCCCGATCACTGGCTGGCCTCGTCATCGGCAATGGGCACCGGCGCCGACTGCGCGCGCCGTCTGCACGAGTACATCGATGCCGGCGCGGACGAGCTGATCCTCCATGGCACCACGGCCGAGCATCTCGGCGCGCTGGCGACGTCCTTCGGCGAGGCGCGTTGACGAACCGCGTCGAAGAGCTGGTCGGACCGCTTACCGCTTGGTTGGTCCAGCGGCTCGGCACCGCCGAGGTGGTGTTGACCAGCCTGGCGCGGCCCGCAGCCGGCCAGTCGAACGACACGGTGCTGTGCGTGGTCGAGGCCGACGGCCGCCAACTGCACCTCGTTGTCCGCCGTCAGGCCGTCGGCACCACGATCTTTCGCGAGCCCGACGCGGTCCGCGAGGCCCGCGTCCTCCAAGGCCTGGCCACGACCGCCGTCCCCGTGCCGGTGGTGCGCTGGGTCGAACCCGATGCGTCGGTCCTCGGCGCCCCGTTCTTCGTCATGGAGTGGGTCGACGGACGCGTGCCACTCGGCAAGCCGTCCATCCATACCGTCGGCTGGGTGCCGGCGCTCACGACGCCAGAGCGCGAACGGATGTGGGCCAGCGCACTTGGGGTGCTGGTGGCGCTGCACGCGGTCGAGTGGGCGACCACGCATGACTTCCTCCTCGACGACGACCCGGCCAATGCCGCTGTCGAGACCCATGTCCGAGAGCTCGCCAACTGGTACCGATGGAGTACCTCGGGGCGCCAATTCCCGATCACCGATGCCGCCGTCGAATACCTCGAGCGCGAGGTGGCCGGGGTCGATTCCGGCCGGCCGGTGCTGCTGTGGGGCGATCCCCGGGTGGGGAACATGATCTTCGCCGAGGACCACACCGTCGCGGCCGCCCTCGACTGGGAGACCGCGATGATCGGACCGGCGGCGCGAGACGTCGCCCATTGGCTCGTCTTCGACGAGTTCCAGACCGAGGCGGTCGGCATCGAGCGGCTGCCCGGGTGGCCTGATCGGGCAACGACCATCTCCCGCTACGAGTCGCTCTCCGACCGGCCCCTCGCCGACCTCGCGTTCTTCGATGTGATGGAATCGCTCTTCATGGCCACCACCCTGATCCGCCAGGCCGACGCGCGCGTCGCCAAGGGCCTCGCCCCCCCGGACACTCGGATGGGCCACGACAACACGGTCACTCAGATGCTTGCCCGCGCACTCGGTCTCCCGGTTCCCGATCTGTCGCCCGACTACCTCGCCCACCGGGGCGTCCCGACGAACCCGGGGACAACATGACCGAGCTCGAGCGCAACCTCCTCGCCGCCCCCCAGGAGGCCCACGCCAAGGTCGAGATCTACTCGGGCGTGGCTCGGATGGCCCGCACGGTATGGGGCAGCGAGGTGAAGGCGGCCGGCAGCACGCCCCGGACGGCCCTCGTGTGGTGCCACCCGACGGCGAACTTCTTCGGCCACTACGCGCTGGTGGGCCTGGCCGAGCGTGGCTTTGGCGGAATCGGCCTCACCACTCGCTATGTCGGCAACGACACCAGCCTCATCATGGAGAACTGCCTCCTCGACATGGGTTCGATGGTGGCGCATCTGAGCGACCGCGGCTACGAGAAGGTGGTCCTCATCGGCAACTCCGGCGGGGCCTCCATCGTCCCCTACTACCAGGCCCAGGCGATCTCTCCCTCGGTCACCTCCCCGCCGGGCGGCGGCCCGGACCTCACCACCGCCGGCCTCACCCCCGCCGACGCCATCGCATTGTTCAACGCGCACCCGTCCCGAGCCCGTCTCTGCACCGAATGGCTCGACCCCGCCATCGTCGACGAGCACCAGCCCTTCGAGCGCGACGCCTCGCTCGACATGTACTCCCCCGACAACGCACCACCGTTCTCGGCCGAGTTCGTGGCGCGGTACCGAGAGGCCCAGCGATCCCGCAACCGCCGGATCTCACGGTGGGCCGAGGGGATGCTCGAGGCGCTCGTGGCGCCCGGTCACCTCCCCGCGGGGCTCGAGGACCTGGCGTTCACCGTGCAGGGCACGACCGCCGACCTGCGCTTCCTCGACGCCAGCATCGACCCGAGCGACAGGGAGATCGGCGTCTCGCTGTGGGGCCCACCCGCGGTCGCGAACTACCTCCCGGCCGGCATCGGCCGCTGCACCACGCTGCGCTCATGGCTCAATCAGTGGTCCCTCGACCACACGCTGGGCGACTCGTTGCGGTGGCTGCCGGAGATCACCTGCCCGGTCTGGGTGGGCGTCGGCACCGCCGACCCGGTGGTCGTGCCCGAGATGGCCCGCCAGCTCTACGACAGCTCCTCGTCGTCAACCGCTAGGGCGCTGGTGGAGATCCGGGGGGGCACCCACTACTACGAGAACCAACCCGACCTCCTGGCCGAGGCGCTCGACGCTCTGTGCGCCTGGGCCGAGCAGCTCTGACGGCGGCTCGTCCCCGCACCCGATCACGCGCGAGCGGCTCGGTCGAAGCCTCAGGCGCCCGAACCGGGGCCGGCGCCGTAGCGGACCGCGAGCTCCTCGCTGCCCCGGGCGAGCAGCGAGACGTCGGCCCCGACCGCGATGAACCGGCAACCGAGTTGGATATAGCGCCGGGCCCGCGTCTCACCGAAGGCATTGACCCCCGCCGCCTTTCCGAGCCGAACCAAGGTGGCGATGGCTCCCTCGATGGCGACGACGACTTCGGGATGCTCTGGCTCGCCGAGGTGTCCCAATGAGGCGGCGAGGTCGGCCGGGCCGATGAACACGCCGTCGATACCGTCCTCGGTGGCGATCTCCTCGAGAGCGTCGAGCCCGGCACGGCTCTCGACCTGCACCAGCACGGTGATGTCGTCGGAGGCGGAGCCGACATAGCCGTCGATGCGGTTCCAACGGGAGGCCCGCGCGAGTGCCGAGCCCACCCCCCGCACGCCGCGCGGCGGGTACCGGGTGGCCTCGACCGCGGCGCGGGCCGCTTCGACCGAGTCGACCATGGGCATCAGCAGGTTCTGGGCTCCGAGGTCGAGCAGCTGCTTGATCAGCACCGGATCGACCACCGGGGGCCGAACGACCGGATGCACGGGGTAGGCCGCCACCGCCTGGAGCTGCGACAGCAGCGACACCAAGTCGTTCGGCGAGTGCTCGGCGTCGATCAGCAACCAGTCCAGTCCGGCTCCGGCGCAGATCTCGGCGCAGTAGGCGCTGCCCGACGAGACCCACAGGCCGATCTGCGCCCGGTCTCCGGTGAAGGTTCGTGAGAAGGTCACCGGTCGTCCGGCGGTGCGCTCGTTGGCGCGGCCGCGAAGCGACACGTGATGGTGCCGAGCGGGCCGTAGTCGGCGTGGAAGACGTCGCCACCGTAGGCGTGGACCGGGCGGATGAACGAGCCCGACAAGATGATCTGTCCGGGCTCGAGACCGACCCCGTACCCGGCCAGCTTGTTGGCCAGCCAGGCGGCGCTGTTGGCCGGATGATGCAGCACGGCAGCGGCCACGCCCGACTCCTCGATGACCCCGTTGCGGTAGAGCAGCGCCGCCACCCAGCGAATGTCGATCTCGAGCGGCTTGGCCGGGCGGCCACCGAGGACCACGCCCGCGTCGGCGGCGTTGTCGGCGATGGTGTCGACGATCGTGCGACCGTGCCCCGTGTCCGGATCGGTCATCTGCACCCGGGCGTCGAGGATCTCGAGCGCCGGGACGACGAATTCGGCCGCCCGAAGAACGTCGAGCGCGCTACAGCCGGGTCCGGTCACTGCCTCGGAGAGGATGAAGGCCAGCTCCATTTCGATCCGCGGTCGAATGAACCGTCCATGGGGGATCTCGGCTCCGTCCTCGAAGATCATGTCATCGAGGAGGGCGCCGAAGTCCGGCTCATCGATCGAGACGGACTGCTGCATGGCCCTCGAGGTGAGACCGATCTTGCGACCGACCAGCCGCCGGCCCTCCGCCAGTTTCTGCTCGATCAACGCTCGCTGGATGGCGTAGGCGTCTTCGACGGTCATGTCGGGGTACTGCAGGGAGAGCTGGCGCATCGGGACCTGCGTGCGCTCCGCCTCGGCCAGGGCCCGAGCCGCCTCCAGCACAGTCTCGTCGGCGAGCACCCGTCCGATCGCCCCGGCTGTCGCAACTGGATCCGGCTGGGTCGGAGTCACCGCCGGAGGAACTCGATCGCCGCCGCGTTGAAGTGATCGGGATCCTCGAAGTGGGGCCAGTGACGGACCGAGGGCATCTCGAGCACCTCGGCATTCGGAATCAGCGCCGCCACCCGGCGCGCCGTGCTCTCGTACTCGCTGTGGTCCTGTCCGGAGGCGACTACCAATGTGGGGGCGGCGATCGAAGACCACTCCCCCTCGCTGATCAGGTTGCGGTCTCGGGCGGAGGGGTCCTGGAGGATGAGCACGTGATCGATGGCGCCGCGCGTCTCGGGAAGACGGTAGATGGCCTGGCGCACGGCGACCATGTCGGGGATGCGGTTGCGCTCCTCGGCGATGAGATGGTCGAAGAGACCCTTGATGCGATCCCACGAAGGATCGTCGACCGCCGCGGTGCGCTCGGCTCTGATCCGTTGCATGTTGCTCTCCGTGGCCACCAGGCCCGCCGGCGACATGAGGACCAGCTTGTCCACCCGGTCTGGATGGGTGAGGGCAGAGCGAGCGGCCACCCAGGCCCCGAGGGAGGTGCCGATGATCGAGCCCCGCTCGATGCCGAGCGCATCGAGCACCGCGAACGCGTGCTCCACGTAGAGCGCGATCTCGTAGTCGACATCGGGCTTCGAAGAGAAGCCGTTGCCCACCATGTCGATCGCCACGCAGCGAAAGTGGGCCGAGAACGGTCCCAGATTCGAGACGAACGTCTCCCAGTGCCCCCCGGTGCCGTGCAACATGAGCACTGCCGGGCGTCCAGGCTCCCCCGCCTCGGCGTACCTCGTCGAGACCCCGGCCGCCTCGATCCATCCCTGGTGGAAGGCGACGTTGCGGAGCGAAGACCAGATGCTGCGGTACTCGTCACGTGGATCGGCCGAGACGGGCACGGAGGCGGTCACTGCGGTCCCTCCGTCGAGGGCTGCGTGGCCCGAGCGGTCGACGGTCGCTCGGCGGAGGCCAACTGGGCCGCGACGACTGCGGTCCATTCGTCGACCGGTGACCAGGCTGTGGCCGTTTGCTCGATCAGGTGCCTGGTCGTGCTCCTGATCACGGCGTCGCTGTCTTCCAGGTCGAGGGGCTCCCGCCAGGGTTGGCTCACGTACCACGGGGTCGAGGTGTAAATCTCCAGCCGGTTCCCCTCGGGATCGAGAAAGTAGACGCTCCAGCTGTTCCCGTGGTTGCGAGGGTCCATGTCTCGGGCACCGAGCTGCTCGGCGCGCCGGGCGAACCATCGAAGCGCCGAGAGGTCTTCGTCATCCAGTCGGAAGGAGAGCTGACTCAGCACTGCGACGTCCTCGGGGGCACGCCGGCCGGTGACCAACACCAGCTGATGGTGCTCGCCGGGATCCCGGCTCAGAAACGTGAGCTCCCGCCCGAACAGCTCCCCGCGGTCGGTGACCACCAGACCGAGCAGCTCGGTATAGAAGGCCACCATCGCGCCCATGTCGTTGACGTAGAGACCGACGTGGGTCAGCCGGGCCGGCGGGGGAACCGTCATCGGGCCTCGATCCCCGAGTCGCTGCTGTGAAGCCCCTCCGCCCGGAGGGGTGGACAACACCTCATTGAATCTGTCTCTTCGTCATCTGGGCCCTTTCGGAGCCGTGGACCGCTCACAGGAACTCGTAGTCGCCGTCGCGGGGGGCCCGGGTCGCATTCCAGTACTCGAGCGTGGACAGCGGCCAGTTCTGGGTCACCCGACCGTGCTCATTCTTGTACCAGTTGGTCACGTTAGGCACTCCCCAGGCCATCCGCCGGTTCGCCTCGTCGATCCTCTCGTTGTACTTGTCGAAGACGTCCCAGCGGCAGTCCATCGCCCTCGCACCCGACTTCAAGAGCGTGGCGATGCAGGCCACCACGTAGTTGACCGCGCACTCGGAGAAGAGGAAGAGGCTACCGTTCACGACCAGGTTGGTGTTCGGGCCATAGAGGCAGAACAAATTGGGGAAGTTGGGAACGGTGATGCCGTAGAAGGCGCGCGGCTCACCGGCCCACTGCTCATGCAGATCGATGCCACCACGCCCCTTCACGCTGATCGGGGCCAGGAAGCTTTGGGCCTCGAACCCGGTTCCGTAGATGATGACGTCGACCTCGTGGACGACTCCGTCAACGGTGTGGATGCCGCGTTCGCTGATCCGTTCGATGCGGTCCGTGACCAACGACACGTTCGGCTGTCTCAACGCGGCGGCCCAGACGCCGTTGTCTCGGAGCATGCGCTTGGCGTAGGGCGGATAGTGGGGCGTGATCTTGTCGACCAGGTCGGGGCGATCTCGGTACTGAGCCTCGAGGTGTTCGACCAGCGACCGACGCAGCTTCTCGTTCACCTCCGAAACGGAGTCCGTGCGGTCCCAGTCAGCATCCACTTCACTGAAGGCCCGGCGGCCCTCGACCGACGTCCAGAACTGATAGAAGCGGAACCAGCGGTGGTAGTGCGGAACATGCTCGAAGAGCCACCGCAAGCCGGGGGCGATGTCCTCTTGGTAGGCGGGCGTCGGCATCATGTACGGCGCGCTGCGCTGAAAGACGGTGAGCGACCCGACCTGGGCTGCGATCGACGGAATGACCTGGTAGGCGCTCGCGCCAGTCCCGATGACCGCGGTCCGGCGCCCGGTCAGGTCGACATCGTGCCGCCAGCGCGCCGTGTGCCAGGACGGTCCGCCGAAGCTCTCGATTCCCTCGATCGGGGGGATGTACGGACGATTCAGCTGCCCGACGGCGCTGATGACCGCGTGCGCATGAAGCCTCTCGTCCGGACCGTCGGCGGTTCGCAGTGTGACCGTCCAGGTCGCCGTTGGCTCGTCGAACGCCAGACGCCGGACCTCCGTGCCGAACCGGATCTTCGGACGGATGTCCAAGTCCTCGGCCACGCCTTTGAAGTAGTCGAGGATTGTTCCTTGGAGTGAGAACTGCTGCGGCCAATCGTTCTTTTGGAAGAACGAGTAGCTGTAGGCGAAATTGCTGGTGTCGAGGCGACAGCCCGGGTAGGTGTTCTCCAGCCAGACGCCACCCACGTCATCGTTGCGCTCGATGACCACGTAGGGGACCTTCGCCTGGTCCAAGCGGTAGGCAGCCGCCAGCCCCGACATCCCGGCTCCGATGATCACCACCGTGAACTCCCTCGAAGGGTCGAGGTCGTCCTTTCGCCACTCCGGCGTACCGGTGTCGTGGGGCACCCCGAGCTCGTAGGTGAGAAGGGGGATATAGCCCTCGCTCACGTCACCGGTGACGAACTCCATCATCGTTCGCAGCTCACTCGGCGTGGGAGGCCCCGGGTCGTCCCGGGGGGCGTCTCGAAGACGACACAGCGCCCTCAGGGCCGATCGGCGCGCCCGAGCTTGGGTCTCGGCCGACATGCCGGCTTGCGGGAGAACGACCGCGCTGAGGGTGCGGGGCGGGTGGAGGTCGGGAGCCACCAACGACATGTCGCCGGTAAGGTAGGCCAAGGCCGGAAGCAGGGATGGAAGCTCCGCGTCAGCCAAAGCTGCGGCCAACGTTTCGTCGTCTTCGCTGAACGTGGCGTCCTTCGGTTCCGTCTTCGGACTCGCCTTTGCCGCCGGTGGAGGGCTCATTCAACCATCCCGATTCGTTGAGGTCGAGGGGCGGGGCAGTCGGGTCCAAGGGCCGAGATGTCCGATAGGTTCGGACGCCACCCATCGGAATGTCTGATGGAACCGAAGAGATCGACCCACCCAGCGCAGATGACCTCCACCGTTGAGACAGATGTCCTTGTCATCGGAGCCGGACCTTGTGGCATCACCCTGGCCAACCTGCTCGGCACGTACGGCGTCGCTACCATTGTCGTCGACCGAGAGACCGACATCTTCGAGTTCCCCCGTGCGGTCGGGATTGACGACGAGTCGCTCCGCACCTATCAGGCGGTCGGCCTCGTCGACGAGCTGCTGGCCGACATCGTCCAGAACACCCCCATCCGCTACTACACCTCCTGGGGAAGGTGCTTCGCCCATGTGAAGCCCACCGTGAAGCCGTTCGGCTGGCCCCGGCGGAATCTGTTTCTCCAACCACTTCTCGAAGCGACGCTACGTCGGGGCGTCGAACGATTTGCATCCATCGACCTCCGCCTTGGCTGGGAGCTCGAGGATCTTACGCAGGACAAGGAGACGGTCACGGCCCACTTCGGCGTCCGTGACGGTGAACCCGTCGTCGTCCGGGCCCGCTACCTCGTCGGTGCCGACGGAGGGCGCAGCACGGTGCGGCGACTGGCCGGCATCGAACTGACCGGAAGGACCGCACCGGCCAAGTGGCTGGTCGTCGACGTGGCCGACGACGCGCTCGACGCGCCCTACTCGGCCGTGTACTGCAGTCCGGTGCAACCGGTCCTCGTCGTCCCCTTGCCCTACCGGCACCGCCGGTTCGAGTTCCTTCTACAGGGGGACGACGACGAGGAGGAAGTGACCCAACCGGATCACGTCCTGGGCCTCCTGGCGAGGCAGTATGGCTCCTCCCCGCTCCCGACGATCCTGCGCAGCCGGGTCTATCTCCATCACTCGAGGGTGGCCACGTCGTTTCGGCGGGGCCGGATCCTCTTGGCCGGCGACGCTGCCCATCTCCAGCCTCCGTTCTTCGGCCAGGGAATGAACTCGGGAATCCGCGACGCCACGAACCTGGCGTGGAAGCTCGCCGCGGTGGTGAACGGGCGGGGCGGCGGCGACCTGCTCGCCACCTACGACATCGAGCGGCGCGGGCATGCGACCCAGATGGTGCAGTTCGCCACACGCATAGGCGCGATGTACAAGCCGCACAACCTTGTCACCGAGCGCCTGCGTGACATCGTCTTCCGGGCCGTTCAGCTGATCCCGGGAGGCCAGGAGTACATCCTGCAGATGAAGTACAAGCCGATGCCTCGTTACGCAACGGGAATCGTGGTCCGCAATGCCAGTGACCCCGCGTTAGACGACCTGATTGGGCGCATGTTCATGCAGCCGACGGTCGAGACGACCGACAGTCGCGGTAAAGCGATGCTGGACGACGTGCTCGGCCCCTGGTTCGCCGTGATCGGCGTGCATGTCGACCCGGCGGCGGCGCTCGACGCCGATTCAACGCGCTGGTGGTCCGCCCTGGGCGCTCGCTTCGTCCATGTTCTCGCCGCCCGGTCGGGACCGCAGCCGGGCCGACCCGCTCCCGTTCGTGCCGATGGAGTGGGCGCAACGGGGTCGGTCACAATCGAAGACGTGAACGGGGACTTTCGCGACTGGCTCCTCGCCCGCCCCCACGGTGAGATCGTTGTGCTCCGGCCCGACCGCTATGTGGCCGCCGTTTGCGATCGAGCGTCGTTCGGCACGACGACCCGCACTCTTCGCGCGTTGCTGGGATCGAGCGGCTCGTGACTCCCGGATGATCGCGTACTACGGTCGCCCGATCCCCCACGTTTGAAGCAAAGGAGGGCGATGAGCCCACACGCGACACGCGTAGACGAAGATGGCGTCGTCTACCTCACGTTTACCCGCCCGGAGAAACGCAACGCCGTCAGCCGAGAGATGTTTGAGATGATCCAGGGCGCCGTCGAGGATCTTCGGGACCAGGACCACCTCCGGGTGCTGGTGCTCACCGGCGAAGGCGACTACTTCACCGGGGGAAAGGATGTCGCCGAACTGCGCGTCAACGTGGGCGAAGGAACCGACGGCACGGTGCGGGGCTCGAACATGCGGGCTCAGTACCGCACCGAGGCCGACCACGATCTTTTCGACGCCCTCGAGCAGGTCGAAAAACCGGTGGTGTTGGCTGCCCAGGGTCACTGCCTGGGCGTGGGAATCGAGATGGGGTGCTCGTGCGACTTCCGGCTGGCCGCCGAGGGCGCCATGTTCGGGCTGCCCGAGGTGCGGAACCTCGCCGTTCTGCCGGGGTCGGGCGGCATCAGCCGATTGACCCGGCTCGTCGGCCCCCACTGGGCTCGTTGGTTGGCCATGGCCTGTGAGCCCGTCGACGCGCGGCAGGCCATGGCCATCGGACTGGTGCACGCTGTGTACCCAAAGGACGAGTTCGCGGAACACGTGCGGACCTTCGCGCAGAAGTTGGTCGCAATGCCGCGCGAGGCGCTGGGGGTGGCGAAGGTGGCGATCGACATGGCCGACTCGGTCGATCGGGGAACGGCGAGGGTGTTCGACCGCTTCGCACAGACCGTGCTATTCAGTTCGGACGAGTTCAAGGACCGCGTGAACGCCTTCAACCAGGCCAGCGCCGCTCGCCAACAGGGCCGAGGCTGAGTCCAAGCCCCGCCGTTGACACACGACGGCTGCACCCCTATGCAATAGGAGTCACTGCCGACCAACACTGGGAGGGGCTGTGTCTGACCAACTGACCTGGATGCCGGGGTGGCAGCTGCGAGACCTGATGGCCAAGCGCGAGGTCTCCTGCGCTGAGGTAGTCGATCACTTCTTGGACCGGATCGATCAGTTCAACGGCGTCCTGCGGGCCTTCCAAGAGGTCGACGCCGCCGACGCCCGCGCGCAGGCCAAGCGGGCCGACGAGGCGGTTGGCGCCGGCGACGAGCTCGGGCCGCTGCACGGCATTCCCACGGCGGTCAAGTCGCACATTCGCGTCGAGGGGTATCTCCATTCGATGGGCCGAACGAGCGAGCGCTCCCGCTTCGATGACCTGAGCGTCGAACGTCTTCGCAAGGCCGGTGCCATCGTGTTCGGTACCAACCGGATGATGGGAGCCGGCGGCGGGGGCGTTCCCGATCGTGACCAGCCCGGGATGTTCCGGCCGTTCAACTGGGACGAGGAGGCGCTCAACCCCTGGGACACGACGCGGGTGCCCGGATGGTCGAGCTCGGGTGGTGCCGCCGCGGCGGCGGCGGCCCTGCTACCCGTCACGATCGGCTCCGACGGGGGCGGCTCAACCCGGCTCCCGGCTGCCTATTCGGGGGTCGTCGGGCTCCACACCACTCGCGGGCTCATCCCCCACGTCGACTACCAGAAGCCGACGATGATGCTCACGGCCAGTTACGGTCCACTCGCTCGCAGCGTCCGCGACGTGGCACTGTTCACGCAGGCCATGGGCGGCCCGGACGGCCGTGACTACGTTTGCTTGCAGGATCCCACGCCGAACTGCGTCGAGTCACTCGATGCCGGGATCGAGGGGATGCGGCTCGCCTGGACAGACGACTTCGGGTTTGCCTCTCGGTACGCCACCGAGGACAGCCAGCGAATCATCGAGCTCGTCCGGGACGCGGCTCGAGGCCTGGGCGAGCTCGGAGCCTCGCTCGAGGTAACCGACGAGATCTGGGAAGATCGAGCAGCAAGCGGCACGGTGGGTTGGGTGGCCGAGCCGTCGGTGTACGAGGCCATGGTCGGCACGAATCTCACACCGCTCACGCCGCCGGATTTCGACAACTACCGGGCGCTTGCTGAATCGCGCGCCCGCAACTGGGAGCACTTCCGTCTCTTCTTCCAGGATCACGACGTGATCATGACGGTCACCGCACAACGAATCGCGGCGAAGGTCGACGAGTGGGACAGGGCGTGGTCCGTCGATGGCCCAAAGTTTCCCGGAGGAAGCTTTGCCCCCGTCTACTGCAGCCACACGATGATCTTCAACTGGCTCGGCTTCCCCGCGGTGTCGGTGCCGTGTGGCTTCATCGACGGACTTCCCGTCGGCCTTCAGATCGCGAGCTGGCCCGGTCGCGAAGACAAGGTGCTCAAGGTCGCGCAGGCCTTCCAGAAGGCATTCCCGCGCTCGGAACGGCCCGCAATCAGCTGAGCGCACCGCGGCCCATCGCGGACCATTCCCCTCCCGGGGCAGGCGCACGGGAACCGGCTGGCCGTCGCCGGCGATCGACCGGGCCGCGGGCCGGTACGGTCGGGCATGACCTCTACGAAGGAGAGGTTGTCGGACCCACGATGTCGGCGCCGAACGCCCGGACGGTTTCTTCGGCCGCGCCGACGTCGTCGCCGCAGATCGTGACCACGATCCAGTCAGCGCCCAAGGACTCGAGCGCTGCCACTTCGGCAAGGTAGGCGTCTGTGTTCCAACGCTTCCGGACGTCCAGGTAAGACCAGTTGCCGGTGACGACGATCTCGACGTCCTCGATCGACCGACCGGCCCGTTCAATCTCGCTGCGAAGCTCTCTAATGCGCACCTTCAGGGTCTCTACGTCGGCTATCGGAACGGTCCGAATGGTGTCTAGAAGGGTGCCCGAACCAAGCATCCCGATCCAGCCCTGCGCATAGCGGGCTGCACGTCTGGTGCCCCAGGGACTGTTGCCATGGATCCAGATCGGCGGGTGCGGGCGCTGCACGATCGACGGTAGAACCTTGACCGCCCGTGCCGAGTAACCACTCCCCGAGGCGGTGACGGTTGCTCCCGTCCATGCCTCGATCATCAACTCAAGCCGAGCGTCGAACTCCTGGAGTCGACTCGAAGGGTCGGCCCCCGCGGCAAAAAGCTCGGAACGCAGATAGCCGGTGCCGAGGCCGAGTGTCACCCGCCCACCGCTCAATGCGTCGAGGGTTGCCAGCTGGTGGGCGGCATGAAGCGGGTTGTGGTACGGCGGTATCAGCAGCCAGGTGAGCAGACGAATGCGGTCCGTGATGGCCGCGCAAAACCCCAGGGAAGAAATCGGGTCGGCGACCCCCTCCCCATCCCGCTCAACCCAATTCGCTGATGGCGCCGGGTGATCTGTGAACCCGATCGCATCGAAGCCGACGTCTTCGGCGGCGCGAACGAACCCGCGCACGGCCGCGGGCTCGAGAATGGCCGGAATCCACTTGGGATCACCGACCGCGTGCTGGACTCCGAATCGCATGATTAGCTACGAGCATCCCCTGGACCTGTGGCGCTGTCAACGCGGACGACAGACGACGCCGGATGCCAGCCCACCTCACTGACATCTCTTCGGGGGAAGGCGCCGAAGGGTAGCGGCGCCGGGCACGGGTGTCATGTCCGCACCGCACCGATGGGCCGACCGGGATACTGTCAATCGCATGACGGAGCTGAGCGGCGTCGCACACATCGTCCTCCGTGTCAAAGACTGGAAGCGGGCAGCCCGTTGGTATGAACAGGTGCTCGGCTTCGAGCGTCGGCAGGCCGACGGATTCGTGTGTGTTTCACTCATCCAAGTGCGGGCTTCGCGTTGATCCTCAAACCGACCAGCTCTCCCATGGAACCGACCTCGGCCCCCACCCAGAGAATCGACCACCTCGCGCTGCTCCTTCCTGCGATGAGCTCTCTCGACGCATGGCGAGATCGGTTGAGTGACAACGGGATCGAAGTCGAAATCGAACATCAGGCCGTTGGCGCTTCAATTACTCTGCACGACCCTGACGGGCTCGAGGTGGAGTTGTTCTGCCCCTCCGAGGGCTCGCCACTCAACGTGAGCTCCGTGCCCTCTCGAGCGATCCCGGCTCAATAGGCCATCGAATGGCTCGCACGGCCTTCCCATTCGACCTGGAAGGACAGGCCGCGCTCGTCACGGGTGGGGGCACCGGGATTGGCACGGCGACGACTCGGCTACTCGCCGCATTTGGTGCCGATGTCGCCATTGCCAGCCGCAAGGTCGAGAACCTCGAGCGGGTCGCGGCCGAGGTCACTGAGGAAAGCGGTCGGAAGATCGTTCCCATCGAATGCGACGTACGAGATGAGGGCTCGTGCCGGTCGGCTGTCGAATCAGCGGCTCAAGAGCTGGGGGGACTGGACATCCTCGTTAACAACGCCGGCGGCAGCTACATGTTTCCGTTTCTCGACACCACGGTGGATCGATTCGACAACAACGTCGCGTTGAATCTGCGCGGGCCCTACCTCCTGACCCAGTTGGCGGCCCGCCACATGATCCTCCGAGGCGGCGGGGTGATCGTGAACATCTCGTCGGCGGCTGGCGTCCGCGGTGTCCAAGGCGGCGCTGTCTACAGTGCCGCGAAGGCCGGCCTGCAGATGCTCACGAAGGTCGTCGCCGCCGAGCTAGGGCCACAGGGGATCCGTTGCAACGCCATCGCCGTGGGGGCCGTGGCTTCAGAAGGTGCGTTGCGGGCCTGGGCACGCTTCGGTGCGGACGCCGAATCAATGGGGAAAAACGCGGCTCTACGACGCGTGGGACAACCCGATGACATCGCCTGGGGAGTGATCTACCTAGTGAGTGGCATGTCGAGTTGGGTGAGCGGCCAAACCCTGTCGATCGATGGCGGACCATCCTTGGGAGGCGCTCCCTCCGACGCGTAGGCGGGTAGCTCACACGGAAGCGGTTCTTCATATGCCAAACCAGAAGTTCGATACGTGTATTGACCTCACCGGGTTGACCGGCCTCGAGGGTCCGCTCCGAGCAGCCGTCTCGGTAACGCTCCCGTCCAGAGACATCGATCGACCCTGTGTCGTGGCGTTCGCCTTCCCGGGAGCCGGTTACAGTCGGGGTTACTTCGATCTGCAGGTGCCGGGCCTGTCCGGCTACAGCCAAGCCGAGTACCACGCCGAGCAGGGGTGGATCTTCGTTTCATGTGATCACCTCGGCACGGGTGCCAGCAGCTTGCCCGATCCCGAATTGCTCAGCTTCGAAGTGCTGGCCGCCGGCGATGACGCGGTGGTTCGAGCTGCTGTCAAAGGGCTGCGGGACGGAACACTCCTCGAGGGAGTGGCCCCCGTCAAGATCGCCGGTGTGCTGGGAATGGGACAATCGATGGGTGGCTGTCTAGCGGTGGTCGCCCAGGGCGTCCACCGAACGTTCGATGCCATGGCCGTTCTGGGGTTCAGCTCCATCCATACCGTGCTGCCCAGTCCCCAGGGAGATGTCGAGATCGCGCCTGTCCAACGGGATGCGACAGGCTTGGCTGAGGCGGCGTCAGCGGCGGCCCTCGGCGAGGTCGTCCCATTCGAGTGGGCGTTCCACTGGGAAGACGTACCACGTTCGCTGACCGAGCTCGACGTAGGTGAGGGCTTCCCCCTCCGGCTGGGAGACTTGCCACCCTGGGGTAGCCAGTCCATACCCCCGGTGGCGATCGCGATGTTGACCGCCGGAGTGGTCAGCAACGAAGCAGCATCCATCATGGTCCCGGTGTTCGTGGGAGCCGGTGAGCGAGACGTGGTGCCTGACCCGCACGCCGAACCCAGGGCCTACCGGGCGAGCACCGACGTGACCGTGGTCGTCGTCCCGAAGATGGCCCACATGCACAACTTTGCTGGAACACGCACCGCTCTTTGGCGCCGGCTTCATCGCTGGGGAGATACCGTTCTGTCCTCGTAAGCGGGCCACCAGCTGGGTCGACCAGTCCACGCGACCCTGCCACCAACTCCACCTATATGCGGTGGGAATTTCGCCTGCGACCTGCCTCCCCACCATGAGACGGTCCACGGGCACCTCGATCGTCTACACCGAACGGATCGACGACGTCGATCAAATTCGCGCCGGCGTGGGCCTTTCAGACCATCACCGACAAGACCGGCCGACGCAGCCGAGGGGCAGCACCCGACGCAGATCGCCGACGAGTTGCGTCCGGTCATCGAATACATCATCGACGAGCTGGATAGCGGCAACGGGTCCAGCCAATTTGTACTCGCGACTGTTGTCGTAGGCGCGATCGATGGCTCGGGAGCGGCCGAAACCCCCAAGGCCGCCGCGTCGAGGGGCTGCCTCGGCGCCAGGGTCGCGTCTCCGGCGCCGGTCACTCGGCGATGATCCCTACTATCGTTGCTCGCTCGTGGTTCTTACGGGCAAGATTGCCATCGTCACCGGGGCCAGTCGCGGCATCGGTCGCCAGCTCGCTCTCGAGCTGGCTCGCCGCGGGGCCAAGGTGGTCGTCGCCGCCCGAACGGTGGAGGCACACAGCCGGCTTCCCGGCACCATCGGAGAGACGCTGGCCACCATCGAAGCGGCTGGGGGCACCGCCGTGTCAGTCCGAGTCGATGTCACCCAGCTTGACGATCTAGAGCGCCTGATCGCCACCGCGATCGACGCCTTCGGCCGGATCGATGTCCTGGTGAACAACGCCGCCGACACACAAGGGAGCAACGCTCCGATCCAGGAGTACCCGCGCGACAACTGGCTGCACCAGTTCGACGTCAACGTGCACGCCCCTTTTGCCCTCATCGGCCGGGTGGTACCGCATCTCATCGCCCAGGGAGGCGGGGTCATCGTGAACATGACCTCCGGAGCGGGGGACTTGGTGCCGCCGTCGTTCGTCCGCTCGCTGGCCGGCGAGGAGTCGCCCATTCGCCTTGGGACGCTGCTTGGCTACGCCACGACGAAGGCCGCGCTGAACCGTCTCACCAACGCTCTCGCCCCCGACCTCGCAGCCCACAACATCGCCGTGGTCGCGGTCGACCCGGGGTTCACCCGGACCGAGCTGGTCGACCTGCTCGGCTCCCGGGGAATCGTGGATCCCGAGGGTGCCGCGCCGATGGCCGTACCGGTCGCCACCGTGCTCGACATCATCACTGCGGAGAATCCGCTGACCTTCACGGGCCAGGTGATCCGCGCCCAACCGGTGGCTGGTGGATGAGAGCCGCCGGTTCCTGATGACCGACACCGTACGGGCGGTCGACAGGCCCCGGCTCGCGCGACCTCGACCCTGAGTCCTCAGCGGATGGCATGAATTTGTATACCGTCTGGCGCGGCCGGGTCACGCTGGGCCATCGGGATACCACGGGTCTACAGCACGAGCCACTGGCGCCCGTCGAGCAGCTCTCGTCCCGCGTCCAGGTGCCCGGCGTGGCAGGCAGTCTCGGCGATCACGTGCAGCAGGATGAACCGGAGGTCTGGGACCTCCCAATCTCCCCACCACGGGTCCCGTTGTCTCGGCGGCACTTCCAAAAGGGGCGTTTGCACCGATCGCGTTGGCTTCCGCAATCTCCTCCCGGTAGAGGTTGTAGACATTTTCGACCGACTCGCTCGGCTCCACTTGCCACGCGCCACGCCGCCCGTCCGATCCCGCCGCGGCTTTCAGTGGCTCCCCGGCGACGATGCACCGGGGCCCCGAGAACGAGAGTTGCTCCGGTGGCGATGAGCTGTCGTCGGTCAGGCCCAAGGAACAAACGTCATGCGCCGACCGATCGGGAGGGCTCTGCTCGAGCTATTCGGTGAACTCAAACAGCAGGTTGTGGTTCTGCTCCGCCGGAACTGCCAGGGTGCTCTCCCGGTCGCCCGGTACAAGGTCAATACCCTTCTCCGTGAGGTGCTTCTGCAAGCGACCGAGATCCATCACCTTGAACACCGTGCTCCGGATGCCCTCGCCGTAGCGGTCGAGGTGTGCCGATACTGGACCCTCGCCGGTCGGCGCGAGCAGTTCGAACACGGTGTCCCCGACCTGGAGCGCTGCCCCCGTGGCAACCGCCTGCGGGTGTCCCGCGCGTTCGAGCATCGACGCTCCCGTCACCGCGGTCAGGCGGTCGATGGCCGCCTCGAGATCGCACACCGCAACGCTGACGCGATCCAAGCCGTCCAGGCCGAGGGGATGGTCGTCGCGCCAGTACGTGCGCGGATGGAGGGGGCCTAGGCCGGTGGGGCCAAGATTCTCCCGCCAATCGCCGTCCCACAGCTCCCAGCTGATGCCGAGGCACGAGCCGGGATATGTGTAGAAGTATCGATCAAGGTCGTTGATGATCTGGACGTCCAGCTCGGCGCACTGCTCGCGGGCTGCAACTACGTCGGGCACCTTGAATTCGACTCCGACGTAGTGGTCACCAAACCGGTCGAGCCGCCGCCCTTGACCTCGCTCGCCGCGTCGTCGCGGTGCGAAGAGCTCGAATATCACGTCACCGACCGTAATCAGGCACGCATCGGTGTCGTCGGGATTGTCAGGGTTGCCGGGAATGGGGCGATTCACCTGCGCGTCGAAGACGGTGCAGAGGTGTTCGACGGTGGCGTCGTAGCCGTCAACGATGGCGTTCAGGTGGTTGATCGTGATCAGCTCGAGCGGTCGCATTTTAGGAATCTTGGCAGAGACGCCACGAAATCCGCTCGTTAAGCTCGCGGAGCAGATGACGGCCGTGCGCCGCGCCGTGCCTAGGGCGGTTAGCGTCGACCGATAGGGGCGAGGTGCTGGAGATCTCCACCGGAGATGGCCCGAAGCGTTACGACCCCAACACAACGGCCGTTCATCACCATCTGTACTGCGTCGGATGCGGAGCCCTGCGCGACCTGAACCCCGAAGGCTCCGACCGGTTGGCGCTGCCACGCGGCCAGCAGCACGGCTTCGAGGTGCTCGACGTGGACATCGTCTTCCGAGGGCCGCTGCCCCGACTGTCGCATCACCGCCCCAAACCGCCATGACCTGAAGCCCTGCCCGATCGCAGCATTAGCCCGATCGAGCATTAAACAGCGAACCTGCCCCGAAGGTGCAGGCGAGCCCCGAGCGGCACATCCCCTGGTGGAACGAGTGCCTCGAGGGGCATCACCAAGGCCCCCTGCCTACGATGGCGCGGCCAGGTCCTGATCGGGCCCGCTGCTATTGGGTGGTGGGGAACAGACCAGGGACCGCCGGCCCGTTCAGGCGGGCGGGGCGGCGAGCCGGGCGCAGCTGGGCGATCGCTCGAAGGCCCAGATCCCTGCTCATCGCCCAAAAAATGGCACTCACTGACTTCAAGTCAGTGAGTGCCCTGGAAAGGGCTCGACGAACTGAAGATCGCCACCTGGGCATGCGGTCTAATGGTTCTTCAACGAGGAGCGGCTCCACTCGCACATCTGAACCGTCTGGAAACCTTGTGAGTCGCCTGAGACCCTCGTGGGAAGCGCCCAATTGACCCCTGATCGGGCCAGGGGCGTTAGTATACTAACGTCGCATTTCTAAGCTGGTCGGCGACGCTGAGGGGAAGTCATGGTCAACGTCTTGGTCCAGGCAGTCGACCTGCAGCCGTTCCAGGTGATCGGGCCCGATGGGTCACCACTGGGAGATCAGTCTCGCGTGCCGCCGATCCCGGACCCCGAACTCGTCGCGCTCTACGAGTGGATGGCGACGACGCGAGCCCTAGACGCCGAGTTCATCAATCTCCAGCGCCAGGGCCAGCTGGCACTGTTCCCGTCGTGCCGGGGGCAGGAGGCTGCGCAGATCGGATGCGCGACTGCGCTTCGCGACGATGACTGGCTGTTTCCGCAGTATCGCGAGCTTGGGGTGATGCTCGTCCGGGGCATTCACCCCGGCGGCGTTGGGGCATATTGGCGCGGGTCCCATCAAGGCGGCGTCGGACTTATCGAGCGTCACTGCGCGCCGATGTCGATCCCGATCGGCACCCATGCGCTGCACGCCGTCGGCGCCGCGATGGCCGCAAGGCAGCTTGGGGAGGACTCGGTGACCGTCGCGTTCATTGGCGACGGCTCCACGAGTGAGGGGGACGTCCACGAGGCACTCAACTTTGCCGCTGTGTTCGACGCGCCATGCATCTTCTACGTGCAGAACAACCAATGGGCCATCTCGGTACCGGTCACCGATCAGTTTCGGGGACCCTCCATCGCGCATATGGCGACCGGCTATGGGATGCCCGGGGTGCGTGTCGATGGTAACGACGTCCTTGCCTGCCGGTCCGTCGTGAGCGAGGCCGCTGAGCGAGCCCGAGCCGGCGCAGGTCCAACGTTGGTCGAGGCCGTCACCTATCGGCTTGGGGCCCACACGACGTCGGACGACCCCACGCGCTACCGCAGCGCGGAAGAGGTCGCCAACTGGGAGGCGCTCGACCCGATTCCTCGCTTCCAGAAGTACCTCGAGCAACGGGGCCTGTGGAGCAGCCGGGTCGAGGCACAAGTGGCCGAGCGCGCCGCCAGTCTCTGCACCGAACTGCGTGCAGCCGTGTTCGACGCCCCAGATCCCTCGCCCCTGCTCCTCTTCGACTACGTCTTTTCGCACCCGACAACCGAGCTGGACCGCCAAGCCGCCCTGATGGCGGCCGAGCTGGAACGCCTGGAGCCATAGCACCATGCCGGCGGTCACCATGGTGGAGGCGATCAACGCCGGGCTCGCCGATGCCATGGCCGACGATGAGCGGGTCCTCGTCTTCGGTGAGGACGTCGGTGTGCAGGGCGGCGTCTTCCGCGTCACCGACGGGCTGCAGGCCAGATTCGGCAAATCCCGGTGCTTCGACACCCCATTGGCCGAGTCGGCCATCGTCGGGGTGGCGCTGGGGATGGCGATGCGCGGATTGCGTCCAGTGACCGAGATCCAGTTCGACGGCTTCTCATACCCGGCGTTCGACCAAATCGTGAGCCACCTCGCCAAGTACCGCTCCCGGACCCGGGGCGCCCTGCCAGTGCCGGTCACGATCCGAATCCCGTCGTTCGGCGGTATCGGCGCGGCAGAGCACCACTCAGAGTCAACCGAGACCTACTGGGTGCACTCCGCCGGGTTACACGTCGTGGTGCCGTCCACCCCGGCCGATGCCTACTCGTTGCTACGCGACGCGATCGAGTCCGATGACCCGGTCGTCTACCTGGAACCGAAGCGGCGGTATTGGATCAAACAGGAGATGGAGCGGGGGGGGCGCACCGAGCCGATCGGCCGGGCCGTCGTCCGACGGGAAGGCGGTGACGCGACGGTCGTGACGTACGGCGGACTGGTGGGTACAGCGCTGGAGGCGGCGTCACTCGCCGAGCGCGAGCACGGCTGGGCGCTCGAGGTCGTCGATCTGCGGTCACTCGTGCCGTTGGATTTTGAAACCGTCGCCACGTCGGTCATCAAGACTGGTCGGTGCCTCGTCATGCACGAGGCACCCCGGACCTTGGGAATGGGGGCGGAGATCGCCGCCCGGGTGCAAGAGGAACTGTTTTGGAACCTCGAAGCACCGGTCCTGCGCGTGACTGGGTTCGACACCCCATATCCACCGGCGAGGTTGGAACCCATGTGGCTGCCCGGCGTCGACCGCCTCCTCGATACCGTCGAACGCTCGCTCAGCTACGGGGACTGAGATGATCCGAGACTTCAATGTCCCCGACCTGGGCGAAGGCCTTGAGGACGTGACGGTCGTCGAATGGCTGGTCGCGGTCGGCGACGTCGTCGTCCTGAACCAACCGTTGGGTGAAGTCGAGACAGCGAAAGCGGTCGTCGAGATTCCGAGCCCCTTCGCCGGCGTGATCGTCGACCTTGAGGGCGACCCCGGCACCGTCTTGCCTGTCGGAGCCCTGCTCGTGCGCATCGATACCGGCGCGGCAGATAGCCCGAAAGCCTCGGAGCCGCCGGTTCCGGCGGAAGCGGAGGTTCGCACCCCCGTCCTTGTCGGCTATGGCGCCGATCAGGGTCAGGACCGCAGCCGACGGCGTCGTGCGCTCGTTGAGAGCGGTGCACCGTCGGGTAGGCCCCTGGCCAAGCCCCCCGTGCGCAAGTTGGCTCGCACGCTTGGCGTCGACCTTTCCGACCTGGCCCCCGGCTCAGGGGCCGGGGGGATCGTCACCAGGGCGGACGTTCTCGCTGCGGGCAACGCAGTCGACGCCGCCGAGGCGGTTGGAGAACCAGCGCCAAAGGACAAACCGGTCGCCAAGCGCGCTGGCGAGGTCGAGCGGACTCCGGGCATCAGTGCGGTCCGCGCCCGGATGGCGGAGCGAATGTCGCTGTCGCGCAGCCGCATCCCCGACGCCACCTGCAGTGTCGTCGTCGACTGCAGTCGGTTGCTCGGCGTTCGCGACCGGCTCAACGACGCGCTGACGCGCGCCGGTGGCGAACCCGTCGTCACGCCGTTCGCTCTCATCTGCCGGTTTGTCGTGGACGCGCTGCGCGCCAACCCGCTCCTCAACGCCACGTTCGTTGACGAGGGCCCGGAAATCCACCTTCATGACGCTGTGCATCTGGGCCTCGCCACCGCCACACAGCGGGGCCTGCTCGTGCCGGTCCTGCGAGACGCTCATACTCTCACCACCCTGGAACTCGCGGTGCAGGCAGTTCAGTTGTTCGCTGAGGCGCGCGCCAACAAGCTGACCCCCCGGCAGCTCCAGGGGTCGACCTTCACGATCTCCAACTTCGGTTCCCTCGGGCTCGACGAGGGCATCCCGGTCATCAACTACCCCGAGGCCGCCATCCTCGGAGTTGGCGCGATCCGATCCCGTCCCGTCGTTGTCAACGAAGCGATCGTCGCCCGGCCCACCGCCACGTTCACGTGCGCGTTCGATCATCGCGTGTGCGACGGGGCTGAAGCCGCAGCCTTCCTGATGCACGTGCGTAGCCTGACTGAGGACCCGGACCTCCTCCTGTTGTCCGCATGAGCGGCCTTGACCTCGCTGTGGTGGGCGGTGGCCCAGGCGGCTACGCGACGGCGCTGCGTGCCGCAAACCATGGCATGCGAGTTGCGGTCATTGAGGAGGCTGCCGTCGGCGGCACCTGCCTCCACCGCGGCTGTGTGCCGTCCAAAGCCTTGCTTCACGTCGGCCGGCTGGCCGACGCGGCGCCGCAACTGGTCGAGCTCGGCTTGGCCGCCCCGGGGCCCGGGATCCACGTTGAAGTGGCGAGGCGCTATTGCGACGGTGTGGTCGATCAACTCCACACCGGCCTGAAGGGCCTGCTCAAAACGCGGAACGTGGAGGTGGTGTACGGACGGGGGTCGGTGGCAGAGCCCGGCCGCGTGGTGGTGTCGGGGAGCGATGGCACTTTGGAGATCCAGGCGAGACAGGTCGTGATGGCGACCGGATCGGTAGTGGCCGAGCTGGCGGAAATGCCGTTCGACCACGATCGCGTCCTCTCGTCTGACGACGCGCTCCGGCTGATTAGCGTGCCTCGTCGCGCCGTCATCATCGGGGCAGGCGCCGTCGGCATCGAGTTCGCGTCGCTCTGGTGCTCGCTCGGCGCGAGCGTCACCGTCCTCGAGATGGCCGACCGAATTCTCCCGCTCGAGGACCCGGACTCGTCGGCCGCCCTGGATCGCGCGCTCGAGTGGCGCGGCATCACCATCCGCACCGGTGTCACGGTTCGCTCGGTGGTCCGAGGCGCCGACAGCGTCATCGTCGAGGTCGACGATTCGACGATCGAAGTTGATCAGGTACTCGTAGCCACCGGCCGACGGCCGTCCACCCAGGGCTCGGGTCTCGAGGAGCTTGAGGTTCTCGACGAGCGGGGGTTCGTGCAGGTGGACGCGTTTGGTCGATCTCCTGTCGATGGGATCTGGGCAGTCGGCGACGTTGTGCCGACGCTCGCGCTCGCGCACGTGGCGTTCGCCGAAGGCTTCGTGGTGGCCGACGCCATCGCGGGGCTCAATCCCGATCCGGTCGATCACCACCAAGCACCAAGGGTCACATACTGCACGCCCGAGGTGGCGTCGGTCGGCCTGACCGAACCTGAGGCAAGAGCGATGATCGACGGCGTCAAGACGATGAGCGTCTCACTCAACGGAAATGCGAGAGCGCTGATCGAGGGTCAGGGCGGCCGGCTGAAGCTCGTGACCGACGAGGCGGGAACCGTGCTCGGGGTCCACATCGTCGGCCCTGGCGCCACCGAACTCATCAGCGAGGCGGCCCTGGCCACGAGTTGGGGGGCGCTGGCGGGCGAAATTGGCGAGGTCATCCACGCTCATCCGACGCTGGCCGAGGGGATGCGGGAGGCGGCCTTGCGGGCCGCCGGTATGCCCTTCCACGGGTAGCCGGCTCTCGGCGAGCGGGTCGCCGGACGAAGTGGGTCCGCACCCCCCAGTCACGGCCCGCGTCGGGCGCGGTATCAGATGCCCCGATCTCCCCGAGAGGATCGCGCCGCCCGCCGAGGCCCAGGCATTGAATTCGCCTCGGTCGCGGACAGTCGCGCTCATTTCGGAGCATGAGGACGACGACACATGCCGGCTGGTCTTTCGCGATGCGGCTCTCCACTTTCGGCGCTGGGACCTGGCCAACGTAGAACCGCACCGGTCTTCCGTCGGTCGGCTCTTATAGGCTGATCGCGATGGCGGAACTCGAATCGATGCTGGAGTCGCTCCAAGCGACCGGAATGTCGGGTTACGAGGCGAAGGCCTATCTGGCACTGCTCGGATCTGGAGAACCGATCAATGGCTACGAGGTCGCCAAGCGTTCGGGCGTACCCCGCAGCACGGTCTACGAGTCGCTCGCCAAGCTCATCTTGCGCGGCGCCGCCTTCGAGATCAGTTCGGAGAACGGATCCACGCTGTACGTCGCGCTTCCCCCCCAAGCTCTGATCCAGCGGCTCAGTCGGTCCTTTCAGAATCATCTCGACCACCTCGGTGAACTCCTTCCAGCGGTGAATGCGCCCGTGAAAAGCCACTTGGTCCATAACATCGACGGTCGCGGTGCGGTACTCGAGCGAGCGAGCGACTTGGTCTACTCCGCCACCAAGGAGTTATACGTCTCGGCATGGGCCGAAGAGCTCGAAGCGCTGCGGGTGCCGCTCGAACACGCCGAACAGGAACGCGTTGACATCGTGATCCTGCGCTTCGGACACTCGACGGTGAACGTTGGGGCGTCCTACGACCACGTGTTCGCCTCAGCGGAGGTCGTCCTCGAACGTGTCGGCTGCCGGCTCTTGGTGGTGGCGCCGGACCGAGAGTCGGTACTGATCGGGGGGGCTGTCGGCGACAGCATGTGGGGGCTCTTCAGCGACGATCCGGCCGTCGTGTTGCTGGCCGTCGAGTATGTCCGCCATGACATCTCGTACCAGGTCTTGGTCGAAGAGCTCGGCATGGATCGGGTCCGCGACCTCACGTCGACCAACCCGACGCTGCTCCGCCTGGAAACAGGGCGCGGCGCACCTGGATTGGGTCGACGTGGCCACCGCACTGGGTGATTGCAGCCAGGTGACGCTTCGTCAGGCATCGCCTTTCGAGTTACGTGGCTTGCCTTTACGTCGCTCCGCACTGGCTTCCGAACTTCTGCGAGGTTACGAAGATCAAGATGTGGCATTCTCCCTACCAGCCGCCCGGGACGTGCTTGTAGGTGAGTCTCCGGCCCGCAGTCTGCCCAAACAGACGCTCCGTCAGCCGACGCCCAATGCCGTGAGCAGGTTCTGCGGAGTGTCCTTCGGTGTGACCTTGTACCACGCCTCCTGAACGCGGCCCTCCTCGTCGACGAGGAAAGCGGCCCGCTGGATACCAGTGAACTTGATCCCGTTCGGGAGTTCTACGTCGCCCCACACGTCGTACTGATCGGCGACGGCGTGGCCGTCGTCGGCTAGGAGGGGAAAACCAAGGCTGTATTTCTCGTCGAAGCTCAGCTGATCCTCGGGCGTATCGGGGCTGATGCCGACTATGGCGGTGTCACCAACCTCGCCCGCGATGTCTCGCAACCCACACGACTGCGCCGTGCAGCCTGGCGTATCCGCCTTCGGATAGAAGTACACGAGCACCTTGCGGCCCCGCAGGCCTGATAGCGACAACGGCGCGCCGTGCTGATCAATGAGGGTGAAGTCGGGTGCGAGGTCGCCTCTATTGAGCATGGTCGTCTCCTGCGGGTTCTTGGTCGAGCAAATGGTTGGTTGACTCCAGCATGGCCAACATCGCGGCAAAGTCCAATGTCTCGCCGTCGAGGGGTCGCCGGTGCCACGGCATGACGGTCGATCGGATCTCGACCTGGCGCTGGCTGCCATCTGCACCGAGGACCGTGACCCATTCGCCCATCTCGATCTCGCCGACGATCTGCATCTGTGCGTCATCGGTCAAGATCTTGAAACCATGCTCCGTGAAGGGCGGCACGACGACGTAGTTCCCGGCGTCGACGTCGATGTTCTTGCCGTCGAGGTGAACTCGGATCGTTCCCTTCATGACGTGGAAGATCTCGTCGCCACCATGACGGTGCAGCCCCACCGTGTGGCCCTTGGGCATGCCGCCGCCACAGATCCAGATACGGCTCGCCCCGTCGTTCCTACCCACCTTCACAAACTCGTGGCCAGGATCATCAGTGCGAACCACGCTCATTGATCCTCCCAGGAGCTTGATCGGCGCCAGCTGCCGGTTGTAACAGTTACAGGTTGTAAAGGAGGGGGGCAACAGCGGCATACGATGAGGACGAACTGGCGGTACTGGTTAGTGGCGAACCGCCGACGTGCTTAGCGGGCGGGGCGGGCTGGCTCGGGTGCCCTCAGTCCCTCCTTCGAAGCGCCGACCGGCGCCCGGGCTGCCACCATTGGTTCACGCGAGTGTTCATCGGGCCTCACGTGTTACCCCGTGCTTGGCGAGCCAGCTCGGTCGCGACCTCTGCCCTCTTGGCCGCGACCTGGCGCGGCGAGGGCCCGTATCCCTTCTCGACGTTTTCCTGCCGCCATGCGGCCACGTCGCCCGCCCGCCCCACTGTCTCCATCACCTGGAGGTGGGACTGTAGGTGAACGCGCATACCCATCCCCTCCCACGCCCGCTTGACGCCCGCCTTGATCCCCATGAGGACCGATAGCGGCGCCTGGGCGATCTGCTGAGCGATCAGCTCCGCGGTTTGCTCAAGCTCGTCTCGAGGAACGACGCGGTTAATCATGCCCATTCGGTGGGCCTCCCGGGCGTCGACCGTCTGGGACAGATACAGATACTCGTAGGTGCGATGGAAGTTCATCGTCACCCATGGCTCGATCATCGTTTCGCCTCCCGGGAAGCCGAGCCCCTGGGGTAGCGGCATCTGGAAATAGGCGTCCTCCGAGGCGACAACGATGTCGGGCAGGAGTGCGAAATAGCTGCCCCCGCCCACGCAGTAGCCGTGCACGGCGGCGATCGTCGGCTTCTGGAACTCCCATAGGTGGAGCATTGGCCACATGAACAGCGTGGCCGGTCCGCCCCACGGGTGGCCCGCCTCCATCGCTTCGATGAACTCGGGGAAGGCCGGCCCTCCCCCGCCGCCGACATCGTGTCCCGAGCAGAAACCCCGACCGTTGGCCCTCAAGATGACGACCTTGATCGCATAGTCAGCCTCGGCGTCCTTCAGGCTGTTGTCCACGTCCCAAACCATCGGCGAGTTCTGGGCGTTCGCCTTCTCGGGCCGGTTGAGGATGATCCGGGCGATGGGCCCATCCTTCTCATAGATCACTGTTTCGAGCTCGTGACGCTCCACTGCGGCTCCTTTGGGTTCGGTGTGGACGCTGCGACCGCGGTAGGGGCTGGCCGACTAACTCAGGACCGGGGCGCCCAGCGCAGGCGCAAATTCTGGACCGAACGCAGCCCGGGTGGGTACCGCAGTTCGGTACCCGGGCCGAGTTCACAGTCGGGGATGCGACGATGCCATTCGCGCAACGCCACGCGGAGCTCCCGGCGGGCGAGATGCGACCGCCGATCTCGGCGGCGGTCGCCTCGACGTCGTCGGTGCCTCGTGTGACGAAGCCGGTGATGTTGAATTCGAGCTGATCGAACCGGTCCCCCGCCGCATCGCGCACCCATCCGTTCTTCTCGTCGACTGCGTCGCTCGTGCCGATCCGCGCCGCTGCCGCTGTGATCACGCCGCCGATGACCGGTGTGTTCAGCATCGAAATTTATGACGGTCCAATTGGTCAGTTTCTGAGGGTCTCGTTCCAAGGGAGACTCCGATCGACCGCTGGCTCGCGCGGCAGGCCCAGCACCCGCTCCCCGACGATGTTGCGCTGGATCTGGTCGGTTCCCCCGGCGATCGCCATGGCGGGGCTCCCGACGCAGGCCATCGCCAGGCTCCGCATTCCGAGCCGGAGAGTCGCCGGGTCCTCAACGGTGCGGTAGCCCGAGCCTTCGAGCAATGATCCAGCCGGCCCGAGCAACGCCGGAGCCCACTCCGCTCTGGCACGGCCATGGACGGACACCGCCAGCTTGCCCAACGACCCCTCCGGCCCCGAGCTCCCTTGAGCTCGAAGCACCCCGGCCCGCACCTGCAGCAGGCGAACGACCTCTGCGTTCACCCAGTGGCGCATCAGTTCGGCCCTCAGCGCACGCGCCGTCGGTGACGTCTTGTCCGATCGGGCGTTCCAGGCATCGATGATCTGAGCGATAGGTCCCTCGCCGCGACCGGACGTCTGGGGCATGTTGTACCGCTCGTAGACCAGCGTGTGCTGCGACACGGTCCAGCCCTCATTGGTGGGACCGAGACGCTCGGAGTCCGGGACACGGAGATCGGTGAGGTAGACCTCGTTGAACTCCGCCCCGCCCGTCATCTGTTGTAGTGGCCGGACCTCAACGCCGGGCGCGTGCATGTCGATGACGAACTGGGTGAGCCCGGCGTGCTTCGGCGCGGCCGGGTCGGTCCGGGCAAGCAGGATCGCGACGTCGGCGCGGTGCGCTCCCGACGTCCATACCTTCTGGCCGTTCACGACCCACTCGTCCCCGTCGAGTACGGCTCGGGCGGAGAGGGAGGCGAGATCCGACCCCGAGCCCGGCTCGCTGTAGAGCTGGCAACCCATGAGCTCTCCAGTGAACAGCGGCCGCAGATAGCGGTCCTTCTGTGACTCACTCCCGTAGGCAAGGATCGTCGCCGCTCCTTGCCCGGCACCGATGGCGTTCGTCACCCGCCCGCTCGGAGGGGCGCCCGCCGCCGACAACCGCTGATCGATCTCGGCTTGGATGTCGATCGGGAGATCGAGTCCCCCATAGCCCTTCGGGAACCACACATAGGCGAGCCCGGCGTCGAACTGGGCCCGGAGAAACACGACCTTGTCCGTCGTTTTGGGCGGATGCTGGCCGAGCAGGCGGGCCGCCGCGTCTTCGGCGAGGTGTCGATCTCCCTCGGTCGCCATGGCGACGCACCCTACTCGGCCTCGACGCCGGAAATTGGTGCCCGCCCAATTCGGTGGAGGGTCCCGTTGGACCGGGGGTTGCGTGCTCGTCGCTGTCGTGGGTTTCTCGCACCGTGTACAAATATGACCGTGACGATGGATCTGCGCTGCTCCAGCTGGGCCCGCGACCAGCAGGTGGATCCCATTGGGACGGCGGGCTGCTACAACGGCTTTCTCCTCGTCGAGTGGCCCTTGCCCTGGCCACGAGACGTATCGGAGATTCCAGAGCTCACACCCGTGGCGATCGCCGCAAAGGCGGCCGGCTGCCGAGTTCAAGCGGTCGTCCGGGCACCGGGGCGATCCGGTTCCCGCGTCGTCTTGTACACATGGGACCCCGATCGCGGGCGTTTCGGCGGCATCGAGGCCGAAGCACAGGGCGACCCGGCGGCAACGGCTCTCTCCACGTTGGCGGGCAACCGGTCTCCGGGGAGCCGAGAGATCGCCGGCACTGACCTGCTGATCTGCGGCCACGGGCGGCGCGACCGCTGCTGCGGCTCGATGGGTACGGCGCTCCAAGCGGAGGCGTCGCGACCGGGCCAGCTGGCCGAGAACGTCCGCGTGTGGAGGACAAGCCATACGGGCGGCCACCGCTTCGCCCCGACCGCGATCGTCCTGCCTGAGGGGACCGCCTGGGGTTACCTGGACGCCTCCGCCTTGTCGGGAATCGTGAGCCGCGCCGATCCCGTGAGCACCTACGTGCACCAATACCGGGGCTGCGCCGGGATGTCCAGCCCCGCCGTACAGGCAGTCGAGCGCGCAGTTTTGGGCGAGATCGGCTGGGATCTCTTGGACCGGCCGCGATCGGGGGAGGAGGCCGGCGATGGCACGGTTACCCTCGTCGTAGGGACGGGCGAGGGACAACGCACCTGGCGGGGCCTGGTCGTCGTCAAACGGACCCTTCCTGTGCCCAACTGCGGTGTTCCGGTCAGCGACAACGACAAGACGGACGACGAACTGGCGGTCACCGAACTGCACGAGCTACCAAGGAGCCGCGAGGTCGAGAGGCTGTGAACCTGCTGACAATCCTCGACATGACGGCCTCGGCGCTTGGCGACCGCCAAGCCCTCGGAGAGGGACGCGCCGGGCCCGCCTACGCCGACCTCCGGCGACAGGCCGGCACCGGCGGCGCCTACCTGCGCAAGGAGGCGACCGGTACCGTCTTCATTGGCCGGAGCGGGCATGCCTTGTCAGCGCCTTCTTCGCCAGCAACTGGCGGCCGCCGTGGCGATTCCTGGTGGCGAGGCGGGTCAGGCAGCCCGGCCGGGCCGGACCTCCCCCTCGGGCCCAATTCCAGTGTCGTTCACCTATCTGGACTGTTACGATTCGCGCGTCGTTGAACAACCAGCGCGGAGGAAAACATGTCAGGTCGCATGGAGGGGAAGGTTGCGTTCATCACCGGGGCTGCTCGCGGCCAGGGCCGGAGTCACGCCATACGTTTGGCCGAGGAGGGCGCCGACATCATCGCGATCGACATTTGCCGGCAGATCGAGTCGAACCCCTACCCGCTCGGCACGCCGGAGGATCTTGCCGAGACCGTGCGGGCCGTCGAGAGCTTGGACCGGAGAATCGTCTCTTGCCAGGCCGACGTGCGCGAGCGCGATGAGCTCGCCGACGCCGTCAAGGCGGGCATTGGCGAGCTTGGCCACATAGACACCGTCGTGGCCAACGCTGGCATCCTGCCGATGGCGATGGGCAGCCCCGACCCCATGGACTTCGTCGATGCTGTCGATGTCGACCTGGTCGGTGTCATGAACGCCGTCGCGGTGTCCCTCCCGCACCTGCCCGATCGATCCTCAATCATCGTGACCGGCTCCACTGCGGGTCTGATGACTGGTACCACCGACAACCCGTGGATGGGCCCCGGTGGCAGTGGATACTCGTGGTCCAAGCGCATCCTCGTCAGTTACGTCGAGCAGATCGCACTGCACCTGGCTCCTCGGTTCATTCGCGTGAACGCAATTCACCCGACGAACTGCGACACTCACCTACTCCACAATGAGGGTCTCTACAAGGTGTTCCGTCCGGACCTCGAGAACCCGACTCGTGAAGATGCGATTCCGGCATTCACCATGTTCCAAGCAATGCCCATTCCGTTCGTTGACCCGGTCGACATCTCCAACCTCGTGCTCTTCTTGGCCTCCGACGAGTCGCGCTACATCACGGGTCAGCAGATCCGCGTTGACGCCGGGTCGCTGCTCAGGACGGTCACCCCCGGGGGTTAGTTGTCTCTGGCCAGCCCCCGTGGTTGGGACTTGCAGTCCGCCACTGAGCTGGCTGCTCCGGGTTTGCCCAGGTACTTTTCGACGGCGCGCGATCCGTGCGGTGTTCGTCACGATCACTGTGGTTCGGTGCTCGCGAACGGGACTAAGGACTGGTCCTCTGACGCATGGCCGCGCCGGACTGCCGACGACCATGCGCAGAGTGGAGCTCACGAACCATCGCCGGGGTGGCTCAGCGAACCAAGCGAAAGGACGCCCGAACTTCATCGACAAAGGCGACCGGCTGCTCGAAGGCGGCGAAGTGTCCTCCCCTGTCGACCTCGTTCCAATAGCGGATGTCGGTGAACCGTCTCTCGACCCACCGACGCGATGGTCGAAATATCTCCTTCGGAAAGATCGACACTCCGGTTGGGACGGCAACCGGATCGACATTCGTTCGTACGAAGCTCTCCCAATACAGCCTGGCCGAGGACGCCCCCGTTCCCGGTAGCCAGTAGAGCATGACGTTGTCGAGAAGCTCGTCACGAGTCAAGACGTTCTCGGGATGACCGTCGCAGTCGGTCCAAGCCCAGAATTTCTCCACGATCCAGGCGCACTGTGCGGTCGGTGAATCAACGAGTCCGTAGCCGATCGTCTGCGGCCGCGTCGATTGCTGCTTGGAGTAGCCGGTGCCCCAGGTCGAGTGGTCCTTCATATCGGCGAGCGCTGCCCTCTCTCGCTCCGTCAGGTCTCCGAAGGTTGACTTGTCGGCGCCAGCGATCGGCATGTTGAGGTGGATGCCGGCGAGGTGTTCGGTGTCCTGCTGGCCCAGATTGGCCGTGACGGCGGCGCCCCAGTCACCGCCCTGGGCGCCATAGCGCCGATAGCCAAGCCGGCCCATCAGCTGCGCCCACGCTCGAGCGATGTGGTCCGTGCTCCAACCAGTGCGAGAGGGTTTGTCGCTGAACCCGAACCCTGGCAGCGAAGGACACACGACGTGAAACGCGTCCGCTGCGTCGCCGCCGTGGGCTGGAGGATCGGTGAGGGGCCCGATGACCTTCAAGAACTCAACGACCGATCCTGGCCAACCATGCGTGATGATGAGCGGCAGGGCATCGGGATGGGGCGAACGAGCATGGATGAAATGGATCGCCAATCCGTCGATATCGGTTCGAAACTGTGGCAAGCGATTGAGGAGAGCCTCCGTGCTTCGCCAGTCGAAGCGATCGGCCCAATAGCCGGTCAGCTCCTGTACGTAGGCCAGCGGGATCCCCTGCGACCAGTCGTCTACCGTCTCGGCTTCGGGCCAACGGGTGCGACGAAGGCGTTCCCGCAGATCATCGAGGTCCGACTCGGGAGTATCGATCCGGAAGGGGGTTACTTCGTCGTTCACCTGCGCTCCCGTTGAACCTCCGAGTTCTTTGCTACTGATTGACGGGAATCAGTTTCCCGCAGACCAACTTGCCGTTGTTGGACACGACGAACTTCTTCCCCTTGAGCTGCACCATGTAGGTGCAGCCCGACTTCGGGAACATGCCCAACGTTCCAAAGTGGTTGAAGGCGACCGGGGTCGGAAAGACCCCATTGGCCGTGTATCCGGTCAACTGACGCATCTTCGAGATGAACGCAGCGCGGGTCGGATTTTTGCCGGCCAGCTCGAGACCCTTGATCATCACGTCGGTCGCGATGTACGAGCCGTACAGCCCGAGATCCGGGATGCCGCCCGCCGTGTACGAGGGGTCGTACTTCTTGAAGGCGTTCAGCATGGCCTTTGTACCGGCACTGGGCACCGTGAAGTTAATACCGGCCACAACGTAGGCATTCTGGAACGCCGCATTGGCAGCCGCGTTCGTGATGACGTCGTTGCTGTACCCCGTGTAGTAGATCTGCTTCACGTTCGTCGAGCCGCCCTGCTGGAGCGCCGCGGACAACGCGACGTCCGACGAGTCAACCATCGGCGATGAGACCCCGTTGCAGCCGTTCTGCTTGATTGCGAGGGCGTCCGCCGTGAAGTCCGTCGATCCGAAGGCCACGCTGTAGTCGTCGTAGCAGTCCGTAGCCGAAACGCCGGCCACACCCGACGCGTACGCGGCGTTCTTGGCCGCCTGGACCGCCGACGGGGAGATGCTATAGGCGAGGTTGGCCAACTTGGTGATGCCGATCGACTTCATGAAGTTGCCGACGTCGGTGTAGGTGTAGAATTTGCCTCCGTACGTGGTGTAGGACGGTGGACCGAACGAGAACATGTTCGAGTACGGCTGTTCGCCCCACTCGGGCCCGTCGAACTCGTCACCGGTGACCGGAGTCCCCGCCTTCTGAAGGGCCGGTGCACCGGCAAGGGTGAAGGCCGAGAAGTCGACGACCCCGAAGGTGCTGCCGGCGAGCTCGGCGGCGTCCGTCGCATCCGTCTCCGGGTTCGAGGTGTCGTCCTTCACGACAAGCTTGAGCTTGCGGCCGTCGACGCCGCCCGCCGCGTTCTGCTGGTCGATGCGGGCCATCGCCCCCGCTGCACCGTCGGCGAACGTGGAGCTCGCGACCCCGGTAAGCGAGGTGATGTAGCCAATACTGATCGTCTTGGACGTCACGCCCGGAGCGTTCGCCACTCCGTTGGCAACCGAGCTCATGCCCAAAGTCACAGTCACAGCTGCAACCGACACGAGCACCGCAATCCGCCATCCCCCCAGCTTCACTACGCACCTCCCAGTGTTGAGCTACGGCTTCCCCCGTCGCGATTGGGTTACGACTCATTCGTAATATTTACACAAAGTTCAGGTTTCGTAAAGCGCGAATTCCGGCCCTCCGACGGCCGATGGCAGTTCGCCCAGGTCGTCAGGGTGGTCCTCGACTTGCCCTGAGCGCCCTCAGCGGGCCGGGCGCCCGAACGGCTCCCCATCCGCTGTCCCGACGCTGGTGAACTCCTCGACCGGCCGCCGGCGCAGCGTGGTGATCTCTCTCGCCGGACGGCCGATCGGGAGCACGGTTGCCAACACGTGGTTCTCTGGCAGCCGCAGGAGCGCGCGCAATTGCGGCTCGTTTCGCGACAGGACCGAGGTGAAGTGCCCCCCGAGCCCTCGCACCCGCGCCGCGAGCAGGATGTTGTGCGCGAAGGGATAGATCGAGGCG